>Ga0307945_1001519_pt1 | contig 18210 bp, 21 predicted proteins | sample OrgLakmetagen228_FD_201818 | JGI IMG/M metagenome (GOLD analysis project Ga0307945, IMG submission 201818) | Saline water microbial communities from Organic Lake, Antarctica - #228 | ecosystem: Environmental > Aquatic > Non-marine Saline and Alkaline > Saline | place: Antarctica: Organic Lake...
CACACACACACACACTCACACACACACACACACACACACACACACACTCACACACACACACACACACACACACACACACACACACACACACACACACACTCATACACACGCGCAAGCGCACGCATGCAAACACACACACACACGCATGCACAAACACACACACGCGCACGCACGCACGCACGCACAAAGACACAAACAAACAATATTAACATATTTATAGAAACGACAGGGCAAAAAGTACTTATGTGCCTACATATTTACAGGAGGAATGGAAGCTGATGATAGATGATGAGCCAAACCAAGGGCTACGCAGGATCTGTGCTGATCTGCTAGGTATCTATATCCGTTTGTTTGCTAAACGTCAACTAGGTTGTCTGTATTTAAGCAAATACGTTGTTGCATCAATATCAGTGACCTTCCCTAAGTCTCTTTGATGGTTTAAAGCTTGCGAGTCCTCTTATAAATAATCATGCTAACGTGCACACACACAACGTACATACACACACGTGCATGCACATACAGTCTCTGAGCCGTCAGCTATAAACTATTCCCCCCTTGAGGTCCGGGAGGTTGTTCGCCATTTGTACCAGTACACAAAAGCCCAAAAGCTGTACGCAGCTTCACCTCTGCTGCTACCCCACGCGGACCTTTTGGCCCTGACTTCACAGTACACAGCTGATGATCTGTCCAGCCGTCTGAAGGCTCTGGATGCAGAAGTAGCAGAGGTCTGGTCTGGTGTTTGCTTGTGTGTGTTTCATGTGTGTGTGTGTGTGTTTGCCCAACATGCTCTGAGGACATCTCGACATCTCCATTGCAGAATTACAATTGTTTGATTGTACAAGTTATGATGCAGCAAGCCCGTGTGTGTGTGTGTGTGCGTGTGTCCAACATGCTCTGAGGACGTCTCCATTGCAAATTTACAAAATGTCTGATCCTAAGAGTAACGATGCAACAAACCCTTATTTAAAAAGCTATTATATTATATTTCAGTCTATTAATATATTTTAAGCCTGTCTGTTTAATTAAATTCCAAGCCTTTACGCATAATGAGTGAGCGCATCTTCCCTGCAATGAATGAAGCATGCTTTCCTAGTACGCATGCTCATCATCCCTGCAAACACAAAACTGGGGCACTCTGTCGTTCCGCTCCTTGCAGGGCCTGGACGCCTCTGTCAAGGGTGGCGACCTGCTGGTGAGTGATCTGGCATGCTCATGCAAGCAGTGGTCAGGCACGATTTGATAAGTGTGAATTGTCAAGCATGTGCTTACGTGCTATAAGTGATCAAGCATGTGCTTGTGTGCAGTGAGTGAGATCAGACACGTGTAGGGTTGGCCAGAGCCGTTTATACACACACCGTATATGACCGTATGTTTGGTGATTTCCCTGCCAAACATACCGTATATACTATATACACCTTATATATTTGGTTATGACCAACCCTAGACATGCGCCTGTTTGCTGTGAGTGATCAGGCATGTGCTTGTGTGTTCAGAGCGATCTGACGTGTGCTTATGCCGCTGCTGGGCGTTTTGTGTAAAATAAACCCATCTCAACCCACCTGATCCCATCTGATCCCATCTGGTCCCATCTAATCCCTCCATCAATCATCTCAACCCACCTGCACCCACTCCTCAGGTAGCAGTGGCACCTTACATCATACCTTTGCTGGAGTTGCCCTCAGGCGCACTAGGACGTAGAGCGGCAGTGCTAGCAGATCTCATTCCTGAGTTCTTGCCCAGCTCTGTCTTGAGGTGACTTGGCTTATATGCTTATATGTGCGTGTGGATGCGGGGTGCCTGTGTGTGTTTGTTTATGAGTGTGTATATGTGCATTTTTGTGTGTGTATGAGTGTGTGCATGAGAGTATGTGTGAGTGTTTTGTGCATGCGTGTGAGGAAGGAGATTCAATATGTGTTTTATTTGGTGTGTGTAAGTCAAGGTGCCCCTCTGTCCTGATTTCTCTCTTGCTCACCCAGTGGCAATCGATAGCACGCGCCTCATTGTTCATAATGCGCTCTGTTGACTGACGTGAGCAATTCTTGTAGGTAACATTACCTCTCTGTTTGTCCCATCCTACATAAATCAGAGCAATATTTGCACAATATTTGACCTACAGAACTGCCACCTGAGTGTAATGTGCAGGGTGATATATGGAAAGCATACACCCTTAATTAGCTTACCAGTGTGCAACGTACAGGACGACGTTTGAAACTACACACTTCACACGCGTCACGCACGTGTAGGGTTGGCCAAAACCGGACATATACAACGTATATTTGGTGAATTCCCTGCCAAGAATACCGTATATATATGGTTCTGGCCAACCCTACGCATGTGTCATGTGTCATGTGCAATATGCAGAGCAGTGACAAAAGCCTGCACACCTGTTAAAAAGACACCTGTGTGCTGTGCAGGGCGATTCCTGAGCTGCTGGTTTTGGGATGGGACACACAAATCACGGAGGACAGTGTTGCACGGGCGGGTGATGTGGTCGTGTTTGGCCAGAATGTGCAGGTATGACAGAATAGAGCTGCTGATTTTTGGGATGGGACACGTAAATCGCAAAGGACAGCGTGGCACAAGCGGGCGGGTGATGTGGTCGTGTTTGGCCAGAATGTGCAGGTATGACAGAATAGAGCTGCTGGTCTTGGGATGGGACACATGAAATCACAGAGGACAGCGTGGCACAAGCGGGCGGGTGATGTGGTCGTGTTTGGCCAGAATGTGCAGGTATGACAGAATAGAGCTGCTGATTTTTGGGATGGGACACGTAAATCGCAAAGGACAGTGTGGCACAAGCGGGCGGGTAATGTGGTCGTGTTTGGCCAGAATGTGCGGGTATTGACTGAATAGAGCTGCTGGTCTTGGGATGGGACACATAAAATCACAGAGGACAGCGTGGCACAAGCGGGCGGGTAATGTGGTCGTGTTTGGCCGGAATTTGCAGTTATGAAAGAAAAGAGCTGCTGGCCTTGGGATGGGACACATAAAATCACAGAGGACAGTGTGGCACGGGCGGGAGATGTGGTCGTGTTTGGTCAGAATGTGCAGGTATGACAGAAAAAGAGCAGCTGGTTTTGAGATGGGACACCCAAATAACAAAGGACAGTGTGGCACGGGCTGGCGATGCTTCTAGGAATGAGCTTCTAGGGCAGCAGCAGCAGCAGCAGCAGCAGCAGCAGTGGCCTTTCCTAGAACGTGTAAATGTGTCATGACGTGTAAATGTAAATGTGCCATGATATCTCGCTATATTTATAATTCCGAAAAGGTGGCCAAGAAAAATTCTGGAGGGGGGGTTCTAAAACTCGAACCCCCCCCAACTTCCCCCCTCCCCCCCCCCCTCCAATTGGACCCATATACGCACCAATCGAAAGCTCTCGATGTGAGGATTCCAAATATCTAATTTTTATCGGGATTCAAAAGCTTTCTGACGCCTCCTGACTAAAACCAAATTTCCTAGAACGTGTAAATGTGTCATGATATCTCGCAATTCCCATTATCTTAACCACAGGCAGAGCTCGTTTTATCTGGCCAACCCGTTCCTGGATCAAACTCAAGTGGCAGCAGTGGCAGCAGCAGTGTTGCGGGAAGTGGAGGTAAGCACACATTGGTAGGGTTGGCCAGAACCGTATATGTACATTGTATATGACCGTATATTCAGTGATTCCCGTGCCAAAAATGCCGAATATACACTGTATATACCTATATATATGGTTCTTACCAACCCTGCACATTTGCCTGCAAAGTACCTAGCACGACTCAAAGCATGATGGTAGTAGCACCATTGATGTGTGCTGGATAATGGCTCTTGAAGTATGTTATTAATATTAACATTGGCAACTGCATTATTATGAGATGGCCACTGTATGTCATTATGTCATTGTTATCATGTCCAGGACGTTGTACGCAAACACGCAAGCCGAACAAATAACAGCGCTCACGTGCGGCTCTTTCTTTGCCCGGCATAACAGTATCCACCTACATCGCGTCAGGGTACAATGTTTATGACAAAGGGTAATGATGATTGTGGCTAACATTGATAATGGCTATCATAATTCATGGTGATGGTGATGGCGCTGAGCTGATCCTCTGCTGGCTGGCCTGTGCCAGCCACAGAGAATTCCCGTTAGCTCAAACATGCAGCAAACATTGGTACTGGCTATCATAATTCATGGTGACGGTGATGGTGCTGAGCTGATCCTCTGCTGGCTGGCCTGTGCCAGCCACAGAAAAATCTCATTAGCTTAAACATGCAGCAAACATTGATAATGGCTATCAAAATTCATGGTGACGGTGATGGTGCTGAGCTCATCCTCTGCTGGCTGGCCTGTGCCAGCCACAGAGAATTCCCGTTAGCTCAAACATGCATATATATATGCAAACATTGATAATGGCTATCATAATTCATGGTGACGGTGATGGTGCTGAGCTGATCCTCTGCTGGCTGGCCTTTGCCAGCCACAGAGAATTCCCGTTAGCTCAAACATGCATATATATGCAAACATTGATAATGGCTATCATAATTCACGGTGACGGTGATGGTGCTGAGCTCATCCTCTGCTGGCTGGCCTGTGCCAGCCACAGAGAATTCCCGTTCGCTCAAACATGCATATATATATATATATACAAACATTGATAATGGCTATCATAATTCATGGTGACGGTGATGGTGCTGAGCTCATCCTCTGCTGGCTGGCCTGTGCCAGCCACAGAAAATTCCCGTTAGCTCAAACATGCATATATATATGCAAACATTGATAATGGCTATCATAATTCATGGTGACGGTGATGGTGCTGAGCTGATCCTCTGCTGGCTGGCCTGTGCCAGCCACAGAGAATTCCTGTTAGCTCAAACATGCAGCAAACATTGATAATGGCTATCATAATTGATGGTGACGGTTGGTGCTGAGCTGATCCTCTGCTGGCTGGCCTGTGCCAGCCACAGAGGATTCCCGTTAGCTCAAACAACAAGCAACAACGGTGCAGTAGTAGCCGGAAATTTAGAGCAAACTGGTTGCTGACTTGATGCAGCAAAGAAGCCCAAACCAAATTGCCAAAAATGGGGGCTCACCAATTCTCCTTATCAGGCATGCATTGCTCAGAGCAGGTGCGTCCTATGGGGGCTCACCGATTCTCCTTATCAGGCATACAGTGTTCAGAGCAGGTGTGTCCTTGGGAGGCAAGATGGTTTTAGTTCATGCGCTGAGTCTTATCCTTCTGCAGTGACGGTGGTTTGATCTGACAGCCAGTGCATGCATTGTTAAGATTCTTCTCCTGAAGCTCGCTGATGCTCATCAACGTAGACTTCTCCTTCTACTTTTCCTCAGAGCACAATGTTCGCGCACGTGCACACGCAAACACACTCATACACATACCCACACTTACACACACACACACACACACACACACACACACACACACACACACACACACACACACACCTGCACCTGCACCTAACAGGCAACCACACCGCCACTGCCCTTGCGCAGCTCTCTTTGCCAGGATCTGCAGTGGCCATCTATGATGTGTCAGGGATGCAAGGAACACAAGGGGGCAGCCAGCAGCAACAGCAGCAACAAGAACAGCGACAGCAGCAAGGGGAGGGCAACCAGCAGCAAGTGAGGGAGGGAGAGGGGCAGCAGCAACAGACGCAGCAGCAGCAACCCCTGCTCATGAGCATTGTGCCCAACTCACGATGCCTGATCTACGTTTCACACTCTCAAGAGGGGCAACTTAGGTGCAGCAGTATGCTTGCATTAGTACTTTTTCTGGTACTCATCCGAGCGCCATACACGGGGTTGGCCAGAACCGTATAACACGTCCATACTGGTACCCTTGCCTGTGCCAAACATACTTAGTTGCCAATCCAGGCGTGTGTGTGCGTATATGTGTGTGTATATATGTGCGTGCGTGTATGTGCGTGTGTGTGCGTATGCGTGTGTGTGCGTATGCGTGTGTGTGCGTATGCGTGTGTGTGTGTGTGTGTGTGTGTGTGTGTGTGTAGCTTTGTAGATGTGCAAGTGTATAATAGCATGTGTATTCCAAGGATCCAGGTGGAGTAGCTTTGCCTTTAAAAACATCTATGCATATTGTTTTAGCCCTGCTTGATAATAAGGTGACTATTAACAAGAGACGTGCTCAAAGAGAATTTTGCTCTTTCACTCACCTCGTGCTGTGCAGGGAGCTCTCTGAACGCTACGCGGATCCATATCGTGATGAGGAGGCACTCATGTCTATTGGTGCCGGTGCGTGTGTACATGTGCCTGTAGGTGTAGGTGGGGGTAGGTGTGAGGGTTCGGTTGTGGGTGTGGGAGGGATGGTAGAGCAAAGAGAGGCAAAGGAGTGAAATCAGCGATACTGCAATTACTAAGATTTGAATGTTTGCCAGTATATAACACGAAAGAAACATTGAACATGTTAGCAACTTTGACATGCTTTTTTTGCAGGCAAGCCTGGATCTTGGAACAAGCCCGGAAATACGCCGGGGGGATTCTTTCGAGATACCCCTAGAATGTGGCTTTGCTTTCGTGACCAGTGCGGTGGAAGCGGAGCGCTCTCATCAAATAGTTAGAATGCAGAACATGGAACCACAAAGCCAACAAGTAGAAGTACAAAACAAGTAGAAGCCAACAAGTAGAAGCCAACAAGTAAAAGTACTTTATTCCAGGATTTAAGATAATATTTTGGTGCGTTGCTTCAAGAAACAGATTCAGCTCATGGAGACTCGATGAGGAGAGGCGGGGACTTTGCAAATTGCTCAGATCGCCCAAATTTGCAAGCCTGCAGATGTGGAATTTGTATGATGGAAAATGAAGCCGCTGAATACTAGTATGGAATCGGTAATTCCTTGGGGAATCGACGTTGACTTGGGCAGTCAACGCAAACAATGAATTTGATGAGAGGCAAATCACCGATTTCGTTATAAGAATTTATATTGTAACGTCATTATTCAAAAAAGCACGTTAGAGGCTGCATCATTCAGTCAACATGCTGTGTTACAGTGCACAACCAGCATTGGCTACATATAGGAACCAGAGACAGAAGGGTATCGCGCCTGTGCGCTTGCATGCATGGCGCCACACAACTAAAAGAAGGATCGCAGCACCACGCAGTAGTAAAGGAAGCAAACACAATGAGGAAAATGGCCTGTCTAAACCATCATCTCTGCGTGGGAACGCACGAGCCAAGCAGGCCTTTGTCATAGCATGGATAGGGACAGGCGTGCTTTGCTTTGCGTTTCTCAACGCCCAAGAGCTGCCAGAGGTGGGCAGCTTCCAAAAAAGTTTGTTTGTTGTCAACTTGCTTGTTCCGCGAGCACGCGGAACAGCTGATGCCCACCTCGGAGACCCGCACCACCTTTTGAACACAAATACAGGTCCCTCCTCTGTTTTGGAAGCTGTGCCAAGCCGTTGCTGTGGCAGGCGCTGCGACGCCTTTGCTGCTCAAGTTGCTGCTGGGAGACCGATTCCACATTGAGCTGCACAGGTTTGAAGTTATGATTGCTGCATTGTACAATAGCACAGATCCAACAAAGCTCTAGCAATTGTACACATGCTTCCTTCTAAAGCTGAGAAGGTCAAATGTATAGGACAGCAAGCTGCCTTTAACGCTTGCGTCTGGCTTGAAACGACAAGGAATCAGAACGGCATTTGTGCCCTTGTTGCTCTTCACATTATTGCAGGAACCGCTTGTACTTCCAACTGCTGCAAGTGCCACCTACAGGAGAAGATATTCCAGCAGGGACTGTAGAGGTAAATTTGGAGTTTTTGTGCTTATTTAGGGTTGACCAGAACCTTGTACGTCTGCACGGTGCAAAAACGGAACTTTTCGCTGGGAAGTTTCTGGCAAAAAACAGCAGATAGGTACTGTTGCGGCCAACACTATGCATAATAGAATCAAACGTAGCAGCCACACAGCACTTGCATCTCCTTTTCATAACCCGGTACCAACAACTTTCTCTACAGGTACGCCCAACTGGAGATGTGAGGGGCAATGGCGCGTACGCGGTGAAGCCAATTAAAAAAGGGTAGGTCCTTGGTTGCTGCAGAACCTAAAACTCACACTTATCCATGTAATGGATACATCCGGTTCCATTATGCGGTGAAGTTCAATTTGAGGGGGCTAACAGGGTTTTTGCCTTTCCATCACTCTTTATTATCATGGCCAACCTCCTAGTCAGCTTATTCTTTTCAATCATTGCTGTCTTCACGGTATGCTCCTGCAACGCCATGCAGGCAGCACGTGTGTGACTACGAAGGCGAGCTGATAAACATCGACGAATACTGGAGCAGATACCCTAGTGGCGCGGTAAGTACAGGAATCGTAGGAATCTACGCAGCATTTTCCTTTGTGACTTGTTGCATGCGTACCAACAAAAGTAGGATACATCTGTGGGTTTACACGTGTCGGGCTGGCCAACTTAGTTGTGAAAAAGTGATTAAAGTTCGCAGGCAAACAACATTTTTAAAGAGGAAGATGAGAAATGCCAATTGATCATGCATTTGTATATAGGTGTGCAGTTCTGGGCGACCCTGTTCATGATGTATGATGTATAATTTATAATACATTTGCTGGGTATACGGCCTTTTCCCCCCATATGCAGAGTGACTATGTTATGAGAATTGACGGGGAATATTCGCTGGACGGAACCGCACTGGCGCCGAGGACGGAGCGCTTCAGCGCGGTGCACATGAACCATTCTCGCAGGTGAGATGCATAAAATGATTAAATGTGTGTGTGTCACACGTGGCAATTGTGCTGTTGCTCGTTTTAAAGCGAGCACAGTGATACGGTGTGCGTGTGGCGGTGGAGCTAGGCCATTGTCCAAAAATACTCCTATTATTTTCCGAAGGGCAAGGTCTCATACATCAAAGTATAAATTGGGCCCGATCTGGCTTCAAACTAAAGCTGACACTCCAAGCTACCAAAGCATGTTCTCAAATCCTCGGTAGTCGTCCTGGGTACAAATGAACAGGACTGAACGCACACGTTGGGCACCTTTACACGAGCATGGTGCTTTACGTGGGAAATATCATGTAGATTAGCTAGCTTACCATCTACTTGGTCTTTTCACTCCATTCTTCTTTGCAATGATCTTACCTTATTGTAAGGGATAAATCCAGAGGGGGTTAACTGGGGAAATGTCCAAATATGTGTTTTTTTGCACTCAGAAGCCGGCCATCCACTGCCCCTCGATCCGATTGGGACCATTTTTGCTTTAAACTGAAGCTGGCATTATGAGTTACACGAGGATAAGCTTGAATTTATGTGGGTCACTCTGTGTGCAAATTGGTAGGGCTTCAAGCTCACAATGAAACCCTGATAGGGTGGTTTTGCATGGGAAATTAGCATGTGTTGGCCTACATCCCCAACTACTTGATCGTTTCACTCCATTTTTTTGGCAATGATATTTGTTTGTTACAAGGACTCCATACCACCAAAAATCATGTGATTTGGAATGGGCCTGCTGTGAAGATTTTGTGGTGAAAAGTGGGGTTCACGCCACGGGCAATTAGACGTGTGCCCCGGACCGGGCAGTTTTTGAGCTCAGGTGTTCTCAGCAGCTACCTCTGGGTGCTAAGCTTAGAAACTGCCCGGTTCAAGGCCCACGTTCAATTCACATTTTATAAACACCTCCATTTGGGGCCTCAGTTGACCCCCTCTGGGTATATCCCAGCTAATTGTTCTTGATCTGTAATAAGATTTGACAGCAAAAAGTGGGGTTCACGCCGTGGTTTATCCGGTATAGATCCCCCAAATTGCTTGCGTTCACTATCTGTTAAACTATAGTGCTTTGCTACGACAGGCTCAGAGGTTTTATGTTCATTTTAATGAGTCTTGCAAAATGGGTGGCCCATTCACGGAAAGCGTAGCAAATACACCCCTTTTTGGGCATCAGCCCCCCCCCCTTTTGGCAAGTACATACACTTTTGCACGCATGTAATGATAACAAGACGCCAATTTTGTATTTTGCATGTATTCTGCGCAGCGCGAATGTCGGACGATTCTACGCCAGGAACCAAAATCGCGTCAGCTTTTTTGCCCTTCGTGACATACCATCTGGAGAGGAAATTACTATAAACTACGGCAGGGATTTTTGGTATGGGCGGGAGGAGATGGAGCTGCCTTGACATGTATGAAAAAATTATAAACTGCGATGGAATGGAACGAATTAATTTGATGCAGGCACAGCAGAACTCAGACGAGGACAAATGCCTTGAGCATTTGTGTAGAGCTGTAGGGGCAGTCAAGCAGCTTGTAGATGGGTGTGCAAAGACTGCAGGAGCAAGCAACAGCAACGAGCACCAACAAGCATACCTTCGTCACACGAAAGCTTTGCGTGAGGGCTTGGCGGTTCTGAGCCAGAGGAAGGCTGAGTATGAGCGGGCAGGAGCTGCAGGTCAGTGCGATCATTGCATGAGCAGATGCAGGCTAGCGCGCGCGCGCACACACACACACACACACACACACACACACACACACACACACACACAAACACACACACACACACACACGAACTTGCATTTGCTAGTATGCACATACACAGGCACACAAGCACACGCACATAAGCACACACACGCACACATGCACCAAAACACGTGCACACGCACCTAAACACATGCATGCACCACGCGCACATGTAGACACATGTATGCCCGCGCACCCTCACACACACACACACACACACACACACACGCAAACACACACACACACACGCACACACACACACAAACACATAGAAACATAAGCGTTCATAGAAATACACACATACATGCACACATACACAACAAACGTACATGCATTACATGCATATACACCTCCCTCTCTGCAGCTGCACCCCTCTCTGGCCAGGAACTGGGTGAGCTGACACGCAAGAAGGCCTCCTTGGAACAACGCATCCAGGACTGCTGCCAAGTCGAAAAGGCCCTTATCGATCAGAGCAGGAGCTTGCTGGATGCCATGGCATGCTGGGACGCTACGCAAAAACAACTAGCTTGACGAGCTGGTGTGTTGAGGACTTTGCACAGGTCAAAGGTCCTGCCTCAGGCCCGCCTGCTCTTTGCCCGCACGGCTGCTTCTTGTGCGTGTATGTGCGTGTGCATGTGTGTGTGTCAAAGGTCCTGCCTCAGGCCCGCCTGCTCTTTGCCTATTCGTTCCTACCTTCGCTTGCTCTTTGCCCGTGCGGCTGCTTCTTGTGTGTGTGTTATTTTATGTGTGTTGGTGCGTGTGTGTATGCGTATATGTCTATGCGCGTGGGTGTGCGTGTGCGTGGTGCAAGTGTGTGTGTGTGTTTGAGTTACTGTGTGGGATTGTGTGCACGTGTGGCAAGCTGGTGTGATTGAGGCAGAGTTTCATTAAGCAGAAGCTGGTCGAGGCTTAAGCAGAGTTTGGATATGTGTGCAGGCATACAGCAATTTTGGGGATCAGGATTTCTCAATTATTTAGATTAGCAGGCTGAAGAATTACATACAGGTCTTATTTAGCTCAAACAGAGTATGGTGACAAGCATCCTTTCTCGATTGTATAGACTGTGTGGTCACTGCCAGTCTCTCCTCACGATAGCGTAAGCGAGCCTAACGCTGACGTGTTTTACTCGCTGCCTTGTTACTTAAGAGTTGGTAGAGCGCAGCGGCGAGTAGAACTTTGTAGTAACATATTTTTTCAGGCCACCTTGTTATTTTGGCCGAGAGTTGCAGTGAGTGGTAAGGCTGCATTGTTGTTGAAGATGTGGAGGCAAGCATGTAGATGTGGAGGCAAGCATGTACAAAAAGGTTAGTCATGATAATTGTTATCAATGGAGTGCACACCTTTCCTTTTTCCTGTCCTTGTAGAAGTGCGGTCTTATGTGGTAGAGGATGCTGCCCATGATCTGTCAGAGTAGCTGCCCTAAAGATTTAGTAGCCTTGGTCAGTCACGGCATCTCAGGGGCCACAGATTCACCTCTGCCTGGGAACGCGAGTACTTGACTGAACACTGCCCTGCAGCGAGTCTCTGTCATTTATAAGTGCTGGAGGTGTTAATGCCGCTTCTCGTGTTAATCCATGACTCGTTCAAACACTTATAATCATGCTAACTGTCACAAAACTTCCATCGTCCGTCTTAATTATTAGCTTGGACATCAGTTCTTGCCCTTTTCCTAGGCCTAGTTTGAGCAGATAGCTGGTGATTACTGCAGCTATCATAGCCTGCTTGTCCTCGCTCCTCTGTTGTTTGTTATGAATTTTGTTTATTCCGACCTCTGGTTTTCAACAAGTACTGAGCCGCTCCTACTAACCATGTAATTGAGTTGGAGTTGATGGTGTGCTGTAATATTTGCCAAGCACTCACCCAAGTGCACCTTGCTTAGCCAAGATACCAGGCATCCCCCCCATAGCAAAGGGAAAACATTGGCATAAAAGCCTAAATTTAAAGACAAACACGATGCCATAAAACAAGGAATCCATAAAACTGACAACACTCTGATCACTCATTCACCTACATCCTTCCCAAATACAACCTGCCTTGTGATATCATTTGCAGTACAGCTCGTTTCAGACTTGAAACTAACAAAACATATTCACCTAATCTTCCGGCTTCCCTGCATCACGATACCTCCGCACACACATATAACCAAAAGGCACTGGCGGATTTCTCGTCTGTATGCGCACCGAGGTTGCCAGCATGTCACGTGCAAAGCTCACATACCAGGACCACGATGGTAGGATAGTGGCCATAACGCTCCACTCTGAAGATAAAAACCTCCCAGTGGTTGGAACCTACTGGCCAGCCGGAGGTAGCCCAGAAGCTCTCAACAAGCGTAGGGACATAGACCTGCAGATCAGCAACATACTTGACAGCAATTCTTCATGCATTCCCCTCATAACGGGGGATATGAATGCCACATTTTTTGAAAGCAATCGATCTAGTAACAAATCTTACACCTATGATCACATGTACCGGGAGTTTGTAGGCAAGTAAAAACGGCCTCCAACTAATTGAGGAATATAGTGACCCAACACACACCCCACGACCTCGGACACAACTGCAGACCATCTCAACCTGCAACGCAGATGGGAATGCTGCCTACTGCCATGGCCGTAAAATCACGCTTGGCTGGGCTCTGCAGCATTGGGCTCTGCAGCCACGCTGGAAGAGGTCCGGCAAAGGAATAAGCCAAACAAATCCCTTTGCCACTTCATTGCAACATTTTAAGAATTCTGTGAAGGATCACTTGCAGATGATACCTTATACAATCAGCTCTCAGGAATGAAACGTATAATTAAGTCCCAAATAGAAAACATGGACAAGGCTTTACCACAATGATTGTGTCCAACAAGCACGTAAACAACAACAAAAACTTATTAGCAAACTTCCTAAGCAAGCAAACAAAGATATTTTTCCACCAGTATTGGCCAGCCACGGGCGGGTATGGTAACTCTCCAGGACCCTGTAACACAGGAAATCAAGTCCGTGCCTGACAAAATAAAAAAATAGTCCATGCTTTCTTTTCATAATCACTTCACGCTGTAGATCCCAAAACAAGTCAATACCTGCCGGAGCAAACCCCTCGACACTACCCGTGGGATGATGAAGCAAACAGAGGCACACCTGACCCCTTCACCTTAGAATCCAAGATAACAAGGTCAGAAAAAGAGGGCAGCTCTATGGATACACAGCTCCATAATAGACCAGGCAGCCTTCCACGAATGCATCAGCTACTGAAAAATAACAAATCACCAGGCCCAGACGGTGTCGTTAACGAGGTCCTCCCTTCTGAATTACCAAGGGTAATACACATGTTGTTCATATCATAATGTGGGCCACAGGAGTGACCCCCCAGGCTTGGAGAATAAGCGAAACTGTGCTCCTTGATAAATAATGAAGGAGAAGAGACACAAATAACGTCGTATAGGCCAGTTGGGTTGGCTAACACCCTCTACAAACTATGGACACGTATGGTCACAAGTGCAATGTACGAATATGCAGAATGTAACTCACTGCTCAGCAACACACAAGCAGGCTTTCGAAAACAACTAGATACCCTTGAAAAAGTTATCATGGCCCTTGAAGATTCAAAACTACACAGCAAGGACATATATGCCCTCGTTGTTGACTTTACCTCCGCGTTCAACACAACTGACCATGACCGCATGCTATGGATCATGTACGACCTGGGCTTTCCTACGGATGCAATTGAAGCGGTGAAGCATCTGTACACTCAGGCAAGCACACAGATCCGCCTCCCAAGCGGTGGAAGTACGGACCCTATTCCTGTAGAGAGGGGAGCGATCCAAGGAGACACCCTATCCCCTTTCCTCTTTCTCCTATATCTAGAACCTCTTTTGCGGTGGCTCCATGTGGGAAGTAAGAGGGTAATCATGCATGTGCTGACTCACAAGACCACTCAGGCAGCCTGGTTAGCCTAAAGCACATGCACCTTAACAACACCCTGAGCAATGGGGCCTTTGCAGATGACCTAATATGCCTGTCAGGATCCCTTAGAAACCTCCATATTCAAGCGGACAAATTGACCAGTTACTCTATTTGGGCTGCTCTGCAGGTCTCAGGCAGCAAGACAAACGTAACAGGAATCCTACACGGGGCTGCCAAAACTGGAGTGTGGGGAAAAGACCCAAAGAAACATCTGAGGACACAGCTCTCCAACAAAATACTCGTCCAAGGACAACATGCACACTTCATTGAGCAAAATGACCCTTTTACCTATCTCAGCGTTGAGCTTACTATGAGCCTGAACTGGACACACCAATACACACGTATGACGAAAACCTTGAAACAAAGACTCACAGGCCTCAGAAACTCATACGCCCCCCCCTGGCAGGCCATACACATTATAAATACCGCAACCATGCCAAGCATAGCGTATGCATTTCCGGTCACCCCCTGCAACCCTGACCGACTAAACGACTGGGACAATGAAATTGGGAGCCGGATCAAGCATAAATTCAAGTTCATGAAAAGCACCCCCACTGCCATGATCAGAGAGAATAAAGATGATGACTTGGCCTAGGATGCCATTCATATTCAGTGGAATATCACAGGCGAATTGCCGAAGCTCTAATACGCAGCATGAACCATAAAAGTCAAAGACATAAATGTATAACAGAGAAGCTGCTCCGCAATCAAATTGCCCTCTAGACAAAAAGCCTCTGATCTACAAGCACAACACAGGGAGTCATCAATTCCTCTGAGACGCCTCCTAGGATTCAATATGCGGGTACGGCAGCTGCTTAGTATTGAACTTTCTAATATGTGTGTTATTAAAGAGAACAACAAACATTTCTCTGAGGACCTGAAGTGGATCTCAGCCCTTGTTTCATCCAAGTGGATTGTGTACAACCTTGAAAGCCTGGTACACGTCATCACCAAGCCCCGTGTAGCACTGGGGGTCTCCAATCCCACTGACCTCTTGGAAGCAAATAACACACATACACTGGTAATGCCCTTAAACTAAGATTTGGGAGATACTGCTCTGATGAGCATATCATCGCTTTTAACCTACTATCTGCTCTCCTAAACACAGATTCAACGACTGTGACCACGCAAGACATAGCTCGAGAAAAGTAAACACAGCTCCAATGGCCATCGAGGGCTTGTAGTGCCAGGCATTTGAACAAGAAAGGACAGAAAGACAAGCAACCATTCGCGTACGCACACTACGCCCAGCACCTAATATCCTCCCAATGCCTACACACACACCACACGACGCACCCCCAACCATTCAAAGACATCCTGGCTGTAACTCCTGCCTGGGTGAGGGTGAGGATACAGGGAGGATACAGCAATCATACACAATAATGTCCAGAGAGCCAACCAAATTTTGTCACAATAGCCCCTACAAGGACACCATATAGAGGCAATGGACACAGAGGAGCAACCCATTGAAAATATCATATCTGCAGCGGTCAGTTCAAAACAAATACAACCTCAAAGTGTTGCGGCCACACCTAGGCAAACCCATGCCATGACCGGGCAGGAACTACCAGGTTCATCTGCTGCTAACAATAGATTAGCGAGCATAAACAGAAAGCGCACACACCAGGACCCTGATGAGCATGACACATCTCAATCAAGATAGACTCAAGGCAATGCCAACAAAACTGGACGATTGGAGAATCTGCATCAGTGCGACGCTCCCAAGGACAATCTGATAATGTAATTTATTACAACATGCTCCCCAGCATCAAAGTCCAGGATTTCCACAAAGGCAAACACGCTCTATGACTCAGAGGTATGAGACTCAAGATGCCAATGCAGAAGACTGCCATATCAAGAATGCTTGCAAGGAACGCACATATTCCGCGGGGACACCACCTGAACCCCCCTCAGCAACCCAGGATAGCGAAATACAAAACACTACACAAAGGAAATCACAAAGGCTAGCAGAGAGACAACAAACACTCGCCCCACAGGCAAATGAACAGCCGCCCAAACCCAAGGGGACAAAGCGCCAACGACCACAGTAATGACATATCGTACTGTGCGGTACCACCCCTTGACCCTGAAAATAGGGCAACCTCTCTTTGGGACTACAAAAAGGTTTGCGTTGCAGGAACTTTCAATGACCCATCTGATGCTTTTAACTATATGTACCATTACCATCTGCAAGTGGTGACCATCGCCTGCACGTCAACAACAAAGGCAGAGCAGATGAAACAGAAGCCAAAGACCAAGAGCAGTACCTCACACACTATGAGCCCTTGATAATGCTGCTTAAAGCCGACAAAAACAGAACCATCATTAGCACGGAGCCTATTGCCCGCATAGATGTGGAAGATGCCGGCTGCGAGATCTGCTGTGACCCAGGAACACGTGAGGAACACACAGAACAAGGAAATCTACCTACCACAGATATGTACCAATGCAGCGTATGCAACCGCACCTACCACTGGTCATGTTTGAAATAGCTCCAATGCTACAAGGAAGAAGACAGAATAAGCATAGATGCACAGTCTGATTGGAGTTGTCCTGCCTGTCACGACCTCTCCCTAGACGAAAAAGAAGCTAGGTCACATGCATCACAACACGAAATGCTCAAGGTAACCTGGAGCCCCACCTGGGAGCCAAAAGAACTACTGCACTCATGGGCAAGCAAGCTTTTGGCAAATGATTCAAATTTATGAAGCTAAGCAAATTGCACCCCCCTTGATGAAGGACTTGACAACCTAGAGAGGCAAGGTTTTCGCACATCAATAAATCATAGCAGATGGAAATTCACACAAGGCAAAGAAATAAGGTCAAAGGCCTGCTTCTATATGCAACCAACCAATCCACATGTGGACACCACTCCCACAGGGCACTATAAAGTTTGGATCAGAACGGTGGACCTTGTCCGCCTGATAGATGAGATTGCGCAAAACAGATCGCCAATGATAAACGCCACACACAAGGCTTCCCTCCCAAAACTGTATGAAGCTAGAGCGGCATGCATATATAAGCCAGATGGCAAATGCATAGGCATGATGACTCCTGAGCGCTTCCACCTTTTATAAGAAAGGTTCCATGAAGCTCAGAAAACGGACTACACAGAGATATGTCTTCTCCTGTTCATTGCCCAGCCTCTGAAATTGTGGGTCTGCTTCAAGACCACCAAGCACGCCTCAAAACCCCTAAGGCAAGCCAACTAACACTAGAATCCTACTCCCGCATCCTACCCCAACACATCAGTGCAGCACTACAACATACAACAATGCACCATGGTCTCAAAAGAAAAAATGGCGTCTGCTCTGGACTTTGATCCTGGGAACTCCTCATATTGGAGCGAACGTCACCACAACATTGTCTTTAGTGCCAATTACAATGCATTCGCCACCAAGTTTACAGGTTTCTCAATCTGCCACCCAGTGTATGATGACACAAAAATGCTCAAGTGCGTGCAACACTCCCTACGATCTGCGATGTGTAGCAAGCTACCAACCGCCACCTTCTTATTTCTACCCAACTGGGAAAACAAGAGCATCATTGCATACAGAGCATTGGTGCGAGATAACCCAAAATACTGCACCACGCTTGGCTTCGTCCTCCCCAAGACAAAACTCACACATGCAATGCCAACCTCGTGGAAGGGTGTACAACGTAATTTCTCCAACCACACCTGGAGCATGGATATTATTGCTGTCTGTAACAAAGAAGCAAAACAGCGTTTAACTGATGCCTCACCAAGTTGGTTGCAATCACTGCAAAGGAGTATCCCAGAAGCAGTTTGGGAAAAAA
>Ga0307945_1001526_pt1:0-10000 | contig 18167 bp, 19 predicted proteins | sample OrgLakmetagen228_FD_201818 | JGI IMG/M metagenome (GOLD analysis project Ga0307945, IMG submission 201818) | Saline water microbial communities from Organic Lake, Antarctica - #228 | ecosystem: Environmental > Aquatic > Non-marine Saline and Alkaline > Saline | place: Antarctica: Organic...
TGCTGCGCAATTGGGGGTGCGCAATGGCAAACTTTTCCCACTGAAAGGGGTGCGCAAACCCCGCGCAATGCACTCAAACAATTCATGAAAAATCAGGGTGCGCATTGGTCACGCGTTAGTACGGTAATTGATACAGGGGCATTGCTCCATTTGCTAATAATAGCAACCAGATTTGTTTGTGGGTAAAGACCACTCATGCTTAAGGAATGAGGACTTGCAAATTCACAGGCATTGGCACACAGCGACATTTTAAGCTGAACGACGCCTTTTTCTTTACCTGGATGCCCCATTCCATCAGCATCTTGTGCAGGCGAGGCCAGAGGGACCACAGGGCGTCACTGATGCCTGTACCGTAGTAGGTGAGGTAGGCCAGCATCTCCAGCACTTCCTCCACCACATCGATCTCCACACCCTGAGGGCTGACCTGTGCTCGCACGCACAAATCCGGTGGCCGCCAGAGGTGAGATGAGGGTGAGGCACGCTAGTGTTTGCATGGTAAACCACTTATCCCTCAATAAGGTCCACATGCAATGAATAGGTCTAGCCTGCCAGCGCGTGACACACGTACCAGGCTGCAAACGAGAGGGAACAGATTAGCCTCGAGCTGAGGGAAGAGAGCGGGACCCAGGGCAGCCACACTCTCGAGGAGCGTGTTTATGGCACGCAAGCAGCCATACGCAGCGTAACCCGCTGCAAGGTAAGGTACAGACAGAACAGGGAAGTGAGACAAAGAATGCGGTGATCAATTCCTTGTGGAGCATGTTGTTGGCTGCAAAATTGGCTTGAGGCATTCAAACAGGCAGCATACAAATATTGCTAACATGGCAATTAGCAAATAGCATCTGGAGGCTCAGCCCTGTCGGCTGTGCTATGGCAGGACAGGACAGCCTACACACCGCTTTTGTTACAAGGGTGTTGCGGTTCTTTTCTTTATGACAACTTGTGTATGGATGCAAGCAGGGGAATGGCAAGACATTGCACCTGCACTTTGAAGATGCTTTAGAGAAAGGTGTAGGCAGGCTGAAAAGAAAGGCGCAACCAGTCTTAAAATGTGATGCCTGAGTGTGTTGTTTTTCAGCTCAAACAGCAAGCAAAAGCTACGCCTATCATTTTGATCATCTCTTAACCTTACATTGATCGTCGTCATCAGCTTCATCTGCGGAGCTGCTGTACTTGAAGTACGCAGCAGACAACTGCTTCACCATCTCCACAGCATACGGGCTGATCTCTGGCCCAAACTTCTCCACAAGAGCTTCCAAGCTGAACACCAGGTCTTCGGCGTCGGTCTGCGTGTGATGATGCAGGCACCGATGCATTTTGTTGCAAAGGAAGAGGAAGCGCGAGGCGCGTGTTCACACAAGACAGACCCTAAGGGCACTACACCAGGATTTAACAAATTAGCAAAAGGCAATCGTGTACATCCTAATCCTCCCTCCGCACCTCTCCCATCAGTTGGAAAATGTTGTTCAAGAGCATGGGGAGCACTGGCTTGAGTGCATCCACGTCTTCTGCAGCATCAATGATGTGGCGGATCGACACCACAGAGTCCACACGCACAGGCAGCTCGGGGTCAACAAGCAACGCCACAACCTGCACAACACGTTGAGCCAAGGTTAAACCACTTTGCTTGCGTTTGCAGCAGTTTGGTCGGCAGTGCCGATGGTGCAGAGGTATGCAGCATGTAGCAAGATGATACCTTTCCTCCCTCTGTCGCGCTAACTGTCAGCATGAAGCTTGTCATTACATGCATCTCACACACACAACATGCCAGGTATGTCATGTAGCTCTACCCTACACCATGCAGACTACCCTTATTCTCCCAGGAGTATGGTGAGTAAGCAAATATTATAGTAAATATATTGGAAACCTGGCAATGTAAGTTACAAAAACTAAGTAAGATCAATGGACTTCGCCAACCTGCTCTGGCACCTGTAAACTAAGCAGATCCAGTTCAAAACGTTCCCTCAAACTAAGAAGGCAAGACTGCATTGTTGCCAGCCCACACTAACAGATGTTTTCAGGCTTTAAGATGCTTGGTGTCAGCCAGCAAGTGAAATGCTGTTGTCAATCATAACAATCAAGGTCTGAAAAGGCCCACAGCCACCGCTGATAGCCAGCAGGATCACCCAGCCCCGTGACAAATTAAGCAGGGCAGGGAAAGTCCAGGGCTCTCTAAAGGAAGAATTAGCCCCTCGTACCTTCTGGAAGCACAAGTTGAAAGTCGGGCCCTGGCAGCTGCCGTCCGGGAACTGCACATCGCAGTACTGGCCAATGACCCAGGCGGCCTTTGCTCGCAGGTGGCCGTAAGGAGAGGCAAGGCAGGGCATCACGAGCGCGGCCAGCATGCCGCCGAGTTCCTGCTTGTACGGCTTCTGCAAGGGAAATAGCCAGGAGTCGGAAGAAATGGAGACGGAAGGCATCCTCACATCCTTTGTGATTTCATTTACACAACCAACAACCTGCTGTTACAACTGGGCATCCTGCTAGCTCTGAAGCGGGCGCTCATGCCGGCAATTGCCTAATTGGATGATTGACACAAGTTTTCTCCATATAAATAGGGTTGGCCAGAACATACATTCATAGGTATATATGGTATTTTTGGCAGGGAAATCACCACACATACGGTCATATACGGTGTGTATATACAATTCTGGCCAACCCTACATATAAACTTGCATACCGTACTTATATCAACGCGCACCGCAAACGTTGTTCACCCCCTCACGGTGTGTCGGGAGAAATTTGAATACGTAAGTTACAAGGGTCTCAAAGCTCGCATTGTAATTAATTAATCAATTTTAAGCATGAACGGGAACAGGCCGGGAAAGCCTCCCAAGCCGCCCCTCAAGGCCCCCAATGGGGACATACAGCTTGGGGTTGCAGACTTCTTCAATCCCAGCAACCGCACAGCAAGTCAGAAGGGGGCAGATGAGCAGCGAGCAGGAGAGGCGCATGCTAAGCTGGTTGCAGAGGACAGGGCAGCACAGGCAGAGCGGGATGCAGCAGCAGCAGCAAAGAGGAGGCCACCTGGTAGGCCTAGGCTGACTTCAGGTATTAGCAGCAGGGGAGACCATCCCTCTCTTGGGGAAGAGGACACCAAAAGGAAGAAGCGCAAGTTAAGCCACAGGAGGAAGCCCAAAAGCAATTGGTGGCACCCCGCAATCATCATGCCCATCCTGGAGGCTGTGGCTCAGCCAGGATATGCGGGGGGATACAGGTGAGGGGGGTTGGGGGCCAGCACTTGCGTGGCTGCTTGCATGGAAGGAGGCGTCTCTGAGCATGAGGTTTGCACAAAGTGCAGTGTGTATGCTTGCATGAGGCATTGCGTGCTGCTTGCATGAGGAACTGTGGTCACACAACGTTTGCGCATAACGCATGGCACACACGCGCACGGGTTGTGCTGCTTGCATGGAACTTTGTGGAATTTGCAATGGTACACAAAACACACGTGCAGTGCTGGTGTTGCAGCAGCGAAGAAACTCTCTGAGGCCATATATGGCAGCCTGTGTGAGAGCAACGTGCGTGGCTGGTTTGTGGGAAGCCTTGCAACTATTGTTGTTGAGACGCTTGAATGACGTGCCTGAGCCAGACTCCTCTTTGATGAATCTGTAACGCACTGAGCTACAGAGTCATCAAAGAGGAGTCTGGCTGCAGGCACGTCATTCAAGCGTCCCAACAACAACGGTCGCAAGGCAGCGCTACGTGATTACCCTGAGCTGACCCAGGCAAGTTTGGGGGAGGGACATGCCTGGGGGAGTTATGACACGTGTGTACCTAATCTTCCCACGTGTGCAGCATATAGGTATACACTTGAAGCCTAAATTTACCCTGGTATACCTTTCTCCAGAAAATCATTGCTAGATTGAAAGGAGTCCGCATAACAGGGGTGTCAGTGGGCAGGGCAACGGCGTGCTCATTCACCCTCGCCACCATCAAGGTATGATTGATGCATCTACGGTAATGCATTTCAGGTCTTTGTGGTTCTTGCTCTAGTTCAGTGTGTCATGAAAGTAAACATTGTTTGCAATGCTTGTTGCAGGTACACAATCCAGAGCTGACTTCTCGACTCAAGGTCAGCACCAAGTGGATGACCGTTCTCCTGCAGCAAATTCTGAACTAATCCTTTTAACGTTCCATAACAGCTGCACAGAAGCTACCCGAAAACTGGGACGATAAGGTAAAAAACACTAGAATCGCCATACCATAGCAAGTACAATACCTATGCAACAAGTCAATTATGCACACTCACTGTTTGTAGGTGAAGGACATGCTGTTGAGCATTGCCTACAAGGGGAAAGTTTATGACATCCCTCCCTCCCTCATCATCATGATGGACGAAACCTTCATGTGGTTTGTCCCCATGGGTAAGTGAAAGGCCAGCATGGCCTTGTCTTGCACAGCACCCCTCCTCTCACCGTACCTTCTATGTAATGCGAAGCATACAAGCATAATTTTTGTTTGTACATATTCTTGCTGCTTTTTTAGTTGGTGCCCTTGTACGAGGTCAAGAACGCAAAGAGTGTACCAATTGTGGGAGCTGAGGACAAGCATGGCTGCACTGTCCTGCTCAGCAATGATGGAGAGGAAGAGGTGCTGAAGTTCCAGGTTTGTTAATGTCCTAATGCAACATGTTTACTATGTGTTCCGCCTCTTATAATTTGCATCTTACTGGTTTCTTGCAGCCCGCATTCTTTAGTCAGCCATTTTGAAGCCCTGGGCGCCCGCAGCTTACAACTGAAAGCTTTTCTTCCCCATTTACCTACAGGCCTTGTACGGTGGCAAAATCCCTCTATCAACGACAGGTGGCAAAAAAAGCGATGGAAGCATGAATGGAGAGCCCCTCCCAGCTCGCGTAGAGGCTGATGCAGGTGGCCATGATGTGTTCTACAGAGTCCCACTGGTGCACCGTCGCCAGTACGAAGCACTGGATGGCGGTGATCTTCATCCCTGCATTAAACGAGCGCTGCGCCATGCTTGGGCTAACAGCTGGCAGGTTTTCAGGCCTGCTGACGTGCTTGCACTTGATGTCTTTGCCATAAAGAGGTGCATAAATGGTACAAGCTTAGCTGTGTATGCATCATGAAGCATGTGTGCCGTTTGTACATGCAGGCGAGCAGGCATGCATCTTGTTGATGGACATGTGCCGGGTGCACATACGCAAGGAGTTTTGTGAGTGGCTGTACAAGACGTACCCATTTGTGCACATGATCCTGGTGCCAGCTGGCTGCACGGGTATCGCTCAGGTAGGTGAAGCCTTACAGGTTGCCGTGAAAACGTATACAGCTATGCGTTCCTTTTTCTGGCGTGCCAGTGCAGGAAGGAAAGCTAATATGTGCGTTCCTTTTCTGACATTCAGGTCTCAGATCTCATTATGAACCGTCCTCTAAAGGCAGCATTGCGGAACTAATACGACGAGTTTACTGAGGAGCAGATGAACTCCAGATGGCTGCCGGGACAGCCCCCAAGGACGCCAAGCTGGACCTGAGTCTCCGTGTTGTGAAGCCTTGTCATTGGAGTGGCTGCTTGCTGCCATGACCAAATTGCGCAGCTACAAGAGCAGCATTTCATCTGTCATTGAGAAGGTAGCAGATGCAAGCCCCCTTTTGGCTTTGTTTGTGTTGATTACATTCATGCGCACGTCAATGCAACCTGTTGAAGGGTCTCAGTCCTGAGCATGAGCTTCTTGCAATTTAAGGAAATGACGTTCATCCGATATACATCATTGATGCAAGTAGCATTTGACACGTCCTTAGTGCTGCCACAGCTCATTGAACCCACCCTAGCTTCTTTCTTGCCTTCTTGGTCTAGGTGGGCTACAACAAAGCTTGGGACAAGGGCTTCCAGCGTGATTCTGTCAACAAAGCCCACCTCCTTTTTGCAACTGCTACTAACGCCTATGACAGAGACGTGAACGAGGTGGCCGTCCTCAAACAGGTAGATGCAAATGCTCAAGATTTTAAGACATGCATCACGTCTTTTCCTGCTTTGAGCAGCGTGCAAGTAGGAGCTTGCTTGTGCATAAATGATTGCCACTGTCCCTCTGTGGTTATTGCAATCATTTTATCGTGCCTTTGACCGTAGGCTAAGGCTGACAAGCTGGAGCGTAACTTTGCGGGTGTGGAAGCAGAGGGTGGGGAGGATGTGTATGACGACATACCCCTCTCAGAGCTTGTGCGTCAATTGGCAGAAGCACCAAGAGGGCAGGTGCTAGAAGACCAGGTTCAGGAGCAAGAGGTAAGCGGGTGAAGGGGAGGGGAAGTGCACGAGTTTAAAATAGCTAGACAGGCAGATGGCTCAAGACTCAGAATGTGTGTTATAAACAGCCAGGATGTGAGGGAGCAGTCATAATTGCAACTTCTATTTTACATGCACACATGCAGGGCGACCCCAAAGAGATGGGGGAGGGGGAAGATGTGAGCGCTGCAGATGACCAAGCAGCTATCCAAACACACGCACGTGCTGAGCAGCAACAGTGCTGGAACAGAGCGGGGGGGAATTAAAGAAAGATTATGTTTTGGAGGCAGAGCTGGCTGAGCTAGCAAACGGGGGCCGTGTTACTCGCTCAAAGTCCAAGCAGGTAGCAAGCAGTCGAGGAGAGGACAGCAGCAAATAGCAAGACAGGGGGGAGGAAGAAGAGGAGGAGGGGGAGGAAGAAGAGGAAGAGGAGGGGGAAGGAGTAGAGGAGGGGGGGGGGAGAAGAGGAGGAGTTGTATGAGGAGGAGGGAGAGGGGGAGGACAGCGACGATGAGTGGACTCAGCGCACAGAAGAGGAGTGGCATGGCCAAGGGGAGGAGGAGTACTAGATTTGGATGGTGGCTGCTAAGAAGTTACATAACGGGACACTCCCAACTAACGTTTTCTGTTCGAAAGTAGACAGGTTTTGACCTCAAGGAGCATCAATGTAATTACCCTTAACAATATCCTTCCAAGAAGGCGCCTCCCTGTACATGCGCACGCACGCGCGCACACGCGCGCACACGCGTGAATACTCGTGCACGTGCAGCTCAGAGGGCCACAAGGACCTTGCATAGGCTCGCATTGTGTTTATTAATTATGTGTTGCCCCCCTCGCATTGCTCACATTGGGGTTTATTAATTAGGTTTTTCAAACCTCGGATTGGTTACGGTACTGTACGGTATTGATTGTATTGTGCAATAAAGTACAAAAAAGTTCTGAATCAAACAGATTGTCTGAGGACATTTTGTTGTGCTTTTGAATTTATAAGAATAAAAAAGTGAAAAGGTGTGTTTTTAACAATCTAGAACTTTTAATCATTGAAAGCTTTCAAAGAAAGGCAGCTACGATTTGTTCTTTCGTGAATGCATTTGCCCTTGGAAACTTCAGCACTCTGCATAAAAGCGAAGAAGGATGGAGAAGACCTCATTTGGGGTTTCCCTCACGACAAAGTATGTCATCTTCATGTATGAAGTATGTCATGTCTTCATGTGTGAGCACTGTTTACCAAAAGAACGTTCTTGAGGATTGCACTATGCATTCCTGCAGAACACTCCTGCAGAACAAGCACGCACCTTTTCTTTCAGGATATCAGCCATGACGCCCACAGCCAGCAGAGCACCATCCGTGCGTCGTGCAAGATCCTATGCAAAACCAAAGCAAGTCATTGGGTGGGAAGGCAGCAAGGATGCTCAACAGCTTAAGACTTTGCTGCAGGCACTGCTGTCACAACTCTCAATACACAAGTGCAATTATATGCCTTAGAGCTCAACGCTAAGTATTTGGTCATCGAAACATGTTGCACACTTGACTACCTACAGACACGGTAACCCAAGGTAGGCTAGATGATGAAGGGCATGCCTTTAACTGTGTCCAGTGTGGCTTAGCAACTGGATGCTGGCAGTCAAAATCATTACTGCTGCTGTCACTTTTTTTGCTCACCACGGGCACGCCTGCGTTGTTTGTGGCTGCAGCAGCGGTCACGTACTGCTGCATCAGGGCCACTACGGCTGCCATGAACTTGTCCAAATGAGTCCTCCGCTTTGCGCACAAGTCGTGGGCAAAGTTGGCGATCGAGGTCTTGGGAGAGTACATGTCCTCCAGGATGTCGTAGCCCTGTGTACACGACATCAGGGGGTGGGTGACACATGGTTATCAATAGTTGCAACCGCAACTCCTCGAGCTGTGTAGCAATCCATCACTATTGGTGAAGTTATCACCCGAGAGTAAGCACAACCGAGGTTTGAGCAACTCAGATCATTCGTTCGTCAGTGCTTCTCCTCCATCGAAAAGCCACTGCACACACCACCACCGCCACTTACTACCACTGCCACGCTAGAAAGAAGAAAATCCTACTCAGGCAGTGAACAGCCGCTCCCCACTTGCACATGCATTTCAGCACCCCATCTTATACTGCGCTTCAGACATTACACATGCATGTAAGTCCTTTACACGAACCAGAAATATCTCACGCACACGGGCTGTCGCCAACTGTCTCAGACATATTCGTAGCACTAAAAAGGAAAGAAGCTGTACCTTGCGAATGTACTCCTGAGGATCGTCAGTCCATAGCTGAAAATCCTCGTCGTTGAAGCACATCCTGGGAAAGGCCACATTAAGAAGCAGAGCATCCCAGTGCGCCTGCATGTGCCTGCGTGCGTTTGTTGGTGGAGGGTGTGAGCAGGTTTTGATCACAAGAGGAGCCCAAAGCTCCTGGATTATGGACACAGACCACACGTTTTTGTAAAAAACAGAATATTCAACCTTAAACCTCTCCTCTGAAAGTCTATAACAGGAGCCTTGAATTAAAGGGAGTGCACACATACGCACGGCAACTACTATGTGAAATTAAAAGTGATGAATGACGGAACTTCACACATACACAAGCGCACACACACACAACTTACTTGTAGCACTGCTTCACGTCCAAAGCGTAGGACAGGTACTGGAACAGGGAGTTTGTTACGCGCGGGCTGAGGTAATGTCCTGCAGCCAGTCTGGCGACCAGGGACACTTGGGTGTCCAGCAGACGTGAGGACCAGTGTGCCTGTATGTGTACATGTTTGCGTGCGTTCGTGTGTGAATGATTTCGCGTGGAGCAGTTTGTCTAAATGTACGCGTGTTTGGGCGCGTTTGCGTGTGCATAATTTCTACGTGTATGGATTCTGTGTGTAATGTTGTGCGCATACACAGGGTGAAATGGAAGGAAAGCAGGGCGCACAGTTGCAGCAATGATTCGTATCTGGACTTTGCCAAAGCATAGGAATGATATATCAGGTGTTTGGCTCTTGGGGGCTTCTTTGCTGAGGTGCTTGGCTCTGGGGGCTTCTTTTCTGATCTCTCGCTGCCTGCAAGCACAGTGTGTGCGTGCCACCCAGACTCACCTGGAACAGCTCGCCAAAGGCCTTGTCGTTACCCTCCTTGCAGTGCCTAGGCTGACCATAGCGACTGAACACACGGTAGGCGATGTTCATCATCCACTTCCTGCACTTCCACCACGGCAGGGAAGGCCGCTCCTCAAGGTCGACGGTTTCCAGCTCCTGAGCAGCAGCAGCAGCAGCAGCAGCAGCAGCAGCAATAAGGAAGCAGCGAGTGTGTGTTTGTGTGGGTGCGCGGGATGGGAGGAACAGGCATGTGCACCACACTAAATGAGCGTCAACACGAGGGGGGCATTAGCTGAACACGCCTGCTGGGGAGAGGGCATCGTCAGCTGTACTCGCTCTAGCGCCCATTTCCACAAGGAAACTTGTGTGTTACTGGCAGACCAGCAGATCGCTTAAGAAACCAGCCTAACTCCCAACCTCATCATTTACAAGCATCTAGGCACCTGAGCCTCTTAAGCACTCAAGGTGCACGAGCTTTACCTAGCACAAACAACGACCCAAGCATCTAGGCACCTGAGGCGTGCTCTGAGCCAGGGACAGAGTGAGTGCTGTCAGCCATCCGTCCACGACAGCTGGCGACGTCAGCAGGTCAGGCACGCCCATGTAAGTGGCAGACCAAAGTGCCTTCCATATCAGCCGTGTGCACAAGCAAACCTCAGGCG
>Ga0307945_1001526_pt1:15000-18167 | contig 18167 bp, 19 predicted proteins | sample OrgLakmetagen228_FD_201818 | JGI IMG/M metagenome (GOLD analysis project Ga0307945, IMG submission 201818) | Saline water microbial communities from Organic Lake, Antarctica - #228 | ecosystem: Environmental > Aquatic > Non-marine Saline and Alkaline > Saline | place: Antarctica...
AAAAATGCACATTTTCAGGCATTTCCTCTGTTGGCCCCCTCTGCCTAAATCAGGATGATGGTGAACAATAAAAGCACACAGAAGAAGTTAATTTACCTTCATTTACCGACTTGAAAGTTGAACCCTCTCTCCTGAAATCTCCTTACAGATCACAGCTCCCCAGACCTTCTAGTTCAAGGCACAAATACAAATGTGGAGTAACTAAGCCTCAAGTACAGGCTCTACATGGCTCTATGTGGCTACTGCCGAGAGAGATCCTTGCACGACAATTCTGCATCTGACAACAGAGCTCCAGCATAATGACTCTTCCATATCCGCTTCCAACCCTGTGTGCAAAGGGGTAACAGTCACTTAATTATCTCTAAATTCATCCCAGGACAAATCCGTGTGAGAATTTCCATCTATGTTTTGAGAAAAGCTTCTAGAAGGGGAAAAGGGGGTCGGAACTCCACCCAACATCATCATCACTCAGTTTATCCAGGCCAGTAAATACACAGCGCTAGGAAATGCAAGAGCCTACAAGCTTACTCATTGAACCACTGTACTTACTTGTAATTACACTAATACACCTGCACATGGCACAGGACTGTAACTGTACCAAAGGTGACGACACCATTGGTGCCTACGTGCTGCGCACACTGCGTGTGGCTGCACGCGCATAGGCCACACCGGCAAGCAATATAATTCATCCTCCGATCCTGTTATTTGTTTCCCTCCCTTTCTCCGCTTAGCTTTACTTCTCAGGGATAGGGACTTTGTAGTTTGGTGACAGCGTACGTTCGGCCTTTTCCTTGAGTCGGCAGTTTTTCAGGCCAGGGCAGCAGCAGGAGCAACCCTCTGCGAGGTCTCTTTTTACTTGTTTTCTTCGTTTCAGGCAGTGTTATATTTTTTGAGGCACAGCTTGAAACTCACATGGTCTGCCAAAAGCTCAAATCCTCTACCATCTACAACAGAGACCTCCTCCCACTACAAGACCCCAAAAAAAGAGTCCAGCAGCGTGCACTTACCGCCAAGACGGCGAGGTCCAATGGTTTATAGTCCAGCTTTGTAAAAAACTTGGACCCAGAGTTATTGGCGCTCGGCACAGCAGCAACTACCCTGCTCACGCCATTCTCAGAAAGCCAGCTCTCAACCTCAGAGACTAGCAGTGTTGCGTGACCAAGACGGTGGTGGGATGCGACCGTAGCAATTGCCTGCACGGGAAAATAGGTATGTTGTGTGCAGATCACAGGAGGTTGTGGCGTGCTACCACCCATCACAGTATGCAGGCAAAAGACCGTAGGTTTGCACCCCTTAACCCAAGTGCGTCCCTTGCTAGTTGGACTCGGCAGAATTGAAGCTTGCAGGCCCCTGAAGTCATATGATTTACTACTTTTAATTCTCTCTCTTGGAAAAAACATTATTATCTGTACTCGTGAATTCCCTGGTTTTGGCCAGGAATTCTTAAGCTAAGAACATGCGGAATAGTTCCTGAGGTAAGGCCTCAACACTTGGGTGGAACAAAATGTGATGGCGATCCATTGATTTTGCTTTTGCCAAAACATCCCAACGCCTATTCCCGTCGTTGTGCCGCCCGAGCGAATTCGAAAACGGTATGCGCCCAAGTGTCGACAACTCGATATGCCGACCCCTACCAGTACTACACCAAAGAATCCACTGTTATACCTTTCCATGTTAATCCACACCCAGCCCGGACAAGGACACCCCCTGAAAGCGTGCCTTGACCTGGTTGTATAAGCCAGTAAAAGCTGGGAGCATACTTGTTGAACACAGTTCCGCACGCACCTCTCCTCATCAGCAAACACACCAAACTAAACATGCATGTCATACACACTGCCCTCTCAAAGCACTCGCACAACAAACACCGCATCATACATGCAGCTCTTAGAAATGCACTAACACACAGCACATTCATGCGAGCAGCTTTTCTCATTTGCTCCCACATCAAAGCATCCACTAGGAAAGCTACCAACCGCTCTGCCTATCTATCCCTCGTACGTGCAGCTCAACATATAAACGGCCAACTTGCCAAGAGAGGAGCTGCCCGTGTCGCCCTACACAAGCTCATGAACCTCTCCATTTCCACACACAATGAAAGGCCCACCTGCCCTTTCCCTCATAATCCTGCCTCCCCAGTGGTTGGGGCAGGTAACCTCTGGCCAGTTCTTGCTAATGCCCAGCAGAAAAACTAAGCCCAGCACACCCCTCAGGTAAAATTCTCAATAATCTGGCAGCTACGCACAGCCGCAACCCCCCTTCTTTGCCGAGGACAAAACCACAGCTTCGCCATCACAAAACACAAAAATACCTGGAAACTCTTAAACTCCCTTCAAAGTAAGCCTCTAGACGTAACTCTAAAGGCCAACCAAGATCATACCAAATGCCTAACACAAAGATTTACCATCCACACGATGGTACCTGCCACCGAAGAAGAAGTGAAAAGCAGTACTGAACAAAACTTTTCTCTAAATCCCCGACCCTACATGGAGAAACAAGAGAAAGCATTCTGTCTAGTTCAATCCTTCAACATGGCCGTAGGGGAGCACATTATTTCCGGCAATGGACTTCTTGCACACATTCAAAAAATGGAAGACACCCTGGGTGAGCACAGACTACGATAAATCCCTGGACCACTTTTACACCAAGAACATGGGCAACTCTAACAACAACATCCTCAACCATTTCCTGCACTACATTCTTTGGAACAACGGGGAAAACTGTATGTTGAGATATGCCCCGTCTGGGAATTCAAAATAGGAGAGATCACAGCAGAAATAGTCCACCAACACCTAAACAAACTGCTTTTGAAAAGGCTGTCATCCTCACAGGTAACGACGGCAAAAGCGACCCTTAAGAAAATAGAAAATAGAAAACGCACAGCCCTCTACAGCATGATTCGTTCTAGAATCAGAAAAACCTCGCCCTCACCTTCTTACCAGCCCAGCGATTGAGCCAAATTACAAGGTTGCATTATCACTCTTAAATGTGGTGTCGTTTGGAATCACCCAGCCCTAGCCTCAGTCATCCACCTAGCAGACCACAATGTAACCTTCATCCAAATACCTATTTCCACGATCAAGTCATCAATATTGATGACACACCATCTTCCCCCCCTACTGTACTTGCAACCCCCCAAAACCCCACCACACTACCAACACTTGACCACA
>Ga0307945_1001529_pt1:2500-18152 | contig 18152 bp, 20 predicted proteins | sample OrgLakmetagen228_FD_201818 | JGI IMG/M metagenome (GOLD analysis project Ga0307945, IMG submission 201818) | Saline water microbial communities from Organic Lake, Antarctica - #228 | ecosystem: Environmental > Aquatic > Non-marine Saline and Alkaline > Saline | place: Antarctica...
CTGAGTGTGAGGGGGGTTGTGGGGGAGTGGGCTGTCTCAAAGGGCTGTCTCCATGACGCACCATGAGGACCATGAGGGCAGCCACACCTGCCCCCAGGGAGTGGCCTGTGTGTGTGCGCGAGCGTGTGCGCGTGTGTTTGTGTGTGTGTGTGTGTGTCGTGCAATCAATACCACCACAACCTAGGGTGCACGAGCTGTGTTATCAGAATGAAGAATACATCAGAGCTTCTACAGCATTTAGAAAGAGTGCCACGCCACCAACGCATTGATTTTGTTATCAACTAATCAGAGCACTGAATTATTGACTGAAGAACACGTGCGAGCCTCTACAGCATCCAGAAAGAGTGAGGAGTTATATATATTATATAATAAAAAAACTACCAATGTATTACTTTCAATTTTTGACTGACATATACTCATCAGCAGTAAACATGCACCCAAAGCAAATGCACTTGTCAGTAATGTACTACATGTGGTGAGCGTACTTCAGTGAGCGTACTACAGTGAGCGTACTTCAGTGAGCGTACTTTAGTGAGCATACTTCAGTGAGCGTACTTCAGTGAGCGTACTACAGTGAGCGTACTACAGTGAGCGTACTGCGTACTACAGTGAGCGTACTACAGTGAGCATACTTCAATGAGCGTACTTCAGTGAGCGTACTACAGTGAGCGTACTTCAGTGAGCGTACTACAGTGAGCGTACTTCAGTGAGCGTACTTCAGTGAGCGTACTACAGTGAGCGTACTTCAGTGAGCGTACTTCAGTGAGCATGCTACTTGTGGTCGACACATGTATGTGTCGACCAGAGTCACACCACCAACTTGCATCCTCACCCGTTATGAGCACAGGCCAGTCTGGGTACTTGCTGGACGTGGCCAACAAAGCTTCACGAGTGGATTGCAGCACGTAAGTCGCAGCACTGATGAGACCCTGCGTGTGTTTGTGTTGTGTGTGAGTGTGGGTGTGCATATACATGTCTGTATGTGTATGTATTTATCAGAACACAAGACTATTTCCCTTTCTTTCTGAACTTACAGATTTATTTGTGGCTGGACGAGACGAGTCAGCAGCCGATCAGTTAAAACAGCCTGGCTAAAGGTTACACCCCATTGTAACCATTGTAGACATGTGTGTGTGTGTGTGCGTGTCTGGATAACACACATATTGTGTGTATGTGTGTGCGTGTCTGGATAACACACATATTGTGTGTATGTGTGTGTGCGTGCCTGGATAACACACATATTGTGTGTATGTGTGTGTGCGTGTCTGGATAACACACTTATTGTGTGTATGCATGTGTGTGCGCATGTGCACATTCATTTTGTGTGTGTGTATGTATGTGTGTGTGTGTGTGGGTGTGGATGTGTGTGTGTGTGTGTGTGAGTGTGTGGATGTGTGTGTGTGGGGGGAGAGGGGGGGATGTGTGTGTGCGTGGATGTGTGTGTATGTGTGTTATGTTTAAAAGCCCTACCTGAGGCAGTAGTGTGGGGAGCGAGCAGTGTGTGTGTGTGTATGTGCAAGAACAGAAAATTCGGTATTTAGGACGAGATAAGCGCTACACAAGGGTAATGACATGGCTTGCTTTTGGAAGACATTCTACACTTGATTTAATGACATAGGGACTAGGTATTTGGGATGAGATAGGCGTCATTGTAATGACATGGCTTGCTTTTGGGGGACATTCTAAACGTTAATGGTTTATATTCTGAATTTTATATTTGACTTGTTGACATAGGCCACTAAGTGCTTAGCATGTGCAATCCAATGGACATTTCTTTCCCCTACACACCCATTCATTTTCTGACACGGTGCCTGGGCAGTCTAGGGGCATGCAGTGTGCATAAGGTTAAAAAGAAATTAATCAGTGTTGTTTTGTGATCTACGTTTATTGTTTTGACACTACCGTACTTCACTTTTAGTATTGCAAGGCCTACTTTTGCGAGGTGCCCAAATACTTAGAATAAATTTGCAAGCACTAAGCTTTTGCAAGGCCCCTCAAAAAGTTAGGTGTATTTGCAAACTTTTGGGGAATAACCACTCACTCCCTTCAACGCTTCCAGTCATCCATGTTCAGTGTTGGCTCACACAGAAGCTTACGCCTTGTTCTGAGGACACTGCCTTTGGGTAGCTGCCCTGAAAGCCTAGTGGCCCGTGGTCAGGCCAGACTCTTCAGGGTCGCGAGTTTGAATCCACCTGGTAGCGTGAGTACTTCGCTGTCCGACAGCTCCGTCTCCGTTTCCTTAATCCATGCTTGTGGTGGTATCACCCCTTGCGTATAATTTTTTTTCTGAGCTACTCTCCATTGCCTCACCCTCCTCTTCCCATTCCGGAACTCCCACTTCCGGAACCCATCATCCTATGGTTTTGTTCCTCTGAAATCTCCAGGGTTTCAAGGCCCCTGCCCCTGCCCGGTTGCTACTGCATGCTGCATTTCAGGCCTGAAGCGGAGGATGACCTCCCGAGCAAGACCCTCGTCCTTTGTATGCTTCCGCTTGGTGAAAATTAGGTCTTCTAGGGATGCTTGCCCAGTAGGGCGATCGGGGTCCATTGGGGGTACCCAGAAACTATCGCATTAAAAAGTCAAACATTTTGCGTGGTCCGGAAAAATCAGAAATTTTTTGCCTAACTTATTGCGAAGGGCCTAAATAATTGTTTATTTATTTGCAAAACAAGCAAGCGCAGTACGTTATGAACATTCCTCCCCCCCTTAAAAGCAATTTACCTGACTAGTAACCAGATTAAGATTAAGGGTAACCAGATGGGTAAAATCGCCACAACTGCAGAGTGCTACATTTCTTTCCAGTACCTGGTGCACGTTGCATGCTCCTAGGCTGCCCAGGCACCAAGCAGCGGGGCGAGCCGCCAGGTCCGTGCAGATATCGCCCAGCTCTAAGCTTCCACGAATGCATAGCACCAACCTCCTGCACGTAGAGGAGTGTTGAGTGTGATGGCGATTGCCTGTCGTGGCATGCACGGTATGCCAGATCATGGCATATTTTGTGGAGGTGGTTGAAAAAGGGTGAAGTTTGTACCACATGTAGAAGTCAGGCTACAAAGTCAGGCTACATAAGTGTGCGACAGTGGCGTGTTTTGTGCAGATGATTGCAAATAGGTGACCTATGCACACCCGTAGGCGAGCTATGCACTCCCCTAGGTGAGCTATGTACTGAATGTAGAGGTTGCGTTGTGTTGCGGCACGCCTTGCTTGTCAGCGGTGGCGTGTACGGCGCACCACATCATGAACAGACGCCTGCTCAAACCCAGGCTACCACAAACGCAGCTGACAAAAATGTAACTAATTTCACGCGTGCTTGTGTCTCGAGCGGATCCAGAAATCCTCCTGAGCCGATTCCCCTCATCCACGCCATCAGTGAGTGCAGCTTTGACGACTTAGCCAGCTTTTACTGGTTGAGTGCTGACACATACAAGAGCAGCAACTGTCATATGTCCACCATGTGGGGAGTGACTTTCAAAGCCTGCACAGTTTTTCTTACTTCCCCCACGATAAAAAAACTAGAGCGTAAGCAGCTGTTACTTTGGCTGACGTTGTCTTTTAGTGAGGACAAGATAATCTAGAAGGATGTCACACTTTTTGTGAAGCTATCAGGTATGCAGAAACCAGGTTAGACATCATCCACATACACACATACGCACACACACACGTACACCCACACACACACACCTATCCACATACTCAAGTGTAGCTTTTTGCGCACGTGGCTGATGCGTTCAGCAAATCTCACACACTCACTTGTGCTGCCGATCCACAGCAAGGAAGTGGCAAGGGCGGAACACATGGTTGCGCCACTGAGTGAGCACCACATCTTCCTGTGTTTGTGCGAATGTGTGCGCTCGTGTGTGCGGGTGCGCATGCATGTGGCTGGTCATATTTATCAATGAATGAGCACCACATCCTCCTGCGTTTGTGTGTATGTGTGTGCTCGTGCGTGCACGCCCTGTGTGCGCTTGTTTGTATGTAAGTATGTCTACACGTGGGTGGGTGTCGTTCATTTCCTTACAGGAGTGGACACAAAGAGCGGATAAATGAAACAGAGTGTTGATGCACACAAGCAAAATCTTACGTGCACAAATCACACAGGTTGCGTACAAGTGAGTTTCCAAACATTTATGTGTACAAGCTCATCCACACGCACACACGCAGGCACACAAACACACACGTAAACACACACACACACACACACACACACACACAAATACACGCAAGCACACACCTGTGGAATGCCTGTGAGTGTGAATATGGCCTCCGTATTGGCTTCCTCACTCGCGCCACTGACCGGATTAAAGAATGCACTGGTGCTGACCATTTGCAGCAGGCTGCTGAGGCTAGACATGTGGCCTGTGGAGGAGTAATGTCATGGGTACAAAGGTACTGGCGATGCCATTGAATACAACGACAAATTGGTGCAAACCACTTCATGATTTCTGGTGAGTAAGTTGGTACTTTCCACTTGCAGCAGGATGCAAAAGGAGGAGGGCACAGATGGACTTACTCACTTATAGGGTGGGCCATAACCATATATTTATACGAGTATACGGTGTACATACGGTATTTTTAGCAGGGAAATCACCATACATACGGTCACATGCGGTGTGAATATTCGCTCCTGGCCAACCCTACACACTTATAATAAATTTTAGCATAAACATGAGTAAGAGTGGGTCATCACCTCGCCGAGACTCGCCGAGTGTGAGGCTTGCCGAGCCTCGGCAGCCTCTTTCCCGGTGTGGAAGACACTTGTCAGCCAGCGAGGGTGTCCACTTTTTGGGCGGAATCAGTCCCATCTCCCCAAAATTTCCCAAATCCAAAATTTCCGTGGCGGAATCGGCTGACAGGCCCATCTTTTAAACCAAGTATCCTCACTAATAATATTTATTGATTATTATATAACACCAGGAAGAGTTAAAAGAGGTGTGCAACAGGGGGAGTGGTAAACGAAAACCAAAATTTCCTGACTCACACGCTTATATTTTCCACCCGGTCTCAACGTTAATATTCATTAATATATAAGCGAACAACATAAAAAGTTTCGGCTCAATCCGTGCAGATTTGAAAAATTGTTTTCTAATTGCAATGCACCAACTAGGGCCTCCCCAGCAAGTGCCGAGCCTCGTTGAGGCTCGCCGAGCCTCGCTGGCAAAATCAGACACCCTATTTACCCACCCTTAAACATGAGTGTCCTGATCCCTGTGTGAGCGTAGCACGTTTGAAACAGACAGACCGTGTGGGGGTGCCCTTTACAAAGCATGCACTCAGCGGAGGGCATGCTTCTAGATACGTAACTTAGTGGGATCAGTTTAGCCATAACTGCTCTTTCATCTCATGTACATCATCTGCCACTGTATATTTAGGGTTGGCCAGAACCGTATATGTACACCGTATATGACCGTATATTTGGTGATTTCCCTGCCAAAAATACCGTATATACACCGTATATATATGGTTTTGGCCAACCCTAAGTATATTTATGGCCGTATTTTGAACATTTCCTGGGCAAAGGCATCTGTACGTACACTGTAAGTACAGTCCTGGATATCCCTTCAATTTCATATACCTTTTGCCATTGTAAGGGCCCTGACGAGCATATGCACATGCAACATGCACGCACGCACGCATGCACGCACGCACGCACGCACGCATGCACGCATGCACGCACGCACACACGCATGCACGCACGCACGCACACACTGCAGCACATTACCTGAAAACATATCAACACATTTACTGCCTGCTGAAGTAACATGGCCCTACGCAGCGTGGGTGCAGTTGGTGATAGTACTGTCACTCACCCAGTGGTTCTCCTTACACATGCCCACACCCTCAACCCACACAACCCCCCCACCTGCGGCCATGACATAGCCATACGCAGCGCGCGTGTAGTTGGTGATGGTGAGCAGCTCCTGAGTCAGGAGCAAAGGGTCCCCCATGTCAGGGAGTAAGCTACTGCTCGTCCCGCAGGCACGGCTTTTCTGCTGCCAGCCTTGCTGCCGTTGTGCATGCTGCTGCTGCTGCTGCTGTTGCTGCTGTTGTTGTTGTTGTTGTTGCTGCTGCTGCTGCTGCTGCTGTTGTTGTTGCTGCTGCTGCTGTTGTTGTTGTTGTTGCTGCTGCTGCTCCAACCCTGCTCCGTGGCCCTGTTGTCGAGGGCCTTGCTGCTGGCCTTGCTGGTTCTGCTGGCTCTCACGCACATGCTCACCCCCCCCTGCTCCTCCACCTGACTGTATGCCCTGCTGTTGCTGGCTCTGCTGTGGAATTTGCTGCTGCGGCTGCGGCTGCGGCTGCTGCTGTTGTTGCGGCCCCTTCTCGCCCTTGAACAAAGATGCCCACGCCCCCCCCAGCGTTGCAGCCGTGTTGCTCGCCCACGTGGTGGTGGGAGCCAGAGAGAGGGACAGGGGAGAGGGGAAGGGGGAGGGGAGGAAGGGGGGGGGGCCAGCGGCCAAGGGCCGTGTGAGTGTGGAAAGGGAGAGGAGAGCGGTTTGTCGACCTGCTGGCTGCTGTAGTGAGTTGTGCTGCTGCTGATGGTCCAGTAAAATTTGTGAGTGTTCCTGCTGCTGCTGCTGCTGGGGAATAAGCTGCCTAGCAGCATCCCCTGCTCCATGGTTCAAACTAACCATGCTACTGGCAGTGCCCCCGTCAGGGCAGCTGCCGCTGGTCTCATCCACATGGCCCCCCTCCTCTTTGCAGCGTGCTGCGATGGTCACGCTGGGTGTGCTGTGAGGAGAGGTGGCCTCCACGCTAGGGGTGCCAGTGTGTTGCTCATGCTGCTGCTGCTGCTGCTGCTGATCATGCTGCTGTTGTTGGTGCTGAATCGCCTGTGCGCTTTTCCTTGCTACAAGCGAAAGTGGGGCGGCCTTACTAACAAGATTATACAGAGGCGTGGGAGAGGGACGGAGGAGCTGGGGTGTCTGGGGTTCAAGGTGTGAAGCGGGGCTGGCCACAGGCATTGAAGTGCCTGCTGTGCCAGGGAAGGGACCGAGGGTGGCTGCGGAAGTGTGTAAGTGGGGGTGAGGTGTGTGGGGATCAATGGCACGTGCCCTATTGGTCAGGGAGCTAGAGGCTTGTGGGATGTAGTTGGGTTGCTGCTGCTGCTGGTATTGCTGGTCTTGCTGGTCCTGCTGGTGTTGGTGGTGGGACTGGGGTTGGGGGTCTGGGAGGGGAGAGGGGTCAGTAGCTTGGGAGGGGGCTGACGGTGCATGTAGGAGGATGCGGCCGGAGCTGAGTGCGAGGTTACGCTGGCTAGTGGCGAGCTTGGTGTGCTGCTTAACGGCAAAGTAGAGGCCCACCGGATCCAGGGGGACCATCTGTGTATGTGTTTTGTGTGTATATGTGCGTGTGTATGTTTTGTGTGTTTCGTACGTTATGTATGTGTGTTAAGTAGTTACAGTTGTGTGCATGCTTGCGTGCGTGCATTGTATATAGGGACAAAAGTAAATTAAGTTGGTCATTTCATGCACTCGTGCTATAGATGATATGGGCAAAATTGCGCTTTCTTGTATATCAACACACTGCCGCAAGCAAGAAAGGTCCAAGACATTTATAAACATGCTTGCCTTGAGCACACCACAGCAATGTGCTGTATCAATAACCACTGCTTCCCCGCAATTTTCATCAGGACCAGCACATTCAGAACCCAAGAACGCCATCATCATCCCAAGCTCACAAAACAACACCTTGAGCACGCCATGCCGCTTTGCTGAGTCGTTCCACAAGTCCATCAGGATCTGCCACATCTTGAACACGCTGGGCTTGGGCAGCTGCAGTGTGGATGGGAGTGTGTATGCGTGTGTGTGTGTGTCTGTGTGTGTGTCTGTGTGTGTTTGTGTGTATGTGTGTGTGTATGTGTGTGTGTTTGCTTGTGTGTGTGTGTGTGTGTGTGTGTGTGCGCGTGCGTGCAGAAAATGTGGAAGCGATGCACACATAGAGTGTGAAGAGTGACGAAGACGCCCACACACAACAACGTGCCCACAGTGACAAGGATAACGTGCATTTTCTCTTGCAGCAAACCCACCTTGTCAGGGAGTCAGTATCTAGTACTGACTCAGATCCCTGAACCCCAATAAGCATGGCACTCAGTCGGCTAGGAAAATTTAAATCGTGTGTAGTGCTATCTATTACGCATAGTATTGGGCCGGGCGTTTGCTGCCTAGGACTGACATTGCTAGTCTTGAGGCTCGTAGCCACTTATTGATTGCACGCAGTTTACGCACATTTCTGTTGCTGACATGACATCAGATTTATGAATCTGCGAACTTTAAAATCTGCAGTGCGCATCACGTGCTTTTAGGCAATGCTAATGTCCATGTATCATGAGGGAGCTGCTCAAAGTTCAGCGTGGTATGCCCACATGAACCATCACGTCACATTCTAATAGACCTACTCCTGTGTCAATACATCCTGCTTGTTGGCAATGCTGATGGCCAGGTAGCACAAGACAGCTGCTGAAACAAACGTGACATGCCCATATGAATAATATCACATTATAAATGTACCTACTCCTGTGGTTGCGTGCCCTGCTTGCAGATGATGCTGATTTTTGGATGCTATAAGACAGCTGCTCATACAGAAGTGCCGTGCCCTCATGAACTATTACTTGTACATTGAGTCTTTGGGTCATTTGTACGGCTTACAATCCGCATACTCAATGTACTAACGTGATACACATGACATTTGTCCTGCTTGCAAATGATGCTAGTCTAAGCAGATAACACCTGCAGACCGATGAACATATGTTAAAACTCTATGTTCAATTCTTATACTCTTATGTTAAACTCTTCCAATGTTACACTCTTTCACCCTTAATGCTAGGTTATACCCTGTAACGCTGCTGAGGATCTAAAGCTGCTGAGAATGTAAAGCTGCTGAGGATCTAAAGCTGCTGAGAATGTAAAGCTGCTGAGGATCTAAAGCTGCTGAGAATAAAAAGCTGCTGAGTCATCTACCTGCTTGTAGATGATGTTGTTGGTCAGGGCCGACAAGATCTGGCTGCTGCTCATCTGTGCATGGGCTGGAGTGCTGCGAGCTGCAGCAGCAGCGGCAGCTGTCGCAGCAGCGACCTCCAGCTTGTGCGCTACAAGAGGCTGCAGCTCCTGCAATACGCACAGAGGGGTGAGCAGTAAAATGGGTTGGCTGCTGCATCGCCCAGCTGCTGGTGTGAGGCTGCAGCTCCTGCAAAAGCACAGAGGGGTGAGCAGTAAAATGGGTTGGCTGCTGCATCGCCCAGCTGCTGGTGCGAGGCTGCAGCTCCTGCATTACGCAAAGAGGGTGAGGGGTAAAACGGGGTGGCTGCTGCAGCTCCTGCATTACGCACAAAGGGGTGAGGGTTAGAATGGGTTTGGTGGGGGAGACTCGGCACTTCGGGCCAATGTGTCTCCTTTTCCATAATTGATGCAGGGAGTGTTTTGCTGCCTGCATAGATTTTTTTTCATGGGTTGGCTGCTGCAATGCCCAGCTGGTGTGAGGCTGCAGCTCCTGCATCACGCAAAGAGGGTGAGGGGTAAAACGGGTTGGCTGCTGCAGCTTCTGCATTACGCACAATAGGGTGAGGGTTAGAATGGGTTTGGTGGGGGAGACTCACGGCACTTCGAGCCAATGTGTCTCCTTTTCCTTAATTGATGCAGGGAGTGTTTTGCTGTCTGCGTGGTTTTTTATTTCTTTTTTTTTGGGTTGGCTGCTGCAACGCCCAGCTGGTGTGAGGCTGTAGCTCCTGCAATATGTATTATTTACGATGTACACAGAGGGGTGAGTGAGGAAACAGGATGACCGTTGCAACTCCCAACTGGCAAGCGAGGCTACAACTCCTACTGGCAAACGCACGAGGGTGTGGGAAAGTCACACACTTGCTGGCTGTTGCAGAACCCGGTTTGTGTGATGCAGGGTGTGCTTTACACACTTGCAGAATCCACCCGTCTCCTTGTCCAGCTTACTGTAAGGAATAGGAGCCCCTCACGCACAGCATCACTAGCACTAAAACACACCCAAACAGACTTACCTGCTCAGGGCTTGAGCGATACATGCAAGCACACCCCCACACTCACCCACACCCACATCCACACCCATAACCACATCAACAAACACATCCACACCTACAGACGTTGCTGATCAGTACCTGGCTTGAGCCACACGTTGGGCCACATCCACACCCACATGACCACACCCACTCCCACACCCATAATACCACACTAACACCCACACCACAACACGCACCTGATCGGCGTCCAGTTTGCGCCAAACTCGGCTGCGAACATGGTCATTCACCCGTTTAGATGCCCTTCCGCCTGTTTTTGTAGACAGAGGTGTCACGTTCGTCAAGTTGGTGGGAAAAAGGAAGAACAGATTGCGCCTCTTGAAACAGCAGTTTTTGGTAAGGGCCAATCTTGGTTATGAAATAACAAGCGATTTCTGTCTTAAAGGGTACCCTATATAGTATATAGTGTTTCCCCTCATATAGCAGCCCTTCACCGCTGACCTCCGAATGCAGAAGGTCTGTTCCTTTTCTGCTTCTGCCTTGTTTCAATTACAAGAGTGGAGCAATAATACAGGTGTCCTTTTTGCTTCTGCCTTTTTTACATTTGCAGGAGTGGAACAATAATTCAGAAATGTTTACACAATTGCAGGAGCGAAGCAACCATCCCTTCCGAACAAACATCTCACATGCAGCAAATCCTGATTCACACCAGCCTGACCTCGGCTTAACTACCTCCAAAGCTACGATCAACAGGAACTGAGCTCTGCAGTGCTGCAGAAAATCTCAAAGGGATCTGTTACAGGCAATCCAAACTCAGTTGATAGTGATCAATAGTTAAAAACCTTGCTAAACTCTCTCAAACCCCAAATCTGCACCTGGTCTTGGCTGTTCGAGACGATCAAAGCTGGTACTATATACCCAGCCATCCTCATCCGTGCTGTGTGTATGTGTGTGCATATGTGTGCGTGTATGTGTGTGTACGTGGGTGCGCGTGCTAGTGTGTGTATGTATGCACGTATGTATGTGTATGACATGAAATGAAGACAGTTTGTATTTGAAGAGTAAGAAATAACAAGCACCGACGAATGGGTTGGGTGGATATGGATGAATAGAAATTGAAGTGCAAATTCTAAATAATAGAAATAATATATAATAAGTATATATATGTGTAAACACCATTTACAGCAACAAGTGCTAGCTTTGCCCAAAAGACACGGCTGTATTAGAACATGAGGGTAAGTCAATGGAGACATGGCTGGAATGCGCCTGCATTTGCATCTTGAAATGATAACTACAATAGTACTGTGCAAAGGGTTTACAAGCTGATTCCTGGTTGAACTTGATTGTGACACTTTAGTGGATTAGCAAAAACAACAACAAGAGGATTGTGAGCAGCAAAAGAACACAAAGAGTGGGGGATTTTTGAACCAAACATTCCACTTCAAGTTCCCGGTGTCTCTAATACCTCATTTCTAATTGCTAAGAGGTACAATTGTAGCTTAGGGCCAAGCTGGTCCCTGAAAACTCTAACATAGAGGTATAAGCAATCAGACACGGCTGTGACCCAAGACAAGTAACAATATTCACACTCATAACACATTGGGTCCAAGCCTCAGCTGGACACGCTCCTGGACACGCTCACAACAGCCCATCCAACCGCAGCTACCTCACCCTTTCCTTCAAGCCTGTACCAGCGCCTACCTCCAGCAGGCACTAACGATACGCACATACAAACAACTCTGCATGGGACCACGATCGACAAATAGCGTTCCCATTACTTGATCCCCATCAAAATCTACAAGCCCTTGAGTAAACACGTAAACACGCACGCAAATTACCACAGAACCTCCCCACAAATGTGCACGGTTGACAAACAGCATTTCCACCCATCTTCCTCCTATCAACGCCTACGACAATCCCTGAATTTAATAATCACAAAACAACTACGGAACCTCCCATACCTGGGCATGCGCACAACAAACCAGCCACCCTCTCCGTCCATGGACGGCGTGCGTGTGGGGTGGACGGGGCGGCCTGAGGCATCGCTCCAAGTAGGCCAGTCGTAGCTGGGAATGAGGGGAGGGCCCCTGCGCAAGAAATGAACGGATGTGCGACAAACGAACGGATGGCAAAAGTCCAAAACGTAAGGATTACGTGAGTGTGTGAGATGGACATAGAAAGCCCGAGGTATTGCTCCTAGTAGGCCATTCGTAGCTAGGAATGAGGAGACAGCCCCTGTGCGTATGACGAACGAATGGATGACAAAATTTGACACATTTGAGGATTCGCATGCGCTTTTTGTATGTGTGGGAGGAGGAGGGGCAGCCTGAGTTGGCAAATGTTGCAGCTGGGAAAAGAAGGGGGACCCCTGCAGCCGCAGATGTGACCAGAATGTTTGCAAAATTTAGGATACGCAAGGGCTATGGCGCGTGGGTGAGGAGGACGGGGCGGCCGTAACGCACACTCCCAGGGAAGTCGGTCGTAACTCAGAGGGAAGGGCCTCTGCATAAGTAAACGGAACAAAAGAATGCTCACAGTAACCTGCATGTTGGGGTGTGGTGCAGGGGCCTGTACGTGTGAACAGGCTCAGATGAGAGCAAGGGCCCTGCAATAGTAAATGGGTCGTTCAAAGGCTTACCCTTCTGCACAGACGTGGTACAAAGCTGGTTGTGTATAAATACTGCACCAGAGAGAACACGACGTGGTTTGTGTTAAATCCATGTGTGTATGTGTATGTGTGTGTGTGTGTGTGTGTGTGTGTGTGTGTGTGTGGAGAGGGGGGGAGAGGCTGGCACGACGACGTCGCTGCACCTGCAGCAGCTACCATTGCTTTTATTATAAACCGAACTCTTGCTCGTTATTAAAGCCCTGCTTGCGCACACATTTTCCAAAAAGATGGTCTGTTCTGGTCTGTTATTTATAAAGACAGTTTAACGCGGTCGCGTTCACAAGCAAACAGAGTGTTTACCGTATCCACGTGCACGTAAGCATACGTACACTCAACGCAAACGTGCACCTATACAAACACACACACACACACGCACACACACACACGCACACGCACGCACACAAGTTGCAAAGCTATAAAATTTTCACTAGCAATCACTGAGGCACATGAACATAAGGCTTAGACTCAGACACTTAGATCAGACTCAGACACACAACATAAGCAAGCAGGACAGGCAACAACACATTCACGCTAGTTGCGTAGAAGAATGAGATCTTACCACATTACACCCCAGTATCGCTGGTTCTCAAACATCTCTGCCAACGGCTCCCCAGTTGCTGTGTGTGTTTCGTGGTGTGTGCGTATGTGTGTGCACTATGTGTGTGTGTGTGTGTGTGTGACTATGTGTGTGTATGTGTGTGACTATGTGTGCGTATGTGCGCGCGTGTGTCTGCTCGTATTTAGGTATGTGTGTGTGCTTATGTGTATGAGTGTAAGAGTGTGTGTGTGAGTGTGTGTGAGAGTGTGTGCATACGCGTGTGCGTGTGCGTGTGCGTGTGTGTGTGCGTGAGCGTAAGCGTATGCGTGAGCGTGAGCATGAGCTGAGTGTGCGTGTGCGTGTGTGCACGCGTGTGTGCGTGCATGTGTGTGAGTGTGCGCGTGCTCGCGCGTGCGTGTGCGTGTGTGTGTGTGTTTGTGTGTGTGCGTGTCTGTGTGTTTGTGTGTGTGTGTGTGTGTGTGGTTGTGTGTGTGTGTGTGTGTGTGTGAGCGTGAGCGTGTGTGTGAGTGTGTGGGTGCATGCGTGTGTGCGTGTGCGTGAGCGTGAGCTGAGTGTGCGTATGTAAGTGTGTCTGTGTGTGTGCGTGTGTGTGTGTGTGTGCGTGTGTGTGTGATTGTGTGATTGTATGTGTGTGTGCGCGTGTATGTTGTGTTGTGCGTGTGCGTGTGCGTGCGCGTGCGCGTGCGTGTGCGCGTGCGTGCGTGCGTGCGTGCGTGCGTGCGTGTGTGTGTGTGTGTATGTGTGTGTGTGTGTGTGTGTGTGTGTGTGTGTGTGTGTGTGTGTGTGTGTGTGTGTGTGTGTGTGTGTGTGTGTGTGTGTGTGTGTGTGTGCACGCGCGCGCAGACTTATCAAGTGCATAAGTACTTACCAGTGCAACCATGAAGAAGGTCCATGGCAAAACCTGCCTTTTTAGCTCTTTTTGCCAATCATCGCGAAAGGGTCACCCACAAGTTCAACTCAACATTTCTTTGTAAAATTTACCGTCTATTCTGAAATACTCGTGCATTTGGGCCAACTGAAAGCCTTATGTGCTTTGTAGCTCAGCCAGGCTGACTTGAGTATTTATTTTATGAACAGGCGCTCTTTTTCCTAACGGAAATTTCCAGGGGTTCAACTGGGGAAATGTCCAAATATGTGCCATTTGTGCACTCAGAAGCCGGCCATTCACTGCTCCTTTATCCGATTGGAACCATGTTTGCTCTAAATTGAAGCAGGAGTAATAGTTACTCGAGGTTGTGCTTGGATTTATGTGGGTTGCTCTGTGTGCATGTTGGCTGGGCTGAAAGCCCACGCTGACACGAAAACCCTAATAGCTAGTGGCGCTGCGCTTGGGGAACCCTAGGTCGTGCAAGTCATCATCACCGAAAAGGCAAGGCAGGAGGCTCTTCCCACAACAATAAACCGGGTGATGCAAGATCTTCCTGCACCAGCTGATGTAACTTCTTGAAAACTGCTATCCCGGCGTTCAAAAATTAAGCGTTCTTTGTGCTGCGCTTGGTCGCTACCAAATTGGTGGCCTTGGTGACCACAGTACCTCCACTGCTCTGAACAAGAGTGAAGTCCCCAGTCCCGCAAGTGGATTTCTTTAACTCTTTCTGAATTCCAGCGGCTGTTTCCAGGCTAGCTAGGCACTCCTGCACAGCCTTGAAGCCACGTGCTGCTTGCTACGTGCTGCTTGGAGCTTGCTGCTTGCTGCCTTGAAGAGAGTGGTCTGGTAGCTGTGTTCGTTGCTTTGTGTTGGACTTGCATTTCGCGGCATCGCGGAATGCTCTCCAGGGTCCATGTCTTAACATGAAGTCTTCTTTCCAGCTATCTAGTTTTTATATTGAGAAGCTCAAAAGCGTCTGGGTTCACTTTCAAACTATCGTCACTCCATTCTACTCGGCAGCAAGTCCTGATTCCGGCTGTGTCCTTACAGCAATTGGCGACCAAAAAAAGTTAATCTTTTCTAAGCTATAAGGCTCTCAGTTTCTCTAGCGATCCATAAGCCCTAGACACTTTGTGTCCTAGGGTTCCAATACACGGCTGACGCACGAGGGAACCCTAGTCCCCATGTTGTGTTCCATTCGTAGATCTGTAGACTTTTTGTTCCCTTGTACACCTTAAGATCTGTAGTGTCATAGCAAATCACTGTCACTGCAAAGTATAAGACTCAGCACAACAATCTATTATTGTTTTAAGCCAGGGTCAAGTCTCTCTCGAGCAAAGGCTGGGAACTGCACTACAGACTGCAATTCTCCTGATACTCTCTCTCTCTCTTTCTCTGCTGTTTCTCAAATCCGACGTGGGAGTTCTGAGAGTGGTCCTAGAGGTTCTCCTTTTTCTATCCCCTCCTATTGTACAAGGATTTGGACAAACATGTGTTGAGGAATTTCAGCAGGTTCAGATTGCGTGCACACCATTTGAGAGTGGAGTCTTGCAAATGGCATGGTGGTTCTAGCATTTG
>Ga0307945_1001534_pt1 | contig 18122 bp, 17 predicted proteins | sample OrgLakmetagen228_FD_201818 | JGI IMG/M metagenome (GOLD analysis project Ga0307945, IMG submission 201818) | Saline water microbial communities from Organic Lake, Antarctica - #228 | ecosystem: Environmental > Aquatic > Non-marine Saline and Alkaline > Saline | place: Antarctica: Organic Lake...
CTCTCCCTCTCCCTCTCCCTCTCCCTCTCTTTTAGCACACAGGCACACACACCTTCGCACACCGGCATACACACACACCACGGCTTTTTCAGGTGAGGATGGATCAGGGGGGCCCGCGCCAGCAGCAGCAGCAGCAGCAGCAGTTGCAGGAGGACGAGGGAGGGGGCGTCCTGGGAGGGGGGCGAGGCTGCCGCAACAGCCTAGCCCTGTGGCGGGAATCACACGCAAGATCTTGCGCAAGGGCAGCAGGGTGCTGCAGGTGAGAGGGATACAATGATATTACGAAAAGTTCAAGTTGGGACTAGCCAGGCTTTTAGGGCAGCAGATGGAGGCTTGAGGTGTGGAACAGAAATAAATAGGGTTGGCCAGAATTGTATATGTACACCGTACATAACTGTATGTATGGTAATTTTCCTGCCAAAAATACCGTATATTTGTTGTATATACGTATGTATGTATGGTTGTGGCCAACCCTAAAATTAAATGAGTGTTGAATGGTGTGGAGTTGAAGGATGGGGGAGAAGCATCCTGCGTTGAAGAGCTTTATAATCAGGCAGACAGGTTGCTTGATTTGACTCTCCTCTGTGGCCTCTGCTGCTCTGCTATCCCTTTTTGGTTGCTATTATTAAAGGTATGGTTAGGATTGGTAGCAGCAAGCAACTGCAACGATGTGAACAAACGTCAAGCAGGCTGTCGCAGTTCTCACTGACACGTGCTCTCACACACACACATACACACACACACACATACACACACACGCACACACGCGTGCACGCACAGGTGTTAAAGGGGATGGTGGGCACATCGCCCAAAATCTACAGTCAAATTGTGGAGCTGTGCATCACCAAGTACAGGTAAGGCCTTGGTGGCCTGGGACGTGACCTCAGTGTACAGAACTGGGAATGTTTTGCTTGCTCCAGCTAAAATCTGGGGAACATAGTATCCTGCAGTGCTATTACACGTATAAGCTCATAGACGACAACAGCTGACGCCTGCTTTTAATGCGTGCAGAGCATGTTCCTTGTGTATACACTGCACAGAGGTGCATGCAGGTACACTGCACAGAGGTGCAGGTGGGTGAATCATGAGGAAACACTCTCCCTGTTTACACTGTACGGACAGCGTGCAGATTGGTGTGTGGAACATCCGTCCTCATGTGCACTGTGCAGGGGTGCAAGTTGGTGAGTTATGCGTGATGAATGTCCTTGTGTACATTGCTCAGGGGTTATTTTGGTTGCAAACTGACTGTCCTTGTGTGCCCTGCAGAGATGCGGAGGGCTTGTATGTGGGTTTCAAAGAGCTGAGCTACTGCACCTTGCGAGCTCAGCTGCTCATGGCCCTGCACGACGACAACAGCGCAGTGGCCACACGTGATGCGTGCCACGAGCTGGCATGGACACTGGACGCAGGCATCATGAACGGTCAGTTGGGAAGTTGACAGGGGGGTTGTTTAATGTCCTTAAGGGTGAACAAGGCAAAAAGTTAGGGTGGGCCACACCCGTGTTTCACTGTTTTAAACATTGTATGTATATTCTGTACTGCTCCTAGTAATCTTGCGAGCAATCAATTAAGTATTTTGTCCTCTCACAACGTGAAGCACAAAAATAATGTAAGAAACTTTGAACCACGCACAACTTGTTTTGCAAGTCTTGTGTTAAAATCTCTGCCAAACATTCGGACTTTGCATTTTTTGCTATTTGCCGAGCTTTCTGCTGTTTTGCCTGCAAGCAATTAAAGGGAATCAAAACCCTAATGATGTGAGCAATGAATAGAGTGCAGAGCGCACAGGAATGCAAACAATTTACAAAAAATTGCAAATGTTTTATCAAACTGGAATACTTTACAAAACCCAAATACTCGCCAATAAGTTATGTTTCTGACTTGGGCACCTTGCAATAATTATGACTCCCTAAACTAAAGGAGCAGTATGTACTTACTAAATTTGTATGCACCGTAGAGACTAGTGACCAATGCGACTCTTGGGATATAATAAAACCCCAATGCGAGCTATGCGAGAGGCACATAATTGAAATATTTACCCCAATGTAGCCTATGCAAGGGCCTTGGGCCGTCTGAGCTGCACATATATGCACATGCATGCACGTGTGTGCGTGCTTGCGCGTACGTGCGTGTGTGTGCGTGGGCGTACGTGTGTGTTTACGTGCGCATATGTGTTTGCGTGCGTTGTGTACATGCGTGCGTGTGTATACGGCTGTGTACATACGTATGTGCGTGCGCGTACGTGCGTGTATGTGCGTGCTAATACGTGTGTGTGTGTGCGTGTGTATACGGTTGTGTACATACGTGTGCGCGCATACGTGTGTGTGCGTACGTTTGTGCATGCACGTACGTGTGTGTGCGTTCGGGTACGTGTGTTTGCGCGCGCGAACGTGTGCGTGCGTGCGCATGTGAGGGATTGAAGGCGTTCTTCCTCTTGGTTTCCTTCCTCCCCAAGAGAGGACCAGCCTCCCGATCTGTTTGTCCCCCTTAAGGACCTTAAGGAGAGGCTTGGAAGACTTTCCCGGCCTGTCCCCGTTCATCGCTTTAATTTAATGAAATAACCCCTATGCGAGCTTCGCGAGGCCCTTGTAACTTGAATATTAAAATGCTCCTGACACACCGCAAGGCGGTCAGACACTTTTGCGGTACACGGTGATATACTGTCTCTGCGGTATAGAGAAATTCAGGGATGTGTCATATGGTCATTTGGGACGTTCAATACTGTAAAATACGCGTTAAATACGGAATAAGCGTATAATATGATGGTATTTTTAAGCAATTTTGGGAGTGCCGATTTTTGACCCAAAATGAAACCGATTTGCCCCAAAGCGTCCCCAATTCTTTTCCAATACATTGTGTTAAAGCATTGGAAGATCACTGAAAGGCCGTTGTTGGGGCGGAAGTTGCCTAAACAGACCAAAAGACGGCAAAAAAAGGCAATTTTGCAGCCAAAGAATACGGCTCGATTTGTTCAATACGGTAAAATACAGGTGAGGTGACATACGATACGGCGTATTGTACGAATTTGCTGTATGACACATCCCTGGAGAAATTGAAATCCCTCAGAACTGGATCATGATGGGTTCATTTTCTAGCTCTTAAAGGGCTGCGCGCCTGCAATTTTGTTATGCCAAGAAAAGCCTGTCCAAAGTTAAAGAATTCACAATCTGGCTATTTCCAGTGCAGACTGAAGCCCGACTACTCATATCCACCATTAAATTGTGATTTTCATTGCAAAAACATGCTTTAAAAGAATGTGGTAAGCTTAGGGATTGCTTAATCAAAACAGGCACTACCGTACGTACATCCCCCCCCCCTATAAAAAAGTTTTATTTTACAGTTATATTCAGCAACCACCCCCTCTCAAAAGGGTTTTTTGGAGCCCTGGGTATTTGTGTGCGGCCACCTTGCTGTCAATGCTGCTACTGCTGCTGCATGCGTGTGCTAGCTTTGTGTGCTGCTTGGGTGCTGTAGCTAGAGCGTGTGTGTGTGCAAGGGTGCTAGAGAGTGTGTGTGTTTATGTCTGTGTGTGTTGTGTGTGTGCGCGTGTGTGCGCCTGTGCATGTGTGTCTGTGCGTGTGTGCGCCTGTGCATGTGTGTGTGTGCGAGTGTGTGTACGTAGTGCGCCTGTGCATTTCTGCTGCTGCATGAGAGCATGCTTGCATTCCTGTATCAACTCAATCTGTTGCAGAATGCAGTGCCGATGCAATACCAACTTTACGATCCAGGGCAAACCAAGTTTTGCGAGTCCTGCATGGCTGCCTCTTGTTCTTGCGCTCCTTTGCCTCTCGCTCAGTCCGGTCTGCTCTTGCCTGCTGCAGGCGGGCGGGGTCTGGGGGGGAAGGGACAGGCGGAGCGGGGGGGGGGCATCCTGACTGCTCGTCGGACTTTGAACAATAATTATTTTCACCACCGCCCCCCCCTGAAAACCTGAATCGCTCCCCCGAGAAATAAATAAATATGTTTTACCACTGGTTCACGAGTAGTCTGTCACCGCCTCCACCCAAAAACAATAATTAGAGGCAGTGATACACTTCATGTACGGTAATAAAATCAATTCACTTAGCATGCAGAAAGGACTATTGTTGCTGGGATTGGAACCTGAGTCTGGGGTTTACCACCTGGAATACGCTTTTGCACCGTACTTATATGGAAAGTATCACATGTGTACGGCTGTGGATTGCAAATACGGAATAATATGGATACCGTCCCCCCGTATTTTGGTGAATATATTGTACCCTGTGACACCTCTGTGTAGTACCTAAATTATACTTACACGGTTAGGTCCACACCCTTCAAATAAATTGGAGTGTGCAATGTTGAATTGGGAAGAGCTTGCATGTTGGTAGATCATGGAAAAGGATAACGGGGTCTGAAGATAAGCGTGCATATTTTTCCTTGCTACCATTTTAGTGACTTCTTCCTTGCATGTTGGTCTTTCCTGCAAAACTATTGGCTTATGTACATCTCCTTTCTTCCTGTTTGCCTACGTGTTTACGCTCCCCTATCCCTCTCTTCTTACCTCTCTCTCTTCCTCTCTCCACAATATGTGAACATCCTCTCTCCCTCTCCACATTAGCACCCCCTCTCTCTCTCTCTCTCTCTCTCTCTCTCTCTCCCTCTCTCTATCCCTTTCTCTATCCCTTTCTCTCTATCCTTCTCTCTATCCCTTTCTCTCTCTCTCTCTCTCTCTCTCCAGGATTTTGTCAGACTTCCCCTCTCATACTCTTGTCCCGCGTGCAGGCCAGCTCACAGAAAAGCACTTGCAAAAGCTGATCAAGTTCTTTGACGAGGTGTCTGAAGCAGAGCAGGAAAGGGAGAGGCAGGAAGAGAGGAAACGAGAGGTGGCCAAAGAGCGCACGAAGAAAGGCAACAAGCGTACAGCCTCAATGCTAGTAAGGCGGCTTCACTCTGCTTTGTTGTTGTTTTGAGGGTTTCAAGCCAGCCTTGTTTTGTTGGCGATCCACTTTTGGACTATAAGTTACGGTCTACACGTTCGGTTTGCACGGGCTGACCTGGTGCTTCATTCTTTTCGTTGTGGAGCGTGATGCAGTGGTACCTTTTGTCCATGTGGAATTATGGGCACATTACATCGCCCCAGCTTGTTGTTGCTAGAAACTAGTGCTGCTGTGGTCAGCCAGCCTCTGTTTCATTGAGAGGGGGGTTGAAAAGGAAGCTTTGGCACAAGATCTACTTACTTTGATGCATGACTGAAAACGCCAGGATGGGGATGTGCCCAGGGCACTTGTGAAAAAAGCGTCTATAATCACATGAACTGCACATCAACCTTTCCTGCTTGTGTCCGTGCTAGCTATTTTGCCGCCTACTTCATTCTAATTTTTAAGGCATTGCTCACTCTCGTGTGTTTGCGTTTTGTTACTGTCTATGGTCCAGGATGCCAATGTTTCCAGCTGCATATATAGCGAGATTTATTCACTTAATTTTGCTGTACTTGAACGCATTCCTTGGGTGCCTCCCTGCCCTCATTGCTATTCCCCTTCTTCAGGATGAAGAGGAGAGTGCAGGTGATCGCACAGGGGGGAGTGGCATGGTGGAGCCGTACCGTGTGTTGGGAGAAGCCAGCATCATCCTGCGTGACCCCAGTGCCATGCATCTGCTGGCAGCAGCCGCTCTTCAGGTGAAGTTTGTGGGGGACAAGACAGATGGTCCTAAGGCAAGTAGGGTTGAACGATGTGAAGGTCTAACATGTGGGCTGGAGGCATGGAGGAATAGGGGGGCATTTTGGCTCGAGCAAGAAATTGGGAAGGCCACTGAGGTCAGATGGTCAGGAAGCGCGTTGGCTTTCAAGGAAAGAGGCTTGGATAAAGGCAGGCAGGATTCGGACGAGATCGCCATGGCTACTCTGCAGGTGAGACTATGATGGGTCAAAAAAAAGGACTGGGAGCCCAATGGAATGGGCACAAGCCATGAAGCATGATGGATCAAACATATGACGCAGAAATCTTACTGGTGTTAGTCATGGGATATAGCTCTGCAAAGGAGGCGACCGTCCCTGATCAGTTGAAATTGGCACGAGGCAGGCATATTAGATATGAGTGCGTGAAAGGCGTAGGCAAGATGGAGGAACTAGAAGGGTAAATGCAAGCCAGTGGAAGTGCTACGCCAAAGGCTGTGAAAGTCATGCGAAGTCATCTTCCTGGTGCCTACACGGCCACCCTTGACCCATAGCTTCTGCTGCTGTGTATATCCTTTTTCCTTTCTTTTTGTAAAGCAGAAGTGGTTGCAATTTTTATGGCTCGTAGCGCAGCAATGAAGCTGTCCTTTTTGGCACACCCTCACAAACTGCATTACTGGTTGCCTGCCTACATACATGTTGTATGTGTCTGAGTGCCTGTGTACGTGTGTGTGTTTGCTTCTTTTTTGCCTGCAGATGGTGCAAGAAAACGCCTTACAAGGCAGGCTGCCGAGGGATAACCAGTCGCTATCCTTTGTGCTCAGCCTCATGCAGCTTGCCGTGGAGGGGCGCACCATGCTGAAGAACCGCGTGTACAGGTGAGCGTGGTTAGCTATATGTGTGAACAGACGTGTGCAGATGGGAGGGAGGTGGATGCTGCATGTGTGTGAGTTTATGAGCATTGCAACACGCATGTGGAACATATGAACTATTGTTGCGCATGCCCTAAATTCTTGCTTGTGGCTGCTGTACGTGTGAGCAAGTGAGCATGAGTGTCGTGCACAGCTGTTTGTTTTGTGCGTAAGGCGTGGCACTATAAGTGTTTGCAATTTTGAGTCGTATTTGGTGAACGACGGCGAATTCAGACCAGAAAAGGCCTCAAAAGGTGTGAGGGATGGGATAGCATCACTGTGGTCCCTCATGCTATTCCAGAGTTCTCTGTCTCCATGCCTGTGCGCTCTCTGCTCGTACTCGTGCGTGTCTATCTCGGCTGCTACACACCGTTTTACCTTCTTGGAGCTGGAACTGTTTCCTCAGACATTCTCGGTCTCAGCTGTGTTACATTACGCTGATATGGCTAGGAAACAATCAGAGACCTCACACGGAACAGGGTCTCTTGAGGAATTCCCTCTAATGGTACCTTTTAGAATGCTCACATGTCAATTGGTTATTAAGCGTATCCAACTCATCCAGAATTTCATAAGTCTTCAATAAGACTGTCTTTTTTTTAGCGTCCGAAGCTGCAGCTTTGGCAATAAACTGCAGGCAGCCATTTACTAGTAACTCAAAACCTGTTTGATGTCAGATAAATGCTGTTATATACGCTCACAACACAGGATATTCTTTGTTGACTTTTACAATTACCTAGTGGTGCAAGCAACGGAATAATTCCCAAGGGGCCAGAGCATCTTGCTTCACAAAATTGACAGCTGTGCGTCCGTCTGCAAGAATAAGGCGGGCAAAATACTGTCCGAACCTGTTGTGCTCTCTCCTATTGTACCGTGGCTGCTCAGGATGCCAAAAGCCCCAGCTCCGGTCACGCGTGAAGTTCTGCCTCTGCTGTCAGGCTGGGCTCTGCTGTTTGAAGCCCATGGCTCTCCTGCAGCAGCTGAGCTTGAACCTGTGAGTGCCAGTGGTAAAGTTGAAGGCACTGTGGGGGTGATTGTGCCAATGTGTGATGCACCTAAATGAATCACTACGCATGTTTTTTGTATGAAATGTAGTGTTGGGGGGGAATGCGCATCATAGTTTATGTTATTTTGAACATCCTGAACAAGGACCTGTTGCCTTGCAAGAACAGCACCTCCTAAGCACAGTACAAAACTGTGCTCAAAGGGTGTTCCGGGTCCTAACTCACCCTGTTCTTTGTTTGCAAGGTCTGTAGGGACCCCTTGATGGTGCGTTGTACTGCTGGTTTTGGTCGAGCATTTACTTACTAGTGAACATTTGCTTTTCTTGTCAGGGCCCAGATGGTGAGCTGCCTGGGGGCTTTGGAGTTCCTGAGTCCGCTGTCAAAGATGCTAAGGAGGCCCTAGCAAAAAGTGAGGTGGCACGCAAGCTGACCCAGGTGTGTGTACGTGTGTTTGCGTATGTGATGCGTACGTGTTTGTGTTTGTGTGGTAGTGAGTGTGCAAGCGTGTAACTTGCGTGAACTACCTAACATCATCTGTATTCCTCTCATGTCAATAACAAATGCTGTTTTGGAGTAAACACTGCGTTTCCTTTGACAAATTTGTTTGCAGAAAACGACTTGTGTAATTCTGCTTTTTTGTCATATTACAGGAATTGTAATAGAAACATGAAACAAAATATGTTGTAAATCTCCAAGTGTTGTGAAACATGCTTGAAAGATATTGTGGTGGTATAGTTTTATGCCAGATACATTTTATCCCAAACGTCTCCCTTTCCGGAAGTTCCTTGCTCAATCCTCTTACACACACGTAATTTTGCTAACACACACGCACGACACACACATGCACTTACACGCACAGACCTTTGCGCTTGAGCGCCTGCTGCGTCAGGACTTTTTGGGTGCCACCCGATGCTGCCGCCTCCTTACAGAGGCCTTACGCAGAAGCAAGGGGGTGATTGCAGAGCAGTTTGATTTTGGAGGTGCCCTTGCTAGCAGGTACGGTGCCTGACAATCCGCAGCTTCTGACTGGACTTTTTTGTATATTACAGATATACCTGCTCAAGCCTGCCACGAATGTGTTGGCTTTCAGAAGTTCATAGTCGACTTCATGGTCTAATTTTGATGTCAATCTTTGGCATAAGGCAAATGTGTCTCACTATTATCTTTCAAGACACTGCTAGGTTTTAGTGATCAAAAGGGCATTCCTTTGCTCCTGAATTAGAAACCCCTTTGCGTGTCTTACACTTAAAGTCAACGTCCAGGCGTGTATGATTCAACTCGTCATTTTACCATCCGCCATTGGCCGGTATACTCGCCTGACTGCCATTGTGAAAGCTGCTCTGGCCTGCGCTCAAACAACATTACTGTCCCTCTGTTCTTTCTGACCTTGTCTGACAGTCTAAAATATCACTGACTTATTGTAAATCTATGCCTTGTTCTTGCATTTGGATGCCTCTACTTTCAAGTGTATGCACCTGACGTGGCTCGTTGCTCACAGGCTGGCAGAGCTGGTGAAGGCGCGTGTGGTGGGGCCTGAGTGTATGTTGTGGCAGTGTGCAGTGGACCAGGTGCTGGTGCGCCTAGTGGACTCACACCCACAGGTGAGCAAGCCCTGTATTAGGCCTGCTGCCCTGATCAAGCTGTCCTAGGGGCTATTACTTTGCTGTTGAGAGGAGAGGACAAAAGGAGAGGGCCGGGTCATTTGCTGGTTTGCGTTTGGCACATGATTGTGAACTGTGCATGCATGCTCCGTGCTACTAATTTCCCGTGTGCGATCTACATAAGATCGTGTCATGCTTCTTTACTGCTCACATCTATCAGAATAAATAAAGGCGCTACAGGCCCTACTACTGCGGTAACTGTCAAAATTATTGTGCCTGTAACTGCTGTTCAGCGACATACTCTGTTATGCCTTTTTGTACTGTGCACGTCGTTGCTGTCCATTGTATGTGGGCACAAACGCACAAACACATACACACACGTACCATACACGTTACCACGTGCATTCACAGGTGCATGAGGAGGTGCTGCGTCTGTTTTTGGCTGCGGCCCCACAGCTGAAGAGTTCAGATCTCGGCACATACCTGGGCAGCACCTTAGAAAGCAGCAAACGAAGGTGCAATCCTTGAGCCTTACCTGTATGTAAACTGTTTGATCATGTGTGGATCCCACCTTGTGTCTTAGGTCGCCTCTCTGTGCATGTTTCCTTTGCTGCCTGTATCCTCTGTCTGGTTGTGTGGCATTTTAGAGGAGGATTTAGGCTGTTTTAATTCACGCTTCACTCACAAGCATCCACAAGCAACTGCTCATGAATGCACAAATTTACGTGTATGTCCCACTATAGCAAGCCTTCAGACTCAACAAAAAGCAGAAATAGAGGATTGAAAGGAAACAGAAGGAAGATTACTGAAACAGGGCCTCCTAAATCTCTCGGTATACCTACACAACCCTGTACATCTTCCATTCCCCATTTATATGCCAAACCTCGTGCATCTGCTAAACCCAAACGTCCGCACAATTGCGTCATTGCTAACCTCGTGAATTTGTTCCGCAGCCGCCGACGTGTGAGTAAAAAGGCAGGAGGAGCTGCAGGCCTTTTTGTGGACCCTCTAGCAGATTTCCCTATGGCCGTAGCGGGTTCGGATCTAGGATCAGACATCGGCTCTGATGGCTGGCCAGGCATTATGGGTCTCAAACTCAGGAGGTGAGGCATGCAGTGTCATTCTATTCAGAAGCCTAGATTTGATCAATGTTTTCACGTGGTGGTGCACATGGTCTGCGTACGTGGTTGCCTGAAAGAGCATGCCCTTTTTTTCAAGGTAGAACCGACACCGTGCGTGCAATGTGTACACTCCTGAATGGAGGATGCCATACTTCGTGCCGCACCTCCACAAGTCTAGCACCGCACCATCTGAAAGTGCTGTTTCTGTTTCTTGTCTTTTGTCGTGCAGTTCTGATGGAGTCCGCAGCGTGTACGCACAGTTCTCCAAGCTTCCGCGTCTGACACGTGAATGTGCCCCTGCCCTCCATTCGTATTTGGAAGAGGGGGAGCAGCAGCCCGCAGCAGCTCAGGTAAGGTTGCAATTGTGTTGCAATTTATTTGCGGTCGCTTAAATGACGCAACTAATACTCTTTAGATTTAAGACTTCAGATGATTTTACAGCCACCGGACTAACAGGGCATAAACGTTTGGTGCAGGCTGATGATGCAGAGGCCCCTGCGCCGTTGTTTGGGGGAGGAGGTGATGTACAACAAGAAAACCAGCAGCCCATGCAGGAGAAGGCAAGTGCAGAGCAAATACCTATGGAAGATCAGCACAGGCAAGCAGGGGGAAAAGATAAAGAGCAGACAGGAAATGAGCTCGTGGAGGCAACCTCTGTACATGTACCTGCGTAAACCCACATATGCCTGATACGGCTGGCGCGTTCTTCAAACAAGCAGGGCTCGTTTTATTTGGCATGTGAAGTTTACTTGAAGGTTTCCAGATTTTTGCCTAGTGAGCAAGTTTTTTAATTTAAGCTGATACGCTATGCTAGCAAACTAGTCCTCTCTTGGCTATCAAATGTAATCATGCATCTGCCAGGACCAGCCGACCGCATTAAATTAAAGAGGGGGGATCACCATCTGTGTCTTTTGGGCACATGAACTTCATGTTGCTGAACATCTGCCACACTGAGGAAACCAAGAACGAAGGAGGCAAATAACATAATACATTATACTTAAACCCATGTGTGAGGAGCAGCACGTGCACGATGAGAGGGTCTGGAACATCAAACATGGTCTGGTTCATCACTTTTTTGCTGCGGCCCTGCTCCTATATGAACTCTGAGCCAGCACTTGCCTGGCTAAGACTGTAAAATCGTGTATAGGGGGTTACAAGGGGGTTACAATGGTGGCCTGCAGCCCGAGACTCTGGCTGATAGGCAACTGGTGAAACAAGCTCAACCAGCATCAAGTTGAAACCACAAATCGTGTATAAAGAGCGAAATAGACAGAGGGGGTCTGAGGCCCCATATGGGGGTGTTTTTTAAATGCTGATTCTAAGCTTAGCACCCAAAGGTAGGTGATAGCACATGAGATTGAAATCAGCAAATATAGGGGCACATGCCTAATTGCTCGCGACGTGAACCCCACTTTTTAGCACGAATTATTTATACCAGATCACCCATTGCACCAATCTGGAATATTTTTAATGGTGTAGAATTCTTATTAGAAAAGAATATCATTGCAGCAAAAATGAAAGAAAACGTTTGAGTGGTTGGTATTTTATGAGGATTTGAGGCATTTCCCCATGGAAATCACTACATTAGGGTTTACATGCACCATGTGTGCTTAATCCAGTCTATCTCAGCACGCAAAGCGACCCACATAAAATTTGGCACATACTTGGGTAGCTCTCAATGCCAGCTACACTTAGGTGCTAAAATAGTGTCGATCGGATGAAGTGGCTGTGAGTGGCTGGCTGCCTTCTGAATGCGAATATGCACATTTTCACGCATTTCCTCCGTTGACCCCCTCTGCAAAATTGGAATCACTACACTACAAACAACTCTGCACTCAACAAGCTAAAGCAAGCCAAGCCAGCAGCACCAGCCAAGCCAGCAGCGCAGTATTCGATTTGAGTCAGGAAAACCAGCACAAACAGCCCTAGCAACAACATCCAAGAAACGAAAAGCAGGCAGCTCCCCTCAGCAAGAACAGCAGCGCCCCTTATGATCCCGAGGTCAAGTCAACAGACAGGCTTTTACTAAGCCTCCATTCAAATGCCCCCTGAGGCATTGATACCTTAACTTTAACCTTAATTCTGAACAATTGGTGCAGGCCGAGACCAGTTTCCAGATTTAGTAACCTCATATCTAACTGGCGTACTGTGCGGTACAACCCCTTGACCCTGAAAATAGGGCAACCTCTCTTTGGGACTACAAAAAGGTTTGCGTTGCGGGAACTTTCAATGACACATCTGATGCTTTGAACTGTACCAATACCATCTGCAAGCTGCAAAAGTGGTAGGCCATCACTTGCACGTCAACAACAAACACAGAGCCGAAGACCAAGAGCACGCACTATGAGCCCTTGATAATCGAAAAATGGGCTCTTCGTCTGCTTAAAGCCGACAAAAACAGAACCATCATCAGCACGGAGCCTGTTGCCCGCATAGATGTGGAAGATGCCGGCTGCGAGATCTGCTGTGACTCAGGAACACGTGAGGAACACACAGAATAAGGAAATCTACCTACCACAGATATGTATTAATGCAGCGTATGCAACTGCACCTACCTGGTCATGTTTAAAACAGCTCCAATGCTACAAGGAAGAAGACAGAAATAACATAGATGCACATTCTGACTGGAGCTGTCCTGCCTGTCACGACCTCTCCCTAAACGAAAAAGAAGCTAGGTCACATGCATCACAACACGAAATGCTCAAGGTAACCTGGAGCCCCACCTGGGAGCCAAAAGAACTACTGCACTCATGGGCAAGCTTTCGGCAAATGATTTAAATTTATGAAGCTAAGCAAATTGCACCCCCCCTTGATGAAGGACTTGACAACCCCTAGATGAAGGAATTGAAAACCCCTAGATGAAGGACTTGAAAACCCCTATTTTCCCCTGGAAATCCACACAAGGCAAAGAAATAAGGTCAAAGGCCTGCTTCGATATGCAACCAACCAATCCACATGTGGACATCGCTCCCACGAGGCACTATGAAGTTTGGATCAGAACGGTGGACCTTGTCCGCCTGAAAGATGATATTGCGCAAAATAGACCGCCAATGATAAACGCCACACACAAGGCTTCCCTCCCAAAACTGTATGAAGCTAGAGCGGCCTGCATATATAAGCCAGATGGCAAATGCATAGGCATAATGACTCCTGAGCGCTTCCACCTTTTAAGAGAAAGGTTCCATGAAGCTCAGAAAAACGGACTACACAGAGATATGTCTTCTCCTGTTCAATGCCTAGCCTCTGAAATTGTGGGTCTGCTTCAAGAACACCAAGCACGCCTCAAAACCCCCAAGGCAAGCCAACTAGCACTAGAATCCTACTCCCGTATCCTACCCCAACACATCAGTGCAGCACTACAACAATGCGCCATGGTCTCAAAAGAGGAAATGGCGTCTGCTCTGGACTTTGATCCTGGGAACTCCTCATATTGGAGCGAACATCACCGTGACATTGTCTTTGGTGCCAATTACAATGCATTTGCCACCAAGTTTATAGGTTTCTCAATCTGCCATCCAGTGTATGATGGCACAATAATGCTCAAGTGCATGCAACACTCCCTACGATCTGCGATGTGTAGCGAGCTACCAACCGCCACCTTCTTATTTCTACCCAACTGGGAAAACAAGAGCATCAATGCCTACAGAGCATTGGTGCAAGATAACCCAAAATACTGCACCACGCTTGGCTTCATCCCCAAGACAAACTCACATATGCAATGCCAACCTCCTGGAAGGGTATACAACGTAGTTTCTCCAACCACGCCTGGAGCATGGATGTTATTGCTGTCTGGAACATAGAAGCACAACAGCGCTTAACTAATACCTCACCAAATTGGCTGCAAACACTGCAAAGGAGTATCCCAGAAGCAGTTTGGGAAAAAATCAGTCCCCCGCAAGAGAGGACACAGACCACATCAACAACCATGTTTGCCCCCAGTACTTCAAGCAAATCAAAAAGAGAGGACGCCACTGGCCAGGAAAGAGGCCAAAACGCTAATGTTCACCTCCAACCATGGGATGATAAGCAGTTTGAATTGAAGTGCCCCAATTGGAAATTATGGGCGCACACGGACGGAAGCTGCATAGGCAAGGCCGAAAACTTTATAGGCGCAGGGGTATACTGCCCTCAAACCAAAGCTGAATGTTATGTGGACTCAGGAGGCGTGGGAATGACAAACACCATCAATAGAGCTGAGCTCACAGGGATAGCAGCAGCGCTTACCAATAAGTATACCCAGATTGCAACGGACAGTGCATGCTCCCTAAGCCGAATTCGAAAATAGCTACTCTTCCCTGAAATGCAACGAGCCCATATACACTCAAATCTGCTAGAACAAATTGTATCTATTCATTATCTTCACCATAACCTTTCTGCTTCTATAAAGTGAAAGCCCATAGTGGCATTGCCAGAAATGAATGTGCAGATGCAATTGCCAAACACGCTGCCTTACATGACGGAGGTCATGACATGCACTTTCAGCCTCCAGCTCCAGACGGTAATGCATAGACACACCTTTACTGGCTTGCGGCTAAAGACACCGATGAGAATCCCAGCGGAAGAGGGACAACTACGCCTAGGCTTTGTGCACTCTCTGATTTAAAGTTGAAAACAGAAATAGCTGAAAACAAATGTGCAAATTACACAGACTGAGCAGTGCCAAAACAGGCACAGGGTATTACAACTACTGGAGGGACATTAGACCTTTGGTCAATAAACAAGCCACAAATGCTTTCAGGAACAATAGCAATCTCAAATTCTACAAAAAGCGTAATGTTATGAGGTACCGCACTGGTACAATTTTTTATTTAAAACACGCTTACCGGTATGGATTCTCTCCCAATGCAAACTGCCCCATCTGCCCTTGCACTGATAGTGCGCTTCACATACTCTCAGGTTGCCAACACACTCAAATGAGGAACATGATTTTAAAACGCCATATTATGGCAAGTGTGCTGATTGTCCAAGCCCTACTTAAGGGACCATGCGTTGCCAACCAAATTGCCTACACTGACGTAGGCAGCGCAGATAAACTATCAGAGCAATGCCTAAATTTGAGAAACACTGCCAACAAAACACTGCCCTCTTGGCTGCTACCAAAACTAACAGCACATGCTTTAAAAGCCTCTTCTCGTCCTGACGCCATCCTATTCTTACCTAGCACTGTGTGCTCCTCTCGCGTAACCACCCGCAACTCAAAATTTCAACAGCTTGCTAAAGACAAAAAACTGAATCCAAACCAGTGGGAGATTCACCTGATTGAGTTTAAGATTTGTGAAAACACTAGGCCCGATCCCCAACTCCAAAAAGCAAAAGCACAGCACAGCATGCTTATTGCCAACCTAAACAGACAAGGATCATATAGGGAAGTCAAGCTCCAGGTGATCCACGTCGGAGCTACGGGAACAAAGACTACACAGACAAACCTCTGGCAGACCTTAATATAAACTACCATAAGATTGAAGACCTGACACACAAACGGAATGAACACTCCATCAGACATGCATCTGCACTCACAAAAACAAGGTATGCACTGCAATATAACACAACCAACAACAGTCAAGGATTGGGTCTGGGTGCTACGGCACACAACCCCCCTGACCCACACTAATTTCTTTTAAATTGTTTGCGCGGTGGGGGGTTGCTTGGTGCGGGCACCTAAGAACCCCCCTCCCTTAATCATGCTGGCTGTGTCACCACTACCAGCGGAGTCTCTCAAAAATGACAAATATAAAAACTCATAAATGGCACATTACATTAATCCACAAATTCAAAAATAAAGAGGAAAAGTTACCTGCTAAGATGGGTACCTGGCATTGAGAATATCAGTTTTGCATGTCCTATTGGGCTCATGACGAAGAGAGTAACATGTTGGCACAGCTGCGCTTCTGTAGGGGGCCTTTTTATTCTCTTGGACCATGTTCGATTTTGAGGGCATTACATAGATCAAGGGGAGATAGCAAACTCCCTACTACGTGAGAAAATAAAGGAAAATTAAAGGAAGAAAGGCGGCAAGAGAGGCTTGTTCGACAGGAAAAAGGAGACAAGGGGGGAGGATTTTAAGGGAAAAAGGTTCAGGCGGAAAAAGTCAAATCCAAAGAAATCGCAGGAAGTTGCGTGAGAAAGACTAGAGTGGCAGAGTTAAACAGAGGGTGAACTGAAAAAACTGAGGCCTGGATACACTACCAAAAGAGCAACCAGACACGAAGGCAAGAGAAGCTAGGAGCCAGCCAGGATAAAAGCAATCTAAGCCATAGCAATGACTGGTGCGCCAAAACAGGCTCCAACACAACTCCCCCTAAAGAAACTGATGCCTCTAAAGCGCAAAACCCAAGCCTAGCTGGAAGAAAAGCCTCACAGAAAGCCCTTTGAGAAGAGAGTACAGAAAAGGAGCACCAAAAGACTGAGGATCCTGGGCGCAGAGCAGCGGTCTACGACCTACTCCCCAATGTCAAAAAGAAAAGAGCAACCCTACACAGACAGACGGGCAGGGAAACCAGGCGAGGGGGAGAGGGGTGGGGTAGCACCAAAACGACGTACAGCAAAGAGCGTATCTGACCAACAAGCAAGGAGGAGAGGCTTCGCACAGGGAGGCAACGCTGAGGGCTGCAACAACACCAGGCAGAACACCATACCCTAGGGGAGGCTGCACACAGAGAGGCAGCACAGACGGCTGCGTCAACACCAGGCAGCACAACTCACGCACTCACTAGAAAGACACGTACGCGCTAGAGACGAAGCTTTGGCAAAACCATGGACCATATAACCAACCCACCACTAAGAGGCCAGACGAGGGGTGCCACAACTAAAAGAGCAGCTAACAGCCCTCCTGGCCAGCACAGAAGAAAGAGGCTGGGCTCCATGTTTGGAGTTGGTTCTGGCGCACCAGTCATCGCAATGGCTTAGCTGCTTTTATTTTGACGAACTCTTAGCGTTCCTGGGTTTCATGTTGAGTGCCTCGAGGTTGTGTAGCTAGACGAGTCCTCAACCCGTTGCCTTTGTATTCCTTACTAGCCCTGTAACCCTAAATCTTGTTACTACGTAAGCACCTTAGCTACACAAGCTTTCTTTCTTCCCCATGCTGTACATGTTTGCCCTTTTCGCCAAAACCCGGTTGCCCCCCCTGCTTTCTTCTATGTCTTCCAGCCTGCCTCTTTTGTTTGCTGTCTCCTCTGACCTAAGTAAATACGCAAAACGTACCTACCTTGGCACGAGCACCTAAAGGATTGTGTGATGGTTTGTATAATAGCCGGGGGGTGGGCTGTTGAGACATGGCTGTCTGTGCCGCTGCTGAGCATTGCTGTGTAGGCGCAAATGCGCTTTTAACATAATACTCCAGCTTGAATTGAATGTAATTTTACATAATGGTTGACACAGTTTCAGCAGTGATGCCTGACAATTTAGCCTGACAATTTAGCCTGACAATTTAAAAGTAAAGAACTCATCTTAGGCAGTATCAACATTGCCGCCACGGCAGCTGACAAACTAGAACGTGTGTGAGCAAGATGCCAAGCCATCCAATAAAGACAAGTAGGGGGAAGCATCGCAAGCGATGCTGAAAAGTTGGCGAAGCCTTTTGCGCTGTGAACTGGCAACTTGTGTGTGCTTTGTGCGCGCTTATATATTTGTGTGTGTGTGTGTGTGTGCGTGTGTGTGTGTGTGTGCGTGTGTGTGTGTGTGTGTGTGTGTGTGTGTGTGTGTGTGTGTGTGTGTGTGTGTGTGTGTGTGTGTGTGTGTGTGTGTGTGTGTGTGTGTGCGTGCGTGCGTTTGTGCGTGTGTGTTTGTGTGTGTGCGTGTGTGCGTGAGTGTTTGTGTGTGTGTGTGTGTGTGTGTGTGTGTGTGTGTGTGTGTGT
>Ga0307945_1001536_pt1 | contig 18117 bp, 20 predicted proteins | sample OrgLakmetagen228_FD_201818 | JGI IMG/M metagenome (GOLD analysis project Ga0307945, IMG submission 201818) | Saline water microbial communities from Organic Lake, Antarctica - #228 | ecosystem: Environmental > Aquatic > Non-marine Saline and Alkaline > Saline | place: Antarctica: Organic Lake...
GCACGCACGCATGCACGTACGCACGCACGCACGCACGCACGCACGCACGCACGCACGCGCGCGCGCACGCACGCACACGCACGCACGCACGCACACACACACACACACACACACACACACACACACGTACACACACAGACACACATACGCACGCACGCACGCACGCTTGCACACACGCATATACTAAACCTGCATAGGCACACGTATATCATATTAGCTGGCAATATACTGGAAGTGTACTTACCTTTCGAATTGAATCACAACTTGCTCGGACATGGAGTGCTAGATTTGTTTTGACCTCAACCATTTGAGAATGCACGCAACCTCATGCCTCATTCATGGTATAGGCAGCGACTGGATAAGTCTGTGCTGTAACTTTTGACCTCTTCCTTTCTACTTGTGTAACGTGAATGAATGCCGCAGGGATGCTGACAGACTGCCTGTGGCCAAGTACAGACGGCACCTCCTGTACCTTGTAGAGACACATGCCACTGTGATTGTGCTAGGCGAGACAGGAAGCGGAAAGACCACCCAGATTCCGCAGTATTTGCACGAAGCTGGTGAATGCCTCCTCCTTGTCGCTTCTTGTCGCTCCTTTAAATTTGTTCAGAGCCACGTGCTGAAGCATGCTTCCAGCCCGCCTGGTAAACTCATGTCTGTTTGTAACGCCATGCCTGCCACCCTGCTCCTCCTACTAGAAATATACTCCTCTCTCCCCTCCCTGCCTAAACCTAGACCTCCAGCCTCCAGCCTCCAGCCTCCTGCACAAACCTTCTTCCTTGTTTTTGTGCAGGATGGACAGAGGGTGGGCGTATGGTGGCCTGCACACAACCCCGTAGGGCTGCTGCTGTCACAGTAGCCAGTAGAGTTGCAGAAGAGGCAGGGTGCGCCCTCGGAGAGGCAGTGGGCTATGCAGTGCGCTTTGAAAATGTAATGCAACAGGTAGGTGAGGGAAGGAAGGCAGGAAACGGCGATCTGACGGAAGTGTTTCACCGGGTGGTGGGGGGGTATTGGGAGGAGCGTTTGTGCGTTTTGTTTTCTTGGTGAGGAGTGAAAAAAAATGCTTAAATGAAATGACCAACCCAGAAAGCAGGAAGGAAAGGAGTAAGCCTCAGGTTTGTGGGCAACGCTATTTATTCCTATCAGTATTCTTAAATGGAATGCCAAAGACATCATTTTTGGCCAGCAGCTATGAAAGCCACAACAGCCAGCTCCGCTCAAGGCACAAGCCTAATCCTTGCTGAGCCCCGCATGAAGGGAGGTGGCGTTTCCTAGGTGTCTAGTTTGCCTCACCAATACCCTTCCTAGGGGGCAGACGAAAGTATCTGCAGTATCGGGCTAGGTGCATTACCACATCGTACTCAGGATGCCATAAGTAAATTGAAAGTTGGGATTGCTACTTTGCGTCCGTTCTTGAGAGCCGGTATTGTGGAAATTGCACCTTCTATCCCTGCCAACAAGTGTCTTTCTCATTGACAGTTGCAAGCAGCATGGCAGGAGTGGTGAGTTGCTATCTGTGGTTTGCTGTCCTTTGAGGAGCACAGGAGCAACACCTGCCAAGTAATTTTTTGTTTACTCTTGGAAGAGTCGGTGATGAGGGATAACGCTTGAATCAACAGTGGCGACCTCTTGTCGAAAATCATCCGTGCATGTTACTCATTCACAAAGACTCTTTCCTTTTTTTGTGCCTCTTCATCTAATGTGCAGGGCACTACACGTGTCAAGTTCCTTACAGATGGTGTGCTTCTGCGAGAAATGATGGAAGACCCGCTCCTTACGCGCTACAGGTTTGCTGACAGCCTGGCCCGTTGGTGTTGCTTCTTTTTGCATGTTGCAGACAATGAGGAGGAGTACCGACATTCTTACCGTTATCTTCTGGTTTTCCTTGCGCACAGCGTGGTGATGGTAGATGAGGCACACGAGCGGAGCTTAGCTACAGATATGCTGCTGGGCCTTTTGAAAAAGGTAAAGGGACGTTTTAATGCCATTGATGCATCAAATCATGCCGTTGATGTAAACAGGAGGACAAAGACGCCTTTCTGACAGGTTGCCCCTTCCTTGGTTTGTACAGCCTTTGCTCGGTTTCTTGTGTGCAGTTCTGACAGGTTGCCCCTTCCTTTTGGTTTGTACAGCCTTTGCTCAGCCTCTTGTGCGCAGGCGGCATTTCTCTTGCACATTCACAACGCTGGCTATTGCGTGGTTTTATGTCACTACAGGTGCAGCGCAGGCGGCCGGACCTTCGGCTAGTCGTTTCCTCTGCCACGTTGCAAGCAGAGTCGCTAAGAGAATTCTTTGATCCAGCACGTGACAGTGCCATCATCAAAGAAAACCAGCGAGGGCCAGGCATGCCTGTGCAGCGCACTCCTGCCATTCTCTCTATTGAGGGGCGCACGCACCCTGTGGAGGTGAGGGGGCACATGCTGTGCGCACTGTTGGTGCATGATATTTGTCTGTTGCAAGGTGGTCTATGTCAGCGATAGCCGCTTCAGGTGAATTGAATACACAGCCCAGGTAGGGCGCACTGCAGCTATAGCTGTTCCAGATCCTGGTTGCAAAGTTGTTAAAAAGCAGGCTTCACCGTCTTTTCACCCTGCTCCATACGCCCTGCTGCCTCTTACATACACAGGTACATTATTTGCAGCAGCCCTGCTCAAATTACGTGACTGCTTCTGTAGAGACTGTGGTGGACATACACAAAGCAGATCTTCCAGGGGACATACTGGTCTTTCTAACAGGCCAGCAGGTGCGATGTTGGCATGCTCAATGCACAGGCCTTGCCAAGTTTCTACATTTCCTGTCTCATACCAGTGACTTGTAACTTAGTAACAAATGTGTAGATTCCCCAAACATTGGTTTTTACCCTATACATGCAGCATTTCGGGACTTCCTGTCACAAACAACCCCATGCAGGAGTTAGAAGAAGCAGTACGCCTGCTGGATAGAGAAGCAGAGCGCCTTTCCGCCAGTACAGGCTACGGGAGCAAACTCTTGCCTTTGCCATTATATGCAGGTTGTACATATGTTTAATTGTAGTTATGAGTTTGCTTAAATGCCATTGCAAGTTCCTGCTGAGTCTAAGAGTAAAGTAATAATTGCACACCGTTGACAGTTATCAAGATACAGAAAAGATACGCTGCATAAGCTCGCCTCCACTTTATGGTTCTAAGCCTTGCACACAAGAACGTGATTCACTTGTTTCTTGTGTCCACCCTATGTTGCAGGTCTCACAGGGACAGCCCAAGCAGTGGCTTTCTCACCTGCCCCTAGAGGCTACCGCAAGTGTGTTGTAGCTACAAACATTGCAGAGACATCGCTCACATTGGAGGGAGTTGTGTAAGTGTTGTGATTGTGTTAGTTCACACATCCTGGAAGCGGCTTGCACGTCTGGCCTCTTTGCAGTCACCAATACAATAGCAGAAATAAAAAATTGTGTACATGAGCTTTCCTTTTAAATCAGCAGACTATTTGTTGTAACCTTTCTGATCTAACCAGAGTGACACTCACTGTTGGCACAGGTATGTTGTGGACAGCTGCTTTGTGAAGCAGCGAGCGTACAACCCTCTCCTGGGCCTTGAAGCTCTGTGTGTAGCTCCTGTCAGCAAGGTTAGGCATGTAACAGCAATCTGTACTTTCTGCTGAGCAAGATTCCTCAAGCGTATCCTAGACTCTGCCCTTTTGCTCCCGAAGGTTATCTGTCACTCCTACACTGATGCAACGCACTGTGCCTAACACGTATGTGCAACTCACACTGCATGCAGAAAACATTCTAATGTCATATGCTTTCAAACACACACACAGTACAGTTTAATTTCCTTACCTACTATTTCTAGCTTATCTGCTTTTCCAGGCCTCAGCTGTGCAACGTGCAGGCCGTGCAGGGCGAGTGCGTCCGGGTAAGGCCTTCCGTCTATGCACTACTGAGGACTACGCAAAGTTGCCCGATACCACAGTGCCAGAGATGCAGAGGGCCGAGCTGCAAGGCATGGTCCTTCAGGTGAAAGCTTTGTGTGTGTTGTACAATTGATATTGTACAACTGACCTGAATTTGAGCTCTTTGCCTGGAAAAAAACTTGGTTTTCATTTGTACAGCCGAAGCTTTTGGGTATTGACAGCAATCTTTTGTTCTAATGTTCTGATCTTGCTTCTGCACAGCTGAAGGCCTTGGGAATTGACAACATCATGCGGTTTGAGTGGTTGGCTCCTCCTCCTGCTGAGGCAATGGTCCGTGCCCTTGAGGCCCTTGCTGCCCTGGGCGTGCTGGACCAAGATGCCAAGTGAGTCGGCGCTGAATTCAAATTGCCGTGTATATTTTGCATCGCTTCCCAAGCATTCATGCAACTCGTCATAATGACATACTGTTTAAGCAGAACTTTTGCTATGTATCTCAAGGAATTTGTTATGCACATGCCAGGCTGACCCGTGACGTGGGCCTCCCCTTAGCAAGCCTCTCATTGGAGCCGTCGCTAGGAAAAGCCTTGCTGGCGTCATTTCAGCAGTGAGTCTGCCCTAGCATGTCAACCACAAGGCTTTTGCTTGTGGTTTGTGCAGGAGGCGTCAATCATCATAACTTCCGGAGCTGCATGTCAATCCCAATACACATTTTATAATTGGATTTCCTGTGATTGAGAGCTATTGATTGGTACTATGTATAACCATACTCCCCACCCTGCTGGAAAGAGAAAATATGTAATCCAAAAACAGTGCAAACCATCCGCCCTCAAGACATTCATTTTACAGCAACCGCCCCCCTGTTTGTTCAGGCCTCGTGTTACATGGATATATGTATCGCACAAAGCAGAGAAATGGCATCTGTCGTATTAGCCTTTTAAGCAGCATTAAATTTGCATCGAAGCTTTAGTGTAACCCTCCGTGGAAAATCAAGGATGACTTTACGTCTAGTGTAAAGTCAATCGCTATGCCACCTTTGGCGGGTCGACCCTCCACCTGAAACTCTAGCAGGGAGCCTAGCACCACTCCAAGGATGGAGTTGCCAAGGGGGGAGGAATGTTACGTGGATATATGTATCGTACGAAGCACAGAAATGGCTACTGTCGGATTACCCTTTTAAGCAACCTTTCATTCTGTTCACAGTGTATCATAGCTAAGGCAGGAGGCCTTCTTTTTATTTTGGACAGGCACGTATACTTCTTGGGGTGGGCGCCCCAGAGGGACCATCCACCCCCCAAACCCCCCTAACCCCCCTTCCAGTGCCCCCACCAGACAAGAAAGGGCACCAATCTGCTCCTTTTTGACTTCTACATCCATCTGCATACTCATCAAGACTTGAAACTGAACTGTTGCAGATTTATGGGGCGAAACCTGAGATACGGACGCCCGTGCACACATGACGTACCAGGCACCCACAACTGGCTTGCACATTCCCACATTGCTTCCACTTCTTCAGAATTCCACGGACTATCTCATGCTGGCACAATCCTGAAGTTTGGAGTGAATTGCTGCTCCATTGGCTTGACCAAAATATATAGCCAGTCGAAATTAGTACTGCCATACATAAAGTAAATCACCGCCCCTAATTATTGTATTTTGGAGGGGGCGGTGACATATTTTTAGGGATAGTGGGTTCAGGTTTTTAGGGGGCGGTAGCAAAAAATATTTATTGTTCGAAGTGGCAAGCGGAAAGGACGCCCACCCCCGCTCTGCCTGCGCCTTCCCAGACCCCGCCCGCCTGCAGCAGGCAAGAGCGGACCGGGCTGAGCAAGAGGCAAAGGAGCGCAAGAAGAAGGATTCGCAGCCATGCAGAATTTGCAAACCTTGGTTTAACCCCACAGGATTGTACAATTGGCACTGCATTGGCATTCTGCGTTTATGTGTTTATGCAACTAATGAAGTTGACAGGGATGCAAGCATGCAGCAGCAAATGCACAGGCGCACAATGTGCACACACATGCGCACACAAACACACACTCACACACACGCACACACACATGCACAGGCACACACATTCACACAGGCGCACACACGCACAGACACATGCACATGCACGCGCGCACACACACACACACACACACACACACACACACACACACAAGACACACACGCACACGCACACGCACACGCACACGCGCACACACACACACATTCTCTAGCACCCGTGCACACACGCGCTCACACACACACGCACATACACACACATGCACACACTCTAGCTATAGCACCCAAGCAGCACGCAAAGCTAGCACATGCATGCAGCAGTAGCAGCAGTAGTAGCAGCAGTGACAGCAACAACAGAAAGAGTGGCTCAAATTTAAGAGGGGGTGGTTGCTGAGTATCACTGTAAAGTAAACAATTTTCGGGGGGGTGGCTGTTTCTTTTGTAAAGTAAAAATTTTTAAGGGGGGGGGGGGTGAGTACATGTACGTACGGTACTTGATTCTGCTTGCATCGTCAACCGTGAACTTTGCAGTCCGAACACACCCAGGCCCCTGACGCAGCATCCGCAGCCAGGACAGTTTGCTGATGGATACTGCACCAGCAGGAAGTGGTCCGGGGGCCTGGCTGAGGCATCCTAGGCAGCTTCCTGGAGCTTCCAAACATAAAATTATGCACTAAAACTTAATACACGGCACCCCGGGGCCCACAAACTTTCTGGTGCGGTAGAAAGCTTGGTTAGGAGCCTATGTCAGTTTTCAGCCCGTGGGGTGGCCTGGGTGGCCCTGGAGAGGCTTGTGTGAAGTGTGGTGGGAAGAAGTCAACGCGAGGGGCTCACGCCCCCACAGGGGGGCTTCGCCAAAAAGGGGGGACATGTGTGCTGCTTGAAGTAACTGCCTATTTGCATGGATGTAGGCCGCGTGCTGAGTGAACGGCTGGCTTGTATCATTTTCCCAAACTCGCAGGATGCACTTTAAACAATAATTAGAAGGGTCCAATGATCTTACAATGGGCGGTGGGAGAGAAGGCGTCTTAGGTCCTCTAGGCACATTGCTGGTGCTCTGCGCAAGAGCACATTTACACTAATATTGGGCAATAGCTTGCCATCAAAGTACTTGTGGCAAGAGCTGAACAAACAGATGGATATAGAGTTAGGAGGAATAGATTGACCCCGATCAACTTGGCTCGGGGCAAGGGAGAGGGGGGTGGGTCTAAGGAACCCGCCCCAAAACTTACACGTGGTGCCATCAGGATTCTCTTTACCCTCCTGGTATCGGTCCTTGTTGCTTGTGGCGTCATCATCAAATGAATGTCTACACTGCTGACGATTTCACCTCCTTCTAGGTCTGTGCCCTGCTCAAGCGAAATGCTGACCATCGTGGCCATGGTGACGGCTGCACCGCATGGCCCTTGGGCTGCACCTCCAGGGGCAAGGAGAGCTCTTGATGAAGCAAAAGGCCGCTTTGCTGTCGTAGAGGGTGACATGGTTACGCTGTTGAATGTGTGGCGGGCATGGCAGGAGCATGGCTGCTCTGCACAATGGTGGGTGATGAGAGCATGAGCTGTAGGAGGCTGTTTTGCTCACACGATTTAATCCCAATGCAAAAATGCTGACATCCAGAGCTGGAAGAATCAGTAGGTTGTCAATAGTTTAATTCTAGAAAGTGGCTTTCTCAAAAGAAATCCCATTTTGGAATTCTCAGCTCTACTCCAGCCAATTCCTACATTCGTGTTGTGTAATTTGACTGGGGGTTGCGCGCACGGTTGCAGATCTGCACAAAATAGGCCGCAGAGTTGTGCTCTGGCAATCATTGGCAAAGGACTTCGAATGTGCAGAACGTTGATTTCAGTATGCAGTAGTGAGCATACTGTGACTTAGAAACACTGTTGAACACAGTTCTGGCTGTCTGTGGCATTGTCTTTCTGGGAAATGCAATAGATTGTTGAAGACAAATATAAGAAAGACATAAAAATACTGCTGTTTCGATGTAGTGGTCGGTGACTCTTTTTAATGGTAAGGGGGTCAGGAAAGAGTATTTTAGGGGGCAATTTCCAGAAGCCCCAGGTCTGGCAAGCTGTGTTGGGCAAATTTTATCTATAACACCTGCAGCACATTTCAGTATCAATAAATTGATCATCCAGGCAAATTATCAATGGTACCTGCAAGTTGCTTGAGGGATTTAAATTCCAATGGAAATGATGAGGGTCAAAGTTTTATACTTTATTTGATCCTGCGTGCAGGAGTGCAAAGCAGCTGCTTAACCAGCACACACTGCGTAAGTCTGACGAAGTGCGGAAGCAGCTTTTCCGCTCCATGGCCCGCCTAGGATTCTCAGAACCTGAATCATGTGATGGGGACATGGACCACCTACGAAGAGGTCTTGTCGCGGTGAGTTTGGAAACTTGGTACAAGTAATTTCAAGCCGGTGACTGCTTACCTAGAAGCAGGGATGTACCAAAAACCATATCTTCATCTCCGGCCCGCATGTACGGTTAACAATATGGTTTTGTCTGATTGCTGCTACACCCTTCTTTGTGTCACTTAATCAGCTTAGCCGAGCCTGCCAGAATTAATGCCCGAGAACAGACACCACTATCTAAACATGCAGGACCCTTGCACATAACTAGGTACCTCTACAAACTCAGATGGGCTGGTTGGTGCCCAGGTGTACTGAGAATGAAACCCTGCCAGGAGGTGATTTTGAAAAGGTCCTCCCTGGCGCCAAAAGAAATACAAGGAGGGGCGTTCTAGATGCTATTCTCGTCGTTATGGTGCAGGTTAAGGAGTCTGAGGTGAGGGTCTGATTTTGGACCCCCTTCGACCCCATTTTTGGCAGGGGACTTACGCAAAGTTTTAGCCTCCTTCTCTCTGCACAAATTGATTCTTGCAGTTGACTAGCATATTTATCTATAGCAGCTAAATAAATACTTTGCGAATTATTTAATTGCCCACCACGGTCCACTCCCAGCATGTCAGACCACAAAACTTGACAGGGCATCCCTGGGGAGCATACGGAAGGGTTCCTGACTTTCAAGTGGTGACCAAAAAGCGCGCTTCCAGGGGTTGAGGAATGCACCTAATTTACCAGCAAGCAGGTTCATGCACTAAGTCCTTCAGGGACAAATTTCCACCCACCCTCTTTTTTACAGAAGTGCGCATGGTTTGACCCTGAACCCCCTATTAGACCTACCTGGTAACTAAACAACTGTAAAATTTAAACCAAAAGCTGCACTTTTACACCTATGCCACCATTTTATCAGGGAAAGGGCACAAAGCCAGCCTTCAACTCAAACCCCAGACCAAAAAAACACGTGCTTCATGCAGAAGTGTTTTGTAGATGTACAGAAACCTCTGCGTGACCTCAAATGTGTAATTTGGATTTGGGCATTTACTTCCCCTTTTTGAAGTGGGCTTGGCTAAGCTTACGTTTATACCGTTCGTTCACGATCACTTCGGAAATTAAATATTATTTGGTCAGAAAACAAAATTTTTTATCAATTCTTGGAGGCCTCTCCGAACTGACTTCGAAGTGATAATTTAATTATTTATAGTGGTTTTGAGGGTGAAAATTGAAATGAGCTCCAAGCGCGCCAGTGTGAACTCCCTGGCCGGGTTCCTGAAGCCCCAGTCCCCAGCTGAAAGGCTGGCTGCTCAGCAGCGGGACCGTGAGAAGCTGCAGAGGGAGAGGCAGCTCAAGGAGCTGCAAGAGGAAGAGGCAAAGGCAAGGGGCGAGGCTGGGAAGAGGTTCTGAGCACTGTGCAGCATCAGCCACACCGTCAGCCTCAGCCTCAGCTTCAGCCTCAACCACAGCTTTAGCCTCAGCCACAGCCGCAGCTTCAGCCATAACAAACAGCAGTACCAGTGCACAGGCAGCATTCACAGGGGGGCTCTCGAACTCAAAAATCAATTCCCGACAGGGCCCTCCCGAAGTGCCCTCGAACTCAAAAGTAAATCCCCAGACCCCCTTACGAACTGAAATCGAAAATTGAATTAATTATTTGAAACTGTATTCACGAAGTGATCATGAACGAACGGTATACTGTACTTTGCTTTATAAGTAGTGCAAGCCCTTTTTGCAAGGCCAAGATGCTTACGACACAGAAGTGGCACAACATCGTATGGTGATAATTATAGCATTTAATCTCTGCCAAAGTTCGTCATTGCAAGTTCAGAAATGCACCTTTTCCCTGCCAAACTGGGTGCAAAAAGGCACTGTGCCCCATAGCTTCCCAGAATGCCAGCCATCAGCAAAGCTCAATGTTCAAAGTATATAAACAAGTCTGCTGCATTCTGGTGAGGTGGTTACGGCTTTGATTTTGACTAAGAGCTTATTGGCGCTGTTTGGGGATCTGGGCGTGGAAACGACCGATTTATGATATTCATAATGGCATATTTTGGAGGTTTTGCTGTGCACCCCCACTGCAGGCTCTAGCTATAACACCCAATACGCTATAGCTATAGGAGAATCCTCACTTCTCCTGGGCTGCTGCTTCTGCTGCTGCTGCTGCCTCTTGATTTAGGATGGGTACCTGCTGCATGCAAGCATCCCTGGTGCTCTCACTCACGAGTTGCAGCTCTTCCCACGTATGCCTCTCTCTTGGAGGGGCTTGGAGGGGCTTGCACCTAAGATAAAGGCCATGCATGGGCCTGTTCACTGTGCCTCTGACAGTAGGGAGGAATGCTGACAGCAGGAATTGCATTTGAGGCATCAAGGCAAACTTAGGGTCCTCCTGGGCAGCTGTTTGGTTCATTTGGTAATTTCAAAGGTGCTTGCTTTCTAGAACGACAGAGGATGCGGAGACCACCGCTTTAACAGGCATGCAATTGTGGGGTTCAAAACAAGTTGGAATCGACTTTTCTTGTACTATTGGTTGAAAATGGGGCCGCAATGATTGTTTTTTTTGCAAAACAACCATTACTGGTACGGTAATGTAACACAGCTGTACATTGTCTGTATGTTCTACAAAATATCTGCATTGTAGAGGGTGATGTGCCAAGATACAGGTGAGTTTGGAATGCCATTGAAGCTTGCTTGCGCTGAGTTGCCTCAGCTATGTCTTTTTTTATGTGAAACCAGGGATGGGTCATACGGACTTCTGAGACGTCCCATACGGTATAATACGCCATTAATACGCAATACGCGTATAATACAAAAACGTATTTATGCTATTTTGGGGGGGTACCCTGGGCTTGCACCAACCACCCTCCAACCACCAAAAAATGTCCCCCCAGCCTTCAGAACATTGTAATGCCTCCTGCTAAAGACCCTGAGTGGCATCGTGTTGTTGTTGGGACAGAAGAAGCAGATTTACGAGATGCCAGATGCCAGATGCCAGGATTCCGAGATTTCAGCAGCGGTGCCCCCCGCTTTCGCGAGCACTTCACGAGGCAGAATCCCAGCGTAGGTGTAGCAGCATGCAAAGCTGAACCAGCAGGAATCCTCAGGGCGTAGTCGCAGCGCTCGCTAGCAATGGGGAAAATTGCCGACGCGAGGAGCATGCAGGAAAAGAGAGGCACCTGCACAGGACTAGAGCAAGCACATCAGCAGCAGCATCTACACAGTCATTGGACACCTGCAGCAAGAGGGCAGTGACCAAGGCTTGTGTGGATGCAGCTGTTGCACAGTTCATCTACGCTACAGGCACCACCTTCTGGGTTGTGGTAGCAATAAGCAAGTGATCATGCTACGTTCTGAGGGGCTGGGAGTTACTCTGGGGGGTTCTAGAGGGCTTGGAAGTGCCTCTGGGGGGCTCTAGAGGGCCTGGGAGTGCTTCTGGGGGGATCTGGGGGGCTTGTGGCTGCAAACTTCGTTAAGTGCCCAAAATCGTATTATACGGAGCAATTAAAAAAATACGGTTAAATACGTGATATATACGATACGACGTATAATACGCCTACCCCGTATGACCCATCCCTGTGTGAAACACAAGCCTTTTTCATGTTTTGTTACAGGGGCTTTTCATGAATGCTGCCGTTTTTGAGCGGACCGACCACAACCCGCTAGCCCCTGAGTCTGATCCTGGAACCCACGTGTACCGCTTAGTACGACCAGTGGGAGGCGCAGATGTTGCAGGTAGATGCTGTTGTAAGCTGTAGCCTCCTAGCTTGTTTTCCCCATTATCACAGCTATGATATTCATATCGCTCAAATTGCTCCTTTCAGGTAGTGTTAAAAAGGAGGGACAAATGCATCAAGCCACTTCAGGTGCAATGGATGCCGGGCGGTTACGTCTGCGTATCCACTCTGGCTCAGTACTTGCACGGTGTCGCCCTGAGTGGGTGGTATTCCAGCAGGTGCAGCAATCAGACAGCGGATGGTATGAGATGCAGGTGAGGAGTGAGGAGATTGATTATGAGATAAGGGAGCACCTGGACTTTTATTAATAGAAGGCACATATCGATGTTTGCTTACCAGGGAAATTATCATAGGGTACTGTAATGAATGCGAGGTTCCAAAAACCTGTTCAATTGAGGCGAGCATCGCAAGGGGGCCAACACTTCATTATTACTTACGTTAAGCAAATCACCGCTACTTATAATTCCGAGAAAGTGGCCCAGAAAAATTCTGGAGGGGGGGCCCGATACCCCCCCCCCTCTCCCCCCCTCCTCCGATTGGACCCATAAATTTACCAATCGACAGCTCTCAACGAGAGGAATCCAAATATATAGTTTCTATCGGGATCCACACGTGCCGTCCAGAAGGTATGCTTACTGACGCCTCCTGGGGTGTTGCTGTTTTTTTCCGGTAAAATATTTATTTGGGAGGGGGAGCACATGTACGTACGGTAACTATAATATGAGCCTATGAGGTCTATTCCTGAATAAGCACGCGTCAAAAGGCGGGAAAATAGGCTGTCCCCATGCAAATCCCCCCCTTTCCCCGGCCAACAAGTGCCAACAAGCCTAAATTAGCCACATCTCCCCATCCACTTCACCATTTTGGGACTTGAAAGTTACGTTAGCTATATCTTTTTTTTACGTCTACAAAAAAAGCAGGCAGCGCCCTTGAAATTTTAACATTCTTGATATTTCAACCCGCAACTTTGGTGTAAAAGTCAGTGTGTGAAAATGGGGCCAAACTTTTTGACAGCCAAAATTTTTGCATGTAAGAGGTCAAATAAACTCATCAAAACCCAACCAGGTTTGGCCCCTTTTCAATTTTATTTTAAACTGTATTTAGCTCCGCAACTCTGTTGACAAAACAGGGCTTAAACTCGCATCAGAATTGGAGCAACGGAAACTCCTGTCTTTTTCCCCTGTGTCCCTTGTGTGAGTGCCTCCTACTCGCAGGCATTTCCAGTACCCCTGCCCCGAATTAGACACTGCAGCATTGTTATTCATGACATTTTAAAAGCCTACATCCTGAAGCAGAAGTTGATCGGTGCAATTTTATAATTGCACCTTATCCATGCCAATGTGGGTGCAAACTATGCACTGGTCCCCAGAATGCCAAATTCTCAGCAAATGTCAATGGTTGAGATATAAAATCAAGTAACTTGCATCAAAATGAGGTAGAAGGGACTTTGAATTGGGTGAATGGCTAATCGGCGCTGTTTGGAAGGACTTTGGCGTGGGGACGACCAACAGGGGAAATGTTATCTGAAGCAGAAGATGTAACTAAATTTCGAGCCTAAGGCCTCTATAAACCTGAACTTAGCGAGGCGGTTTTATTTCAGATGCTATAATTTGCATCACACCGTCAAGGGGTTAAGTATGTTCGCAGTGGTAAGAATACCCTACAGTATCCCAGAGGGGGCTGACTGAGCCAAAAAAAAGGGTGTTTTTGAAATGTGGATTGAGCATGGGCGCCATGACTGGCAAGCTCCAAAATTTACATAATATGAAATATGAATTCTTGCTCTGTCCATAGATGTAAAATTTGGAGCTTGCCTATTTTGGCGCGTGTGCTTAATTTGCTGTGGCGTGCAGGCCATTTTTTACCACAAATTGTTCATACCAACTCACCCACTGCACCAATCTGAAATATTTTCAATGGAAAAGAATAGCATTGCAAGAATGGCTGAGTGGTTGGTGTTTTATGAGGATTTGAGCCATTTTCCCATGGAAATCACCACATTAGGGCTTAAAATGCACCATGTGTGCTTAATCCAGTCTATCTCAGCACGCAAAGCGACCCACATAAAACTGGGCACACGCTCGGGTAGCTCTCAATGCCAGCTACACTTCGGTACTAAAATGGTGTCGATTGGATGAAGCGGCTGTGAGTGGCTGCCTTCTGAATGCAAAAATGCACATTTTCAGGCATTTCCTCCGCTAGCCCCCTCTGACAGTATCCATGTTTTTCCTACAAATTAAAAAGAATTCAAGCATCTATTCAATTTCTATGTTTTTCCAACAAATTAAAAAGAATTCAAGCATCTTTTCAATTGCCCGAAAGCAGCCAACATTCTCTGTTTGCTGCATGCTGGGTATGTTAGGGTCAAGTTTAGACTGTGATGCTAACGCGTAATAATGCTTTACGTAGAAAGCGAGGAGCCCTCATCATATAATTAGCATATAATAATATTGGATTCCAGATGAAATGTCATTTTTAGGTTTTCAAATGACGCTCAACGTGCTGCTGACACAAGTTGAACAAATGGTGGAGAAGTCTGGGTTAAATTCTTTCTCACCCACATACGGGGATGGGTGTGGGTGTGGGTGTGAATGTGGGTGTGGGTGTGGGTGTGGGTGTAGGTGTGGGTGTGGGTGTGGGTGTGAGTTTGTGTGTGGGTGTGTGTGTGTGGGGGGGGGGGGGGATGTGTGTGTGCATGGGTGTGGGTGTGGGAAGAAGTATGTGGGTCTCTTCCTCACTTGGCAGCCTTCTACTCAACCAATTCTTTCAGGTTTTTCGCCAATCAATTCCTTGGGTCCATACCCCAGATGTAGTCTGGGTTTAAGTATTTAATTCCTGAAAACACTAATAATGGAAATATCATTAGGGATCGGCGTTTGCTTATAGCGCCCTAATATTTTTCAGATATAGCGCGTGCCAAAATTGAAATCGTCGATTCACTTCAATTTAGCTCATGCCCACGCTTTGAACTCGGCTTGAATTGGTCCTTGGCCATCCAAGCATCGACACAACACAAACACGTACCCTTGTGGAGCCTTGGAGTGCTGTGAGGAGCACATACCATGAGCTAAGACATTATGAGCACCACATACCATGAGCACCACATATCATGAGCACCACGTACCATGAGCCAGGACATCATGAGCACTACAAGGCAGGCACAAATGCACAACATGCCTGCACTTGCGCGCACACACACACGCACGCACACATGCGCACACACACACACATGCACACACGCACGCACACACACACACACACACACACACATGCACGCACGCATGCACACCTGGGCGCACGCACACGCGCACACAGGCACGCATGCATACACGCACATAAGAACATACATGCATAGCTCAGTCTTGGTCCAACAATTTAACCAAGGGGACATGTTCCACAAGCAGTGGTTACTTAAAGCACATGTGTGTGGCACAACACCACAGGAATAGCGCTAAGTTTGGGACATATTTCCGCTAGAGCTCGACTCAACCAATTGTCCGACTTCAATTTCTTGCCAAGGAGCATTGTGCACAGTACCCCGCATGCTTTCCATATGCGATGCCGAAACGCTTTCGGCACGTGGGAGTTCTGGCAGATGTAGCGGCTGAAATATAGCGCGATATAGCGCTATTGAAATGCCTCATAAAGCGCTAAACGCCTATCCCTAAATATCATATTATGCCTCGCACCCTAGTTTTAACTATAATGCGCATTCTTGCATTCCTTAGCATGTAAGAATGCGTGCGAACAATACTGGTCAAGTTTGCAAGCCACTGAAGTTGCGTATGCACACATTCAGTGTTTGTGCCATTGTGTGCGTGTTCACTACTTGTACGTGCACGCACGTTTATGCATTTGTGGCACGTTTGTGGTGTACCTGTCTTCGTGCTCGTATGTGTTTTCTTGTGTGCATTTGTTTGTGCCTTAAATTTTGGGTTTCGCTGACTCACACGCACAGACTGGAGACACTGTCCTCATTGGCTGGCTGTTTATAATTCCTGTTACTTTCTACAACCGCTCGTTGTGATCCCTCACTGTCTTCTTATTATCTGATGGACCCCTCCAAGCCCTTCGCTTGACATGCGAGCCCAGGAATATATGATTGTGTATCTCATAGTATTTTGGGCGCTTGCGAGGCACATGATGGTCAGGGTGAGGCTGGTTGCTTCCACTTTTGCTTCCAGGTAAAGCGGTTAAACCCATTACCCAGAATCAAAATTGTTTAATTGCAGGTCCTTGGCTTTATAGTGCCTTCCTTATGAATGTGACATTGTATTTCTTGTTCTTTCTTGCCTTGCAGGGTGTGACCGCGATAACATCGGATCTCCTGCTTGCAGTTGCTCCCCATTTCTTCCAAATTAAGTGAATGCTATCGCTGGCAAAAAGCGTGGTCCTAATATATAGAAACTTTAATTTGATTGATTCTTTGGTGTTGCTTGCTTCCCCAATAATCGACCCTGTCAATCAATTCATACTCGGGCTATGAAACCAAAAGACATCCAACCAGTCAAAAAACGATGTTAACGTACTCCAAATAAAATACTGTGTGGACACCTCTCCTACCCAACAAGCATAAGAGAGACATAGTCTCCGTACAACATGCTACTTGGGCACTGCAAAACCCTCCACACTATTTTAGCTGCTAGGAGCGGTAGTTAAGGTAAGGCTACATGAAAGAAAAAAAGAAAAGAAAAAACTATGCAGGCAGCGAAAGCCACTCCCCACATTGATTGAGGAAAAGGAGCCACTTTGGTACCGAGTACCGTAAAGCTCCTCCACCACGAAAAGAAAAGGAAATATCAATGGGGATTAAGAGGGTTGCAGGCTTGGCCTGAAACCGGCTCCTGATAAGCTCAGTTGATAACAGTACTGGAAAGGGGACGTCTAGTATGGACAAGTTTAGCAGCAAAGTTCACAGAGTGCATATTGGAGCTTGGAGGCAAGCTTCTAAACTCTTTGAGAATCGAGGCCCAGTTTCTTAAAAGGCTTCAGAGTGTGAGCCTTGTAGATGATGCCGCCCACACCCAAAAGGATGACGTGGAGAGTAACGGAGGCTCTTTGGAGAATGTTACAAAGGTCTTTGTGCTGTCCCTTTGCGGCGTTCACAGCTGGTTCTGAGGTCTGGTGTCCTCACAGTACTTGATCTCAACGAGGTGAATTTCACGCCGAGTTTTGTTGAGGTCTTTTGGTCGGTGCTTTTGGGGTTGGTGGTGTGATAGTGGCTGGTGGTGCTGCTGGGTTGCTCCCAGTCTCCCTCATTTGCCATGCCACTCCGATTAATCCATTCCCCTATATTTGTTGGAGCCCTAGGACACGAAGTGTCTAGGGCCTATGGTTTGCTAGAGAAACTGAGAGCCTTATAGCTTAGAAAAGATTGGCTTTCTCCAAAAACTTCAACAGCCAAATCGAGTAAGAAGGTCATGCTGAGAAGGATGGTGCTTTTCGATTGGCCTTTGACGCCCTGGCTGGAGATTGGCACCATTTTTTTGAGCTCCTCGATATAAAATTTATACATCTGGAAAAAAGACTTGGTTATAAGTTTAGTTTAGTTTGGATTACAAAGGCATTCAACCTGGAATGGCTGCTCAACCTATGAGAACGAGGTAAACCTCAAAACAAACCAAGTAAATTAAGGGCTGAAACGCAACTGGAAAATGCTAACCTTAAGACACGAGAAGAAGTAGGCAAAAACACATTAAAGTGTAGAAGTTGGTTCACCAAAGTAGACGCATACTGAAAAATAGTTGCCTTTCAAAAATTCAAAACCCACAAACATTGCACACAAATAAGTTGGACAAGTTGGAAACGCAGGGACAACTGGAGTTTGAACACAAGTGTGAGACTACTGAAACTGGTCTGTACAACCGACTGGTCTGCAGGTCTGTATAACCTACTGCACTGGTACTGAAACTGAGCATGGATTAACTGCTGCTACTGCTGAATTGTGGTGCCACCATCTCCTCACATACTGTGTCGACCGAGGTCTGGTAGATGGGGCACCTGTAGGTAAAGAAAAAGAGCAAAAAATCACTTTAAACTGAGTCTGTGTCAAAACTTCGAACATGTTGGTGGCGTCTAGTGTTCAAGTGCAGGGCAGCAGCTGGAAATGTAGTGTTGATATAGTGCTATAGATGCTGTTCCTCTGTGAGGCTA
>Ga0307945_1001538_pt1 | contig 18109 bp, 15 predicted proteins | sample OrgLakmetagen228_FD_201818 | JGI IMG/M metagenome (GOLD analysis project Ga0307945, IMG submission 201818) | Saline water microbial communities from Organic Lake, Antarctica - #228 | ecosystem: Environmental > Aquatic > Non-marine Saline and Alkaline > Saline | place: Antarctica: Organic Lake...
CAAGCACCTTGGGCCTCCCCACAGGCCTCTTAACTGGGGCAGGGCAGGATGCAATGCTGGCTGCAATGGCTGCATCCCTGGCTGCTACTGCCTGCTGCACATCAGGCCTGAGGCGGATGATGAGCTCCCGAGCGGGACCATCGTCCTCTGTGCGCTTCCATTTGGTGCAACCTAGGTCAAATAGTGATGCTTGCAGGGCGATGGGGTTCTATTGGGGGGACCCAGAAACTACCGCATTAAAAAGTCTAAGTATTGCGAGGTCTGAAAAAACTATTTATTTTCGGCTTGACTTATTGCGAGGGTCCGTAATAATTATTTAATTACTCGCAAAACAACCAAGCGCAGTACGGTTCCACAACTATCAAATCCAGAACATGGATGTCAATAATCCTTCTGTCGCTTTTTGATTGTTCCAATTCATGTCTATGCCACGGATAGGGAGTATCAACAATCACATGAAACAGAACATTTCAGAGAAGAATGAGCTTTGTGAATCAAAAGTAAATGTGCAAAAATGGAAGGTTGATCACCCTTTGTAAGCCCTGTGGCGATGCATGTGCCATGCAATTGAGACACAGACGCCCACCCCAGAAATGTAATGCAGTTTTAAGTGTACTCGCAGAGTATACGTGTGTTAGCTCTATATAGGATACCTCTAAATTACTCGCATGTTTCCAATTGAAATCCAGAAAATGGATGTTGATGATTCTGTCGCTGTCTGATCGTTTGAATTCATGTCTGCCACGGACATACAGGGAGTATCAACAAGCACATGAAACACTATGTTTCAGAGAAGAAGAGATGTGTGAAGTATAAGTGAATGTGCAAAAATAGGAATGTTGACCACCCTTTGTAAGCTTTGTGATGATGCATGTGTAGGGTTGGCCAGAACCATACATTTATAGGTATATACGGTGTACATACGGTATTTTTAGCAGGGAAATCACAATACATACGGTCATATACGGTGTGTATATACGGTTCTGACCAACCCTATGCATGTGCCATGCAATCGAGACACACGCACGCCCAACCCACAAATGCAATGCAGTTTGAAGTATGCACGCAGAGTATACACGCTAGCTCTATAGCATTGCTGACGAGCACGGTAGTACGGTAGTGGTTATCTAACCCAGTACGTATCAGCAGGGTCGGCCAGAACTGTATCACATACACCACACCGTATATGATTATATGACAATATATTTAGGGTTGGCCAGAACCATATATATACGGTGTATATACGGTATTTTATGCAGGGAAATCACCAAATATACGGTCATATTCGGTGTATATATACGGTTCTGGCCAACCCTACATATATTTGGTGATTTCCCTGCCCAAAATACCGGATAGACACCTTATACAGAGTACCGTATATGTAAGGTTCTGGTCAACCCTACATACCAAGGAACGCCTGAGCCCAACTAACCTGGTCACCTGGACAAAGATATCTGCATCACCACCAAGGACGTTTCAACAGCTTTATCTCGTTTTCCTTGATGCTTTCTCTTCGCGCTTCTTCAAAACAAACGTTCTCTTTCTCTATACACTTTTCTCTTCTACACACATCTGTTTCATGTTTCCTCTAGCTTCTGTTTCTTTTGTTTAGCCAGGTGTAGTTTAAGGCTTTTTCCAAACTTCCGCTGAGATGCCCTTTGAGGCATATATAGTGATGTAACCTTACCTTACCTTATCACCACCAAGGACGTTATACTCTGCATAACCACAAACCGGAGTGGCGTGCCCTGCCTTGGCTACTTACGCTTTCTTAAACATGTTCCTTTATCAGTACAAAATTTCTGGGTTTTATTATGAGGTTATTTTGGTTGCAGGCTTTTTATATTCTTCCGCTCAAGTGCCCTAGAGGCATAAACAGCGATGTAACCTTACCTTACCTACCTACTTACTGAAGCAATATGCAAATAAACGGCATTCCCAAGATGTGATGAGATAAAGCATTATTATTAATTTTGGCTACCCTACCCCCGACACACACACACACATACACCACACACACATATTACTAAAAGCACGCACCACAGCATCCCTTCAGAATAGCCTTGTCAAAAAATCGCTCAATGTTGGCCACCAGGTCATCAGGAATTGGCTCTTGTGTATTGTCCACCTGCAGTATTGAGCATGATATACGTAAAGTTATGAAGCTACTCATTTGGCCAACGTACTTTGACTTTTGTGATGGGGGTAGGCGAGCAGTGGCAGAAGTCTACACTGTTTCAGGCTCCAGCTTGAAGCTCTAATTGACGTGCAAAAGCCCTTTGAAAAGCCATTTGCCACAGCATGGAGCTTTCTTGCATAGCCATTGGAAATCGACAGGAAAAATGCTCCCTATCCCTGCTAAAATCAAGCACACACACACACACCTTCGCAGCCGCTTGGATGCAGTTGGAACACAGGCGACCTGCACCTGCACAGGGGGAAGGCGTGTGTATGCGTGTTTGACTTTGTGTTTGAATGTGTGTATATGTGTTTGAATATGTGTTTGTGTGCGTGTGTGTATGTGTGTGTCCTTGTGAAAGGGGGGTCCGAGCGTATACAGGTCAACGTATGCATGTGTGCACATGTGTGCACATGTGTGTGTGTGTGTGTGTGAGTGTGTGCGCACGCACGTATGTGTGTGTCCTTGTGTGGGGGGGAGGGGGGGTGCGAGCGTATGTATACGCATGCCTATGTGTGTGTGCGCGCATGTTTGTGTGTCTATGCCTGTGTGTTTATGTGCATATATATGTAAGTGTTTGTGTAGTGTGAGTGTGCTTGTGTGTGTGAGTATGATTGTGTGTGTGTTCAGTATGATTATTAGTATTTTAGCTAGAGACTGACACCAGATAGGGAAATACGCTGCCTCCACGAGCTCGTTCGTCCTCCCCAACCTCATGACCCTTGACTTGCTCTAAGAGATGCGTTGCCTGCCTGTATTTCAGAAGCTCTACCAGCTGTATGCAAGCATGGACTGTCACGCACCGGCATCAATGTTCAGGTCGGCTATAGCTGCGAAACATTTTTGCTGGTCCCCGTTAAAAGGGTTTGCCCTCTCATCATCCTTGGGGGGAGGAGGTGGCTCCTGACATCGGACCTGCGTCGTGGCAATCATCAGCGATCTAGGAATGTAAGGAGCTGGTGTGAGTGCGAGGGAACAGCACCTGCTAGTTGTTGGCAGCGCTTTACACTGCTACTCAAGATTCTTGACTTTGCACTGACTGGGACCAGTTATTCCCCCCTGCCTCTTGCTCTAAGCTCTAAATCTTGTGGGTGTATTGTTGCTGAGCCAAGGCCATGTGCTGCTCATCATGGAAAGTAGCAGGCAGAGTTTCAATGTATGTCCAAATGAGGAGTGATGTGTGATACTTTCCTCAACTCCCCACACTCATACACCCCACGCACAAGGGCCACAAGCTTGAAAGTAAAGAAGCCTGCATGACATCCATTTATTTTACAAAAGCGCAAGACGATTTATGAAGACTCAAGATTCTCCCCATGCTTCGATCAGAGGTCGTGCAAGCATTCTGTCACAGGTGACTGATGGACTCGCCGACTGCGCAAGCCTCATGGGGGGAACCATCACTACTCAACTGACGCTGCAATTGGAGCCGCGTAGAAGCTATCGAGCCGGCTCGTTTCGTGCAAATGTTATACTTTTCAAGCGGCATGGCGAGAAGCGGCACGTCTACTTCTATCGACATGTCGACGGATGGCGGGAACTGCACAAAGCTTACCTTTGCGAAAAGCGCCAGCATCAGTACAAGGAACACGCTGGAGGAGGAATACTTCATGGTAAAGAGGACAGGTATGTTTGATAATGTTTGATAAAAATAGCGAAGCTTTTCAAGTTGGGGTCGACTCAACGGAATTCCTGAAGCTCACTCGAAGGTCACGGTTTTTGGCGTATTATCACGCAGAATTTTGATGTAATCAAATTTTAAAATGCACGCGATAGAATGCACACGGACGTCTCTCCTGAGAAGACACCTGTCATGTCAGGAATGCTTGCTCCCATGTGCCATTTTTGAAATAGGTCCTTCTTGTCACCATGCATTGTTCTGAAAGCAGTGGCCTTCCGTGGCTAGTATTTGGAGTGCTTCTCTCAGTCCTGGCAGCAAACTGCTATGAGAACTCGTATTTTGGTGCATACCGACCATTTGTTCACCGGCCAAGCTCGGCAAGTACAGATCTTTACACGGGATATGTAAAAAGTCATTATTGTTACCCTTTGCATCCTGTTTGCACATTTTGTTTCATGGTAAATATTTAGTTTTAATTTGAAGTAGTTACAACCCAGTTGGCCACCGCGACCACTGTTTCGCCGGGATTGGTTTGCTTTGATCACACCAGAACTCTGAGTCCACAGTTATTACTCTATTCGTGCGTTGCGTAGGTACATGCAGCATGCTCCGATACCTGGAGTCACATCAGCCATGGTCCAATGGTGGGTCAAGGAGGTCATCCAAACAAAAAAAAAAGGAGGTTACTGCCCAAGGGAACGCCCTTTATAGCTTTCTTGAAAAGTGTGTTTTGTGTTACACAAGCCACAGGGCTGTAGGTGCAGGCCTGATGGTAAGTGGCTCCGCCAAATTACTCACAAACATTGACCCTGCATGTGCTCCAAACAGCACAAGTACACGGCGTTCTGCTCAATGCTTAAGCCTGTTTCACTGCCATTACTTATGTTACACTCGAAGGTGGTTCTCCCCCTTCTTACCTCTGCTCCAGCCGGTTGTTGAGTATAATGGAGAGGTGCGCCTGCAATTAATCAGTACCCTAGCTGGTCACTCTTCTGAGTTCCATTGATGATGATACTATGAGTGATTAATTCACTGTTAATCTTTTTATTTTTTCTGTGTATCGGCACAACTCTTACTGTGATGATGAAAGCTGTGGCTGTCCTTTCTTGTATCAACTGCTGTGTATCAACTGCTGTGCATCAACTGCCGTGCATCAACTGCTGTGCGTAACAACTGCTGTGCATCGACTGCTGTGTATCAACTGCTGTGTGTATCTTTGTGTGCTTCCAAACTTAAACCGCTTTTACCGTTTACATTACACCAATCAAATCATACAATTACACTAACCCTGTTCCTTGCGCATCCAGATGGTGTACTGGTACAAATTGTGGCATCCTGTGGACCATAAAAGCCTGGTACCTACTGTCCTGAAAAACGCAGACCTACCATACGTGAGTTTTGCTCGTTTACTGTGCATATTTCGAAATGGCATCCTGTGGATCAAAAAGGACTGGTACCCACCGTCCTGAAAAACACAGACCTGCCATATGTGAGTTTTGCTCGTTCACTGTGCATATTTCAAAAGCTGCTTTACACAAGCTTTAAAAAACTAACTGACACCGTTTCATTACACATTCAAACACGTCCATCATTGTCACTAGAGCATTTTACAAGAACACAACTTCTCAGTGCTGACATGCAAACATGTCCATCATTGTCACTAGAGCATTTTACAAGAACACAACTTCTCAGTGCTGACATGCAAACACGTCCATCATTGTCACTAGAGCATTTAACAAGAAAACAGCTTCTCAGTGCTGGTTTGCACTCCAGGTCCCCTATCCATACTTGTACATCCAAGAGGGATACCGCTCACACCAAAATGAGAGGCACCCATAGAATTACTCAAATTCACACTGGTTTGCACTCCAGGTCCCCTATCCATACTTGTACATCCAAGAGGGATGCTGCTCACACCAAAATGAGAGGCACCCACAGAATTACTCAAATTTACACAATGTTGTGCACTCCAGGTCCCCTATCCATACTTGTATATCCAAGAGGGATGCCGCTCACACCAAAATGAGAGGCACCCACAGAATTACTCAAATTTACACAATGTTGTGCACTCCAGGTCCCCTATCCATACTTGTACATCCAAGAGGGATGCCGCTCACACCAAAATGAGAGGCACCCACAGAATTACTCAAATTTACACAATGTTGTGCACTCCAGGTCCCCTATCCGTACGTGTACATCCAAGAGGGATACCGCTCACACCCTGACGAAGGACACCCACAGAACTACTCGATTTCAGCGCCTTTATACCTGGCTCGGATTGATGGAGGAAATCTGGGTGAGCTGCTGATTGTGCGTTGAGCAAGCAAAACAAAATATACACTGTAATGCTGTGATGCCTGATGACACGTAAAAGCCTTCGGTTTGATCTCAATCAATTTGGGTGCATTCAGGTGAGCTTTAAGAGAGTGCTCTGACAAGCCAAGCAAAAAGGCCCGAGCAAACAGCTTCTATTAAACTGCAACACAGACAAAGTAATCTCAAATAATGTCAAGTGGATGTATGAATTAAAGGCACTTGCCACTCGTGCCAGCAAATATAATGATGCTTCAATCAACTCCAATCTAGTATGACGGCATTCACTCACTACTAAGTTTCCCTTTAATAACCCACCCAGGTTTTGACATCCAATTGCGTTTGCCGGACTTTATCGATGCATCACTGGGATTAAGCATCTTTGGCATGTACCACAGACCATGGTAGGCACGCATGCGTTTTTTAATCAAACTCAAAACATTGTCAGCCGAAGTTTGAATGGAGCCTTGATATAAATAGGACGCGCAGTTCTTGTCTGCAGCCGTGTATGGAATTCAGAAGCATAAGCTGCCATAACCAGTATGGTATTGTCGCCAAGTGCTCAGGATTACACTTCAACCCACCAACCTGTCTTTGGCATTCTCTCATGGTTGTTTGCAAAGTCCCTCTATTGCTATAATTCCCTTTCTCTTGCTTGAGGTGCTTCAAGTACACTCTGCTTTTCTTGTGCATGCATTTTACTGCTTCGTATTGAAGATTGCAGATGAGGGCAACGCACTTGTAATGTGTGGGGCTTACAGATAGTGTGAGATTTGGTGACCATCCCCTGCGCGCTAGTGTGGGCTTACAGCTAGTGGGGCTGAAAGCTAGTGTGAGCACACATTTGGTGTCTATCACATGCGTGCAGCCTTCTAATTCATTGTTATGACCAGCAGCTGTATCAGTCAAAGTACGAGACAGATAGCGCCACTAATTCAAACTACCTTGAACCAAACATATGCCTCTGCCAAAATAAAGGCGTGACAGCGTGTTGACTTGCATTCAGGTTTGACACAGACGCGGGTGTGCGAGCTGACACTGAGATCATCATTGGTGTTAATGCGCCTGTAGTTGGAACACTTGCAAACCTGGTAAGTATCAAGCATGCCGTGTTCAGGTAATATCAGCGTTAAAAACGGCTCAAGTGATCATTAACAAGTTATTTTGGTAATTTTGATGATGGGCAGCATCGGCCCGCATATGTGCAACATATGCATGGTTGAGTAGACATACATGCGCCTCAGTAAGTTTCCTTCATCGTTTGCCCCCAGATAGCCACAAATCCAACGTTAAATAATCAGCTCGTGGGCCTGTTGGATCAGGTGAGGGTGGGTGGGGCTTGTGGACAGGAGGGATGCTGCTCTTTTATTTAACGCCTTCAGAGTAGTGCTCTTTAATTTAACGCCTGCAGAGTACTACGTCTATTCATTTCCCCTTCTCCTTGTTTCTTATTCTTTTAGCCTGTGCACTCCCTTATACTTGCATACTTCTTTATACTAACATTTCCGTATACTTGCATACTTCTTTATACTGACATTCCCTTATATATGCACATTTCCTCATACTAACATTCCCGTATACTTGCATTGCACATTTCCTTATACTAACTTCCTGTTTCCTTTCCATGCCCTCCCACACATTAATAAAAGCTGACTCGCCATCATATCGAGGTAACCCTGCTTGTGTGCTGTGTCTAAGAATGCCGTGTTGCTCTCGTAAGTGGTGGGCTAGAAATAGGTTGAGTTCATACAAATGATGACCAATAAGCTGCATACGGTCCATGCGTAATTTTGAAACTGCAGTACTTCCGTCGTCCTCTCTTCCACCTCAGTGCAAGCAATTTGTGTGCTCGAATTACAGGAGATGGGGAACTTTGAGTACTTTTTACGTGACTTGTACGATCGTTACCACCCCATTCTTTCAACGGCTCGGGATGCCTATCTTTCCGGCACAGGTTGGTGGTCAGCAAATTATAATTGGCTCCTGGTCAAGCAATGATTTGTAGTCTGATGCATGGTAGGCGGGCGACTAGGCATGGGTGGACTTAGGTTCCTTCATGATGGCAAAATTCGAGCCAGCGCACTTGCGCTCACTGCCGGAAAAATTCTGAAATGTTGTTTTGCAATGTCAATCGGGAGTGAACAATCGTCGTATACAAGCACTGTAAGATTAAATTATAAGATGTGGATTTGTCGGAAGTATCGTGAGATGTATTTGACATATGTGAGCATTATACAATGTAAGATTAAGCACCTGTTGGTGATATAAGCATCTTATTGTAAGCCTCTGATTAAATTCAGGAAAATACCTGTATGCGGTGTAAGATTTTGTGCTGTTCTGCATATAGTGAAATGCATACAACATGGCACACACCTGCACAGTTACCCCAGTGTATTCCTTTTACAGACACAGCACTATCTTTAAGCCTGCTTTCAACCTTTGATACGTCAGATCACCGTCACTGCAAAGTGCAAAGTATAGGACTCAGCACAACAACCAGTTATCAATAAGACTGGCACACCCAGCTTATTGAACAAGACAACAAGACATATAGAAGATGTCAACTAAACCAACTAATTGGTTGTCACACGCTTTGTCGCTGCCAAGGATTGGGCGTGACAATAGCTGCATCGTTAGGTTCTACATCATTGTCGGCATTACTGCACTGCCACGCAGGCCATAATATTTCTGAGGCACTTGCAGACACAACATACAGCCAGATGACGGCTGCAATGGCCGCCCTTTTGGGCCCAGACTCTGCGGTGGTGGCCGGGGAAAGCGAAGGCAGAGCGCAAGATGCACAACAGAGGCAGGAAATTAACAAGGGCAAGGAGGGGGGCTGACGGTAGGGAAGCTGCCTGGACAGTACATGCTGTCTGATGAAGCGTCAGATTCTGTATAGTACAGATGAGCTTTAGACTTGTGTCATGTGTCAGGAAGTTACAGATCACAGGCAGCTGAATTTTTTTACTTGGCAGACGAGGGTGATTTTTGACTAGAAGAAGATGTTGAAATCTAGTGAACAGGCTAAATGTTAGGGAAACACTACTTGTGTGGTCCTTCGAGCTTGGATTATGTCGGCGGACGCCAAGCCTCAAATCAGTTTTTTTTGCTAGCTATAGTCTAATGTGACCATTCCTCAAGGAGCTAAAAATGACGTTCCCTTGGGCAATAACCCCCTTTCTTTTTTGTTGAAAATCCTCCTTGACCCACCATTGGACCATGGCTGAGGTGACTCCAGGAATCGGAGCATCCTGTATGTACCTACGCAACGCACGAAAAGAGTAATAACCGTGGTTTCAGAGTTCTGGCGTAATTAAAGCAAACCAATCCCGGTGAAATGCTAGTCGCAGTGCCGAACTGGGTTGCAACTTCATAATAATACCTCATATCATAATTTAAAGGGGGGCCTTGTGCAGGCAAGGCAACTTGATGTTTGTGACCTGCAGAGCGAGCACATTAAACATATATAATGTGCAATCGCAAATAACAGGATGCAATCGGATTTCAAGAGTGAAGGGTGATTAAATTATTTATCACATATCCCATGGAACTACTTGCCGAGTTTGGCCGGTGAACAAATGATCGGAATGCACCAAAATACGAGATAGATAGCAGTTAGCTGCAACAAGGACTGAGAGAAGTGCTCCAATTATTACTAGCAACGGAAGGCCGCTGCTTTCAAAATAGTGCATGGTGCCCTACTTGTTAATCAAAATGGACATGGGGACAAGCTAGTATTCCTGACTTGAGTGACAGAAGGAGAGCCGTCCGCGCACGCGTGAAATTGAAACGGAATTTGCGTAACATTTGAAAAGATCGAAATTTGCGTGACATTACGTCAAAAACCAAACCGTGACCTTCGAGTGAGCTTCAGGAACCCGTTTCTCGATACCGTTACTCGACACCGAGTAGGAAGTTCAGAAATCTTGAAAATATACTATATAATATACACCTGTGAGAGTTCTAGTCTTCACGATGGTGAAGTTATCCTCCTGCGTGCTCCTCCTAATGACGGTTGCGCTAGTCGCAAAGGTAAGCTTTGACGGTTCCGCCATCCGTCGCCTGGATAGTAGGCGTGGCCTCCTCACCATGCCGCTTGAAAAGTAAGCAAAACTTGCACGAAACGAGCCGGCTCCAATTGCAGTGCTTTGCGTCATTAGGTGTTGGGCGTGGACGGCAGGGCAAGAGGAAGGGGGGAACTGGTCTCAGTGCAAAGTCAAGATGTCTGATTTACATGAGTGAAACGCGCTGCTAATCTTATTAGAGATGCTGTTCATCACTCGTGCTCGCACCAGCTCCTTCATTCCTACATTCCTAGTCGCTCTTCCACGACGCAGGTCCGATGTCAGGAGCCCCCACCTCCCTCCGCGGACTGTGGCACAGCTCTGGCCAACCTGGACATTGACGCAGGTGAGTGACATGCATGTCCATGCTTGCATAGAGCTGGCAGTAGAGCATCTGAGTGACAGGCGGATAACGTATATCTTAGAGTGAGTCAAGGGTCTCTCTCTCTCTCTCTCTCTCTCTCTCTCTCTCTCTCTCTCTCTCTCTCTCTCTCTTCCTCTCGAGAGATTGGGGAGGGACGAACGAGGAGGCAGCGTTTCCTCTATTGGCAGTTTCTAGCTTCTTTAATACTAATAATCATATCTAACACCTGCTTAACACACACACACACACACACACACACACACACATACACACACACAAACACACACATTGGCATACACACATACACACATATATACACACTCATTGGCATGCGTATATATGCCCGCACCCCCCCTTACCCACACACAAGGACACACACACATAAGCATGCGCACACAAACACACACAGATACACACGCACACACGTGTGCACACATGTGCATACGTTAACCTGTATATGCTCGGACCCCCCTTGCACAAGGACTGGACACACACAAACACACACGCACACATACACACATTCAAACACATACACAAATTCAAACACGCATACACGCACGTGCCTCCATCCTGTGCAGGTGCAGGTCGCCTGTGTACAAACTGCATCGCAGCGGCTGCCAAGGTGTGTGTGTGTGTGTGTGTGTGTGTGTGTGTGTGTGTGTGTGCGTGTGTGTGTGTGTGTTAATGGCTGCGAAGCTGGTGTGTGCTTGATTTAGTATAGAGAGCGTTTTTTTTATCAATTTCCAATGGCTATGCAATAACCGGTACAAGAAAGCCCCGTAATGAGGTAAAGGCCTTCATAGGGCTTTTGCACGTCAGTTAGAGCTCAAAGTTGGAGCCTGGAGCAGTTTAGGCTGCTGCTACTGCTTGCCTACCCCCATCACAAAAGTACAATTACGTTGGCCAAATGAGAAGCTTCATAATTTTACGTGAATCTGCTCAATACTGCAGGCTAATAATACACAAAGGACAATTCCTGATGACCTGGCGGCCAACATTGAGCAATTTTTTGACAAGGCTACTCTGAAGCAATGCTGTGGTGCGTGCTTTGAGTGGTGTGTGTGTGTGTGTGTGTGTGTGTGTGTGTGTCGGGGGTAGGGTAGCCAAATTTTAGAAAATGTAGCTTAATCTCATCACATCTTGGGAATGCCTTTTACTTGCATATTGCTACGTAAGTAGGTAAGGTAAGGCTATTTACGCCTCTGAAACACCTGAGCGGAAACGTACACAAAGCCTGCAACCAAGAAAACCTCGTACTACATAGAAGGGCTCCGCCCAATCGTCGATTTAGGCCCTAGTTGGTGCATTACGGTTAGCAAACCACTTTATGAAACTTGCGGGGATTGAGCCGAAGATTTTTCTGGAGTTTATTTATTATTAATAGTATGTATCGTGAATAGAACGGACTGAAAAGAGCTGCATGAAGTGTTTGGAGAATCCTTTGTGGTGCATTGCCTGGACAGGCATAGAACAAATCACTGCCCATTTCGGGGCGTCGAGAAATGATAAGGTCTGACACTTCCCTGAACAAGACTGTGACATCGTGATGTGCCATTTTTCGCGCTTACATTACACACAAATATTTATTTTCTTATACAAAAAACGGGGCCGATTTTCCAATTTTTTAGTTATTTCCAGGGGAAATCCCCTGATTTCCCCCCTAAAATGGACACCCTAGTTGCCGTCTAGGCTTCGACAGCAGTGACGCCGAGGTCATCCTGTGGTGTATGTATACAGTTCTCGCCGACCCTGCTGATATCTACTGGATTAGATAACCACTACCGTGCTGCCGTCATCGTCAGCTATGTTATAGAGCTAACACGTAACTCTGCGAGTACACTTCAAACTGCATTACAATTTTGGGGTGGGCGACTGTGTGTCAATTGCATGGCACATGCATCGCCACAGGGCTTACAAAGGGTGATCAACCTTCCATTTTTGCACATTTACTTTTAATTCACAAAGCTCATTCTTCTCTGAAATGTTCTGTTTCATGTGCTTGTTGGTACTCCCTATCCGTGGCATAGACATGAATTGGAACAATCAAAAAGCGACAGAAGGATTATTGACATCCATGTTCTGAATTTGATAGTTGTGGTAATCAATTAAAACATCCTAGTATTATAAGAGGTACCATTAAAGGGTATCCTATTACAGTCTTGAGAGAGCACACTGCTTGGAGATAGCCTGCTGAAAGAAAACTCTTGACCGAACCACTACGCGACAAGCGATTGAGCAGTATTCTTAGGGGTAAACTGTTGAAGGAGCTGCTGCGCATTTATTTTATTTGAGTTGTGCTTGTAGATCGAAACTCAGCTGTTTACACAGACAGACCATGACAGGTGTTGCATGCCCAGGCTAAGAGCATGCATGATGCTTGCTTGACGCAATTGCTGAGCACGACTTAAAAGGGAACCTGCTTGTTCGCACGTGCATATGTGACATCGTCATTCGCACGTGTATATACGATATCATCATTTGAACGTGTACATATGTATATACGATGTCGTCACTCACACGTGTAAGTATGATATCATCATTCAAACTTGTATATACGATATCATCTTACACACATGTATATACGATATCATTCACATTCGTACGTACGATATCATTCACACGATATCATTCTCACAATATCATTCACACGTGTAGATACGATATCATCATTCACACGTGTACGTACGAGATCATCATACACATGTGTACATACGAAATCATCATTCATGATGTTGTTTGTTTGTACTAATAACATTTAAAATGTGGAGAAAAGAGCCAAAATGTTGCGTGGGTGTATGTATTGCACAAAGCACAAAATTGGCAATTGTCGGGGTCACCCTTTTTAAGCAACTTAAAATTTTTTGCCTTTTTGCGATTTTTGGACCGTACCGTCAACCGTACCGTCATGCACCGTCATGACAGTTTCCAAATTCCAAAATGACGGTCTGACCGTCATTTACGGCGTCAACCGTCAGACCGTATTTTGACGGATCGTGCCGTCACACCGGCATTGCACAACCCTGTATATGACATCATTATTGAAGAGTGCAATGTTGTGACTATTAAAACGTGTATACCGTTTGTTTACGATCACTTCAGAAATCAATTAATTATTTATCCAGAAAACGAAATTTTTTATTACTGTACAACCCTGGATTCAATCCGCACCCCCCAAAAAATATTTAATTATGGCCAACCCCGCACATAACGCACCCCAAAATTAAATATTTTTGGCGACCCCGCACAACCACGCACCCCCCAAAAAGATATTTTTCAGCGAGTGCTGCTGCTGCTGTTGCTGCTGCTGCCAGGCCTGCTGCCGCTGCTGCTCCTGCCAGGGGGGCTGCTGGTGGCGCGCGGTGGGCTGCTGGGGGCGGGCGAGGGGGGCGGGGGGAGGCTCAGGGGGAGCCGGAAAGCCCAGTCCCAAAAACTGGGCACTCATCGCTCACAAAGTATATATTTTCACACCCTCCCGCACGTCACGCACCCCAAAATTAAATAATTAGTTTAGCTTCCCGCAGTCACCCCGCAGGGTCAAAAAAGATATTTATGCGGGGTGATATAAGGGTTGTACGGTAATTCTTGGAGGCCTCTCCGAACTGACTTCAAAGTGATAAATTAATGGTTTTGAGGGTAAAAATCAAAATGAGTCCAAGCGCGCCAGTGTGAACCCCCTGGCCGGGTTCTTGAAGCCTCAGCCACAGCTTCAGCCATAACTAACAGCAGTAGCAGTGCACAGGCAGCATTCACAGGGGGGCTTTCGAACTCAAAAACTAATTCCCGACAGGGCCCTCCCGAAGTGCCCTCGAACTCAAATATATAATCCCCAGACTCCCTCACGAACTGAAATCGAAAATTTAATTAATTATTTGAAAGTGTGGTCACGAACTGATCGTGAACGAACGGTATACGTAATCATCATTCACACGTGTAATACGATATCGTCATTCAAGCGTGTGTACGGGGTGCTCAGAGGTTTGATGAGTTCTGGTTCACAGTGGCTGTCGTGATCCTCGGCAAAGTTCAGCTGTCTGTGTGTTTGTGTGCGTCTGTGCAGAACACAAAACGAAACATGATGTCACATACTACGTACACATGCACAGGCTTAGGATGCCCAGAGACTCTTGACAAGTTCCAGTCCGTACTGATTGAGAGCTGCGAGGTATCAGACATCTCGTGGACGTTCCTCCCCTCAGATACACCCTTCAAGATTTATGGGATCATCAGCGATGTTATCGAGGATGTGAGTGTGCCCACGCGAGTTCTTCTCGCATGATGTAGATGAGCTCATACACGAATTACCTTTGAGTAATAATGTAAATTGCTGCTCGACCTAGTAGAGGCTACCAGGGGCTGTAGAGGGTGTTTATGGCTAGGGTGGGCCAGAACCATATATTTTTACGTATATACGGTGTACATACGGTAATCTAGGCAGAAATATCACCATACATACGGTCATATACGGTGTGCATGTATGGTTCTGGCCAACCCTATATATGGCCAATAGCCAGCCAATATTGTCATGTTCTACAACATCAAGCAGGGCAGTTATACGTGCTCAGCCTCAGTGTACTTATTCGCAACTACCAAAGTGGCTCCTTAATGAAGGTAAGGTTACATATACACTAAATATGCCTCTAGGGCACCTGAGCGGACACTCCTTAACAAATGTGGGGAGTGAATGGTTTTCACTGCCTGCGCAGTTTTCCTCTTATTATCTTTTGCACCACATTTACCTTTGATGTGATGTCATCAAGGGCTGCACCACGAAAGGCAGAGCAGTGTGCTAAAACCTGATCAACGCATTTGGTCCAACAGCCGTGTGTGACAATGCCGTGTGTGACAATGCCGTGTGTGACAACGCCGTGTGTGACAACGCCGTGTGTGACAATCAATGCCGTGTGTGACAATGCCGTGTGTGACGACGCCGTGTGTGACGACGCCGTGTGTGACGACGCCGTGTGTGACAATGCCGTGTGTGACGACGCCGTGTGTGACAACGCCGTGTGTGACAATGCCGTGTGTGACGACGACGACGTGTGTGACAATGCCGTGTGTGACAATGCCGTGTGTGACGAAGCCGTGTGTGACAGCTGTGTGTGACAACGCCGTGTGTGACGACGCCGTGTGTAGAATACAGTGTAGAATACAGCTGTGTGTGACAATGCCGTGTGTGACGACGACGCCGTGTGTGACGACGCCGTGTGTGACAATGCCGTGTGACAATGCCATGTGTGACGACGCCGTGTGTGACAATGCCGTGTGTGACATTGCCATGTGTGATGAAGCCGTGTGTGACAATGCCGTGTGTGACAATGCCGTGTGTGATGAAGCCGTGTGTGACAATGCCGTGTGTGACAATGCCGTGTGTGACGACGCCGTGTGTGACAATGCCGTGTGTGACAATGCCGTGTGTGACGACGCCGTGTGTGACAATGCCGTGTGTGAAGGCGCCCCGTGTGAGGACGCCATGTGTGCGAACACCGTGTGTGAGGACGTTTGTGACCATGCCGTATGTGACCACGCCATCAAAGAAACCGGCCATACGACACATGACTAGGGTTGGCCAGATCCGTATGTCAGGTTTTCAAATATCGCATATACGTATGTATTTGCCGTATATACCATATAATGCCAAGTGCATTATTCCGTATATACAAAGAAAATGAAACCCCTCAGAATTAAATCAAAATAGGGTCATTCTGCAGCTCTTGAAAAGCTACACACCTACATCCAATTTAATTGTGCCAAAAAATCAAAGTTTGAAGGGCTAAGCCTGTTTAAAGCCAAAAATACCCCTAAATGGCCACTTCCAGTGCAAAAAGAAACCCAAGTACCCTAATCACCAATAAAACATTGTGATTGATACAAAAACGTGCATCAAAACAAAGTGGGAAGTTGAGGGAATGCTTAATAAAAGGAGGAGGAAAGGGAAAAAATTATACGAATACGGATCTGGCCAACCCTACACATGATTGTTGTGTGCTTGTATTCTACTACACTGACAACAACGACAACAGTCACACAAAACATTTCGCAGCACCTTAATTTGCGCAGTTGTGTGACGACGCCACTGGCCATACGACACATGATTGTTGTGTGCTTGTATTCTACTACACTGACAACAACGACAACAGTCACACATGACATTTTTCTATGTACCTTAATTGCACAGTTGTGTGACGACGCCACTGGCCATACGACACATGACCTTTGTATTTGTGCATAAAAAACAGCAACAGTCCAGCGCACTCATGTATTTCCCACCATGCTTGCCTGCTCACAGACGTGTGATGCCGTTGAAGACTGGCCATACGACCCGGTCTGTGCCCCCCGTCGTCAGAACAGTGCTGCTGGTGGCATGCGTGTGTGCTCCGTGCACAACGACCCCCATGGTGGGTGATCTGCTAGCTGTGTGTGTGAGTGTGTGTGTGTTCCGTGCACAACGACCCCCATGGTGGGTGATCTGCTAGCTGTGTGTGAGAGTGTGTGTGTGTGTGTGCTCCGTGCACAACGACCCCCATGGTGGGTGATCTGCTGGCTGTGTGTGTGTGTTCCGTGCACAAGTGTGTCCTTTGACACAAGTGCATCCTTTGACACAAGTGCATTTTCTTACACAATTCAACCCCTCCCTCCATTGTGCCAATTTCACGTACGCAGTGAACAGGTTTGACCGCAGCTTGAACCAGGAGACTTGCAACTCAACGGGCACCATGATGCTGCACGAGAACGACTACTTCAAAATAACGGCACAAGCAGAGCCTGTACCAATTGATTCGGTGAGCATTGTGTTGAGAGTGAAAAGCGTGAGCTGCGTTATTGAAGAAGAAGAGCATGTGAGATGTGAGTTGAGAGTAAAAAGTGTGAGCTGCGTATTGAAGAATGGGAGCGTGTGAGATGTGTATTGAGAGGGAAAAGTGCAAGGTTGGCCAAAACCATACATTTTTAGAAAGTGTACATACAGATTCTTTTGCAAGAAAAGCACCATAGGTACAGTCATTTACGGTGCGGATATCCGGTTCTGGCCAACCCTGAAAAATAATGTGTTAGGAGCCTGATGTGTCAAGCAAGATCACAAGGATCTCACACAAACAAACAAGTGAAGCTGCAAGAGGAAAGCAGGTCCTGCGCTATTTGAATGTGCATGCCATGGATTTGAATGGTGGTGTGCGTACAATTTTACTTTGATCATAATTGCTGCAAGTGAAGCCTGAGAGAGTAAAGCAGGCCCTGTACTCTATTGGACTCAATGTGCTGTAACTTCAATGAGTTGTGATGCTTGGGATCCAAGATCGATCAAGCTAAGAGACCCGTTACAGGTGGACCATTACAAAGTCTGCAAGAAAGTAGGTCCTGTGCTATTTGACTTGGTACGCTCACATACGCTAACATACTTGGGACATGCACACACACACACACGCAGGGTGCAATCCTGCCTGGTGCCTCCATCCTGACCTCAGTCACTATGGAGTACAAAAGCGCCAATTGCTCAAACTTTGCAAACGGTAAGAATCCATGTGTGCGTGTGTGTATGTATTTTAGTACACACCTGTGCATGCGTGTGA
>Ga0307945_1001540_pt1 | contig 18105 bp, 13 predicted proteins | sample OrgLakmetagen228_FD_201818 | JGI IMG/M metagenome (GOLD analysis project Ga0307945, IMG submission 201818) | Saline water microbial communities from Organic Lake, Antarctica - #228 | ecosystem: Environmental > Aquatic > Non-marine Saline and Alkaline > Saline | place: Antarctica: Organic Lake...
TTTCTTATTTATTTGAATATTTGTCTAATGGAGAATCTTATTCTAATTATGGAAATAGTTTAGACAAAGTACACTCTCATCCGTATGATCCTGATAACAACAGAAAATGGAATGTAAGATCTCGTTATCATTGGGTAAATCTTATACCATTAATATTTGGTAATAAGCAAACAGTTGAGTTTAGAATTCATACTCCTGTAAAAGATCCTGATAAAGTTATGTTATTTTTATTAATGTGTTCTAAATTAGTAAATTTTGTAAAATCTAATGAAAAAGATATTTTAAGTAATAAATTTAACAATTTAGATCTTAAATTTATATTAAATTACAAAAATACTAATTTAAATTTTGAAGGAAAATTAAATTCTTTTATTTCTAATTATTTTTCTAATAGAAAACAATTTACTACTCAACAATATCAAAAAAATAATTTTAATTATTCAGAACAAGAATTTGAATTTAAATCTACTAGATCTTTTAGAAGTGACACAGTATATTTTTTAAATGAAGATAATTTAGATGATAAAAATACTAGTACAACTCAAAAAGCACTTGCAGATTTTATGGAAGGGATGGATAATGAAAGAGCAATGCCAAGCTATAGAAATGAAGGAATAGTAGAGGGAAGACGTTCAAGTAGACAACCTGTTAGAACAGAAACTACTGAAGCTACTTCTACAGAACCTGCAACTTCTACTAGTTGGTATGATATGGCAACTCAAAGGATTAATAATAACGAATCTTAAATTTTAAACAATGGTAAACTTAAATGAAACAGTACTAGGAACTGAATTAGCTAAATGGGATAAGTATTTAGATAATTTTAGAGACACAAATTATTTTAAGAAGTTAAAATTGTTTTTAAAAGAAGGAAGTAGATCAAAAAAGTTTAACACTTCGATTTTTGAAGTGTTTAAACCTTTTGATATGGTTGATCCTTCTAAATTAAAAGTAGTTATTCTTACTGACACTAAACATATACATGGAGGTTTACCTTATGGTAAAATGTATAATTCTTCTTTTGATCATGAAAATCAAGAAATAGAAACTATTAAAGATAGTATAGAGCTTCAATTTAAAGAAGGTTTAAATATGGATTTTGATGACAGTTTAGAATCTTGGGCAAATCAAGGTGTTCTTATTTTGAATTCTTCTTTAACTCATAGTTCAGAAGGAAAAGACTTATACTATAAAGTATGGAGAAGATTTAATGCTCATATAGTAAAATGCCTAGTTAAAAATTATACAGGAATACATTATGTATTTATGGGTGGTAAATCTATTTACTATAGAAAGCACATTAAAAGTGCTTCTAATTATGTCTACAATGTTAGTAGACCAGAAAAGCAAAGTGTAGTAAACTTTAGCGCATTTAAAGAAATTAATAAAAAAATTCTTGAACAAAATGGAGAAGAATTTATGATAAATTGGACAGATTATCAATAATTTAAAACAAAAAATATGAAAACATGATATTTATACCTGGGAATGTACCCAGTTTAAAAAACAGTAAGGTTAAAACTAGTAGGGGGATATTTAGTTCCCCTACAGTTAACAAATACATTAGAAAATTAGGAATACAATCATTCAGTTCCTCTAAAAAGTATATAAAAGGTTATGTTGACAAAGACAGACCAAATAAATTTGAAGCTTTTAGAGAAGAGTTTAATAAAATGAAAAGTAATAAAACTGATCCTATATTTATAGGGTATCACCAAGTTAGAAATTCAAAAAGATTATTTGATTTTAGTAACAGCGTTGAACTTATACAAGATTTATTAACTGCTCATGATTTTATTGAAGATGATAATGTTAAGTATGTATTTCCTATACCAATGACTAATAAAGGAGTATTGCCAACTCCTAATAATATTAGAAAAAATGAATGGTATTCAGTAGATAAGGAAAATTCAGGAGTGTATTTAAAAATATTTTAAAATGAAAAATAAATGAAATAAAATTAAAATGAATGAAGAGATGGAAGAGCTGTTTAAAGACAGTTTGAATGAAGGTAAGAAGTTAAGTTTAAGTTACAGTAGATTGTCAGCTTTTGATACAAAAGGCCCTAACGTTTTAATTAATAGACCTAAATTAGATGGTATAGGTATTAAAATGGGATCTTTAATTGATGACTTACTACTAGACAAAGAAGCTTACAATAAAAAGTATTACAAGTTTGATGGTACAAAACCAACAGCAACATTAGGTAAATTATGTGATATTGTTATTAAAAATTTTGTAGAAATTCCAGATACAGCAAAACTATTACAGATATGTAAAGTTAACAAATTTTGGAAAGTACAAAGTGAAGAAAATGTTATAAAAAATTTTGATAAAGATGAGTTTTACGATTATATAAAAGCATATCATAAATCTAAAGATCAAATATTAATAACATCTGAAGATTTACAAAAAGCTATACAAATAAGAGATGTATTGTTAACACATCCACATAGTAAATCAATCTTTAAAGAAAAAAATTACATTTACCAATGTCCTTTTATAGATTTTATTAATGGTGTAAGAGTAAGAGGTATTATTGATATTGTTATTATAGATGATAAAAATAAAACAGTTCAATTAATAGACTTAAAAACTGGTGCTCCAGCAGCATTAGAATTTGCATACAATTTTTATAAGCATAGATACTATTTTCAATCAGGAATATATCAAAATGCTTATCCAATTATAAAAGAAGAGTATAATATACCTGATGATTATGAATTATTACCTTTTCAGTTTCTATATATTAGTAGAGGGGAAAGAATACCAGTTATTTATGAAATAGATAAGAAGTGGGAAAAAGCTAGTTTTCACGGATTTACTAAAAACAATTATACTTATAGAGGAGTTATAGAACTTATTGAAGATGCTAAGTGGCATTGGAAAAATAAAGTTTTTGATCTTCCTAGAGAAGTGTATGAAAATAATGGTAAAATGGTATTAACAAGTAATCAAATAGTGGTATAAATGAAGAAAAATAAATCAATAACGTATTTATTTCCTTTAATTAATGATATTTTAGAATTAGACGTTAAATTTTATTATAAATATGTATTAAATACTTATATTTTCAGTGATGAAGATAAAGGTAGATATTTTTATTTATTATTAAAATTTAATGAAGAGGACGAAGATTTTTTAGAAAAAGAATCGTATTTAACACAATTAAGTATTTATTCTGGTAATACAGATATAGATCAAGATACAGTTTTATTTAAATTTGAATTTCCAAAATCTTATCATCATGAATATGATAAGTTTATAGAAGGTAAATATTCAGAATTTAAACTTGACGCTAAGACTATAATATTAAAATTTTTTAATAAATTATATGATAATAATTCTGCTAACAATATAGCTTTTTTAGTTAATATGAAGCATATATTATTTAAAGATGATAAATTAAAAAAAAAATTAGAAGAGGAATTAAATGTAAATATATCTACTAACGCTGAGTTAAGTAGTATTATAGACAAAGACAAAGAAACAGTTAAATTAAATTTAAAGTATGAAAGTAAAAATTAAAACTAGGAATAAAGATATAAAAATTCCTGAAATAAAAAAATGGGGTGACGTAGGATTAGACCTTGAAGCCATTGATGTTAAAAAATCTGGAAATTGGTTTTTCCCCTTATATACATATTCTACAGGAATAGCATTAGAAATACCAGATGGGTATTGGGTGTTATTAACTCCTAGAAGTTCACTATCAAAAAAACTAATGTGGTTAGCTAATCATGTTGGAATTGTAGATACAAGCTACACAGGAGAATTAGTTTTTAAATTCAGAAGTATTCTTGGAATTTCTCCATATAAAATTGGAGAAAGAATTGGGCAAATGATTTTAATGAAAAAGTACAAAGTAGAATTTGTACAAGTAGATAAAGTTAAAGTTACAGAAAGAGGAAACAAAGGATTTGGAAGTACTGGAAAATAATAATATAAAGGAAAGATTGATGATGGAGGATAATAATATAAAGTTATTAAGTGATGTTGTAGTATATAACAAATATGCTAAGTATAGAGCATCAGATGAAAGAAGAGAAACTTGGGAAGAAATTATAGATAGGTATATTTTAATGATGCTTACTAAGTATTGTGATAAATCTATTGTTGAACAATTTAGAAATAAAAAAGTTAAAGTAGAAAAAGATTCACTTGCTTATAATATAATTAAACAATCTAAGTTTTTATACAGTAAAAAAGTTTTACCTTCTATGAGGGCATTGCAATTTGCAGGGCCTGCAATAGAAAAAAATGAAGCTAGAATTTATAATTGTAGTTATATGCCAATTGACGATTATAGAGCTTTTGGAGAAATCATGTTTTTATTATTAGGAGGAACAGGTGTTGGATATAGTGTTCAGTTTAATCATGTTCAAAAATTACCAGAAATACAAAGACCTACTAAAGAAGCTAAATACCTAATTGGTGATTCTATAGAAGGATGGTCAGATGCAGTTAAGCAATTAATGAAAGCCTATTTTGGCAAAACTAAAGTTAATCCTAGATTTGATTATAGTGATATAAGAGATAAAGGAGAACAATTAGTTACTGCAGGAGGTAAAGCACCTGGGCCAGACCCACTAAGGATAGCTTTAGTTAAGATTGAATCTATTTTAAATTCTAAGAAAAATGGAGAAAAATTAGAAACAATAGAAGTTCATGATATTATTTGTCATATTGCTGATGCAGTACTAGCAGGTGGTATTAGAAGAGCAGCTCTTATTTCTTTATTTAGTATGGACGATAATAAGATGTTAACAGCTAAATCTGGAAGCTGGTGGGAACTTAATCCTCAAAGAGGTAGAGCTAATAACTCTGCTGTAATTTTAAGGAATAGGGTTAAAAAAGAAGAGTTTCTTAAAATATGGAAAATAGTAGAAGAATCAAATGCAGGAGAACCTGGATTTTATTTTACTAATGACCCTGAATATGGTACAAATCCGTGTTGTGAAATTTCACTTAGACCGTTTACTTTCTGTAACTTAACGGAAATCAACGCAGGAACAGTAGAATCTCAAAAAGATTTTGATGAAAGAGTTGAAATAGCTTCTTTTTATGGTACTTTGCAAGCAGGATTTACAGATTTTCATTATTTACGTAATAAATGGAAAGTAAATACTGAAAAAGATTCTTTAGTTGGAGTAGGAATTACTGGTATAGGTAATAATACTTTAGTAGACATTGATTTAAATAGTGCAGCTAAAATTGCAAAAAATACAAATACTATTGTGTCTGATATGATCGGAATTAATTCTGCTGCTAGAGTAACAACAGTTAAACCAAGTGGTACAAGCTCTTGTGTTTTAGGAACAAGTTCAGGTATTCATGCTTGGCATAGTAAATATTATGTAAGAAATATGCAATGTAAAATTGGAGATGACTTATATAATCATTTTAAAGATAATTATCCAAGGTTAGTTACAGACATGGAACTAATGCCTGATAGTGCTGTTATTGGAATTCCTCAGAAAGCTCCTGAAAAAGCTATTCTTAGAGAAAACCAAAGTGCATTGATGTTTTTAGATTTAGTTAGAAAATTTAACATTGACTGGGTACAAGCAGGTCATAATAGAGGCCCTAATACTAATAACGTATCTGCAACAGTATCTATTAAGCAAAATGAATGGACAGAAGTAGGAGAATGGATGTGGAATAATAAGAACAGTTATAACGGCTTATCTGTATTACCTTTTGACGGAGGTACTTACAAAAATGCTCCATTTATGGACATTGATAAAGAAGAATATGACAGTCTTAGTCAATACATTAAAGATAATCCTATAGATCTAACCAAAATCTATGAAGGTACTGATAATACTGACCATAAAGGACAAATAGCTTGCAGTGGAGGAAGTTGCGAGATTGTATAACATTTAATAAAAACCTCATCTATTAATTTAGATGGGGTTATATTAACAAAAAAGATAGAATGACAGAAAAAAAATTTGAAGAAGAAATAGAATTAACATTAAAAGAATTAAAAAGCATTTTACTTGTTAAAGGAAAAGAGTATAGAAGAAATTTAAATCCTTTTCATAATTTTGAAGAAGGCAGTAAAAGAACTGGTTTAAGTAGAGAAAAAGTATTAGATGGATTTTTATTAAAACATGAAATATCTATTGCAGATATAACAAATGATTTAGATAATAATATTTTACCTACTTATGAAAAAGTAAACGAAAAATTTAATGATAATTTAATATATTTACTTATAAAAAAAGCATCTATTATAGATAAAATAAATAATAAAAATGAAGTACAAACTAATTAAATTAAGTGATGATGTGTTTAATGGAAAACATCCAAATGGAATTATAGAAGGTCTTACATATAAAGGACAATTTCAAAATAAACCTCAAATAGGAAAAAGATTTCATTTTGGAACAGATGCAGATCACCCTAGGGAACATTTATTTACTTCTACTGTTACTCATATTATAGACAAAGAAGTTTTTAAAACTAAAAATAGTACTTATAAATTAGAAAAAATTAAAAAGAATGAATAATATAGTATTTGATTTAGAAACACTAGGAAATACTAGTGAAGCACCAATAATTCAAATAGGTGCAGTAAAATTTGATGAAGATGGTAAAATACTTAATTCATTTGAAAGAAATATAGATATTGAATCTTTAGGAGATTATAACTTTAAAGTAGATTATCCAACAGTAATGTGGTGGTTTAATCAAGATGACAAAGCTATAAAATCTGTATTTGGAAAAGATTTAAAAAGAGTAAAACTAAAACAAGCTTTATATGAGTTTGTTAAATGGGTAGGTAAAGTAAATGATTATTCTTATTGGAGTCATGCTACTTTTGATCCTCCTATTTTACGTAACAACTTTAACAAAGTTGGATCAAGTGATTTAATTCCTTTTAGATCACATAGAGATATTAGAACTTTAACACATTTGGCTCCAGATATAAAACTTGTTAGAGCTGATATACCTCATAATTCATTAGAAGATGCAAAAGCAGAAGCTTTGTATATAAGTAGATGTTTAAAGTTTATAAACTCTTAATTATGACAAAAATAGATAAAAATTATTACAAACTATTAAATAAAGTATGGAAGGAGATTGGATTACAGATTTAGATAAAAAAGAAACAATCCTCAAGAGGTTAAAAAACAAAAAAACAGTAGAGGATGAGTCAGATGACAGTAAACAAACAGTAGAAGATTAATAATATAGGGGAGTAAAATCCCCTTTTGTATTTGAATAAAAATGATAAATAATGAAAAGAAAGATAAAATACAAAAAGAAGCATTACAAGCATGGATAGATTCTAAAAAAATAGGAACTTGTGAAATAATTACTGGATTAGGTAAGACATTTATTGCTTTGCATGCATTATATACTATGCCAAAAAATGATGGTAAAGTACATTTATTTTTAGCAGAAGTTAAAGATAGAAAAAAAGATTTATATCTTGAAATAAAGAAATATAATGAAATATTTAATAGAGACGTTTTAAAAGACTATAATTTAAAGTTTAAATGCTATCAGGCTGCATATAAGTACACCAATTTAGAATTAGGACTAGTTATATCAGATGAGATACATGATGCATGTACACCCTCTTATTCTAGGTTTTATACTAACAATAAGTATGATGGAGTTATAGGTTTAAGTGCAACTATAGATAGAAAAACAAGCTATGAAGTAGAACCAGGTAAATTTATAACTAAAGGTAAAATACTAGACAGTATAGCACCTGTTATTTTTAAATATGGCTTTAAAAAAGCATTTAAAGATGAGACTACTAGAAAGTTAAATGTTCATATAATACTAGGAAACTTAGATAACAAAAGAAAAACTATTAAAGGTGGGCCAAAAAAGAAACCGTTTTATCAAACTGAAGATGCTTATTATAAATATTGGACAAAAAGAATAAGTCAATCTTTTTTTATAGCAGATATTGAAAAGAGAGAATTAATGTTTAATATTTCTTCTAAAAAAAGAAATGATTTACTCTATAGTTTACCTTCTAAAATTAATGAAGCAATTTTATTAACAGAATCATTAAAGGGTAAAACTATATTATTTGGTAATCATATTAAATCTTTATTAAAAATAACTCCTAATACTATTAGTTCTTATAATAATGACAATCAAAATGATAAAATAAGAAAAGACTTTGATAATGATAAAATAAGTTTAATAGCTAGTTTTAAAAAGTTAAAACAAGGTGCAAATTTAAAAGGTTTAGATAACTGTGTTATAATCTCTTATTATGGATCAAGTAAAGACCTAACTCAAAGAATAGGAAGACTTAGAAACAATGGAGAAATTGGTCAAATATTTATATTTGTTACCAGAGAGACTCAAGAAGAAACATGGTTTTCTAAAATGTTTGAAAATTTTGAAAATGTAAAAACTTTCTCTTACAATAGTGTAAGTGAATACTTAAATAAATAAAAAATAAATAAAAATGGATAGATTTATAGCAGATCTCCACTTAGGAGACAAAAAACATAGTAAAAAAAGAGGATTTAATTCTATAGAAAAAATGCATGATCATATTATTGAGGAATGGAACTTAGTAACTTCTAAAAATGATAAGGTATTTTTACTAGGTGATGTAGCTATATCAGCCAAGTACTATCCATTATTAGAAGAATTAAACGGAAAGATTTATGTTATATTAGGAAATCATGATAAATTTAAAGATGTTCCTAAATTGTTAAAATATGTAGAAGGAATTAGTGGATTATATAAATATGTAGATAATATATATTTATCTCATTGTCCTATTAATGAATGTCAAATAGGTAGTAAAGTTAGTTTAAATATTCATGGACACATGCATAAAAACTATATTAAAACTTATATTTGGGATTATGCAATAAGAGATGAAGTTCCAGTAAAACACCCTAATTTTATAAATGTTTGTGTAGATAGAATAGGCTATAATCCTCAGACATTAAATCAATTAATGGCTAACCGTTAAACAACAAAAGGTATGTAGTTAAATACATACCTTTTTTTTAGTCGCTTATAAAAATCTAATTAAAATCCAAATGATGATTTATTACTAAGATTATAAATTTTATGATAATCTTTCATAAATTCTTTTACTCCAGGAGTTCTTTTTCCTACATTCTTAATAAACTTATCAAAATTTTCAGGATCTACTAAATCTTCTCCGTTAAGTACATCACCCATTTCAAATAATACTCCAAATGTATCTCCAAAATCTTTAAATAATCTTGTAGCAGGAACTGGAGATTTAAGAATTTTTAATAACTCTGGAATACTATAGAATTGAGAAAGTTCCATTTCTAATCTTCTCATTTGATATAAAGTAAATCCTAATACTGCGCTATCATCATCATCAAATGCTGCAGAAAGTAAAGAAGTAAGAAGAGGTATTATAACTAAAGTTAAAGCAAATTCTCCACTAGCTTGAGTTATATTAGCTTTTTCATGTTGAGATAAAGTTCCCCAATGCGCTTTTAATGCTTGCATTCCCATTTCTCTACTTTTTATTGCACTAAGAATAAACCTTACTAAACTAGTATAAAATCCTTCTTCATATTCTTGTAATGAGCTGTTAAAAGTTCTTTGATCTTCTCTTAAATCCTCTTTATTTACAGCTACATTATCAATATTTTTAAATCTTCTATTAAAAGAATCATAAAAATATTTTCTAAACATACCGAATAATTTACCAAACCAATGTCTATAAACTTCAGCTCTAGTTTTTTGTTTGTAGTTACCTACTATATCATAGATCTTATTGTCTATAAGATTTTTAATTTTAGTTTTTCCTCCTTTATTAAATTCTGTTAATTTGTTAAATTTAGTAAACACTACTTTATCAGATACTACTAACTTTTTATTTTTATCTTGGCTAAACATCTCTAACATAGTAGCAGCTTCTTTTTCAGTAGCTACTATTTTACCTTCTTTATTTATATAGTTATAGTCCTTATCTCTAACTGCAATTCCATCTAAAATAGATAAAACCATAGTACTTTGAATCCAATGCTCTCCAGAAGCTTGTGTTACTTGTCTTGCTTCTTTTGTTAATCCTTTTTTAGCTAAAGTAGTTGCAAGAAAATCACCAGCTTCCCCCATTAAATTTCCTTCTAAATCAAAATATTCATTAATTTGATTTACTAAAGATTCATTTATAGGTCTAGTTACATCAGCCATTGTTTGTCCTAAATGCTTAGCATAAAATTTTTCAGCATTTTTTATATTTTTAGATTTTATAATATCCCCTGCTATAAAACTTTCTAAAAATAATTGAGTTTTAGTGTTAGTAACGTTTGCAAATCCTTGACCTAAATTTAAAGGCAATGATACAAAAGAAGCTAATCCTGTAATTTTAGATGCAACTTTATTAGCATCAAGATTAACAATAGGAACTTTTACTCCATTCTTATTTAACACATCATAAAATTGTTGCTCATTTAAATTTTTAAGCATTTTATACATATTACTATTAGCAGCATTTTCAGTAAACTCAAATTTACCTGTATTAACATTTTTACTATTTTGACTTCCTTTCTGAAGATAAATAGGCTTATAATAAGCAACATCTAATAAAGTAGAAAACTCAAGTTCTACTTCTCTTCTGTTTTTGTATCTATTTATATTTTTAGCTTCTAGTCTAAATATAGTAAATAAATCTAAAGATTGATCTTTAGCTTTCATTTTGTTATCTCCTGTTCCATCTCTAAAATGTAAAGGAATTTTAAATACTTCTTTACCTGCTGCATCATATTCTGTGTTAACAAATCCAACATCATCAGATCTTATTGTACTTAAATCTTTATATCCTTCTTTAACTTCATCTAATATATTACCATTATAAGCTCTTTCTAATGCACTCTTATATATTTTAGGTAAACCATAAAAAACAACATTTTTGTTTTTATACATATAAGTATTTAATCCTTGTCTTCCATATATTGTATTGTTTCCTTCATCATTTTTAGACTTAAAATAATCTAAAACTTCTTTTTCAATAGTAGAAAGATTAGAATAAGAGTTTTTATATTTATCTAAAACTTGAAATTCATCTACTTTATCAACAAAATATTTTCTTTTTAAAGTTTTATATTCTTTGTCTAGTTTATTAAATTCCTTATCTGTTTCTTCTAATTCTTGAAGCTTATATCTTATAGTACTCATTCTTTTACTAGCCTCTAACACTTCCGTATTATAATCACTTAATAAGTAAGGAACTCCAGTAGAATCAAATTGTAATATATTTTTAAACATTTTGTTTATATTACTACTACCTTTTTCATCTCTTAATTTTCTAAATAAGACTTTAACTCTTTGATCCTCTTCCATATCTTCTTGAATCTCTCTATCTTGCATTTCATTTAGTCTATGTTGATATAGTTGAATTAACTTGTCAGAAGCTTTTAAACCATTACCTAGAGAAGCACTCATTGCACTTATATCTTTAGAAGGATCATTAAATAATTTATTTACTTCTTCTTCTACTTCTTCTTGAATTCTTTCTCTATCTCTACCTGCCATTTGTCTTAAAACCCAAGTATCTTTATCTCCTTTTATATTATTAGCAGAATATTCTTTTTCTAATCTTTCTCTATTTCTATACTCTACATTTGGAAAATACTTTACATCAGATAATTTCTTAGTAACATAAGATAGTTGATAATCTTTAAAAGAATTTTTTACATTTTCAAAACTAGTAGATACTTCAGTTAACACATCAATAGCCTCCTGCAACTCGTTATCTTTAATTCCTTCTATAGATTTATCAGGACGAGCCTTATAAGTAGAAAGAACAGATTTCATTACAGGAATGCTAGAGAATGATTTTATATAATTTTCATAGAATGTTAAAACAAATTCTAAATCAGATAATTCATTAGTATCAAACTTATCTAGTTGATTATTTAAATAACTTAAATTATTTTTTGCTTCATTAGCAAATATTAAAGCACTAGTAACTTTACTTTTGTCTCTATATTTTTCTAAGTCTAATAGTATTTCTTTTAAGCTATCTGCTCTTTGACTTAGTTTTTGAGACTTTTCTTTATTTTTATTTTTATTCATTTCTGCAGAATGAATTAAAGAAGCTATTCTTTCCTTTAATGCAATCTCAGATTTCTCTAAAGCAGAAGTTAATTTTTCATTAGAATTTTTTAAAGATGTTTCTTTTTCTGAATATTTTTCTTGTTTAGTTTGAGTATCAACTTTTTGAAATAAAGGTTCAATTGCTTCAGTTTCTTCTGAAAAATCTATTTTATCACTATTTTCATTAGTAAGCATTGCCATTGCATACTTAGTAAAAGTTATTTCATTATTTTCATATTGAGGATTTCTATCTAAAAACTCTAAATAAGCTTCATACTTATCTGCAGCTCTTCTACTGCCTTTTTCTACTATATTGGTACTTATACTAAAGGCTTGTTCAAAAGCAGATTTATTATCAGATAAGTTTAATAATTTACTTAATAAATCTAAAACTTGTTGAAATAAATTTCTATATTTTTTTACTCCTTTTGAAGGAGGTAATTTTTTTAACTCGCTTATAAATGAAGAATCAGTATATAAAGCTACTAAAAATTCATCTAAATTAGTAAACCCATACATAGAACTATCTAAATTCTTTTTAGCATAGTCATATACCTTTTCAAAATCTTTAACTGCTTCATTAGAAGAATCTTGTAATTCTATAAAAGATAAGTAATGTAACGCTTCGTGTAATATAATAGCTTCTGCTCTACCTTGCTTAAATACAGCATTTTCATTAATTTTTATATTACCATCAAATTGACCTGCTACATCTTCTCCTTTACTGCTTTGTAATTTATTTACTAAAAAAATAGGTATATCTGCTTTTCCTACTAATTCATTAACTTTTTTTGCTAACTCAGATAAAGAATGATCAGAATTTCCTATTTTTTCTAAAACAGATTTTAATCCTTGTTCTGCATTATCTTTAAAGTAATTCTCTTTTAGATTTTTATCCATAGAATAATTACTAACAGAGGCAGAATTTAAATCATTAGTTAAATTTTCTACTTCTTTATTAACCTCAGCTTCTTCACTAATAACCTTTACAAATTCATCATTAATTCTTAATATAGATCTATTAGGAGTTACATTAATTATTTTAAAAGTTCCGTCAGGTACTGAAAATCCATATTTAAAAAAGGATATATCTTTGTAATTTTGTATTACTTTATTTAATTTAGTTTTATTTAATATTTTACCTTCACTATTAATTAAGTTAGAATTTATAAGTGATTCTTTTAGATTAAAAGGAACATCAGTTTTATTTTTATTAATTTGATTCTTTTGAAACAAAATAGGTTTTGAAGCCTTAGCTTGTAATAAATCTACTTCATTCCAAGTATTACCATGTTCATCAGTAACTTGATTTACATCATATAATTTATTAAGAATATTAGTAACTCTATTAGTATAAAATGCTTCAACAGGTTTAAGTTTTTCTAAACCTTGAGTTTTCATTTCTTCTTTAGCTTTTTCTTTATTTTTTATACTGTCTTTTATTTTATTTTCTAAATCATTTTTATTATTACTAGAAAACTTTTCAAGAGAATGTGACTCGCTACTAGGGTCTACAATTTTATATCTGTTAATATTTTTAGATTCATAATCATTGTTTTCAATAATTTGCAAAGTGTTAATCCTAGCTATATCTTTGTTTAATTTAGCAATATCATCAGCAATAGTTTGATGTCCTTCTACCTTAGCAGCAGTCTCCCCTGTAGGAAATAATACTTTTTCATAACCTTTTTTAATACTATCTTGCACTATAGATTGTATAAAGAAATTAACCCAATTACCTTTTTTGTTTAATAGTTGTAGGAATTGATTATCATTATTTTTAGGAGATGTTTTATACTCTTCATATCCTTCAAAATTTATTTTATCATCTTCACTTACTAAATCTTTACTATCCCTACCTTTTTGAAATAAATCAGATTGTACTTCTAGTATTCTACGAGTATTAGTTTTATTACCCGTACCTTCTTTAGTTTTAATAGTTTCTTGGTAAGATGGAATAGGCCTACCTTCATCATCAAAATCCATTTCAGGTATTATGTTATTATTTAACACTGTTTCTGAATTACCATCTTTTACTTCTTCATCACTTCTAAACCATCCAATACCATTATCTGTACTAAAATCACCATGCCCTTTAATACTAGGTATAATTCCTGGAGTAGCTACTTCATTTTCTGTATAATTAGTACCTCCTGGTACTGTAAGGTATGAGTAGTATTCAGTTGGAAATTTTTCTTTTTTTTCAAATTTTCTTTTTCCATTTTTTACAGCTAATCTATATTCTCCTTCTGTAATTTCAATATTATTATTTTTATAATAAGCAAATCCTAAATCAGCATATTCTTCATTATTATATATATAAGTAGTTAACTCATTTTTATCTACAAATTTTTGTTCTTTAGCAGTATTAATTTCAACAACAAAACTATTTTCAGCTAATAAAGATGTAATAATTTCTTCTCTTAGGTTGTCTTGATTATATATTTTAGATTTTTCTTCTTTGGTAAGTATATGTATTTGTTCGGGTTTAAATGTTGCGTACATACTATATGTACCATCATTATTAAATTTATTACTAGTTTCAAATTTTACTCCTGTGTAGTTAGGAAGAGAGTGTTTTATAGTGTCTTTATTGTTGTCTAATAATTTACCATTAAGAAAATCAGCTCCAGTGCTATTTTCAATATTTTTAGCATTTATTATAACATCTACAACATCTCCATATTTTTTTGCTTCAAATTCTTTTTCTGTAAAAAAATTACCTTGATTTATCCAATTTTTAGGTTTTTCTTTTAAAGAAAATTCTTTATCTTTTGTACCATGATATAATATTTTTTTAACTTTAGTGTCTGGAAATACACTTTTAATAAATTCTTGTTCAGAAACTTTATCCCTGTACTTATCTAATATAATTTGCTTTTGTTCTTTAGGTATTTGAAGTTCTGTTAAAATTTTACCTAAGTCCCAATTATTCTTTTTACCTTTAGCAAATGCTTTTTCTGCTTTGTCAGAAGATAATATATCTATAGATTTTAGATTATAGGTAACTATATTATCTTTTCCTCTTAATTCCTCTATTGTAGGAAACCTATCTTCAATACTATTTTTAGACTGCCACACACCTACTTTAGCTGCAACTAAAGCAGTAGATATGTTTAAATCTTCTGATAATTTTTTTACTTCTGGTAAATTTCTATTTATACAACTCATAATTTATTTTTAATTTTTATAAACAACCTATTTCATTATTTCTCTCCTCTATTGTCATACTATTCCAGTCATTTTCAGTACGACCTGAATCTAACCATTTATCTTTAATATTATTAAATCCAATTTCATCTTTTGTTATTTCATTTCCAAACATATCTAATTGGTTTTTATCTATATATTTTTTATCAGACTCTTCTAAAAGTTTTTTAGCATATCCTTGTAGAGTTTCCCCAGATGCATTTTTATTATTAGGATTTAAATATACAGAATTAAAATTTCCAATAAACTTTGGATTAGACTTTATAAATTTTCCTTCTGATATTGAAACTTCTGATCCTGTTAGAGATACATAATTTAAAGCGTCTTCTCCGTAAAGTTTATTTATTGTTACTTCATAGTTCTCTTTTTCTACATAAGGAATTACCTTATCATGAGGTACATTACTTAATTCCATTAATTTTAGAGAAGACAAAGTGTAAGAATATTCTTTTTCATCAACCTCATCTTTAACTATTATAGAAATATTTTCAGGATATTGAATATCAACTCTATCATTTAAAGATTCGATTAAACTAAATTCTTTAGTATCTTTAACTTCTTCAACTTCTTTTTCTACTTCTTTTGGTATTACTACATCTTTAAATGCACTTCTTACATTAATAGGATTTTTAAATAAAGGCATATTTGTTAAATTAACTTGTGAAATTATTTTCTTTTTTACTACAACTTCAGATCTTAATAAAATATCCATCATATCAGAATTTACAGTTTCACTAATATTCCAATTATATATAAACTTTATGCCTTTCTCATTAGGTTTAATTTTTTTATTAGTAATTTTTAAACTAGGAGTATCTTTAACTAAGTAAAAACTATCTTCTACTTTATTTACTAATTTATTTTTACCAGATAACATTGGATTATCTAAATTATGTTCTGCAAATTGCTTAATAAAATTAAAATCTATAGAGTCATTACTACTGTCTATATTTATTTCTTCTACTTTAGAAGATAAATAATTATTAAAGTAATTCTTGTTAAAAAAACTTACAGGTATATACTGATGAAAAGTAGTAGGCCCAGTAAGAAAAGAAGAAGTTAAATAAGAATATTTAGCTAACTTTTCTGAAAATTCTGGATTTGAACTTTCTAAGGAACTCCAAGCATCTATTAAATCATTTTCAGCATTTACTAGTTTCTTAGTTCCTCTTGTTTGTATAACTCCATCTACTACGTTTAATTCCTGAAGAATTTTATTACCTATTAAAGAATCTTTGGATTTCATATTAGAAAACTCTTCATTAAATTCTTCTATAAATTTAGTAGGATTGGCTTCCTTAAAAGGATTAAATCCAGATACTATATAAGACATATAAGCTCTCTCTAAGCTATCTGCTAATTTTTGATTAGTTAATAGTCCATTATCAGAAGATAACATAGCTATGAAGTTAAAAGAACGTATAGCCATTTCATTTCCTGCTATAAATAAGCTAGAATTCTCTTTCATAATTTTTAAAGGCTCTTCTATAGAATTTTCAAAAACTTGTTTTAAATTATTTTTAAATCCGTCTGTAGATTCAAATCTTTCCATATAATTTTCAAAAGGAGCTTTATAAGAAGTTTTACCTGCAGCTTTTAATACTAAATTTTTAGCTACTATAGTAGAACTTACATTTTTACCTTTACCATTAACTCTATAAGAATTACTTTTTACATTTAAAGATAATTTATCAGATAGATTTTGTAAATAATCGTACATATATAAAAAAGGAATGTCAGAAGTATCTGCTTTTTCAATTTTATTATTTAATTCTGTAAGATTAAATTTATCAGATAAAGAAGAACTAGCTTTCTTTTTAAGATCTTTATGTGATTTTCTTATTTTTATAATGTTTGAAGAAACTAATCTTCTTGTTTCAATAATAAAATCATTAAGATTATCTGATATAAAATCATTATCTTTATATTCTTCTTTTATTTCTTTTTTATATTTGTCAAAAAATCTAATAACTTTTGCTTTAGTATCTGTATTTTCAGCTGCTAAATCATTAGTAATACCAGATCCTCTATTTATAATATCTAATATAAAATACCTAACATCAATTGGGTTTCCTTTAATTTCTATAGTAGTATCTTCTAATTCAGTAAAATAATCATTTAAAATAAATTTTATAAAGTGATTACCTTTACCTTCTGAAGATACAGAATCTTGTAATGCAGAAAATTCTATAAAACTTTTTATAGTAGGATTAGATAAAAATGCATTTACTTTAAAAGGATGTACTCCTTTTCTTAATAGCATTGTACCTAAATTAGTTGTTTTAGTATTCCAATTACCTCTAAATACATAAGGGTCTTTAGCTATATCCACAAAAGCATTAACTAAAGCTGTCATTGCATCTTCTAATTTTAAAGACTTTAATTCATTAACATCTTCTTTAGTTAATTCTTTTTTATTTTTTTCATTATTTTTATTATATTCTTTTACAGATTTATTATAAAAATACCTATATTCTTGTAATTCTTTATCACTTAAAGTTTCAGATTTTTCAGAGTCCATTGTTTTACCATTACCTAAAGAAAGATTAACTTTATAAGGAGTAAAACTACCTCTTATAGAATCCATCATTTGATTAATCATAATACCTAAACCTTTCTTACCCTCCATATACTCTTCTCTTGTATATGCATCCTCTAAAGAGTTAAAGTAGTTCATACCTTCTCTTTCAACTGGAGGAGCTAATGCTTCTATGTTTTCTTGCATAAAAGGAATATCAATAGGATTTATTAATTTATCAAACACATCAGGATTAGTCAATATAGATTTAAAAGAATTAACAAGTAAATTATTTAGTTTAG
>Ga0307945_1001543_pt1 | contig 18091 bp, 17 predicted proteins | sample OrgLakmetagen228_FD_201818 | JGI IMG/M metagenome (GOLD analysis project Ga0307945, IMG submission 201818) | Saline water microbial communities from Organic Lake, Antarctica - #228 | ecosystem: Environmental > Aquatic > Non-marine Saline and Alkaline > Saline | place: Antarctica: Organic Lake...
CGCCCCCCCTGAAAACAATAAATAATGTATGGTCAAAATGTGCAACCACCCCCCCATTTTACAGTTTTGTACTGCAACCGCCCCCCCGCTGGAACTTCCCAACGGGTGCATCGGTTGCAGGCAGGGCTCGGGCTGGGGCTGGGTGGGCAGGGGCAGGGGCAGGCGGAGCTGGGGGGGGTCAGGGAGTGCTGGGAAAACTTCCGGACCACTCATCGCCGCTCGCACTGCTCAGAGGCGTTCATTTCCACAACCGCCCCACAACCGCCCCCTTTAGAAATAAATATATATAAAATCATTGTCCTGTCACCGCCCACACCAAAAAACAGTAATAAGGGGGCGGTGATATTTTTTTCGTACGGTATGTAACGTTTGTCCACAAAATTTAAAGTAGTCGGTAGAATTGACAACCAGTCTTAATTTGTGTGATTTTTCAGCGAGGTACAGATGTATTGGTTGATTCATATAACTGGTTCTACCTGTTGGCAAATAATTACCTGTAATCCTTGGACGTGATATTCCTTCTTCAGGGGTGTTTAGGTTGTAAATTCTGCATCTCTGACCTTCAGCACTGTGACCACACACTTCCAACACCCACTCCTGTCATGTTCGCATGCCTGTGTAGAACAGCATCATGATGCACTGTGCTCGTGCTCCTTGATCGGCATGCATGCAGGTCGGGGTGGCTTGCCATTCAAAAATGCTCGCAGCTGAAAGAGCTGCACCTCGTGCGTACCAACACGCTTGTCCTTAATGATGCTGTACTGGTGCAGCTTGCTGAGCAAACTCCCATGCTTGAGGTACGGCAAGCCTTGGAATGCAAATTTAGGAACACTTGGTAGCAGAGGAGGCCTACGTATGAAAAACCTTTGCATGGCATCCTTTTATTGCTAATCTGTAATCTGTATTCCTTTCATGCCTGATGCAGGTGCTTCAATACAACGGATGTGTGGTGAGTAATTTGTAACTTATGATAAAGCCCTGTCCTTCAGGACAAGGTAGCGTTATAGCACTAATGGCCTTGAACCAGCTGCATTTTATGTTGCAAACGACCAGATTGTTTGATCTCTGCGTGCAAGTGTTTAGGGCTTCAATTGGAATTTTGGCACACAACACCTCCTACCTTGTGACGCACGTCGTTAATTCATCCGTTGTCCCTACTTTGAAACCTGTAAAGGCAACAATGCATAGGGCATTTGATCAACTCTCATCATGAGGCGGTTTCAGGTCAAGCCTGCAACCCTCCTGATCCCCATTGATCTTTTCCTTTTTCTTTTGGTGGAGTAGTTTTATGGTACCCAGTACCAAAGTGGCTCCTTTTCCTATATAATGTGGGGAGTGGTTATTCACTGCCTGCCTTGTATTTCTTTTTTTCTGGGCTGACGTTAATGTGTTGCTCATACAGGATATTTCCCGGCAAGGATGGATCGCCATGGCACGCTTGCCCTTAACGGCCCTTGCTTTGGGGGGCATTCAAGATGCTTGCAGACCCCATCTGAGGGCAGGCAACATAACGCTATTCTCTGTGTGCCTGTGCCAACTGCCTCAGCAGCTGCAGTGCATCAGCCTACTGAACGCAGCAATACAGTGCTGTGATGGTTGCGGAGGTGGGAAGACTGGTGCGAGGATTAGTGAGGCCATCCAGGTGGAAAAAGTAACAGTGTAAGCAAATCTTATTTGTTAGTCTATCACCAGCAATCTCCATTTCAATTGTCAGTCTAGATGGAACGGTGCTTTTGCCTTTGTTGCTGAGCAAGTGTTGTTGCACACACAGGAGAACAGCTTGTGTACACGTTGCATCCAGCTGAGTGTACCCCTATTGACACCTTGCGCAAACAAGCAGGTGCGCACGGTCCTTTGCACCAGCTTCCCCCTGGATTGATGCAGCTGTCTTTGAAGTATTGCTGCTTCAGAAGCAGAAGCTGTCTACCTGGGAATTTGGACAATCAGATGACAGAGGATGACGTGCACAGGTATGCACTAATTGAGGTACTTGTCGTATTGTAAAGATTATATTTCAAGAGCGGCAGATTGCGCATTGTTGGGGAAGGTGTTGATTCACGAGGATGAGGTTGCACTCTTAAGGGATGCAATGTTTAACTACGAGCGTGCCTTGCAACCTCACGGGTAGCCTTGCTCTTTGCAATCAGCCTTCCAGCTTTTTCTCAAATACCATGAAGCCATGCAAGTTGTGCTCCAGGATTTGGTTGTGCCTAACTGTGCAATTATTTTTGGGAATCAGATCGTAACTGAAGATGTTTAGGTACGTCTTAGCGGAGCAAAGACCTAAATCTTAGACCCACCTGTGCATTCCGTGAGGCAGTCTGCCGAAGCTCAAGAGTTTGTCTTCCTGTTCACTTCAGGTTCTTGCAGCTAATAGCTGGTGCTAAAAATCTGGTGCAGCTACACATAAGCTCCAATGAAGATATAGCGTGCAGCGCTGGTAAGTGTCAATACGCAAAGCACTGACTCAGGCACTGGACTGTGACCTGTATGGAATTGTGAGTATACGGCCACAGTTTGATTTTGAGCTGGCAGGACAATAAAAGCTGCTAAGATCGAGTTTTTCTCTTCCACAGTTGAAGAAAACTGGAGGCAGCTGACAGGCTTGGCCAGACTGGAGAGCATCTCTGTGGCCTTATCAACTGCATCTGACCGTCAACCCGAGGCTGACTCGTTCATTGAAGTTCTCCATCAGGTGATTATTCATTCCTTTGGATAGGCACACTCAATGTTTGTGCGCGCCTGTTGCGTGTAAAGGCCTGTATATGTAAGAGCAAATTGGCATGTATGGGACTTGCAGTTTACTGCAGCTGCAGGCGCCTTGAACCTGTGTTGCTTTACATATCCTATGAGAAGCTATGACACTGTATTATATAAAATTTAGCCGCCCTGCAGAAGCTTGTAAATGAAGATTTCACGACCCCTTAAAACTTTGCGTCCCTTAAGGCGCTGCACTTCTGTATTGTAACGACTAGGGTTGGCCACAACCATACATATATACGTATACAAAGAGTTCATACGGTATTTTTAACAGGGGTATAACCGTAGATACGGTCACAAACGGTGCATGTGTACGGTTACGGCCAACCCTATTATTGATGACCTGTAAAGAAACTTAAACGATGATTTGTTATACTTTCTTGGCTCTGTAGGTTGCCAAGATTGCAAGCCTCCGCTCCATCAAGTTTTACCAGTACAATCCAGGCTTGTGTATTGTCCCCAATGAGCTACGTCCCCTGCTTGCCTCATTTAAGCACCTCAAAGTCCTGGTAAGTCAGGTGTGCAAAAGCATTAAGGAGGAAATGGCGAGTTGAGTCAGAGCCATAAAAAGTATACGCAGGCAGAGTTGAGGCTGCCACATCTGCTCAACTCTTCTCTTGAACAGCAGGTAGGGGAGGAAACAGAAGGGTGACAAGAAGGGTGCAATAACTCCCAGTGTTGTATTTGCAGTCTTGCATGGCTGATTGCCGACACGTCTGACCACTTAGGGGTGCTGTATGAAAGCAAGTGTGTTCCTAGTGCGTACGACTTGTTTGTGCCTGTGCAGGTATTACAGGAGGAAAAATACCATGATAAAGTTTTAAATGTTGTTTATTTGCAAAGAGCAATTACTCACGTCCTGCGTACGTATTGACGGGACTGTACGCACATGTAAAGCACCTGCACTCTGGTATGGTGCTCAACATAGGAAATAGCACGTTAATTTGCAAACCTCATCCATCACATGGTTTTCATCCATTCTTTTTACCGGCGAAAAGTGGGAAAAGTGGGGTACACGCCGCAGCAAATTAAGCATGGATACCGTGACTGGCACTCTAAGCTCAACTGCTGTGGTTATGCCAGTGCTGAGCTTGTACAGTGCCAGTCACAATGCACGTAGCCTATGAGAAAGTTTGAAAAGCGTAACCTTTTGGGGCCTCAGTGTCCCCCCTTTGCAAATTTTTTATTGTCTGCTGAACTAGTATGACAAGTATGACGATGAAACTTGGAGCTTTCCAAGTCTAGTGTCTATATAATGCCAATTGATCTGCAATTGATGGCAGGAGCTAGGCAACCTGGATGCAGCTCCATTTTTCAACCAAGGCCGCACGTCTAGCAGGAATGAGCAACATTTCATGGACCCATGGAAAGAAATCGCACCAGAAATTATACGAGCAGCTCCCCAGCTAAGGTGCGTGCACATGTGCAGCTTTTTTTGCTGTGCTGGAAGCTAAAAGGCAGCATGATCTTTCCATCGTGTCCCGCTGCACGCTTTTTTGTGTCATCTTTTTGAAGATAAAAGCAGCACACTGTTGTCATGAAATCGCTCTCCAACAATACATATATTTGCCAGTCAGAATTAGGTTAAGAGGCTGGCGACTAGCAAAAACTTCTTTTCTTGCGACATTTTGCGTTTGAGTGGCGCCAATCCCTCTGTATCTCTTATTTTCGTTATTCACAGACTCAGGCTGGCAGTTAATGACCTCTACAACGCAACAGCAAGTATTAACGAGGCCATAATGACTTATGAAGCAGACGCCGACGTCGAAGGCACGATGGGATTTGACGAAAGCCTTGTGAATGACCCTGAGCTCATAGCTGAGCTTCAGGCTCTAGATCTAGAGCTGGATGCAGATGCTGTTGAGCAAACTTCTTAATAATTGGCCCTCGATGTTATGATTATATATAGCTTGATAGAGTGCCAAAATTTAGCAAAGTGATAAAGCATAGTCGTCTCCAGCTGAACTGCAGTACATTAAGGTTGCAAGGTTTACAAGATTTACAGTGTAAGCCATCAGTCAAAATGTGTGACTGCTAGGCTGCGTATGTAAAACATGTAATAATCGTGATAATTGCGCACTGTTGTAGCACCAGACTCGTAGCACCTACAAAAATAGCCCTACCCTTGGAAAGGCAAAAAAGGCACAACACTGTTTGTGACATTGCAGCACTGAATAAAACCAGTAGAAACAATCATGCATCTGCCATGACCAACCGACCGCAATAAATTAAAGAGGGGTTATCATCATCTGTGTGTTTTGGGCACGTTAAAAACATGGATCTGTGACACTGAGGATACCAAGAATTAGGGAGGCAAATCTTGTTATTCATAAACTCATGTGTGAGGAGCAGCACATGCACAACGAGAGGGTCTGGAACATCAAACGTGGTCTGGTTCATCAAACTTTTGCTGCGGGCCCTGCTGCTAGATGAACTCTGAACAAGCAAGCGTTTGCCTGGCTTAGACTGTAAAATTACGGTTACATCACTATACATATATATGCATATATTATGTATATAAATATATGCCTCTGAGCAAAAGCTTGCAAGAAACCTGTAAACAATTTTAAGAAGGCGCTAGAAAACAGAGAAAAAGGCTAGGTACCCAGCTAGAGGCAACACCAGGCACATCTGGTTGGTTTAAATGGGTCCTCAAACGAGTTGAGCTATCCTCATACTTAGGTTGGAAGACAAACTGGTGCTATGTGCAAAGGATTATAAATGTCGTTCACGATGACCACTGCATACTCGAACGTCAATCTCGGCAGTGCCCAGTTTTTGTGAAAAGTGCTCTCCCGGCATACTATTAACGCACCATAATTATTAAATTGTCGTATCATGTCCTGTTTCAAGCCCAAAGGAGTCCCCTCTTCTCGTGAGCTATTGCAGCATGCCAACGTGGAGAGGAAGGAACGGGAGGGTCAATTGGACGGTAGGGGAATGGTAGGGGAATGGGGCAAGTGCCAAATGGCCCTCCGCGTGGGGCTGCTGGAAGTTAGCTGTTTACTGACGCACGCGTACACATACACACACACACACACACGTGCATACGCACGCACACACACACTCACACACACACACACACACACACACACACACAGACACACACACACACACATACACACACACGCACACACACACACACACTTACACACCCATACACACATACACACACATATGCACACACACACACACACACACACACACATGCACACACACATATACACACTGTCACATCGCACACACATATCCACACGCACACACTCACAGCACACGCAAAATAAACGCAAAACATATACATTCATACTCAATAAAAAAATACACATGTGCTAACATGCAAACACATGTGCACATATACACGCATTAAACACGTGCATACGTGCATGTGCACATACACATATAAATGTATTGCCCAAACAAATGTATACAGCATTGAAAAGGAAGAACCAGCAGTTGTCGGACGCCCTTCAACAGTCAAGAGATGAACAAAGTCATGCAGCAGCGAACCAAGCCAAGGTGAGGGTTTGCATGTGTGCGCGTGTGTGTGCGTGTGTGTGTGTTTATGTGTGTGTGTGTGTGTGTTTATGTGTGTGTGTGTGTGTATGTGTGTATAGCAATTATGCCCCAAACAAATATTGCAGCACGTCACGCAGACACACACACACACACACAAAACATACATGTATACACACATGCACATCGTAACACACCCATGCACACAGCTGCAAAGCTACCTGGAGAATGAGTTGGTGGCCAAAAACAAGGCACTGCTTGATAGCTTGAAAGCCTTAGGGACGTCCCGAGAGGGAGTCCAGGGCGGCCTGCAGGGCGTTGACTCTGAAAGCCCGGAGCGCAGCCTGCCTTCCGCCATCCGCTTTTTCGAGGCCGACCATGCGGAGCTCTGCACTGCTTTGAGGTGGGGCTCATTTAGATTCGAAAAAGGGCTGGCTGAGACCACATACCATGTGTGTTCGGTACCTTTGGGCACGGACTTCACCACAGATACTCTGGGGCAGGGAAGCTACCAAAGGTATGGTGCGCATATGCACAATGTATTTACGGGTACGGCCAGCTAAAGGGTCAATTGGCTCCCTCTCTGATCATACATCAGTACATCAGAGAGGAAACCAATTGGCCACAGTGCATCCCCTACTTACACACTTACACGGAACTTGTTGCACTGAAAGTAAGAAGGCGTGATATTCATTGCTGATGTTGTTTGTGTGGATCTGTCCAACCCCTGGCTAACTCCGCTGTTTGGCCGAGCAGAAAGTCGGCGCACACAAGAAGACCCCATTTCATCGCCACCTCTGTGCGAGCATTGCGGTGTACCTAAGTTGAAATCAGCTGTTGATAAGGTACACACAGTACTTAGAACAGGCATGTGCAAGTGGGGGTGTGTGTATGCTATGTGTATGTGTATGTATGCGCATGTGTATGTGTTTCTAGCAGATCAGTTTTTAAAGGGATGATTTGTACCACTTCCGTTTACGTGCTTTAATGAGCCATAGCAATTCATTATCTTTGCCAAACTAATCAATTGAACAGTTGCGTTTCCAGGAGAGGCACTGTGAAAGCCAGTTTTTTTAATGCAAGCACATCTGTCCTAAATATTATCCGTGTTTATTTACATGTGGTACCAACATCTCTGTCCTCCTTGATTTTGATGGGGTTGAGAACTATAGCCTGCGTATTCCGCTGTTCTCCTCACACACGAGTAGGGTTGACCAGAACCGTATACACCGTAGGGACGGTGTATCACCGCGTACCGTGAATGTTTCTGACCCCCTCGCGGTGTGTTGGGAGCATTTAAATAACCAAGTTACAAGGGCCCCGCGAAGCTCGCATTGGGGTTGGATAAATAAATTTAAGCATGAACGGGGACAGGCCGGGAAAGCCTCATGAGCCGCCCCTCAAGGCCCCCAAGGTGGACAAACAGCTTGGGAGGCTGGCCCTCTCTTGGGGAGGAAGGGCACCAAAAGGAAAAGCGCCTTCAATCCCTTCACATGCGCACACACACGCACGCGCATGAACACACATATGCACAAGTACACAACGCACGCACGTACACGTACGTACTTACTCAACCGTATACACACACGCACACACACATGTACGTGCACGCTCACACACACACACACGTGCACGCACACGCACACATGCGCATGCACGCACACACGTGTGCACACGCAGCTCAAAGGGCCAAAGGCCCTCGCATGGGCCGCATTGGGGGAACATAAGCATTAGGGTTTATCAATTGGGTTTTACCAAACCTCGCATTGGTCTCAAGTCTCTACAGTTTACACAGTAAATGACCGTATATTTGTGATTTCCCTGCCAATAATTCCGTACATGCACTGTATACATATGGTTCTGGCCGACCCTACATGCGAGCGTTGTGGTGTTCTCAAAGTAGACAGTCGCATGCTTGTCCACTTGTGTGACGCACACACGTAACCGTGCCACATACTACCTGCAGGAATGCTGAGAGGGACCTGGCCGCCTTAACTGAAACCAACAGCAGGTAAGGGTCAACCAGGCCTGTTTAACAAGTGTCTGTTTATATTTTAAAATTTTAGGGTTGGCCGAAACCACATATGATATATATACGGTGAATTTACAGTATTTTTTGCAGTTAATTTCGATCAAATATGTAGGGTTGGCCCAAATTGCTAAAATATGGTGTATTTTGATCCGTATAAACTGGTTCCATATTTGGAAATTCTTGACCGTATCCATATCCATGTGACCGTATGCGATTTTTGGCCGACCGGATATGGACCGCATTTCACCGTAAATGCATTAAAATTGCAGGTGGTATACTCCAAATTCAGGTATTCGGAGCAATTGGGTCATTTTAAATAGCTCTTATATAGCTGGTAGATAAAGTCCCAGCGGATACAATCCCTCTTTTTGGTCATTTTTTTCGTGCCTCTTCTTACTGAGCTCTTCCTTTGCTTCCCTTTTCTATAGCATGCATGCATGTATTTGCATTATTGTACACTCATGAACCCACCACCCCCCCTGGAAAAATGTATGCTTTGTGGTCAAAATGTGCAACCGCCTCCTCCCCAATTTTTGTACTTCACTGGTATTTTACTGTTTTGTACTGCAACCGCCCCCCCCCCTCCAAGGCCTCAAGGGCTGCAATTTGGCCACCCTCACTTCCCACAAACATAAGGAGGAAGGTTCACAAGAGGGAAGACTAGAATTCTAACTTTCTATTTCTAAAAGCCATAAGTTAATGCCAAAGCTCTGAGTCACCAATTAAGGACCAACATTTCTTCCGCTCCCCTATACTACGCGCCTCACTTGCCACTATCAGCACCACTGCTGCCAGTGCTGCTCCTGCTGCCAATCTCACTGTCGCAGCAACTGCCCTCGTTGCTGCTGTCATCGTTGCTGCTGCTGCTGATGCTGCTGCTTGTGCGCGCCTGCTCCTGCCTTGCTTGTGCTAGCACTTGTTGCCCGGGTACAGGCTGCTTTGCTGCTGCTCCCTTTCCTGCTGAAGTGCTGCTTTCTGCTCAGCTGTCACTGCTGGCTTGAAAAAATGGATTGCACTCCGCTGGAAATTCCCGACTAGTGCAATGGCTGGGGCTGGGGGTGCAGGGGCAGGTGGAGCTGGGGCTGGGGGTCCAGGGAGTACTGGGAAGGCTTCCTGACCATTCATCTCTCGCACTGCTGTGCAGTAACCATCAACATACCTCCCTGTATGTGCTTTCCGTGTCAGGGGCCCAGGTTTGTTCCGGCTGCTAAGTTTTACGGTTGACCATGCAAGCATGAGTCTCTGAGCTCGGATTCAATAATTGCTAATCTTTATGGGCTGTATTATTCTAGTACAGTCAGATGTTCACGATGCGCGGAAGCTCGCCATGCAACCCTTGATGAATGCAGGTTGTGTGAGCCATTTTGGCCAGCCCGGGCACTATGCTCGCACCTGCCCTGTCTCTTAGCAGCAGCACATCCTCACGCCTGCTTCAGCAGAGCTTGCTCCAGTGCCAAGCACACACACATACACAAACACGTCCGAATACGCACACACAAATGCACACATACATACACACGTACACACACATACACACACACAAACACATGCATATGGACGCATGCGTTGCACTGGAAGTCCTGACAGGCTTTGCCAACTTTTGAGCGTCACTAGCGACGCTCCCTCATTTGTCCTGTATACGGTGTATACGGAAACATGGCATATAGACGGTCATACATGGTGTATATACAGTATATGGAAATCCCATGTACGGTTTAAGCCAACCCCTCAAGTAAACGGCATCTATATACAGCTAGCTCTAGCCAACCCTGTAGACTTGTTACGAGTTTACTTGGGACGACAGCCGGCAGCGGATTGCGCCGTTTCGTACTCATACAGTGTCTGTTTATTATCTGTTTGAATATGTAGATTGCAAATAATAAGCCACCCTCAAAGCTCGCGTCAAATAGTCCAGCCTAGTTCCTTCTGAACAGAAGATGCCTGATTTAAGAAGGCAACTTTCTCTCTAGACATGCACATGAGGCTGCAGGTCCCATGTCTCCTTCCTGTGACCAGAGGAAAAAGTACGGGCAACATATGAACAGTGACAAGGGCCCTCATCAGTCTGTTCAGTTATGGCATCCACAGCGTAGCAATTGCTCAGGCGTTTGTTTGTATGCATGTATGTATGTATAATGTGTGCATATGTGTTTGAGTGTGTCTTGCGGCCAAAGATGACTTTGTTTCTCCACTTTAAATGCAGCTCAAAGCTACAACTGTGTTGGCACACTGTCTTATCAATGTCCTACTGTAGCGGCAGTCGCTGCCTACGCATCCATTCACATGCAACCAACCCACTATTGTTTACAAAAACAATGACACGTGAACACGTACAAACACACACACACAAAAGACACGCACTCACCTACACACACACACACACACACACACACGCACACACACACACACAAACACACACGAAACATAAGCGAATCAGAATTGCACATCTGCAGGCTTGTGCAGGAGGAGGCCACCGCCCAAGACCAGAGGGCTAAAATCGAGTCCAAGGCCAAGCGCCAGGTGCTTATATGTGTGTGTGTGTGTGCATGTGTGTCAGTTTGAGCGTAGCAAGCTTGCATATGTGTAAAAGGAAATGCAGCAGGCTTTGTGCAATCCCCTTTTTGTGTAAGTAGCAATGTGCTGCTGCGATGTCACGCACACACACACACACGCACACAAGCTCCTATGTATTGACAAAGGCACATCCAATCACTTGTGCAGATAGAGGCGGTTGAGATGAGATCTAAAGCGCTGGAAAGTAATAACAACGGCCTGAACGAGCTCAACAAGGAGCTGCAAGAGCGAGTGGCACGCTTTGAGAAGCAGCGACAAGATGCAAAGAATTTGGGGAGTGCTGAGGAGGGCAAGGTGCGTGATTGTATGTGTGTGTGTTACGCCTTGAGAAGCAGTGACGAGATACAACAAATCTGGTGGACGGTCAGAGGGCCATGCCAGTGTGTGTATATATATACAAGCCTCCCTGTGCCTTGACCCACGCTGCATGACAAGAGCAGCTGCTTGTGTGCTTCCACATCCACTTTTCCTCCACCTGTGCTGCTGTCTCGTATGCCTGTCTTATTGCAGCTGCTGCAGCTGCAACAGGAGCTTGATACAGCGCACGATCAGGCTGACGCTGCAGTGAGAGGGCGGAGCAGGCTGGAAGAAGAGCTGTCAGAGGCCTGTAAGGTTTGTATGTGTCTGTGACGTGCCTCACATCATGCAGTGTATTTAAATGTTTGTATGCTCAAACATCTCGTGCGGTTTGTTTGAGTGTGTGGTCGATATCTGTGCTTGCTCAGTTTTCTGTGTGAGCATGCAAAGCAGGGATTCCTAGAGTTGTGCATGTATGCAAGCGCTTGTTGTGGCACCTATTTACGCTGAAGGTTGTGTCTAGGCAGCAGTTGCTTTTTTGTCTGCGTACAGTGAAATACGCTCCATCATAACATTTCTTATATTCTTCCTTGGCGTTTGGGGATAAGGAGCACAAATGCGGCTGTCTGGCACTCTGAATATGGAACGCAAACAATGTGTGCCTCTTTACTGATGCAGAGCCTGGATGCTCTTAAACAAAGCTCGGCCAGCATGGAGCAGCGACTGGAAGCTGTGCAAGCTGAAGCCACAGCAAACCACGTAAGGGCAGAGAGCCTGCAGGAGAGCAGGTGAGCTTGTGTGTGTATGTGTACGTTAACAAGCGTTCTCATGTCTCAACGCAGGTTTGCGTACGGGCTTTTTCTGTATGTATGCACACGTCCACATGTTTGCGCCTTTGTTCAAATGTTGGTGTGCGTGCTTTGTAGCTACGACGTTTTCGTCGTGCTTGTTTGCTGTGTGCACGAAAGAATCACGTTAAAAGATACTGCTTGCAAGTGCTCAACAGGTCAGTTGGGTGATGTCCCTGTTATCTAGATGCCTGCCATTGTACGCTTGCGGTCGATGCCTGTTGAAAGCTGCATTGCATGAATACATGAGTCACTGGCCGTACAAGCCATGCCTTGGTGGCCGTACCTTGGTGGTACTTTTTGAGCGGTATAGAGCACTGACACCTCTCATGCACACAAGCTCAATTACACTCATGCACACACGCATACCAACAGCAGCTATACTATTGATCTGCAAGTTTGCTCGTGTCCCACTTTTGACACACACAGCACAGACACAGACACATGCACACACATACAAAACATGCACAAAGCACTCTCTAACACACACACGCAGCACTGCTCTTGAGGCACGGGCACTGGCAGCAGAGGCTGAGGTCAATACCACCTCAGAAGAGCTTAAGCGCCTGGTGAGTGGCACAATTGTTTGTTAAAAGCCTGGACACTGGGAATACTGCCAGCGTAGCTCTACTTTCTCTCTTTTCTGCACAGAGGAGGCGGAAGGGGTTTGCTTTTTTCTTTTCCCTCTCACCCTTGTGCCAAAGGTTTGGTGTGACCCCTTTCGTTGTAGATATTGCTGAAGATTTCGAGGGTTGCTGATCAGCTGGTTTGACTTCCTGCTGGTTTAGCCCTAACTATATCCCATGCCATTATAATGCCAGTCTGTATAGAGGAGCAGGAAATGCTTCTGCTGCTGCTGCTGCTGCTGCTGCTGCTCTGCAGTGTTTATAATAATGTGTGCTTTTTTATTAATGTCATGCTAGATCTGCGTGGAGGAGGAGATGCTGCTGCTGCGGCCCACAGTGGAGGAGACTAAGACAAAGCTGCAGAGCACAGAGGGGAACCTGCAAGCCACAAAGGTATGAAATGTGTAGGGACGTGAGGGTGTGTATGCGACTGCATGGATTCAGGTAATAGTGTTTTCCAGGAGAGAAGGCGGAAGCAAAGCTGCAGGGAACAGATGCTGACCTGCAAGCCATTAATGCGGATGAGCACAGGGGGGGAATGAAGTGTGGGTGCGTATGTAGATGCTTGTGAAAAGAGATGTTTGCATGCAAGTGCAAATGTCAGCTGTGAACGTGACAGCACAAATTCAACGTAGCACATCCCCCACAATGAAGACAGGTGATAGGTTTGTCGCAACAATTATGGGTTCAAAAGCTAAAAGCACCACCTACGCACCCAAAACACCCCAAAACATACTGACCATGTGTACACACTCTTTGAATTTAACTTGCTTCCCCTTGCAGGAAAAGGTGGCGGCTTTGACCACTAAATCCATTGCCCAGGGGGTGGAGATTGAGACCCTCACAAAGCGGCTAGCAGATCACAAGGAGAGGAAGGAGCAGCTGCAGACCCAGCTGGCGCAGGTCCGCAAATTAGAAAAAGGAAGAAGGAAGGGTTACAATAAGACAAGTGGGGGGAAGCATCGCAAGCGATGCTGAAAAGTTGGCGAAGCCTTTTGCGCTGTGAACTGGCAACTTGTGTGTGCTTTGTGCGCGCTTATACATGTGTGTGTGTATGTGTGTGTGTGTGTGTGTGTGTGCGTGCGTGCATGCGTCTGTGTGTATGTGTGTGTTTGTGTGTGCGTGCGTGCGTGCGTGCGTGCGTGTGTGTGTGTGTGCGCGTGCGCGTGCATGCATCCCATCAACCTGCTCACATCTGTCAGTCAAACATGGAGACTCGCATCCTCTCAGAACACGCTCCCATCGCCGTCGCGTCATTATAAATTTGAATTGTAGAAATCCGTGCACCCAGTCGTGTGCTTGCATGGATCAGCGAACTTTCCGCCCGCGCCTCTCCTTGGCCCCGGACCCAGCCGGCACACTCAGAAACGTCTCCTGTCGACTTTCTTGCTTTCAGATGCTGTCCGGGGTGCATGGGCTGAGCTCCGTCAGGCAGCTTCCTCCAGCTACCAAACATTGAGTCACTTCTTTCCACAGCACTGCTCACTGCACCCCTGGTCCCCAAAACTTGTATGCCTCGACAAAAAGTTTTGCTTGGCCTGCCTGCCAAGTTTCAGACCTGGACGTTGGCTGCGTGGCTCTGGACAGGCCCTGGTTCTCAACTTTCCAAACTTTCGTTCCGGGGTGCGCCCAGCAGCACCACCCCCTGCCTCTCCCCTCCCCCTGACACCGCAGAGCTGCCTGATTTGTATGTCTGGGTCACTGTGCAAGTTTTGGGGGCGGGGGATGCGCTGGGCGGGCCTGCGCACACTGGTGTGAATAACTTTCGTTTTCACGGTGCGCCCAGCAGCACCTCCACTGCCCCACCCCATCCCCTGACACCGCAGGGCTGCATGGTTAGTCAGTCTAAGGTGCCTTGCAAAGTTTGGGGACAGGGGGTGCGCTGGGCGGGCCTGCACACCCTGGTGTGAACTTTGGTGGGAAGACATCAAACCTAGGGGCTGCGCCCCATATGACTGGGGCTTCGCCAAAAAAGACGAGCAGATGGAGAAAAGGGAGGGACGGTTGTGGCAGTCGTCACTCGCTCCCTTTGTCAAGTGCCTTGATGCATAGGAAACAAAGGAAAGACTAGCAGTCAAGCGCCTGACCTGAAGGCCGTGTCCCATTGTAACTATAATCCTTATCCTAATCTTTATCCTAATCCTTATCCTGGCCCTAACCTTAACCCACCCAATTTTTGCAGAAGCAGCAAATGAATGGTATCAGGAACCGTGAAGGCAGGGAACAAGGAGAAAAGCATGACAGGACCCACGTCCCATACTAGTGTGTTCTACTCCACACATCACTAAGTGTCTGCCATCTGGATGGCGTTCCTTGATACGCGTGCTTCATTGCTTGTCGCTGAGCTCGGCTGTTGTGTCAGTGTAAACTTGCATCGTTGTGAGAAACCAACATTGTGGCAGAGATACATCACCAGGCTCGGCCAGAACCATATATATATACGGTGTACACACGGTATTTCCGGTAGGGAAAGGCCAAATATACGGTCATATACGGTGCATATATATGGTTCTGGCAAACCCAACCCGGATGTTACATTACCTGAAATTTGTCTGTGTGTGTTTGTACGCGTGTATGGCAGGCCTGCCTTGCTGCGGTTCCACCCACATACACACAAAGAAGCTCTAGAATAAGAGCGTTGCTGTGCATCATGTTCCTACCAACGCACCCAACAAATGAATAATTGACACTGGGGATTGTACCAGAGGAAGTGATGTGCTTATGAGTTGGCTATTTTGTTTGCTTACGTGCTCAGACAAAAGAAGAGCTCAGCAACATGGACACTCAACTGAGTGACGCCACGGACAAGTACGTGGCAACGAAACAAGAGCTAATGTCGACCAACGAAAAGGTGTGGCCAGGGCTTGTTCTGTTTTGTGTTCGCGTGTGTGTGTCTGCATGTGGTATGTGCAAGTGTGTGTATGTGTGTTTGTGTGTCTGTGCACTATTGGAGTTGCAGTTGCAACGGTGGAACTTGCAGAAAGGCATAGTAATCAACAGCCCTGGAGATATAATATTTTGCTGCTTTGCTCCTAAGTAATAGATAAGCCCATTTGTTTTTGTCAAGCTGCTGCCTGACATGAATGCGTGCATTGGCTCAACCCCTAAATGAAGGTGGGGGACGTTTGGCCTGCCTGGCATTATAGCATATTCCTGCACTTGATTTTGCAGTAGGTTTTCGGATAGCTCAATAAAGTGAGTGTGACCAGCCGATTGGTTTTCACTGCCTGGCATGTTTCTGATTTATATTTTTTACTGAGCTTCAGTCTGCTTTATTGTGCTTCTTCGCATAGTGACCAGCAAGATGATGCAGTACAACTCACCAAGGTTTCACAAACCGTTGATTATCAAACCTGGTGCCTGCGCTGCATCACTACAATTCAGCAATACGTCAAAAGTCTATACAAAGCTCTATCACTGGATGCTACCTCGCTTATGATGGATGCACCCTAAGTCATAAGCCCTGCCTCTATGTTCATCATGATATGACTTCCTCAAACAAAATGGTTTGCCCTGAAGTGCACAGCTCTTTAAACCAAACCTGTATATTTTGCTCACAACGCAGCTTGCCACAATGCTTCAGGAGCACCACTCAACATTGGAGGTGCGTGCATGTGTGTGTGTGTGTGTTTGCAGATGCGTGCACTCAGCTACATCATCTTACTTGCCTCTGCAGCACAACAGTTATATTCCAGAGGTTATTGTGTGCAAACTGTCTTGCCACTCTACTTGCCTACATTCTTGCCTACTACATTCTTGCCTACATTCTTGCCCCTCTACTTGCCTATATTCCTGTATGACAAACGATCTTCTGTATTTTCAATGATGGACAGGAGATGAGCGGATCTGGAGACACACTGCTCATCACCAACCGAGAGCTCAAGGTGGGTGCACGTAGGGGCCCCTTTTGCAAGGTCGGCCCCTTTTGTAGGACCAGGTTGTATATGTATAAGTTGTGTGTGTGGTCATCACCTTGGGCGATCCAAATTGCACATGCAGGATCATTTCATAGCAGCTAATTAATGTGCACAAACGCACACAAACACAAACACCCACGCTTGTGACTGCAGGAGTGCAAGAAGCACCTGGAGGAGGCACGCCAAGGCATTGATAAACTGCGAGCAATGCGCAGGGAGGCCCAGGCAAAACTAAGTCAGGCAAACCAGGAACTGCAGGTGAGATGTGTGTGTGCGCACGTGCATATGTGCATTCACGTATCGTCCGTGATTGTGTATGCTTCTGGGTGTGCAAGATCCTCTATTTGTGTGCACATCGACTGGTCAGTACAGTAGGGCGCTCACCCTCCTTGCAGCTGAGCCGTTTGGTGTGCCTGCTATCATGAAATGGAACCTCCAAGGGGAGTAATTACTGACTAGGACGTCACTCGCTGGCCCCGTTCGGTGTACCTGCTTATATGGACTGGTGAACCTCCAATGGGTGTTTACTGGCTAGGACCTTTCCCTCTGGCCTCACAGAGGATCCCCCTGCTCCTTACTTGCTGCTTTTAGACTCCCGAAACCTCAGCACTGTTTGATCCAAACCCACAATTGCTTGCAAGCAACGCATGAGTTATGCCGCCTCTCTGCTTGCGTGCTGCGCAGACAAACACGCTGCCAGAGCTAGACACACAGGCAGGGGAGAAAATGGCCATGATCTGTCCTTCATGTGCACTTGAGTGTGCACGTACTTTGCACGTACTCGACCACACCTACATTCCACCATATTATCGTAGGTCCTCAGCGCGTATGCTGCAAGTGCTGACAGGTACAACGCATGCAAGCGCTCCTTGCTGAGCTCCATCGTTTACCTGGCTTCCTCGCTTGCAAGCCCTGAAAAGGTGTGTGTGTGTGTTGGCACGTGTAAAGGTGAAAAGCTGAGAGGTATGAGGATAGGTAGTATATGGAGGGTGTAGTGTCGTGGGGTCTACTGAACGAGAAGCGTGAAGACACTTTCTTTGAATAAAAAACTTTGCCTTGAATGTCGAAGAATGAAGTGTTGAGGGGTCTACCAAACGAGAGGCATGAAACAGCTCTTTGTCATAAAAAGAGCTGGAGCTACCGTGTATTTAGCTTCCTTATTTGCAAGCCCAAGTAAGGTGTGTGTGTGTGTGCGTGTGTGTGCGTGTGTGTGCTGGCGTGTAGAAGAGCCAAAAGGTGAAACAGAAACATCATGAAGCCACTGTTTGTCACATAACAAACTGGAGCTAAAAGTGTACCTGGCTTCCTTGTTTGTGAACGCTGGCAATATTTTAGGCGTCAGTTGTAATTAAGCCAGTCACATGTAGGCAAATACATGAGTTTAGGCGTCAGTTACATGCTGGCACTAGACAGGTGAACGAGGTACCGTACGTCCATGGATCCACCGCCCCCCCTGAATTATTTTTGTAAAAATGTGCAATCGCCCCCCCCCAAAACAAATATTTTACAGTTTTGTACTGCAAC
>Ga0307945_1001544_pt1 | contig 18087 bp, 23 predicted proteins | sample OrgLakmetagen228_FD_201818 | JGI IMG/M metagenome (GOLD analysis project Ga0307945, IMG submission 201818) | Saline water microbial communities from Organic Lake, Antarctica - #228 | ecosystem: Environmental > Aquatic > Non-marine Saline and Alkaline > Saline | place: Antarctica: Organic Lake...
GTGTGTGTGTGTGAGTATGTGTGTTTATGGCTGGTTTAATGCTTGATTAATCGTGTTTCATTTGCTTTGATGCTGCTTAAGTGTATTTGCACATCCGTCTGTTTGGGACAGGTACCTAGTCTGCATTGATGACCTTTTGCCCTTTCTCCCACCAAATGCTGTGCGCTTCATCACACTCGTGCACTTCATGCAAGCTGCTTTGACAAGTCATCACTTGGATATCGGACTAAGCCTCTGATCTGATTTATCCCTGCTATTTTGCAAGTGCATGTGCACAATTTCAACAGGGGGCGTGTTGCTCTTTACATGAACTGCTAACTTTGACAAGTCACTTCCTGGAGTTTGTCCTGACCCTGCTTTCATTGCACCTGCACACTCACAACAACAGGTGGCATGCGCGCTTCTGATTGTAGTAGCCACGCAACCTGCGGCACGAGCAGCTCGAGAAATGTGCCTTGAGGTGTGACCTTAACGCACGTGTGGCGTGCCTGAAGTATGGTGAAGTGTAGGCGTGGCTGTGTGCTTGCTTCCGCCTGGTTTCGTTTCTGCCTACCAGTGCTTTCCTCAGCCTCTTGCCCTTTCAAGCATCTTCTGCACAACAAGAATTTCCCCATTTTTTGGAATTTTCCTGCTGTCCACAATTTGATGATTTAGTCCCAGTGTGTGATGCGCTCATGGTCTTGAAGCCGTGTTTGTTTCATAAACAGAAAAGTTTGCTCAGGACTTACACAAATGTGTCTTCTGAGGACAATGATGTATATGCACGCATATAAGGGGGCTCCAAATGCACGTACCCAGGACTTTCATGTGGCAACACACATACCTGTCTTAATGATAAGTACACTGTAATTGCACACATTTGTGTATTGTACACTCCTGCATGTTTGCCCACACAGGCGGGGGCAGCAGCAGGCCACGACAAGCAGGCTGTGCCGGGTGGCTTTGCAGGAAATGGAGTGCTTGCACAGCAGCCTGGATTAGTGCATGAGTTAGAGGCATGGCTGCTGCTGGCAGGCCGCACGCTGGAGGCCACCAAGGTGTGTATGCCTGAAGACCTGTTTGGCAGTGGTGTGCATACCTGTCCGTCTGGTAGTGTCGTGCATGCCTTTTTGTCTGGTAGTGTCGTGCATGCCTTTTTCTCTGGTAGTGTCGTGCATGCCTTTTTCTCTGGTAGTGTTGTGCATGCCTTTTTGTCTGGTAGTGTCGTACATGCCTTTTCTCTGGTAGTTGTGTGAGTTCCTACATGTCTGGCCGAGGTGTGCTGGAAGCGATGGATAAGAGGTGATCAGGCTTAGGTATGCTGCAGTCTATGGTAGTGTAATTATCTCTCCGTTCTCTCCAATTTGGCAACATTCATGTTAAGTTGTGAGGTGATCGGAACAGGCATCATTCTGGCTTGCTGCACGCAAAGGTTGTGGTTAAATTATTGCTGCTGACGAGCCTTTGCTTTGCGGCGTGCTTTGATGTCATTGACAATGCGTGTGTTATTTGTTAGGTGAGTAACACTGCTCCTCCCAGTAGGCAGATTGCATGCCGGAGGGCACTGGGATGTGGATGAATTTGATCGTTCAAGAAATAAAACCTGGTGGATGAATGATGGTGCTCTTGATCGTTACAGTCGTTCTTGGTACAAGGGAAGAGGGTTCTCTGCTGGCAGTACTGTAGGCCTATTTGTTGTTTGCCATTGTCCACACACGTTTCCCTCTGCAGGCACCTATAAGTAAATCATCTCCTTTCTGCAATTTTAGGCAATAGTAACGCCATCTATCTCAACGTTAAAGCTCTTTTAACTATTTGTCTGCAAAATGGCATTTTACACGGACACGTGCACACACATGCGCACGCATGTAGGGCTGCCTCTCTTGGGAGCCCCTGGTTGCCCCTGCCATCACACACCACCTGTCTCCTGCCAGCGCTAACAGCACTGCTGCAGACTTCAACACAGCTGCCGCAGACATGTGGCTACAGCTGCTGCTGGCAGTTGCAGCGTCTGGTCCTACTCTGCAAGCTGCAGTGAGGGCACAGCAGGTGTGTGTGTGTGTGTGAATGTGTGTTTGTTTGTGTGTGTGTGTGTGCGTGCGTGCGTGCGTGCGTGCGTGCGTGCGTGTGCGTGTTCGTGTGCGTGTGCGTGTGCGTGTGCGTTGGGTGTGCGTGTGCGTGTGCGTGTGTGCGTGTGTGTGCGTGTGCGTGTGTGCATGCGTGCATACGTGCTTGCATTCATGCGTGCGTGCGTGCGTGCGTGCGTGTGTGTATGTGTGTGTGCGTGTGTGTATGCGTGTGTGTATGCGTGTGCGTGTACGTGTTTTCTTGTGCATATGTATGTACGTGTGTGCATGCATGTATTTGTGCGCTGTAGCATTGCCCAACATGGTCATTAGATTACCTGATATAGATTAAGGATTTCAAAAAGCACTGCATGCCTTAACGGCTTCCTACTCTGCAGCAAACAAGACAAGCTGAATAACATGTCCACTGCCTATGCAATGTCTTTTGATTCTCTCTTTAAGTCCATTGGACTTTCAAGCAAAGCTGGATGTTTGATTGCTCCAGCAGATTTAGCAAAAGCAATGATGGTCAATATCAGCTAGAACAATCATCATACATCAATGCTCACTGTCATACACACAAAAGGCTGGCTAAAGCTAATGTTGTACAATACGGTTTTAGGGTTGCCTGCAGTGATGCAGAAGACATAATGCCAGCAATGTTGCTAATACACAAAGCATACCACGTGAAGTTACTTCTCACACACACACACACACACACACACACACACACATACACACACACACACGCACACACACACACACACACACAAACACACACACAGGACCAGCTGGCCACAGCCAGGCTTGCACGTGCTGCCACGGGGGATGCCAGCGATGAAGAGGACCCTCTGGGTTTGGGCTTAGGCAGTGAGCATGAGAGTGATATTGACGACTCTTCTGCAGCATCTACAGATTTCAGTGACGGGGGCAGTGACTCTGATTCGTCGTCAGTATCTGGGATTGAATCTGCTGCCAATGCGCTGGCTTACAGGGGGCCTAGGGCGCTGAGGGTGCGCAAGTTTTGTGTGCATGTGTGTGTTAATGTGTGTGTGAGGCTGTTGTGTGTATGTGCGTATACATGGTGTATGTGTGTGTGTGTCTGTGTGTCTGTGTGTGTCAGTGTGTGTGTGTGTGTGTTGTGTGTGTGCGTGTGTATGTGTGTGTGTGTGTGTGTGTGTGTGTGTGTGTGCGCGTTTTGGGCATGCCTGGGACTTTCTTCAGAGGCAAGAGAGGTACATGGTTCGCAAGCGTGGCCATTTTTGATAGAATCATGCGTTCAGGTATAATAATGAACGGACGATTTGCCAAGCAATGTGGGATGCCAATGTAATGCAGTTGGAATTATTGGTAGCAGGCAATACAAAGACAGGCAGCTTGAAAAATAGTTGGTTTCATACATACTTAGTGGGCAACACTTGGGTCTACTGGTCACAGGCATGCATGGATCCATTGTCTGTGGCCCAGCCATTACACAAACTCCGTTGTGCAAAGTTATATTTAGCAAAATTATATTCTGGATCCATTGCCTGTGGCTCAGCCGTTACACAAACTCCGTTGTGCACAGATCAAAGGCAGGCAAGACATAAATGAGTGTTTACCTGTTTACTGTGGTATACGCACACTCGTTCGCTGTTGCCACACAAACTCAGCTTTGCTCTGCACACAGGTTGGTGGCACAGATGGCAGGGAGGCCCAGGCCAAGGCGGAAAAGAAGGCCCAAAAGAAGGCCGAGGCCAGAAAAACGCGCGCAGGGGGTGAGGAGGACGGCAAAGATAGGGCATTGCAAATCAAGGAGGGCACAAAAGAGGAGCGGCAAACCGCGAGATGCTTGGCGAGGAGGAGGGAGCGACGGCCACGCACACAGGTGTGTTTGAGTGTACCGACTTGTACAATGGTTGTGATATGTGTTCAAAGTGTGCTAACGTGCTAACGTGCACAATGGCAAGTGTGGTGTGTAAAACCACCATTGTATGAAAAATTTCCATATCGGTTCCTGGAACCGCAGGGCTAGCTGGCAGCACAGGGATAGATTGAGCATAGCCAATGGGAGCTAGGAGAATAACAATGTTGTGTCCACAACTGTGTTTTGTGGACGTGCTCATGCAAATTAACAGACACGCAGGAGGCAATGGGCTGTCTGTTGTGAGCACACTAAGCAGATGGGATGAGGCTTCATAAAAGTGGGCAATGCAATTTTTGTGAGCTCAAGAACCTCGTCGCTGCGCAGTGTGCTCACACAGATGTGTCGGTTATATTGCGTACGCAAGTAAGAGGACTGTGAGGGTGTGCACGGGCTTTTTAGGTGTGCGCTGTTTGCATGCAGGAGTGCATGCAGGTGCGCATGCAGGTATGCGCTGTTTGCATGCAGACAAAAGCATGTGAAACTCAACGAGATTAGTGTGCGCCAATTCAGAGTGTGTAATTTGTGCACACAGACTAATGTTGTGAGGGGTTTCACTGGGCAATGATGGGATGTTCTGATTCAATCAAGCAAGCAAAGTAGTAGACATGCAAATGCATCTGTAGTCTTGAACATGCTATTCAATTAACACAGATGTGTACGTTCTGCGGTACTTGTATGCATGTGCTAAGCCATGTGACTGTGCATGCTGCTGTTACACCCACCTGCCAATTGTGCCTGTACTGACACCCGAATCCTCACCACACAATGCTGTTTATGCTGAATGATAATCACAAAAATGTCGCTGCAGCTGGAGAAGCTGTTGGAAAGGCTGGAGGCGGAGCAGCAGCACATGGATGGCATGCTGAAGCAGGTGGGCTGGTGTGTTTGTAATTGCAGTCCGCATAGTAGGTATGTGCTTGTATGGATGTATTTTGATAAAGCAGGTAGGTTTGATACGTGCAACCACAGTTTCGCTCAAACAGATGTATGTAAACGCTGTCCGATGCAGGTGGGAAGGAGGTGGTACAAACCTGCGTCTGGGGTGTACTGGGTGCTTGCTTTTGACTGCTGCTTTTAATTGCTAATTTTACTGCTGCCGCTGCTGCTGCTGCTGCTGCCGCTGCTGCTGCTGCTGCTGCTGCTGCCGCTGCCGCTGCTGCTGCTGCTGCTGCTGCTGCTGCTGCTGCTGCTGCTGCTGCTGCTGCTGCTGCTGCTGCTGCTGCTGCTGTTGCTGCTGCTGCTGCTGCTGCTGCTGCTGCTGCTGCTGCTGCTGCTGCTGCTGTTGCTGCTGTTGTTGCTGTTGCTGCTGCTGTTGTCCGTGCCGCTCCTCGTACTGCTGCCTTGCCTTCCAGCTGCAACCTCAATCTTGCTGACACCCATCCCCCCTGGTTGTTATGCTTATCCTCATTAGTTGGCCGCTAAACCCTGGTCAACCCCCCCTAATTATCGTAGTGTAGCCCATCAAATTCATGCAGTCAAGCTTGTTCCTTTGAATGTGCTTTTGCTGCTCCTTTCCCCCTTGCAGCTCCTCATTGATTGGTCTGCCCTCAACCGCTCCCTCCGTCCTCGTGTGCTGTGGGTGGTGGCTCGCTGCATCGATATGCCCCCCAAGCCAGATCAGAAGTGGGACCTCGTGATCCGTGTGCTGCACGAAACGCTGTGCAGGTACCGCTTACTGTCTGGCAACTGCAGAGCAAGTGCATGTGGAGAAAACACAGTCAAAGACACGTGTGCTTAGTTAGGTTGGCTGCTCATGACATGTGCATGCTTGATGACATGTGAATGTGCAGCAAGTTTGCGTGCGTTTATGTGTGGAGCGCTGATGCCATTGTTAAGCGAAGAAGATTAGTTCTTCTGCATTCTGTGCCTGTGTGTGGAATTGTTTCTTGTTACTGAACAGGCTCATGCTTTTGATTGTTGCACAGTTGTTATTAGTCTTTAGCTTGCCAGGTAGCCTTTCTAATCGCTTGGCTCTGACTTTGCTGGTCAGCAAGTCTATGCCACAATGCCTGCTCTTTCCTTTCCACGGCCTACTCCCTTCCCTACAAATTTCATTCTGTTTACTACACCCCGCCACATTCCGCCATCCATCAGGCCCTTGGCAACCCTAGCATCTACACGCGCATCCGAGCTAATGGCTTCGGCTGCGAACGGTGCCATGTACCAGAGCGGGAGGCAGGTGTGTGTGTGCACCTTTATTTCAGAGCTGGCGCTGCCTATATGGAGTGGGCTTTGGGTCAAGGTGCTTGTTAGAATATATACATTCACGTGTGTGCCAAGGCTGATGAGTGCGGAACGCGGCAAGGTTGATCCGTAAGAGATATTATAGATTAGGGCCAATTTACCAGCTTATACGCTCTCTTGCGGCTTGGGTCATGCTGAGAGTATTACCGGTAAAGGAAACGTGTATCATGCATTCACTCCAAAACGTGTTTACTGACTGTCCCTCCCGATATCTCCTAATTTTCAGCAGTCCATGGTGCTCAAACTGCTTGCCTGATTCCTTTGATTCACGACCCTCTCCGCCACAAATTCCATATTTCTTGCAGGGCTGGCCCCGTGACAAGCCATTCACCTTTGACATTGCAGCTGCCAGCGCATTGTGTGAAGGCCCTGACTATGACGCAGCGTCTCTGGTTGTGGGCTTCACTGCGGCCCAGCACTGGGCACTTAAATTGCAGGTGGGGTAGAGCTATGCTGCCTCTTATTAAGCATTTAGATCTTGGTACCAAGTTTAAGTATTTGTTTATACCCAAGGTAAGGTACGGTATGCCACAAAGCTCTTTATTGTACGCCACAATGTCAAAGCACAAGGCGCTTGAACAAAATCCACTTGAGCGGAATTCCATGAGATTGTTGGCAGTCAAATCAATAAGTCGGTCTGATGTAATTGTTAGTAGTGCACATCTGTGTGCGTTTGCGTGTTTGTAAAGGGAAAGAAGGTGTTGCACACAGAGCTCTTTTATTTTTAGTTATTCGTTATTTTGTAAGTTATCTCGTTACTCTTGTCTCTGTCGTACCTGCTTTCAAGCGTGGGCTGCTGCATGGTGCTTGAAGCCCTGCATGAGCAGCATGCACTTTATGGAGGGACATGCTCCTCACAAACCAAAGCTACCAAGACAGCTTGGATGCACTTTTATCTTCAACCGTAACAATGTAAATGCGTTGTAAGTAAATGCATTGCTTGTATTGCTAAACGAACGCCCTGGCCACTGCCAGACGTGTGACCCTGGATCTATTGCAGTGAAGGACGCGTTCTTTCTGGCCAAAATTTAAATGCATGGCATGTTGAAACTGCTTTGTACCGCACAGAACGCCCTGGCCACTGCAATACATTACCCCGTTTTAATGGAGGGTGTTTATCTCCCGGCCAGAATGTAATTGCTGTGCATGTAACTATTACTTGTACCGCACAGAACGCACTGGCCACTGCAATACATTACCCCGTTTAATGGAGGGTGTTTATCTCCCGGCCAGAATGTAATTGCTGTGCATGTAACTTTTACTTGTACCGTACAGAACGCCCTGGCCACTGCAATACATTACCCCGTTTTAATGGAGGGTGTTTATCTCCCGGCCAGAATGTAATTGCTGTGCAAGCAAATACTGCTTTGTACCGCACAGAACGCACTGGCCGCTGCTGGACGTGATCCTGACCCTGTTTTGGTGGAGGATGTGCACTTCTTGGCCAGCAGGATGGACGACATGCTGCGTACATGTCTTGGCAGCAGCGAAGCTTCAGGTGGGAGTTGTGGCAGTATTTTGAGTCAGGTTGTGTGGATGTTGTGGATTTTTGAGCCCAGAGGTGGGTACGGCAGAGGTGGCTTTGGAGCAGAGAGACTGCAGGTGGGGGTAATCTGGATTTTTACTGCTAGCACTTTACTTACTAAATACCTAGTTCCATGGTAGGTAGTAGTGTGCTGCACAGCCTGGTTTCAATCGGTAGGTGGTAGTGTGCTGCACAGCCTGGTTTCAATTGGTAGGTGGTAGTGTGCTGTACAGCCTGGTTTCAATTGGTAGGTGGTAGTGTGCTGCACAGCCTGGTTTCAATTGGTAGGTGGTAGTGTGCTGCACAGCCTGGTTTCAATTGGTAGGTGGTAGTGTGCTGCACAGCATGGTCACATTTCTCTGGATCTCCCCCTACATATAGAGCTTACATTCAAGCTGAAGTGTACACACAAACTCACCCACTTGCACACAACACAGGCGCTCCTGGGTTGCGTGAGTGGGCCAAGCGTGTGCTGCGGAGCCTTGCCACCATTGCACTCTACGTGCCCCCAGCTCAGCGAGAGAGAGAGGAGGCAGACAAGCGGCAAGAAGCGGAGCGCAAGGAGCGTAAGGAGCAACGCAGGAGTAAGCGACGCAGGTGAGGGGCCGTGTATGTGTGTGTGTATGTGTGTGTCTCTTGGGTGCTGTTTGCTCAAAAAGGGCGCTCGGTCGTGTGTTCAATGTTTTAGTGTTTGTGTGTTTATAGTGTGCTTTGGAGGAGGCATGTGAGACGTGTACCTGCCATATGCATATGTACTTTTGTAGGGACGGACATGTCTGTGTTAATATTTTGTGCTTTAAGTGGCATGTGAGACGTGTGCCTGCCATATGCATATGTACTTTTGTAGGGACGGACAAGGCGCTGCCGGAAGCAACTCCAGCAGCAGTGACGAGGGGGACAGTGACAGCTCGTCAGGACACAAACGCAACCGCCAGCAGCAGGACAGGCAGGATGGAGATGACAGCTCTCCTGGTGTTGAGGACGGAGGTAAGGAATGCTTCATTTTCTCAACAACCATACTCAGGCGACAGGACTCACATTTAAGGTCCTGCTAACAATTATAGTGTCGTGACAATGAAATCAAAGTGGGTCCTATGCAGAAGGGAGGTGGTTGCTTGATCTTGGTCTCAATTCGGATGAAAAAATTTGGGGCTTTAGCAAACACTAGAGAAAAGCAGACGCAACTAAACATGTCGATATGTCGATAAATATTTCTGGCACATGCACAGGCTTACTCAACAGCTTTTGCTAGTGCAACAACATCACCTAGAATATCAATGCTCCTGTACCTTTGCAGGTGGCACCAGCAATCCCTTCAAACGGCGCACGTCTGCTTCCTCTGGGTCCTCCTCTGGGTCCTCCATTGATGGCACTGGGGGCACAATGCCTGTGGCCATGCCGCCCTCATTATTCATGCTGCAGGTAAAGCTAGGCCTGGTTTTGACCAGGTTTATGCCTCCACATGATCCTCCTGTTGTGGTGTTGTATGTATGTGTGTGTGTGTGTGTGTGCGCGCGCGTGTGTGTGTTTGTGTGTGTGCATGTGCTTGTACGTGTGCGTGTGTTTGTGGGCGTAAGTGTGAGTGTGTGGGTGTACGTATGCGTGTGCATTTGTGTGTGCGTGAGTGTGAGCGTGCGTGCGTGTGCATGTATGTACATGTGGGTGTATGTGCAAGCGTGTGTGTGTGTGTGCGTGGGTGCGTGTGTTGTTGTGTGCCTGCATGCCTGTGTGCCTGTGTGTCTGTGTGTTTGTGTGTTTGTGTGCGTGTGTCTGTGTGTGTGTATGTGTCTGTGTGTGTGCGTGTGTGTGTGTGTGTGTGTGTGTGTGTGTAGGTCTAACCTAAAGCACACACATGTGTGGCGTGTGTGTGTGTTTGTGTGTGTGTGTATGTGTGTGTGTTTGTGTGTGTGTAGGTCTAACCTAAAACACACACATAAACACACACACACACTGACACACACACTGACACACAGACACTCGCACACTCGAACACAGACACACAGGCAAACAGGCACACAGGCACGCACACACACACACATACACACACACTTACACACACACTGACACACTGACACACAGACACACACACTGACACATAGACACACACTGACACACAGACACTCGCTCACAAACACACAGACACACAGGCACAAAGGCACACACACACACACACACACACACAAACACACGCAGAACATGGCCAAAGGAAAACCGCCCCCACCCCCGCCTGGTGCTCCGCTTCAGCCAGTGGACTCTGAAGGCCTGCCTACGCATGGACAGGTGTGGGTTAATTAGAGGTCTGATTTGTGGACGATTACAAATGAGTCTTCTTGTTTATGTAGCACAATAACAAACAAACAACAGATTTATGTAGCACAATAACAAACAACAGATTTATGTAGCACTTTAACAAACAACATAATTGTGTAGCACAATAACAAACAACATAACTATGTAGCACAATAACAAACAACATAATTATGTAGCACAATTACAAACAACATATTCATGTAGCACAATAACAAACAAACAACATATTTATGTAGCACAATCACAAACATCATGTCTCATGTATGACCGGCATATCCTATCCTCATGTCTGACCGTCATGCAGGCGCACACACACACACACACACACACACACACACACACACACACACACACACACACACACACACACAAACACACACACACACACACACCCACCACGGGGCACACCGATGGCAAACGTGAATTTGCTTACAGGAGGACGTAGCTGGTAGCTTTGTTGATGGGGCTGGCCACGGCCCTCAAGTCAATGCCTTTGCTCACGGCATCAAGGTGTCTTCCAACCCCAACCGAGCCATGACCACGCCTGTGTCTGGGAATCCGGAGCAGGATGAGGAGGCACGCAAAGCAGCAAAGGCCAGGTAGATTGGGGAAAGAATTATAACGGGGCTTGGGGATGGCTCCTCCTGTTCTTCTATATTGCAGTAACCCTAGTTCCTTTCTTCTGTATCGCAGTAACCCTAATCCTTTTTTTTCTTCAGTAACCCTAACCCTAAACCCTGACCCTTTCTTCTGCATTGCAGTAATTGGATTGTACCAAATGCACATTCAGCTCATTTCCCTGATTACATAAGAGGTGTTTCCACTGCTGCCTTGTTAGCATGCCACATCCCAGCTGCATCGCTGAAAGATTTATGGGGTGGAGGACCCCAATTTTACTGTAACTTCAAACCGTGTTTCAAATCAAGCTTGCTATGGGCAGACAGTTCGGAATGCTGTGGAACTGTCATTATTGCTTATGTGCGCTTTAAGCTCATCGTTCTCATGGACGGTGCGAGAGGTAACAGTAAATGTGTGCCTTTATTTGATAGAGCTGCCTAAGTGTATGCTTAGAAATTATGTACTGACCTTATGTGGTTCAGACACTAGCACACAACTCAAGTGTGCACAATGTTTGCATGCACACACACCCTCACTCATGCGTGCACTTCAGGCACAAGGAGGCATTCCGCACTCGTGCTGCCACCATTGGGCATGGCAACGGTTCTGTGGCACAGTACATGGTGAGAGAAGAGGAAGAGCCTGAAGTGTAAGGTGTATTGACCATCTGTTTGGTTGTAGGTGGAAGCTCTGGGTACAGATCGTAGACAGCCAATTCGTGAGGTAGAACTTTGTTGGCAACACGGGCTCAATAATTCCAGACGGGCTCAATTAATCTACACAGGCTCAATACTCCTTTTTATATCCTCTGTATCAGGGTTGTCCAGTTCGGGGTTCGTTCAAAAGTTTGGGTTCGCGAAACTTTCACGCATTTTAACGAACCCTAAAATGCCGTTTGTGATTAGCTATTAAAACTTCGTCGAACGTTATGCCTATTTTTCGAATTCTTAGGTCCAAACTTGCAGCCCAAAATGCAGGAAAGAGCCTTAGATGGCCGTCAAACGTTCTGATGTTTTCTCACTCATAAATAATATTATGTTATATTTATATAAGACTGTTTTAGACGAGTATGACCATGGAAACCAGCAACATTCTCCATTTCCGAAATTGCACATCAAACTGCTCGAACAGTTTGAGGGTTCTAGAACTTTCACGAACTTTATCGAACTCCTTGCTCCAAAATATCGAACTGAACAACCCTGTATGGGTATAAACGGCTGGAAGTCCAGTGTCTTGGGCATACATGGTGCAAAAAACATTGCAAATCGCGTTTTGTAAATTTACGCATGGCAAAGGAGAGGGGATCATGACAGAGGTTTTGAGCTGGAGGGTATGAGGCTGCTGTGCCTTTCTGGTTGCGTGCTTCATTTGCAGTTTGCATTATGATGCAGGACCTGCATGCCATAACGTGGTTAATTGCTCGATATACCGGCTCCTCAAGCACTGAGAGTACCATGAACAGCAAACACGTCATACATCATGACAATGCAGCTCCATGTGAGAGCACGCCTCACGCCTCATAGCTTTAAGGGTTGCAGTTTTGAATGGACATGCCTCTTTGTTCCTTTGTATGCCTCTGCAAGGAACAGACACATTTCCAGGGTTGACTAGAACTGTGTATATACACCGTGTATGACCGTATATTTGGTGATTTCCCTGCCAGAAATACTGTATGCACACCGTATATTCATGGTTCTGGCCAACCTAACACATTTCTCATACGTGCCGTTACACTCACTTCACAGCCTTTCCCCACACCCAATGACCGTCGCAGCTCCAGTCAAGTGCTGTGTATGCCTCATGGGGCTATCCCTTTGCCTGGGGCCCTCGTGCTGCTGCCCTGGCACCCTCCCGCAGAGCTCGTCGCTCCCGCACCCTAGCCACTCACGTGTCTGCTGCTCTGTCGTACATCATGAGGGGACCGACCTTGTTGCCAGGTTGGTGAAAAGCAGTAGGTATAAGTGCTACGCATGTGTTATTATAAATGTTTGTACAATAAGGTGCCAATAAGGTCACTGCTTTGTCGTGACTAAAGCTTGCCTGAGTGTTGGAGTTCTTTCGCTCGGAAACGTGCAGCCCGCCAAGTGTCGTTCCAGTAGTATGCTGGTGTTCAAAACATGTTATTGACCAAAGCCTGTTGTCTGGAAGAATGTTGAACCAGATCAGGAGGCTGTAGTTATCATAGTGTTTTGCACTCAAGCACAGGGTCTCGCTGTTACCTATTCACGTCGAACTCCTCAAGCTTAAATTTCCTTTTATGCCTTGAAATTCCATGCCCATCTTCAAATTCTCGCAGCCTTTTCATCCTCAGACGTATGTTGTCCTACCACACATTGCACAGAGTCCATAGCAGGCATTCCCACACAAATTGTCACTGTTCTTCCTCTTATACCCTCTCCTTTCTTCTTCGACGTTTCCCTGTTATCTTGCCAGACATAACCACACTCAACAGTATAGGCATTCCCAAACACTGTCACCTCTCACCTTCTCCAACCCTTTTCGTTCTTAATCAACACTCTCCATAGGCCTCCTTCCAGGCTCGTTAGGCACCCAGCAGACCATATCCCAAGGCTCACGCATTGAAGAGAGCCCTGCGTTAGCTGTGTCATGGGGTGCTACACGCTTGGATACTCCTGCGTTTTGGGCTGCGCTGTCTTTGGACCCTGCTGACTCGCCCACCCTGCCATCCCCCTCAATAGGGAGCCCAGGTACGAAAAAAGAGAAAGTGGAAATTTGAATGAAAAGGGGGCACCAAAGGCTTCAATACCAAATGTACTAGGCGGGTTAAGGCAGTGAGACTGCTGAACTTGCCTGGCGGGATTTTGTCCTAAACAGGGTCAATGTGTGTAGGCAGAGCTCCAAGGACAAAAAGTGGGAGACGGACACTGGCAGCCTGGCTCACGGGAAAGTGGAGAGTGATTCAGTACTGCCTGGTTTGTGTGCTACAGTGCGTGATCTTACGGCCAAAATGTTCGGAAATTGTTTTTTTGTTATGATGCTCCATTGGTGTTGGGTAGCACCTGCTCATCATGCTAAGGGAAATACAGGTGCTTCAAGCCGATCGTGATTTTACTCCGGCCTGGTGCCATAGTATGCTGTGACGTGCACGAGCATGATTGCCTGTGTTCATGAACGGGAGCATTTGTGTGTCAGGCTAGGGGTGGCACAAACAGTTTTGACCAAGCATGGCATTAACGCACTGTGCTGTGTGCTGTTGTATGCATCACTTATGGCACGTTTTAACATTTTTAAGCCACTCCACCACATGTTCAGGCTCCGGTACGGGTGGCCAGTGTGAGCTCACAGGCCCAGGGGACCCTCTGCTGGTGGTGGGCAGCTTGAGCTGTAATGCACAGGACTCTAGCCATTTGCTGCTGCATGCACAGCTCAGCATCACAAACAGGTGCGTCAACCCCTAGGTTTGGTGTATTCCCACCAAAGTTTACACCAGGGCGCGCAGGCCCGCCCAGCGCACCCCCCGCCCCCAAAACTTGCACACTGACCCAGACTTTCAAATCAGGCAGCCCTGCGGTGTCAGGGGGAGGGGAGGGGCAGGGGGTGGTGCTGCTGGGCGCACCCCGGAACGAGTTTTGTGAAAGTTGAGACTCAGGGCCTGGCCAGAGCCACGCAGCCAACGTCCAGGTCTGAAACTTGGCAGGCAGGCCAAGCAAAACTTTTTGTCGAGGCATACAAGTTTTGGTGACCAGGGGTGCAGAAAGCAGTGCTGTGGAAAGAACTGACTCAATGTTTGGTAGCTGGAGGAAGCTGCCCGGCGCTCAGCCCAGCCCATGCCCCCAGAACATCATTTGAAAACACAGGCGTGGACAGGAGACGTTTTTGAGTGTGCCGGCTGGGTCCGGGGCCAAGGAGAGGCGCGGACAGAAAGTTCGCTGCTCCATGCAAGCACACGACTCATTAATTTAAATTTCATATTATAAATTACAAGTGTATGAATTGCCATGGCTGTGTTGCGGAAGCCGTGTCTGCTCTTCCTGGTGTGTTGGTGCGTTGGTTGGTAGACTGCTCCATGTGTGTGCCATGTGCACTTTCCTGGCATGTTGGTGGTGCAGGGTATGCTCCTCCTCACAACACCCGCAGCAAACGCAGCATGCAAAGTGTGTGGGAGGGAAGGTTACAACGCACGCACCTGCCCACAGAGGGGCACAGCTATACAGCCAGTTCAGCAGCAACAACCACAGGGGCGACAGCAGGGGTGTAGCATCTGTTTTGAGCCTGGCCGCAACGCGCGCACGCACGCGCAGCATGAAGCAGCAGCATTAACAGCAGCAGCAGCAGCAGAGCGCTCAGCAAGAGGGGAGTACGTGTGTGGGTACTGCCAGAGAGTAGTTAGTGGTGAAGAGCGCGCGCGTTGGCTTCGCCAACTTTTCAGCGTCGCTTGCGACGCTACCCCCCACTTGTCAGAATTAGATTTAAGGGGGGTCATTTTGTAGCTCTTGAAGAGCTCTGATCGTGATCCCCATTTATATTATAACAAAAAATAAACGGGAGCTATGCTTTTTAAGGAGGCCAGAACCCATACAACGTACACAGGCACACATGGTCACAGTCACGAGACCCCTCTTCTTCCCCCACTTCATCAAATTATCTTGTTTGTGTATGCACGTGTGTGTGCATGCGCGTGTGTGGGTGGGTGTGGGTGTGGGTGTGGGTGTGGGTGTGGGTGTGGGTGTGGGTGTGGGTGTGGGTGTGGGTGTGGGTGTGGGTGTGGGTGTGGGTGTGGGTGTGGGTGTGGGTGTCGGTGTGTGCGAACATGCGTGTGCGCGTGCTTGCCTATGGTTGTATGCATGCGTGGGTGCGTGCATGTGCTTACACATTTGTGTGTGCTGAAGTTCGTACATGCATGCGTGTACGTGTGCGTCAACATACACGTACGTGTGTGCACATATGTGTGCGCGTGCGTGTACCTTTGTGTGATTGCGTATCTTTGCACACAGGTATGCGTGCACGTATGTGTGCGTATGTGAGTGCGTGCGGGGTATACGTGCCAAATATGTGTGTGTGTGTGTGTGTGCCGTTATTGTTCCTGCATCATCTCCGCCCTGGAAACCTTCAGTGGGGTTGGCTTGCATGCCCTAAAGGCAGCCCTGCTCATACTCCACTCCTGGTGCTTCTGTACCTGCTGCTGAGCCCCTTGCTGTCGAACCTGGCTGGCTGCTGTTGAACCATGTGAGGGACTCCCTTCCTGATGGACGCTTTAACACAAAAAACAATCAAGATTTGCCTGGATATAGGGGCTTTGAAGTTGGTGGTCTCAAAGGCCAGTGGAAGGTTGCTCTTGACAACTCATTCAGACCGTATAAATACGTATTATACGGCGCATATATATGTATACGCCGGCTTATATTCACATACGGACATACAAATACGGATACAGAGAAATTTTGTGTACATCCGTGTATACACAGTACATATGTATACAGTAGTACATATCCGTACAGTATGTATACAGTAGTACATATCCGTGTATACACAGTACATATGTATACGGCGTACATATACTTATACAGTTCTGGCCTACCCTAGTAATGATGCATACTTGCTCTGGTACAAACTCACACAATCTGGCACACAGGACTGAGTGTGACATCCGCGGCGCATTGGTGCATGTGTTGGTGCATGGCCCTGCACTGGTGCCCAAACGTGCGCTGCTGTGGACTGTGCCCCGCTTATCACCCCAAGACAAAGTCACACACACAGTGCCTCTGAGGCTGCTTGGGTGCGTGTGCGTGCATGTTAAACGTGTGTGCAGCAGAGGAGCAGCCGGCCATTCCAAGTTGTAGTGTAGGTATCTACTGCATGGGGGGGTAAGGTGAGGCTAGCAGAGGCGCAGCGTCCTGTGAGGTGTTTGGTTTTGCTTTCCCAAGCACAGTGAAAAGGCGCAGAGCCAGTACCGGTGCTTGTTCTTGCGCGCGTCTAAATTGTTCAAACATGGATGTACGAGGCTGTGCTTCCGTGTGTGGCGCCTATTCCCTACTTGTAGTTGTTTACCCTGCTTTCTAAATAATTATAAGGTTTTGTGTGCATCAGGTTTGCGTATGTGGATATGTAAGAAGCTGCTGATCCGTCTTCAATGACTACCCACAATCGTTTGCATTGTCGCCCAGTTTATGACGCACCCATATTGTTTGTAAATGCGCACACAGGTTTGGGCATGTGGAGCTGCAAGTCCGTCTGCAGCTACTGCCTACAGCTGTGTTTGCTGCTGCTGCACTAGAACTTAGTGGCGCTACCACAGCCACCTCACAGGATATTGCCAATGCAGGTCAGTGCCTTGCCTGTGTGTTATGTGTTATGTGCGTTGTGCGATCGAGTATGCATAATGTCACACACACACATGTACACGAGTATGCAAAATGTCACACACATGTACACAAACATGTGTAGGTTGGGTGTGGGCGATGTTGTTGTGGGTGCCACAAACACAAATACATTGCCAAATCAGTCAGGCCAAATACTGAAGTACCTTTCACTGACAATAACTTTCTGATGTAATCGCAACTCTATTTCAAGTCGCAGCTCTACTTTTTCTATTCTTCTTTCCTATTTTTGCACACGGCTTTTCATTGCATGATGTTGTAATTCAGGCTCTGCTCAAAGGGACCTTTGAATCAAAACGCATCAATCTGCATAACAAACACCAGCTCCAGATCAGAATCCTGAATAAGAGTGAAACTGTATCAGGGACTGTGTATCACTCTTTTGTGCATTCAGCCTCATTGCACAGATACTTGTAACTTTGCATAATGAGACAACGAGCATGCTTTCCTTCTGTTTTACTCACTTACACTCAGCTACGATCTCATGTAAGTAAATGAACTGTCTGACAAGTTTCACAACATCCTGAGCTTGCTTCCCATCTGTTATACCACCTTACAAAATAGATAACGCAAAAAATGTGCTTGCGTGTGATTGATGAGCACCTGGTTGTGCTTTTTCTTAACCGAACCCTAGCCTCCTTACTACATGCTCCAAGCATCTTTCCGCTGCACCTGGTGTGTGTGTGTGTGTGTGTTTGTGTGTGTGTGTATGCTTAGGTGTGTGTTTGATTGTGTGTATGTCTATGTGTGTGTGCGTGTATATGTGTGTGTTTGCGTGTATGTGTGTGTGTGTTCTTGTGTGTGTATGCTTAGGTGTGTGTTTGAATGTGTGTACGTCTATGTGTGTGCGTGTGTGTGTGTATGTGTGTGTGTGTGTGTGTGTGTGGTGCAAATGTGTGTGTGTGTGTTGTGTGTGTGTGTGTGTGGGTGGGTGTGGGTGTGGGTGTGGGTGTAAGTGTGGGGGTGGGGGTGGGTGTGGGTGGGTGGGTGGGTAGGTGTGTGTGTATGTGAGAGCCCCTGCCTGTGGCGCCAGCTTTATGCAGCTTAAGTCACACATGAAGGATTCTATCTCTTTCTAATTTCATGAGACACGTGAACTCA
>Ga0307945_1001545_pt1 | contig 18085 bp, 16 predicted proteins | sample OrgLakmetagen228_FD_201818 | JGI IMG/M metagenome (GOLD analysis project Ga0307945, IMG submission 201818) | Saline water microbial communities from Organic Lake, Antarctica - #228 | ecosystem: Environmental > Aquatic > Non-marine Saline and Alkaline > Saline | place: Antarctica: Organic Lake...
AGCACACCTCTGCGCTCGAGCACACACCTCTGCACTCAAGCACACCTCTGCGCTCGAGCACACACCTCTGCACTCAAGCACACCTCTGCGCTTGAGCACACACCTCTGCACTCAAGCACACCTCTGCGCTTGAGCACACACCTCTGCACTCAAGCACACCTCTGCGCTCGAGCACACACCTCTGCGCTTGAGCACACTTGCTACTTGCTACAATCAACTTGTGCCTGAGCACACTTGCTACAATCAACTTGTGTCTGAGCACACTTGCTACAATCAACTCGTGTCTGAGCACACTTGCTACAATCAACTCGTGTCTGAGCACACTTGCTACAATCAACTTGTGTCTGAGCACACTTGCTACAATCAACTTGTGTCTAATCACACTTGCTACAATCAACTTGTGTCTGAGCACACTCGCTACAATCAACTCGTGTCTAAGCACACTTGCTACAATCAACTCGTGTCTGAGCACATTTGCTACAATCAACTTGTGTCGTCCGTTGTGAGGGCAGCCCAAAAGGAGTCTCAGAATACCAGTGGTAATCATTTGCGATTGTCACTCAAAGGAATGTCTGAGGACCGGTGTGTGTATGTGTGTGTATGTGAGTGTATGTGTGTGTGTATGTGTGCGTATGTGTGTGTATGTGTGTGTATGTGTGTGTATGTGTGTGTACGTATGTGTGTGTATGTGTGTGAATGGAAGGCTCCAAAATCGTGCTTGTACCAAATGGCGCCCCACCAAGCACCACGGCAAGTGACGTACGGGCCTTCACTAGTAACAACCAGTGTGCAGTAGAGGGGGGCTTCAATTACGTGCTTGCGCCAACCAGAGTCCCTCCAATTGATTGAAGCACACAGTAAAGAAGTATAATTGTAACTCGATTTACCTCTTTTCCAATTTATGACCTATTGTCTATGCACGTCACACCCAGGATTCCCCACTGCACCTGACACACAACTCACCCTGGATGTTGCATTGTGCTTATTGCTCATCACATCCTAGATAATGATGCATTGCAACTCACGCATACCACACCCTGGGCTTCGCATTGCACCTGACGCACGACTTACCCTAGATTTTGCATTGTACTTGATGTAAACGGCTCCCTTGATAGCTGCCAGATCTGCAGTGCCATCGACCTGAAAAAGAACCACAAACCAGGGGGCAACAGGGAAGTGCGTGAGCAAGCGTTAAATAAATCTGCAATCAATCCAGACACAGTATGCATCATTTGCAAATATGCAAATACGGTTGGGAAAAAATGTAAACTGTATTTAAGAAAGAGAGAATAAACTAAAACTGTATTTATGAAAGAGAGAAAACCAGAACAGTGAGCAAAGAAGACACACACAGACACATACAACATACACAAAGGAAGCTGCTACATATGTGTAAGGTTGGCCAGAACCATATATATATACGGTGTATATACGGTATTGTTGGCAGGGATATCACTAGATATACGGTCATATACGGTGTATATTATACCAATATTTTCCGTCCTGGCCAACCCTACATATGTGGCAAAGTAGGCTCTTGGGGCAACGAAGAAGAAAGCGATAAAATATTTAAACACTTTGCAATGCTCAAATTCCATCGCTCTCTTCTATTTTGGGCCTGAGGTGCGTAAACGTGTACGCGGCACCCTGTTCTCTGCTACGATGAAGGTCGCGGCGACCGCTGGTTTGATGTCAAAGTCTATACGATTGGTTTTTCCCCTACAAAGGGGGTACCGTGTGGCCTTGAGCAAAGCGTGATATGAACAAGGGAGCACGTGCGCATGGTTTTGTAAGAGTGGCTCATCCTGAGTTCAGCTGCATGAACAGACGAGGTAGACAAGGGTTGGCCAGAACCATACATGCATATGTACGGTGTGGTGGGGTGTGGTGTGTGTATATGGTGTTCTAAACAGAGAGCTCTTCTTCAGCAGGGGAACTGTTTTACGGTGTGGTTTACGGTGTGGTGTGTTTACAATGTTTTTGGGAAAATGGTTTAGCACAGGGGAGTCACCATCCGTACGGTCATATATAGGGTTGGCCACAACCATATATATACGTGTCTACACTGTATTTGGCAGGGAAATCACCAATTATACGGTCATATACGGAGCATATACACAGTTGTGGCCAACCCTACGAATGACCAATGAAGTAGATCAAAACACTTGCAGCGATAGGGGCCAGCGTTCCTGGTTTGTGTAGTATATGGTCATCCCTGTGCCAAAATCATCCCCAATAAGGGCTAACAAGCTTTCCACTCAATTCAACGCCCCCTATACACCTTTTAAATGCAGGATACTTGATTTTATATCTTTACCATTGAAATTTGCTGGAAATTTGGCGTTCTGGGGTGCTGTGTACGGCTCGGTGCCCCATTTGGCAGGGAAAAGGTGCATTTTTGAATTTGATCAACCTTTGCTTCAGGATATAAGCTTTCTAAATGTTATGTAACAATGCTGCAGTGTCGAATTTGGGGCACGGGTTCCTGGGAATGCCGGCGAGTGGGAGGCACTCACACACAAGGGACACAGAGGAAAAAGACCAATTCGTCGTTCCGTACCTGCTGCAAGTTTTAGCCCGTTTTTTGCTCTCAGTGTTGCGGGGTTAAATGACAGGTTACTATACAATGTAAATGGGGCCAATCGACGGCCTGGCTGAATTTTGGTTCAATTTTGTGTAGCGTTACATGCAAGCAATTTTAGCTGGAGCTTCTTCGGCTCCACTTCACATCCTCACTTTCACATCAGAGTTGCGGTATGAAATATCAAGGATATTTAATACCTACTCAAATTGCGAGCCAGCCACTGGGTCTTTCTGCCTGCTTTTTTTGTAGACATGTAAAGAAATAACATCAGTGGCTATCCAACGCAACTTTCAGGTCCCAAAACGGTGGAGTGGTTGGGAATGATGTGTCCAGTTTAGGGGTATTGGCCCTATTTGCCCGGGGGTGTGGGGGGGGTGGCATGGGGACGACCAGTAGAACGTCTAGGGTTATGAGCGACTGTATGAGCTTGCGCGCAGACTTTGCACACTTTATTCATACAATATACATCTGAATAGATAGACACTTTGATACACGTGTGTATGTGTGTGTATGTGTGTGTGTATATGTGTGTGTGCACGCGTGTATATTCACTGGGTTTTTTCATTAGTGTATTGCTGTAGGGTTTCGTGATGCCGTAGGGTTTCGTGGTGACCTCCCTCGATGCAGGATTTTGTCCCTCACATCAAACACACTTGTGTGTACGGGCGTGTATGTGTGTATGTGTGTACGTGTGTATGTGCGTGCATGTGTGTATGTGTGTCTTTGTGGGTACATGTGTCTGTGTGTATGTGTGTATGAGTGTATGTTATGTGTGTATGTGTGTATGTGTCTCTTTGTGGGTACATGTGTCTTTGTGTGTGGGTGTGTGCATTGTGCATTGTGCATGCGTGTTTTTTTTGTGTGTCACATCAAACACACGTGACATTATGTGTAAGGCACACCAAACACACGTTTATGTAAACAAAATGTACTCTTCTTCCACTCACCCTAGATACAGGCTTCACGTACGGAAGGCCTAGCCCTTGGCACCAATCTCTCAAGGCTCTCACTCCCACACGCACACTCCCGGCCATGACCCCAAACATGACCTCCTGGTCGGCAGAGCTGTCATCTGTGTGTGTGTGTGCTTATGCAACTACACCTGTGTGTGCCTATGCAACTACACCTGTGCGTGCCTACTGAGTGTGTGTGATTTTCCGTGCAAACTTGTGCGTGCCTACTGATTGTGTGTGCGTACATGTGCCTGTGTGCATGTGTCTGCATGTATGTGTATGTGTGTGTATTCTCTGTCCCCTACAACGCGGAGTGGCGTCATCACTGCTATACCTGCTAGAGTGCGTACGCACGTATATGTACCCTTTAGACTGATACGCCTAACCCCCTGTCTGGTGGAAAAAATAGCACCGGCATCCTCCTCCTTACCTTGCCCGTCCAAGCTTGTGCTGCCTTTACTGTCTATTCCCTCAGGGCTGTCTGACAGGCCCTCTTCACCTGTTCTTCCAGATGTCTGGGTCATTTCTGCTTCCTGCACAGACACACACACCAAAATTCACACATACGCCAAAATTTACACGCACGCCAACATTCACATGTACGCCAAAATCCACACGTACGCCCAAATTCACACGCACGCCAAAACTCACACGCACGCTGGAATCTTGAGGTTGCTGCTCTGTCTAGTACACGCTGATCAATCTTGTGTGTTGTGCACGTTAACCTTCACACCTTTCCATAACATTGCAAAACTTCACCACCTGCATTGCACGCGCATTCGCTTCTGCCTGCGCTGCCAGTGCATGCAGCTCTGTGTGCAATCATGCGTTTGTTCCTCCAGAAATAATGTAGGTATTCCGACTTACTTGGTGCGGCAAAGAGCATATAGGATTCCTCACCCTTTTATTTCTGCACCAATGTCTTAGTCAACACACGTATAGCGTTAGTGACCGCCCTGAGCATCCAGAGAAAAAAGAACAAAAGGAAAACCACTCTCCACACTGGTTAAGGAAAAGGAGCCACTTTGGTACCGGGTACCGTATAAGAGTTTAGATACACTCGAGAAAGCTGGAAATGATCAGGATTGCACAAGAGTCTCAGAGCCGGCGAGTGTAGTCCTGACATTCTGTGCCGGTGTTAGTAATAGGCACAGAGAACTGCACAGATCTACCTGTGCGAAACCTCAAGATACTGGTGCGCCAGCCCTCATCCTGCAACAGGATACTTTTGCCACCTTAACATGTACACATACAGGAGTCAACCCGCCAAATTGGCTTCTGATGAAGGAAATCAAATGTAGGAATATGGTGGGCCAACCCTCAAATTGGCAAAGACTTCCTGTTGCGCACACATACACATACACATACACACATACACATACACACATACAGGAGTCACCTTCCTCTAATTGGCTGCTTATAAAATCCTAGAAATTAAACGCAGGATTCCGGTTATACAGGAATCACCATCCCTTGATTGGCTGCTGCTGAAATCCTAGAAATCACACATAGGATCCCGGTAATACAGGAGTCACTATCCCCTGAATGACTGCTTCTGAAATCCTATAAATTAAACGTGGGATTGCGGTCATACAGGAGTCACCATCCTCTGAATGGCTGCTGCTGAAATCCTAGAAATTAAACGTGGGATTGCGGTCATACAGGAGTCACCATCCCCTGAATGGCTGCTTCTGAAATCCTAAAAATTAAACGCAGGATTCCGGTTATACAGAAATCACCATCCCTTGATTGGCTGCTGTATAACGATTCATATCAAGTTAGGCAAATGTAGGTCTCTGCTGTTTTTCTAAAGGTTCTAAAAGTTCTAAAAGTAAAAGTTTAGAAGTTAAAAGCGCATGTACCCATACGAGACACAGCAGAGAGCTGTGCCAACGTTCATACCTCCATCAGAAACATGGAATACCTCCATCAGGAATACAGGAATACAGGAATAAAAGAATACCTCCATCAGGAATACCTCCATCAGAAACATGGAAGAGCATAACGATGTTAAATGTCACAGGAGCGTCCTTCCGCCATCTCACGATACAAACAAGCAATACAACAGAATAAAAATCATTGATGAATGCAAACCTAAGTACAGGTACGCTTCTATGGGCAGTGCTTACTGACATATAAGAGCAGCTGTTGTGAGCAATTACTTCTGCACACAGCCAGCAATCGACACACATATGTAGGGTTGGCCAGAGCCATATATACACGGTGCATATACAGTAATTTGGGCAGGGAATCACCAAATAAACGGTCTTATATGGTGTATATAAACAGCTCTTGCCAACCCTACACATATGTCATAGATTGTTGTGCTGAGTCTTATACTTTGCAGTGACAGTGGTTTGTTACTTACTTACATCAACAAATTGTGATTTGTTACTTACTTACAGTGATTTGTTACTTACTTACATCAACAAATCACTGTCACTGCAAAGTAAAAGACTCAGCACAACAATCTGTATGCCAGGATGAAGTCCTCCCTCAGAGAATGCCGCGGCACATTTATGTACTGGACACATTTTGTACCACAACGGCCCTTTGCGGGCAAAAGTGCACAGCATTTCAGCAACAATGCACGATTCTCATCGCCTTAAAGGGCAATTGATGCTTTGCATGTCAGCACAAACCATTTATGTATGGGACACGTTTCGTATCACAACAGCCCATCTACGGGCAAAAGTGCACAGCACTTACTCATCGCAATTATTGCACAGCATTTGAGCAACAATGCACGGCACGCATCCCCTTAAAGTAAAAAATAATACACAGCATTTCAGCACATCCCATCATTTCAACAGTACACAGCGCTGTTGACTTTATCTTACAGGAAGATTAGAGCAGAGCATATCAGCACATCCCATCAAACATTGTCAGGCAAAGAATACGAAATGTCCAATGTGACATGGGCAGCCAGACAGCGATCCACCTAGTCACTTTACAGGGCAAGTAACACTTGCCCTATGCGCTGGGCCTGCAGGTAGTGCCTGTCCTGTGCACTGAATTTAGAAGAAGCAGCTACAGAGATTCTCCAAATTGCGCAATCGTGTAGCAGTTGCAGCAGGTGCGTGCACTTCAGGTGCGTGCGCTTCAGGTGCGTGCAGCAGGTGCGTGCACTTCAGGGGCAGATGTTGAGTCTATAGAAGCAGCTACGATAAACAGAGGTTCACCAAAAAGCGCACCTGTTCCACAGCAGCAGCTGCTGCCGCTGTATGCACTTCAGGGGCTGACGCTGGGTCCAAAGAAGCAGCGAGGGCGGCAGTCGCTTGTCGCTTAGAAGGGGCCCAGCCAGCGGGGGGGAAGGGGTTTGCGTAAGCCACCTGCACGTGTTTATGTGCTAGCTTGAAAACCATACCATCGGTCCAGCGGTGAACGTTGGACCATGTGCAGGCTGCTTGCCGCTTTGCAGGGACAGGGGCGTAAGTTTATAAAATTGGCGCTTCCAGCGGTTACCAATGTTGCATGAATGGAACATGGTTTGTGGCAATGATCACCTGCACGTGTTGTGAGTGTCACACCGTCAAAGACAACATTACGAGGAATAGGTAGGGTTGGCCAGAACCGTATACATATATGCGCCGGATATGGCCGTATGGCCGTATACTCGGTGATTTCCCTGCCTTACATACTGTATTTGCACCTTATAAATATGTATATACGATATATGGTTCTGGCCAACCCTAAGGGATAGGAGGAGCAGACGTGGTGCCCACAAAGAGCAGCTCAGGGGATCCTGGAATTTGCTGCGCGGGTCAGGATCGGTATGAATGTAAGAGCAAGTAACGAAAGCGTAATGCATACATCTTTTTGTACAGTTATTGCAGAAGTTTCAAACTGTCTACGGTGCACGCAGTTCCCCACTAAGAATGAGGCTTGTAAAAGCCATATGATCAACTTTTTGTTAGGATGCACTTGTTGATGCATAAGTTTCTTGTAAGCCTTTTGGAGGGACAGGAGGGACAGGAGTTTGTGCAGCTATTATGTGCAACAGGAGCTGATTTTGGCACTGTCGATAGCAGCCAAGTGTCGCACACATCCCTAAATGATGTGGCAAGAGATTGTAGTCCGACAAGCTTCCCACCAGCAAAGCTGTCCTTAATGCTGCCCGCTTCTCGGGAGACTCCACAAATTGCGTGGCCATGCCTCTGATTCCTTGACGTGTGAAGTCTTTCAGGAGCTTCCATGCCAGCTGTGTTGTGGTGTATGTGTTTTTTGTGTGTGTTTGTGTGTGTTTGTTTGTGTGTGTGTGTGTGTGTGTGTGTGTGTGTGTGTGTGTGTGTGCGTGTGCGCGCATGTATGTTTGTGTGTGCGCGTGTACATGTGTGTGTGCATTGTGTGTGTGCTTGCATGCGTGGATTTTGTGTGTATGTGTGTGTGTGTGTTTGAGTGTGTGCGTGTGCGCATGTGTGTGTATGCACGTGAGTGTTAGCATGCGTGGAAGATCACTGTGCATGCATGTCTGTGTGAGAAAGGTCTGTATGTATGTGTGCGTGCATGCATGCGCGTGAGGTTTAACATGCATAGATGATCACGGTGTGCGTTGTGAATGTGCACGCACGCTTGACCTGTAGATCTGTGAGCCCGCATCTCACCTCTGGAGTGGACGCGAGTCCCACTTGCTGTGGCGGTGATGAGCTATCCCCATTAACAGTGCTGCATAATTTACAATTCCTGCTCCTTCTTCTCAGCTGATGGTGAGCGCTCGTGCACTCAAGCGCGCCTTGCAAGGGAGCAGGGCCTGGATATCTATTGATGGCCAAGGATATTGACGGTACATTGACAGGATGAGGTGATGCTCTGGTTAGGGGGTACCCTTGCACAGATTTGCATGTTTTGCAAGCGAGTGTCATTCCGGTGTTTTCTCTGCTAAGTGCTAGAATAAAATTTATAGAAGTAGAATAGAATGCATAATAGAGGCGGGCCGAGACCCATTCTTCCTCGGGCGCGCGGGGATTCTCACAACACTGGAACCAAGCCGACAGCAGCTAAACTCATAATCTTGGCCCTGTTCTCGCTTGGCATCCTAGGCGGATTTTTCTGGACTCCGTCCAGCACGGTATGGCATTGGGAGCATTCCAGCTTGCACCCACATCACTGGTTTGACACACTTTGCATGTTTCACACTGGTGCATGTTTCACACTAATGCATGTTTCACACTCTGCATGTTTACACTGGTGCAGGCACCCATCCTCAGGGCGACTGAGCTCACGAGGCACGATGGTACGTCCCCCGTCAACTCTCTCGTGCGCATCTCACGTGCCTGTGTCCTTGCTGCCTAAGTTTTCTCTCTACACCAATGCAGGCCTTCGTGCGCACACCAAGGAGTCCCATGGAGATGTGGGTAATCAGGTGCTTACCGCGCTTTTAACGCTTGCGCACGTGTGCGTACCCGCCCCCCCCTTCTCACACAACATTTACACATACAGATACAAACACACCTACACACTACACACACATAACATACAAACACATACAAACACACTTACACACTATCAAACACTCATACACACACACACACACACACACACACAAACACACTATCAAACACTCACACATAACATACAAACACATACAAACACACTTACACACTATCAAACACTCATACACACACACAAACACACTTACACACTATCAAACACTCATACACATACACACACATATACACGTACACATTCATACATACACACACAGCACGCAAACACACACACAAAAACGCACGCACACACATACACACATACACACACTTATATCCGTATTCACACTCATCACACACACACGCACACACACACAAAATAAACAAGCACACACAAACAAGCACACACATACACGCATACACAATTTCACACAAACATACACATACACACACGCACACACGCGCGCACGCACACACATACACACATGCATAGACACATAAACTTCACACACACATTCACACATTCACACATACACACACACACACACACAAACATACACACACATGACGCACCACAGGCTCGTGGACTATCGGTGGAGGAGCATGATGAGCGCCACCCCATGAATAAGGCGCAGGTCATAGCGCAGCAGTCCCATCACGAGGATCAAGATGAGAAGGATGACAAGGTGCGGCAGCGTGGGCATTACAAGGGGCGCACACGCCAAAATGCAAGCATACTTTGCAACATGTGTGTCGAGACCATCCATGCTTTGATGTTGTCCCTGCCCATGAGGTAGACAGAAAAGTAATGCAGCCACCAAGACGTGAAAGGCTTTCCAGAGGACGGTCGTTTAGCAGAAGGAGGGACACTAAGCGAAAGCCAAAAGTGTTCTTTTTTTGCATTTGAGGGGCAACCACTCAGCGACTTACACCACTCCATCAAGTCCAAACCAATCTAGCCACAAACTGAAGCTGACAAGGATCTGTTGTGAAAACTTTGCAGCTACTTTGGGGTTTTAATTAAAGTGGGGTGCAAGTGGGGTTAAGGGGCCTGTCAAAATTGTGCCCCCCAACTTTTACTTACAAACTCAGCTGCGTTGAAATTACACATTAGTGCTGAGCTTTAAAGTAGCAATCAGGGGGCATGTACTGTAGGGACAGGCTTGGTCAGAACCGTATATGTACACCGTATATAACCGTATGTACGGTAGTTTCCCTGCCAAAAATATTGTATATACACCGTATATACGTATGTATGTATGGTTATGGCCAACCCTACGTAGGGAGCATCAAAAGTAGTGACCCTTTTGGTACCCTTTTTGGGCCTCGCTGTTCCCCCTCTGATCCTTAACTGCACGAAACACACACATATATACATGCACACACACATATATACATGCACACACACCCATAAACACACACATATATACATGCACACGCACCCATAAACACACACACACGCGCGCATATATGTACGCACACATATGTACACACACACACACATACACACACACACTCACACACACAACACACACATTCACATACACACTTACAGAAAAGCACAAACACACCTGAACACAGGGAAGCCAAGGGCTCCACGAGCAGCATCGGCAGCACCAGCAGCAGCAAGAGGCACTGCAGCAGGCTTTGCATGAGCAGCAGAAGCAGGTGTGTGTGTGTGTACACAAGTATGTGTGTGTGTGTTTGAGTGTGCGTGTCTGTGTGTGTGAGTGTGCGTGTCTGTGTGTACATGCTTTAGTGCATGAGTTCAGAGGCTGATTGCAGGTGGACAATGTGAGATAGCGGGAGAAAAGGAAGCACACAAACTGCCCAGGAAACCCATCTTTAGCGCTACTTAATTTGCCTAGCTCCTTCTGCGAACGTGATAATGCAGGCAGACGCCGAGGGAGTGGTAAGAAGAGAGCGTAGGTTTCAGATAGAAACACAACTAATGTGTAATGTGTGGGGTTGGCCAGAACCCTATGCATACACCATGCACGCTTGTGTACTTGGTGGTATCCCCGCCAAGATCACTGTTTATACTTTGTGTAAAAATGGTACTGGCCAACCCTAGGAATGTGCCATTTTCACACAGCCTCGCTCCTTCAGTGATGAACCAAACGCAGGCAGGCGCCAAGAAATTGAGGGAGAAAAGAGCATATGTTTCAAACACTAAACACAACTGAATTGTATGATGTGCCACTTTCACACAGCCTTGCTCCTTCAGTGATGAACTAAACGCAGGCAGGCGCCAAGGAATTGAGGGGAAAAAGAGCATATGTTTCAAACGTTAAACACAACCGGATTGTGTGATGTGCCACTTTATCACAGCCTCGCTCCTTCACTGAACCGAACGCAGGCAGATGCCGAGGGGTTGAAAGAGAAAGAGGGAGTCGAGGGTCGAAAGGTGGGTATGGAGTGCCCTTGCAGCTGCATGTTCCACCGAATGCTTTCATTGGGAATCGAATTGGAATTGGGTATCGGGTGCCTTTTTATGTGCACTGGTTCAAAGTCAAACAAGAGCATTGTCAAGCACACTGAATCACACGTATACGTATTGCACTGTCAAGTACACCGAATCAAACGTATACATATTGCATTGTCAAGCACACTGAATTAAACGTATACATATTGCATTGTCAAGCACACTGAATCACACGTTTACATATTGCACTGTCAAGTACACTGAATCAAACGTGAACAATAGCACTGTCAAGTACACTGAGTCAAACGTAAACAATAGCATTGTCAAGCACATTGAATCACACGTATACATATTGCATTGTCAAGCACACTGAATCAAACGTGAACAATAGCACTGTCAAGTACACTGAATCAAACGTAAAAAATAGCACTGTCAAGTGCACTGAATCAAACTTAAACAATAGCACTGTCAAAGTGCACTGAATTAAACGAAACAATAGCATTGTCAAGTGCACTGAGTCAAACTTAAACAATAGTACTGTCAAGCACACTGAAACAAACGTGAACAATAGCACTGTCAAAGTACACTGAATCAAACGTGAACAATAGCACTGTCAAGTACACTGAATCAAACGTATACATATTGCACTGTCAAGTACACTGAATCAAACATATACATATAGCACCGTCAAGTGCACTGAGTCAAACGTAAAAAATAGCACTGTCAAGTACACTGAGTCAAGCGTAAACAATAGCACTGTCAAGTACACTGAGTCGAACGTAAACAATAGCACTGTCAAAGTACACTGAGTCGAACGTAAACAATAGCATCGTCAATTACACTGAGTTAAACTTAAACAATAGCACTGTTAAAGTACACTGAGTCAAACAACAGCGCTATCATGAATTGGGTTGGCCAGAAACATATACATGTCCATCATCACACTACACATGGAGTCATTTGAACACATACTGTGCTCATGATCGCACGCAGCACGCAGCTATTCAAGCACACAATCACACTGTGCACATCATCACACTACACATGGAGTCAATTGAGCACACACAATTACACAGTGTCCATCGCCATACTAAGCACGCACAGAACTCGTGTGAGACTTGTGGCACTTTATAAGGTCAGAATGTAAACGCAAAGCGTCCATGAAACAGAAGGGGCAAGAGAGGAGGGGCAAGGAGTATTGAGCAAGGGGTCGAGGAAGGACACACGAGTGAGGACATATACACAAGCAAGTGCACACACCCACACACACACCAATGCTTATTCACGCACTCACAAGCAAAAGCACACACACAACCGCTCACATCATGCACGCTATCACACGCTCTTGCAGGAGGAAGAGGATGAGGAGGGTGAGACGTTGAGCAAGGGGGGCGAGGGTGTACAAGGTAGTACTGAAGAAGGGGGAGAAGCTGCAGGAGATGTGCAACAGGAGCAACAGCAGCAGCAGCAGCAGCAACAGCAAGCAGAGGGTTCTGAGCTGCCGGCTGAGGGGGCTGTACGGACCGATGGTGTGTCTGTGTGTGTGTCTGTGTGTTTTATCTTTGTCCATCTACAAGGATTGGTGTGTGTGTGTGTGTGTAAGCGCGCGAGTGTGAGTTTTTTGGTGGCGTGTGTGTGCATGTATGCTTGTGTGCACGCATGTGTGTAATTGTGGCTAGGTGGAAAGTGATGGGCGCAGAGAATAGAGATGCACCAATGCATGAACGATGATGCAAACCCTTGTTTTCATCTCAACGAGGTGTGTGTGCGCTCGACTGTGCTGAAATCTGCCAACACCTCTTGCGTACGGAAAGGAGCTTGCATATGTTTGCCACTGTCCCGTCTCGTTATCGTGATGGTTGCGGTGCCCCATGAAATGAATTCACAAAATGAATCCATTGAATCCATGGATGTGTACGCTCATTCGTGCAGGCAGTGCTGTGTGGCACGCAGTTGGTGTCAAAAACTTGATTGCTATGTGGCACGCAGTCGGTGTCAAAAACTTGATTGCTGTGTGGCACAAAGTCAGTGTCAAAAACTTGATTGCTGTGTGGCACGCAGTCGGTGTCAAAAACTTGGTTGCTGTGTGGCACGCAGTCGGTGTCAAAAACTTGATTGCTGTGTGGCACGAAGTCAGTGTCAAAAACTTGATTGCTATGTGGCACGCAGTCGGTGTCAAAAACTTGATTGCTGTGTGGCACGAAGTCAGTGTCAAAGACTTGATTGCTGTGTGGCACGCAGTCGGTGTCAAAAACTTGATTGCTATGTGGCACGCAGTCGGTGTCAAAAACTTGATTGCTGTGTGGCACGCACTCACCATCACAACCTCGTTTGCGCGACTGACGTGCTGCAATGGGAGTGGTGTATGCTCACTATTGTTCATGTAACGTAGAGACTCGTGACCAATGCGAGGTTTGATAAAACCCAACTAATAAATCCCAATGCGAGCCTATGCGAGGGGCACACAATCTAATTAATAACCCCAATGCGGCGTATGCAAGTGCCTTTGGCCCTCCGAGCTGCACGTGCACGCACTTGTGCGTGCGTGCGCATGTGTGCGTGCGTGCACGTACGTGCGTGTGTGTGCGTGCACGTGCATGTGTGTGTGTGCATGCACGTACGTGCGCGTATGTGTGTGCGTGCGCGTACGTGTGTGCGTGCGCGTACGTGTGTGCGCACGTTGTGTACGTGCGTGCGTGTGTATACGGTTGTGTACGTACGTGTGTGCGTGCGTTGTGTACTTGTGTGTGTGTGCATGCGTGCGCATATGAAGGAATTGAAGGCGCCATTCCTCTTGGTGTCCTTCCTCCCCAAGAGAAAGCCAGCCTCCCAAGCTATTTGTCCACCTTGGGGGCCTTGAGGGGCGACTTAGGAGGCTTTCCCAGCCTGTCCCCGTTCATGCTTAATTTTATTTATTTAACCCCGACGAGAGCTTTGTGAGGCCCTTGTAACTTAGTTATTAAAATGCTCCTGACACACCGCGAGGGGGTCAGAAACGTTTGCGGTACGCGGTGATATACCGTCTCTACGGTACACACACTCTCACAAACACAAACACACACTCTTCACCAGGATTAGAAGCTGGCTCCGACGCTGCAGATGGGGGCAATAGTCCACAGATGGTTGACGCAGGTGTGTGTACGTGTATGTGTGTGTGTGTGCGCACGTGTTTTTGTATGTCTGTTTGTAGGAAATGACCTAAGATATGATAACACTGCTGCGAGTGATGTGGAAATAGTCACTTGGACTCCTATAAAGAAGGCTGTATGTACTGGTGGTCAGATCATCGGTGGTGGTATGGTTGTATTAAATGACACAGGGAAGGTCGAGTTCAACGGGGATCCAATTCTCGTGTCTGTTAATGGAATCGGATTTGTGGGTGTCACATTTGAAGGATATGAAGACGCGATGATTAGTGACTGTTTCATTAGCCGTGCTTAGTTACATGCTTCTTAGCGCGCGTACTTGAGGATGTTTCGTGCCTGCGTGCTGAGTCTCTGTTTTGCTCACATGTTCACACACGCTCACACACACACACACACACATGCGCGCGCACACACACACATACACACACACAAACACACACACACACAAACACACACAAACACACACAAACACACACGCACGCACATGTTAAAGCATGGCGGTGCTCTGCTACTTGATTGCACTGATGCTGGCAATGTTGCTTTGCAGAAACAAACGCACATGTTTGAACATGGCGGTGCTCTGCTACTTAATTGCACTGATGCTGGCAATGCTGCTTGCAGACACAGACGCACATGCTTGAACATGGCGGTGCTCTGCTATTTGATTGCACTGATGCTGGCAATGCTGCTTTGCAGAAACAAACGCACATGTTTGAACATGGCGGTGCTCTGCTATTTGATTGCACTGATGCTGGCAATGCTGCTTTGCAGAAACAAACGCACATGTTTGAACATGGCGGTGCTCTGCTACTTGATTACACTGATGCTGGCAATGCTGCTTTTTAGCGCACTCACTTTACTTTCGTTCTGGTGCTAGTGCTGAGCCTTGTCTAGCTGCTGCTGACTTATCTAGCTGCTGCTGCCACTCCCTTGGTACGGGTGCTGCTTGTTTGGTGCACCAACTGAAGCTGCCATTTTGGCGCTGCTGCTGGTGTGGCTGCTGGTTTTAGTACTGGTGCTGGTGCTGCTAGCACTGATGCTGGTGCTGCTTTTCTTGGCGCAGGTGCTGCCGCTGATGCTGACACTGGCGCTGCTGCTGGTGCAGCTGCTGGATTTAGTACTGGTGCTGATGCTGCTAGCACTGATGCTGGTGCTGCTTTTCTTGGCGCAGGTGCTGCCACTGATGCTGCTACTGCCACGAACCCAGACACTACTGGTTCAGCAACAACAACAACAACTCCGGCCGGGGGTAGCTCCGACGTTCTTGTACGTGCAAATGAGGCCCTAAAAAAAGCAACGGATGCCCTGCAGCAGCGGAATGCAGGTGTGTGTGTACACGTGTGTTTATGTATGTGTGCGTGTGTGTGTGTGAGTGTGTACAAGTGTGTGTGTATTTCTATGTCGATGTTTGTGTGAGTTGTGCGTGTGTTGCGGGTCCCAGTAGTGTAAGCTCTGACGTGCTTGAACGTGTTTGGCCACAACCGTATATCTGCACTGTTTATGACCGTACGTACTGTGATCATCTTGCTAGAAATGCCGTGTATACACCGTATATACCGATACATGTATGGTCCTGGCCAGCCCTATGAGCACACAAGGGCCTGCAAAAAGCGAAGGAGGCTCTGCATGCAGCAACAGTGAGCAGTAGAGATGGAAGGAGAGTGTGCGTGTGTGTGTGCGTGTGTGTGTGCGTGTGTGTGTGCGTGTGTGTATGTATGTGTGTGTCAATGATTGACACGTGTGTGTGTGTCCATGACATGTGCATGTGTATGTGTGTGCATTGTATGTGTGTGGTTAATCTTTGCGTTGGGCAAAAGTTCCCAGGCTGTGTGTGCTCCCCCCCCCTCCTTTCAGGTGCCAGGGCTGGTGGCATGCATGGAGCAGGTGCTGATGGTCTGGGAGTCAACATAGCTGTCACAGATGCCGCAGGGAGCACAGCAGACACAGCACGGAGCACAGCAGGGAGCACAGCAGAAGGCACTGATGCCACAGTAGGGGAGGGTGCAACAAATGCGGCGGGCACAAACACTGGTGCGCTGAAATTTGCAGTGGGGACACATACATGTAAACACTCACACACACGCACGCACACCAAGACACACACACACACGCGCACACACATGCACATACAAACACACACGCACGCACACACACTCACGTGCACTCACACACACACGCTGCAGACACGGTGGTGGGTGCTGCTGCAAACACAGCCGGCATGTGTACCCTATTAAGCGCATACTGCACACAGCGTCTGGTGTTGGGTGGGGGATTGTTTGGCAGGGGCACTTGCAACAGGACCACTCACACACACAGACACACACACACACACACACACACACACGCTCGGCCTGCTGCAGGTGATGCAGGAAACTCAGGTGCAGATGCAGCAGTAGTAGACATACACACGCACATACACACACACACACACAAACACACACAAACCCACCACACACACACACACACACACACACACACACATGCACACACAGTAACGACAGACAGAAGCAACCTCGCCGGCGCTGACCCAGCTGAAGCGAGCACAGCAGATACTGATACAGCAGCAGCAGCAGGCACCACAAACACAGCGACAGGTGGGAGCAACCTCGCCGGCGCTGACCCAGCGGAAGCAGGCGCAGCAAATTCAGAAACAGCAGTGGCATCAGGCAACACAAACACAGCGACAGGCGGGAGCAACCTCGCCGGCGCTGACCCAGTGGAAGCGGGCACAGCAAATACAGCAGCAGCAGGTGGCAATACAGACACGGCTGTGAGAGGCGGCACAAACGCAGGGGGGTGGGTGGGCAATGGTGGCATGACGATGGCCGATGGCACAAACACAGCAGCGGATGCACTCTCAGCGGGGGGAGGCACAAGTGCAGGGTCAGCAGGCACCACTGATCAGGCTGGTGGTGCTGTCATTGGTGGTGCTGGTGCTGGCACGGTTGTTGCTGCAGGGGCTAACGTGGGTTCAGCTACAGATGCCATTGCCGATGCGGCAGGGACGAACGCAGGGGCAGCAGACGGACTGAGAGGGGCCGCAGGTGCAGGAGGCGTGAGCACCGCAGGTGCAGGAGGCTCAAACGCAGCAGCAGCAGGTGGCTTGGATGCGACAGGAGGTTCAGGCGTGAACACAGGCGGCGGGAGCACAGGTGGCGTGAACTCAGCAGGTGTGAACACAGGCGGTGTGAGCACAGCAGGCGTGAACTCAGCAGGCGTGAACACAGGCGGCGTGAGCACAGGCAGCGTGAGCACAGGCGGTGTGAGCACAGCAGGCGTGAACTCAGCAGGTGTGAACACAGAGGGCCTAAACCCTGCAGGCGTGAACTCAGCAGGTGTGAACACAGGCGGCGTGAGCACAGGCAGCGAGAGCACAGGCGGCGTGAGCACAGGCGGCGTGAGCACAGGCGGCGTAAACTCAGCAGGCGTGATCTCAGCAGGCGTGAACACAGAGGGCCTGAACCCTGCAGGCGTGAACTCAGCAGGTGTGAACACAGGCGGCGTGAGCACAGGCGGCGTGAGCACAGGCGGCGTGAGCACAGGCGGCGAGA
>Ga0307945_1001548_pt1 | contig 18077 bp, 22 predicted proteins | sample OrgLakmetagen228_FD_201818 | JGI IMG/M metagenome (GOLD analysis project Ga0307945, IMG submission 201818) | Saline water microbial communities from Organic Lake, Antarctica - #228 | ecosystem: Environmental > Aquatic > Non-marine Saline and Alkaline > Saline | place: Antarctica: Organic Lake...
GTGATACGTCACCTTGTCAAAGCAAGGCCTGACCGTTATTCAAACCTCCTGTTACTACTGAACTGAGAAGTAATAGTGCATGCATTATCATTGCCTCCCTATGCAAGCTTGTGCACTCACAAAAACGCTCACTCAATCACAACACACGCACGTACACACCCACACCCGCACACAACTCCTGCAGCGTGACCTCCAAGCCTGCCAACGCATTTGAATCATGGATCTCTGGCAAAGAGCATGGCACCGCCACACATGCTTCCTCATCCGCCCTCTTCCGCACACCTGATGGTATGCCCCACGTTGCGCACGACAACACCACTGCCTCCACCACCTCTGACGATGTCATTATCAGCACCGACCACAAAGCCAGCAACATTGAGAACGGCGCCACCACAAACAACGACACCATCAACACAAGTGAGACCTGTGCTGCCCCCCCCCCGCATCTCCTTGCCCTGTCCACCCCAAATCCCCCACTCTACCACAGCTCCCTCCCTGTCCACCCTGCTCAACCCTCCTTTGCTGCCGCGTTTGAGTCAAACCTCAACACACCCGTCGCCTGCAAAGCTGAGCGCACCCCTGCGCCACCCAGCAGCATCAAACACGCTGCAGCTCTTGCTGGCTCTTCACCTACGCTGCAGCTGCAGCAGGCTCTGTCTCCTCTAGCTCGCACCAAGCTTGCTCCCATTGAGGCAATGGAGCCAACCAGATCACCCTGTGTTTCCTCAAATGGGGGAGGACGCGTACTTAACGTGGCTAGTTCAGCCACGCCTGCTGCAGCCTCCTCCCCTCCAATACCACCCCATCAATTATCTGCAGGTAATCAAAATTGGCTTACACAAAACTGCATGCACACACACGTATGTACGCATGCACACACCACACACACACACAAATGTAATCGCACGACCATCACCACAAACACTTCAAACCAAGCATACCCATTCACACCATTCACACACGCAACGCGTACAAATCACATATGCACGTACATACATGCTCCCTCCTCCTTGTACGAACAGCACGTACTTACTCACACATACAAAGCCATATGCAAACACAAACACGACATGGATGTATACATATACCATGCACACACACAATAGACACACATACACACGCAGCGCACGCGCACACACACACGCAGCACACGCACACACACACACAAACACACAATCGCAGCGCACACACACACACACACACACACACACACACACACACACACACACACACACACACACACACACACACAGGCAGTCTGGGGGCTGCAGCAGGCAAAGGGGGAAACGGTGCGTGGGCCCTGCTGTGCAACGATGGTGATGATGAGGAGCATGACCTAGGAGGTGGTTCACAGCAGGAGGGCTGTGGGTCCGAGGAGCAGACAGGGACAGCCAGCCCCACTGAAGCGCAGGGACAGCCGGATATGGCAGCACATAGCACTGCCGCCACTATGGCAGCACATAGCACTGCCGCCACAGCTCAGGGCAGCCTGCTGCCAGGCTCCCCCATTTTGGCACAGGGTGACCTGCTTCCAGCCTCTCCTACCCTGCCTGCTGCCTCGTCTGTCAACGCGCTGGCCTCACCTACCCTGTCTGCTGCCTCATCTGCCACCGCGCTGGCCTCTCCTACCCTGCCTTCTGCCTCAGCTGCCAACCTGCTGGCCTCTCCTACCCTGCCTGCTGCTTCTACTGCCACCGCGCTGGCCTCTCCTACCCTGCCTGCTGCCTCATCTGCCACCGCGCTGGCCTCACCTACCCTGCCTGCTGCCTCATCTGCCACCGCGCTGGCCTCTCCTACCCTGCCTGCTGCCTCAGCTGCCGACCTGCTGGCCTCTCCTACCCTGCCTGCTGCTTCATCTGCCATGGCTTACTGGCGACCCGAGAGTAGCCCTAGCCCAGTGCGGGGGGTGGGCGGGGTGGGCAGCAAGGTACTGCTGCATGCCACGGATTCAGATCGCCACATCCTGGTGTGTGGGTGTGTATGTGCGTGTGCATGAGTGTGTGTATGCGCATGCCACAGAGTCAGATCGCCACATCCTGGTGTGTGGGTGTGTATGTGCGTGTGCATGAGTGTGAGTGTGCATACCACAGAGTCAGATCGCCACATTCTGGTGTGTGGGTGTGGGTGTGTATGTGCGTGTGCATGTGCATGTGTGTGTGTGCATGCCACGGAGTCAGATCGCCACATTCTGGTGTGTGTGGGTGTGAGTGTGTATGTGCGTGTGCATGTGCATGTGCATGAGTGTGGGTGTGTGTGTGTGTGTGTGTGCATGCCACGGAGTCAGATCGCCACATTCTGGTGTGTGGGTGTGGGTGTGTATGTGCGTGTGCATGAGTGTGCGAGTGTGTGCATGCATGTCTCTTGTACTGCTCATGTTAGAGGGTACTAAGACCTAGCCCCCCCCCATTAATGATTGTGGAATTCGATTGAGTACACCTGTATGAACAATTTCGGCAAGGACTTTTTGAAGACGCACATGCACACACAGACACAGGCAAACACATAAGTACAGACACACACACAAACACACACACCAAACCATAAAACACACACACGCGCAACAGGCCCCCCGTGACCTGATATTTAATGCCCGTGGCCCCCACCACTAGCCTGAGACTAATTCAACCCTTTTGCACGCACACACACACACACGCACACACACACACACACACACACACACACACACACACACACACACACACACACACACACACACACACACACACACACACACACACACACACATGAACACGTGCAACAGGCCCCACGTGACCTGCTGTTTGATACCCTTGGCCCCCACCACCACCAACAACAACAACCTGAGACTTATCTAACCCTTTGGTGCACACATATGCACGTACACACGCACATGCAACAGGCCTCCCGTGACCTGCTATTCGATACCCATGGCCCCCACCACCACCAGCCTGGGACTCATCCAACCCCGCCTGCAGCAACAGCACCACCATCCAGCCACCAGGCTGTTGATGCGGGTTATGCCATCATGCACTACCATACTCCCAGCCCCTTTTCTCAGGGCAGTGACCGTGGCACTCCAGCGGCAGCACGGCAGCAGCCTGTCACATACCCTCTAAAGCCACTCAACTGCCCTTGGTGAGTGTGGGTGTGGGTGTGGGTGCGTGTACGTGTGCGTGTGCGTGTGTGTGCAAGTATGTGTGTGTCATTCATGTGTATACCCTGGCAAGGAAGCAGGCTGCTTCCTGCCCACTGAATCAATTAACTGGTTCCGACGCCATTGTCAATTGTGTGTATTAAAAACGAAATTGCATTATGCTCTGGGGATTAAACTCTCTGCGCGGACTCCAGCAACTTTTTCTATACAGATCAGCAGTCTACTTTACACGCTGGAAGCTTTTGTTGATCCCTGTTCTGAGCCCACAGTTATGATCACGATCATTTGGACGAGCATGTGAGTCAGGTGTGATCTGTGAGGCTCAGTAGAGAGGCACATGTTGCTGTGTAGTTTCAGGATTTACAAAAAAGATCTTCAGTCAATAAGTGCGACTGCTAGCCTGTGCAGTTTCATTTCTTGTAAAATGCTGTAGTGTAGAATTGACCAGAACCATACATACACAATAAATGCACGGTAATTTTGGCAGGGAAATTACCATAATTACTGTCATGTACGGTGTATATATACGGTTCTGGCCGACCCTACCGTAGTGTCAATTCCTGTAATTGCTATTCTGTCAGTTGCTGTAAGTACTTAAGCAACGTCACACTGGGTTTCTAGGCGAGGAAACAAATATTTATTGTGAGAGTATTTGATCTGTTCCCGTTCCGTACTGTGTGTGCCATTTGTGAGTGGGATGTGCTCCTGGCATACTTTTGGCACGTGTACCCTGTGCTGCACCCGCCCATGGTGAAGTTTCAGATCAGCTCGTAACAGTACAGAGGTTCAACAAGTAAAGAGCGCCACTGTCCGTATGGCCAACGCGTTGAGGAGTATCTTTAGGCTGATCGTGCGTATGTTCAAGCCGTGTCAGAAAGCTTTTGCAATACATGTGAATTGCAGTCGGCAGTTCCCCTGCCCATCATGCCATAAACGTGCTAGAAAACAACCGCATTGCATGCGGGTGCTGATCTGCAGTTCCCTTGCCCATCATGCTTTAAACGCGCGAGAAAAGTAGTGATGCATGTGAATTGCAGTCGGCAGCCCCCTCACCCGACATGCTCTGCAATGATATTGGTGGTCTCTCACCTGAGAGCCAACTCAGAAAATTCCTAACTGCAACCCAAACGTTGCATGCTCTACACGGGCCTGGCCGTCAGGGCACCAGAACTTGCACATCCAAGTGAATGCTGCACGTACACTACGGTTGTTACAATCAGTGTTGTGCACCTGGCGCTTGACGGCGTCGATGGTAAATGACGCTGACGGCGTAATTTATGTCAAATTGACGGTGAAAATAGTAAATTACGCCGTCAATCGTCAGAGTTTAGTGACGGTAACGCCGTTAATTACGATCGTTATTTACGCTGCCATTTTTGAATGACGCCGTATGTGCACAACACTGGTTACAATATGGTTGAATCATGTCGTCGTTATGGATGCAATTCAGCCAGGTTGTTTGGCCTTTTTCAGCTGGACTGTACACAGCACACGTCTAGTTGTGACAGCTCATTCAATTTACCACCACTTCAAATTGCTTGCGCATCCCCCACCTGCGTCTCCAAGACAAGCCGCGTGTATATCCCATGTTGCAATTAAGTTGGGTAAAATTACATCTGTTTATATGTCTTTGTTGTAGTGTAGGTAAGGTAAGGTTACATCTGTGTATGTGTCTTTGTTGTTGTGTAGGTAAGGTAAAATTACATCTGTGTATATGTCTTTGTTGTCGTGCAGGTAAGGTTACATCTGTGTATACCCCATGTTGTAGCAAAGCTTAGCCTCCATTACGAACGCTGGCAAGGCTTCTGGAGTGTCCTCCACCTGCACATAAATTCTGCTCCTATGCATAACTGCACGCTTGCACAGACTGCACATGTCTATCTTCCTTCCAGGATGCATCCAGCCTCAATCAATTTCACACACACACACACACACACACACACACACACACACACACACACACACAACTCGCCATGCAGGGGGCCCCAGCAAAACTGCCAGAGCGCATCCCCCAACCTGCAGCACCACCCCAACACCTCAATCACAAGTCCCAGCACCAGCACCCAGTCCACCAGCGCCAGCAGTGCCCGCTACAAACCCCTGTGCCTGAACTGGTGTGGAGCACCCTCCACACAGAACAGCAGCAGCAGCATGGGGCTCCCTGGGGGACCTGTGCGTGTGTACAGGTGGGCACTCAGGCTGTGCTTATAAGTTTGGCGTGTGTCTGTAGTGAGACCTGGTGGATGAAGAGTGTCACGCATTCTCTCTGCCTTCGCCTGCCTATTGAAGAGCATTTGCACCCGCATACGTACACACATAGATGAGCACACACACACGCTATCAAACAAGAAAGCACAAGTACGCTAAGACACACACACACACGCACACACACAAAAAGAACACATATTCACACACAACAGCTCGGACTCCCAACCCGGGACGCCATGTACCGAGGAGATGACGAGCCAAGCCCAATTGAGTTCCAGCCTGTGCAGCGACGCCGACAGCTGGCAGCCGGCACCGCCCACGACAGCTGGGGGCGATGCCGACAGCTGGCTGCTGGCACCACGTACGACAGCTGGGGGCGATGCCGACAGCTGGCAGCTGGCACCACGTACGACAGCTGGGGGCGATGCCGACAGCTGGCAGCAGCTCAGGACACCACGTGGCTTGGAGCGAGCGGCAGCCCCTACTCGGTCTGAGGGCACTCCAACAGAGACAGAAGCAGGGGGGGGGGTGGAGTGTGGCGCTTCTGGTTATGAGTGCCTCCCTATGCCTCCAATGACACCACCCCCTGTGGTGTCACCACAAGCCGTGCCAACACACGCCGTATCACCGGCACCCACTGTCTCACCAACAGCCGTGCCAACACACACTGTATCACCGGCACCCGCTGTCTCACCTCAGGCTGTGCCAACGCACGCTGTTTCACCGGCACCCGCTGTCTCACCAACAGCCGTGCCAACGCACGCCGTATCACCGGCACCCACTGTCTCACCAACAGCCGTGCCAACGCACGCTGTCTCACCGGCACCCACTGTCTCACCACAAGCCGTGCCAACGCACGCCGTATCACCGGCACCCGCTGCCTCACCAACAGCCGTGCCAACGCACGCCGTATCACCGACAACCGCTGTCTCACCACAAGCCGTGCCGGCTGAATCTCCAACACCTGTGGTATTTGCACAAACTACGTCAGCACACGCCGGGTCACCACTGCCTGCGTCCCCACACGCTGCACCTCCTCTGTCGGTCCTACCTACTTCACCAACGCGGCCTGAGCCAGGGGTTGAGGCAGTGCAGGAGGGGTGCGATACGCTCCTGGTTCGGCAGCAGCAGCAGTTTGGTGGTAGGGGCTGTGGTGGTAATGTGGCACTCTTGCAATCACAGCACTCCACCCAATCGATCCCACGTACATCTCTCCCTCCAGCGATGGAATGCGACAGGGTTAGCAGTGGGGCAGGTTTAGGGACTGTGAGGTTGGTAGGGGGGAAGGTTTTGACTGGCTCAGCATGCGGTTCGCCAGAGCGCACAGGCGCAGGCGGTCCCGGTTTGGCTCAGGAGGCTGGCCTTGATTGCTGCCCAGCGCCCAGAGATCAACAGGTGCGCTGCTCTTTTTGTGTTGTGTGTGTGTGTGAGAGTGTGTGTGTGCGTAAGTGCTTTTTAGCTTGGCTTATAAATAGCAGATAGACAACATCGCGCCACGATATGCACTGCCAGACCTGAAAGAAGGAGTGAGTTGAAAACGAGGCAGTGAAGCAAATCCCAAAACCTTGAGGATAAACATCTACATGAGTAACTCCCAGATGTTCTTTGACAATTGATGCTTTGACAATTGATGAGCAAAAACAGGATAGTTCAGAGTGTGTGTGTGTGTGAGAGAGTGTGTGTGTGTCAGACAGGATAGTTCAATTGTGTAGGTTTAGGGTTGGCCATACCAGTATAGGTATTTGGTGATTTACCTGTCAGAAACTCCGTATATACCCCATATATATGTTTCTGGCCAAGCCTGTGTAGGCTGTACGCATGCAACTGTTAATAGCATAAATATTGCTCATAAGTGATGAACATCTCATATTCTATGGGCCGGCAGCGCGTGCGTACAGACATAGACTTGTACACACACCACCACCACCACAACAGGTCAGCAGCTCTCGTCGTTGGGCACGCCGCATGACCGAGGAGCAAGAGAAAGAGGTGAGGGATCGTCACGCACAGTTTCTGAGGGATCGTCGTGCACAATATCTGAAGAAGTGTGGTTGTGTGTGTGTGTGTGTGTATGTGTGTGTGCATGCACAAAAGCAGGAAAACGAGGTGACAGGGCACTGCACACACACACACACACACACACACACACACACACACACACACACACACACGTGAGCGAACCACTGAGGATAACATGAGCGAACACTCAGGATAACATGAGCGAACCATTCAGGATAACGTGAACGAACCATTCAGGATAGCGTGAACGAACCATTCAGGCAGTGTACTGTCACGGCGTAAATTATGGAAGCAGCTAAAACGAGAGCTTGAGGCATGAGCTACATCCTCTTTAAATGCCAAGAGATCACGCCGTAAAGCACAGATGATAGGGTTGGCCAGAAGCATCTATATATAGTGTATACACGGTATTTTTGGAAAATCACCAAATATCATATACGGTGTATATATACGGTTCTGGCCAACCCTACAGATGGAGCTTGTTACACAATCTTCCACTGACAGGGTCTCTGGCATTCTCTGTATATGCCAAAAGATCACGCTGCAAAGCACAGAGGGGACATTCACAATCTTCCACTGACTAGCATGGCAGCATTCACGCCCTTAGTCACAGCCTGGACCATACCTGCATGCCATGTAGCATAGCCAAGCAGCACGTGGCATACAGACGAGTCCAGGCGGCCAACTGAGGATGCACAAGCAGCAGTTGGATTTAGCCCAAACTGTATGTGGAATGCCTAAGTGTCGTTTGTTTTGATCTATCTATCCTTGCCATGTTATAATATAATGTGTGTGTGTATTATTACTCAGAGGTGTAATAACGTATAATACAGAGGTGTGGGCTCATCCTCGCTCTGTATAATATAAACATGATGGCAAACAACAACCATCATGGCGTGCAGTGCGCGTGGATTAGGGTCAGGGTATAGGACATGTGAAGGTGTAGGACATGTCAGGGTTTAGGACATGTGAAGGTGTAGGACATGTCAAGGTGTAGGACATGTCAAGGTGTAGGACATGTCAAGGTGTAGGACATGTCGAGGTGTAGGACATGTCAGGGTTTAGGACATGTCAGGGTTTGGGACATGTCAAGGTGTAGGACATGTCAAGGCCGCCAAAGAGAAGAGAGGAAAGGTGTAGCAGCATGCAAAGATGTACAGCTAGAAACCCTTGTTTACAGACATTTGGCCTGAATCAAGTCACAAAGGCACCTCATAACGCTCTTCACAATAATCAAGGAAAAGGGGCCACGCCCAGTAGTGGCGTTGTCCTTTGAAATTCTATAACAGCATGCTCTGCGCTCAATCAATTGGATGCTGCCATTGGATGCTGCCAAAATCAATAACAGCATGCTACTGCGCTCAACCGATTGGATGATGCTGCTTGCCCCCAAACAGCTCTCTTAATTCAAGTGATAAAACTGTGGTCCGCAATGAGATGTTAGAAGTGGCATTCACGGCCTGCATTGTTCTTTTCCTTATTCTATTGCTTATCAAACACCTCTGCAATGTCCTCCTTTGTTGTTGCTGCAGGTCCGGCGCCGAGCCGCCGCGCTGCAGATCCACATCAGCCCCTACTTCAAAGGACGCTCACGGTTCATCCTCAGGAGGGCAACATGCGAGGGCCATGAGTGAAAATGGTGTCAGTGATGATATATGGATAGGCTCCATGCTGCCTGCGTCTCTAATTCAGCAGGAATGCAGAGCAGAGAATTTGAATGGACCATTGTCATGGGATGCGACTGTTAATGTGGGGAGTGGTTTTTCACTGCGTGCAGCTTTCCTGCTACTTTTTTCTCTTCCTAAGAGTGAGGCTTGGCACAGCTAAACCTTATCGGTGGCTTGCCTACTGCTTGATGCACAGCTGTGCACTCACAGCTCAATGTCTTGTTTGACGATGCTATCTTGCAAGTTGGCAGTTGCTTTTGTGGTCGTGCTTGGTTGCTAATGTGGTCTTGCTTTGTTGCTCGCGCTCCGCCCGTGTCCTTGACGTGCGGAACCTATGTCTTGGTTGCAACGCATGATTCACCATTATTCGTGTTGTTTGTACCCCCTCTGGTGGTGCCTTGGACGTACAGTTGCATAATGAATTTGAAATGTGGAGTGTGGAGCTGTTACACATTGTGGAGGCAGAGTGAGCGATACTGTCGCGTTCAAGCGCTAGTTAGATTAATGCGCACACAAAGCAGGGAGGATATTGTGGGGTGCGCTGCAGCTAGGGTGTGTGACAATACGGCTGTGTTGTTGCCAGGAACGTCAAATATGTTCCTTGGGCGCTTTGTAAACCAACGAGCAAGGTGGTCTTGCCTTGCTGACTTTGTAGTGGCCAGCAGCTACTTTGGTGTCATGAATGACTCATTATAGATAGAAAGTGGACATTTTTTGTTTCCTACCTATTTGCTTGCATCCTAGCTCCACCTTTTTACTGTACATACCTTACACTCACTAGGGGGCTTCAATACTTTTAAAATGTGACGCCAGACCAGCATCTTCAGCCAATTGAAGAACAATTAGAAAAAGAACACAGAAAGTGTTAACACTACTGTAGTGTACCGGCATGGATTAGGAAAGGTTTTGTGTTCTGCACCACCCAATGGATGCAGATTTTTTCAGAGGTGGTCGACGGAGGACTGAAAAGGGGGTGTTTTTGAAATGTTCCCAGAGTATGCACACCCCAGCTGGCAGTTTCTAAGCTCAGTACCCAGAGGTGCTTTGGACACCAAGCTTGAAAGCTGCTAATAGGGGTGCACGTGTCTAATTGCCCGCAGCGTGAACCCAATATTTCACCACCAATCTGTCATATCTCACCACCAACTGACCCGATTTGTGTCATTTTTATATGAGTAGCCTAAATTACAATAAAGAATATCATTGCAACAAAAATGGGGCAAAACGGAGCAGTAGTTAGCCAGGTACCCTATTTTGGCCCATTTTCCTTTAAAAATCAGCAAAAGGGGTGCCAAAAAGGGTGAAAAACCAAGTTCCACCAAATCTGGTTTTCAGCATGTCAAACGATTCATAATCATTAAAGAAGTACTCATGTCGTGTTTGGAGGTGAAAAGAGGCCCTGGGTAGAGTGTGGTGGCTCAATACGTAAACATCCAGTGCCAAATTTTGAACTGGATTTCTGCCCAGACCACTGGGGTAGTCCATTTGGCCTCAAACTTCATGAAACATCTAGTTACGTTATTTAAATATGATTTGCATCAAAAAGGGAACATTTCAGGAGGACTTCTGCTCCGTCGACCACCTCTGAGATCTTTTTAGATTTAGATTGCCAGATTGTTCGGCTGATCGGCCTGTGACTGCTGTTTCTCGCCAGTCAACAAAAAATCATGAGCTCAGACAAATGAAAAGTCTGTTGTTGTGGTGCAAGAGCGAAAGTGCCCTTCTGGAACAACATACAAATACCACTTTCCAAACACTCCTGGGAATTGCAGATCATTGCCATATCGAACACCAAGGGCAGGGTCTGCCTCAATCCTCAATGCTCACAACAAAGACTGGCTAAAAGAACTTGCCAAAGAAAACCCCGAGGCAAAGTGGGAAATTCAAACATAAATGACAACCCTACCATATTGCCTTAGGTCCCAGACAGCACTTAAGACTCAAAAAAATAAATAAGCTACCATATAACTACCCTCAAGCCTCAGAAGAAGGCCCAGATGTGACAAGTGCCCAGATCAGCACTGACCAACCTCAATTGTAATATTGACGAAGCACGCCAAAACAGATCTAGCCAAAACCTAACCCGGAGATAGAAAAAAATTGGCGGGATTGGACCTACACTGATGGCAGCCCATAAAAGAATGAAGTAGGGCAAGACACCGGACCAGGTGTATACCACCCTCACTCAAGTGTTTCCCACTACTATGTAAACCCAAAAGGCATGGGATAACCAACACCATCTCACGTGCAGAGCTAGCAGCTATAGCAGCCGCAGTCATACACGGCTACTCACATATAAGTTGTTGGCGTATTACATAGGTCAAGGGGAGATAGCAAACTCCCTCCTACTACGAGGTTGAAACGAAACTGAAAGTTGATAAATAAAAAGGGAGCAAAAGAGGCAGGCTGGAAGAGATAACAGAAAGTAGGGGGGACAACCAGGGTGATGAGAAGAAAGGCAAAACGTATACGAGAAGGTCAAGCACGGGAAAGAAAGAAGGAAGGAAAGCCTGCGTACTTTGGTGCCCACGTAAAAAGAACAAAGTTTAGGAAGTCAGGGCTAGTAAAGAGTAGAAAGGCAACGGGATGATCTAGCTACACCACCGCAAGGCACTCAACATAAAGACTAGCTAGGGAAGTTAAGAGTTAGCCAGGGTAAAAGCAGCTAAGCCATTGCGATGACTGGTGCGCCAAAACCAACTCGAACACAACTCAAAGAGAAGAGAGAGTTCCCCAACAGGAAACGCAGCTGCACCAACACGTCACGCTCAGCATTACGAGCGCATACTGGGAGACAAGAAAGAAGTACAGTGAGCTAAAGGTTTAGACAACAAGAGTCGGGTTGTTCTACTAGAGCCGAGAGCAAGGGGAAGCAGGCCAACCTAGACCTGGAGCAAGGCGGCAGACACGCTAGGGTGGAAGCTGCAGTGAAACAGCTAAGGAGCTGTTTGGCCTAGCATACACAAAGGGGCGAGCCTGTCTGGCCTAGGTCAGAAAACTGGAGATACTACCTTGGCAGGCTGCAAAGTCTTTTAAGGCTGCGAGGAGATCAACTGCCCTAGTTTCTACTACTGCGGGCTCTTAGCCTGTTCTGGCTACTAGCGAACTAAACATCATACCCCTAGCTCTTAACATGGCAGTCAGGGCAGCCAGGCACACAACATACCACACTTCCTTCCTTACTGTTTGGCATGGCTGCTCTAGCATCCACACATGCTGTGGTAGCAGCTGCATGGAAACTGGGAGGTTGTGTTGTATGTTGAATGGTGGCTCGCCTGATGGCTGAAGCTCCTGTGCAAGTCCAGAAGATTAGACGTGCTCCCGCAGCTGCAGCGCCTGTGCAGCACGTGACAAGGCGGCTGCGTGTTTCCAGCCACACGGGCAAACTGTCCCCCGCTTTATGGGCCATCCGTGGCCCCCTGCTCCCACCACACCATGCTGGAGTAGGCGCCACCAAACTTCAGTTATTCTTCCATGGAAGCCTCCATAACTGGCGTACTCGCGCTGGGAGCGCCTTTGCTATGGCCAGGGCTGTGGGGTGCGTGTCTTCTTGCGGCTGGGTGGGGGCGGCTAGGGTAATAGCTGACTCTGCATATTGCTGCCAGGCTTCCATCCTGGCTGTTTGGCTTGGCTGAATGAGGAAATTTGCAGGAAATTTGTCGCTGCACGCACTGTAAAGGTGGGGGAGCTGAGGCTGAGTGGACCTGGCGTTGGCTGTATTGCGCCATGTCGGCGCTGTTGGTCTTGTTGGGGCTGCTGCTGAGGGGAGGTTTGGGCAGCTACTTTGTATGGTTAAGAAGCAGCTCAATGGCTGCATTGTGGGACGTTGGGGCTTTTGGATTTCTTTGTGGCTGGCCTAGATCAGTCAACAGCCGATCAGCCTGACAACCTGGCTGAAGGTCTCCCCCCATTGTAACCATTGTAACCACGCACACTAATGTTGCAGCTGTTTTTGACATGAAGTTGTAGAAATTTTACTAGAAGACTGTATGTACTGGCAACCATAGCCACATAATTTGGTTATTTGTCTGGAAGCCACTAGGCGACTTGCTTCCACTTGAAGTGGAAGCCCTTCTGTTTACAATCTGAGCCGTGACTGCGGACACGAGGTTTGATTGCTTGAGGCGCTAATGCTTGTGGACGGGACTTGAAGGTGTAAACGAAGCACTACCTTAATATATTTTTCTTCATAGATTCCTTGTCTTTCAGAGGCCTTTTAAAAGCATGTAAAAATACATTTACACAGACATTGCTGCAAACTAGCATCTTAAAACATTTACAGGTATTTCATACATGCTGCCCGTTCAGCTGGAAGCAGTGGAGGCTTTCTCAGCAAGTACTGCGTCGATGAGCGGCTGCATCTCTGAGGGCTCAAAGATCTTGTGCACTACCTACGTGTGTGACAATATGCATTTGTGTGTGTCTGTGTGTCTGTGTGTGAAGGTGTGTGTATGTGAGATAGAGTGTGTGTGCGTGCGTGCGTGTGCGTGTGCGTGTGCGTGCGCGTGCGTGCGTGCGTGCGTGCGTGCGTGCGTGTGTGTGTGTGTGTGTGTGTGTGTGTGTGTGTATGTATGTATGTATGTATGTATGTATGTATGTATGTATGTATGTATGTATGTATGTATGTATGTATGTATGTATGTATGTATGTATGTATGTGTGTGTGTGTGAGCAAATGTTTGTCAGCGTATGCTTGTGCCGGTCACCTTGCCAGTCGTCGCATCACGCGTCAGGGTTGCCACCTCAATTTTGTCCACGGCCAACGGGGTATCCATGGACTTAGACAGGACCTTGATCACCATGGGAAGAGCCTGGATGTAAGGAGGAACACATAAACAACCCTCTCAGGTCACACAGCTCGCACGATCTAGGGAGGGGGCTGCTGTCGCATTCAAGGCAAGCGCTAGTATATAATTTGTACACATGCAAGGCACGGAGGATGTCAGGTGATTAGTGATTATACTTTTCCCTGGGCTGGGGAAAAAAAGGATGGGTGACCAACACGCCTTGTCCAATTTATAAAGCGAATCCAATCCAATCCAATCCAATCCAATCCAATCCAATCCAATCCAATCCAATCCAACCCAACCCAACCCAACCCAACCCAACCCAACCCAACCCAACCCAACTTAACCCAATCCAATCCAATCCAATCCAATCCAATCCAATCCAATCCAATCCAATCCAATCCAATCCAATGTAATTCAATCCAATTAAAAAGGCGAAAGAAAAGGAAAAGCGATTAACACGCCTTGTCCAATTAATACGAGCACTGCCACACATCTATCCAAGTCTTATATTGGTCAGCAGTTTTACACATGCAAACGCTCATACGCGCACGTGCATGCACACATGCACTCACACACATACGCAAGCAAGCAAACAAGAACACACAAACACATTGCACGGCACGCATGCACTCACACACATACGCAAGCAAGCAAACAAGAACACACAAACACATTGCAGGGCACGCAACTGTCTCGCCTAAAGCACACGCACCTCTTGAACCGACATCTCTTCCTTGTGCTCTGATTTGAGCAGGGTGTTGGCTGCAGCATGCCCAGCACCGATGGCGGCGGCCTTCCAGCCTCCATAGTTTCCACTAGGATCTGACTGGTACAGCTGGAAACCGTAATGCTCATCCCTGTGCGTGTTTTTGTTATGTGATTGCGTGTATGTGTGTGTGTGTGCGTGTTTGCATGTGTGTATGTGTGTGTGTACATCAAAGCAGAAACAAGTGTGATCGTGTATTTGTGTGTGTGTGTGTGTTTGTATGTGTGTGTATGTGTGCGTGTACATCAAAGCAGAAGCAAGTGTGACTGTGTGTATTTGTGTGTGTGTGTGTGCGTGTGTTTGTGTGTGTATGTGTGGGATATGCACCAAAGCAGAAACAAGTGTGATTGCGTGTATTTGTTAGTGTGTGCTTGCATGTGTGTGTGTGTGTGCGTGTGTGTGTACATCAAAGCAGAAACAAGTGTTCCTTACACCCATTGCTTAACAATTCAAGTAAGCAGTGACACGTTTCCTCAAGGATTCAAAAGGCACAGATCCATAAGATGAAGTAAACACAAGGTTCACCAGAACCGTACATATACACCGTACACGACCATATATCTGGCAATTTCCCTACCAAAAATACCGTATACCGTACATAAAGTATATCGCCGCACCTAATTATTGTTTTTTGGTGGGGGCGGTGACAGATTACAGATCACTCATGAAACGGTAGCAAAGTATATATTTATTTATAGGGGGAACGGTTAGTTTTTAGGTGGACGGTATTGGAGAACATTTATTGTTTCATGTGGCGAGCGGTCAGGATTGCCCCCCCGCTCCGCCTGCCCCTTCCCCCCCAGACCCCACCCGCCTACAGCAGGCAAGAGCGGACCGGGCTGAGCGAGAGGCAAAGGAGCGCAAGAACAAGAGGCAGCCATGCAGGACTCGCACACCTTGGTTTGCCCCCAGGATTGTATAGTTGGCATTGCATTGGCACTGCAGTCTGTGGTTATGCAACAAATGAAATTGAGACAGGAACAAGCATGCTCTCATGCAGCAGCGGAAATGCGCAGGCGCACAACGTGCACACACACACACACAGGCGCACACACGCACAGGCGCACAAACACATGCACAGGCGCACACATGCACAGGCGCACAAAAGCGTACACACACGCACACACACGCACGTGCACACACACACACACACACACACACACACACACACACACACACACACACACACACACACACACACACACACACACACGCACGCTCTAGCCCTAGCACCCAAGCAGCACGCAAAGCCAGCACATGCATGCAGCAGCAGCCGTGACAGCAACAAGAGTGACAGTGGCAGTGGCTTCCATTTCCTCCTTGAGTTTGTGGGAGGAGGTGAAGGTGGTCACACACAACCCCCCAAGGCTCCAAAAGCCCCTTTGTGGGGGGGTGGTTGCTGAATGCTACTGTAAAATAAACAATTCTAGGGGGTGTGCTGTTTTTTCTGTAAAATAAAATTTTTGGGGGGGTGGTGGTGAGTACATGTACATACGGTATACACCGTATGTATTGGTTCTGGCCAACCCAACCCTAAATGTACACAATATGAGATCCCATGTGAGCTTAGCATAAGAGCAAACAATTGCATACACGCACCTACAAACACACGAACAAAAACACACGTACACACATGCACACACAAGATGCACACAAACTCAGTGGCTTTGCAATTCAGAGAGTTCAGAGAGTTGCGCACGTACCATCCAGCATACCATCCAGCATACAATACTGCACACAATCCATCATACAAAACGTACCATCCAGCATACAATAACGAGACTCCAAATGGCCGTTGTCCTCCAAATTGGGTGTAGCCCTGCAAGAACGGAGGAGCCCGTCGTTTCGTGAACAGGGTGCCCACACCAGTATGTATATACCGAAGGTACAAGGTACACAGGGCAAGTGGCGATTAATGTGTAGGACATGCTGCGCATAAGAAGGAGTATATACTGAAGGTAAAAGGTACAAGGTGCACAGGGCAAGTGGCGATTGATGTGTAGCACATTCTGCGCATAAGAAGGAGTATATACATAAGGTACAAGGTACAAGGTACACAGGGCAAGTGGCGATTGATGTGTAGGACATGCTGCGCATAAGAAGGAGTGTATACTGAAGGTACTAGGTACACAGAGCAAGTGGCGATTAATGTGTAGGACATGCTGCGCATAAGAAGGAGTATATACTGAAGGTGAAAGGTACAAGGTACACAGGGCAAGTGGCGATTAATGTGTAGCAAATGCTGCGCATAGGAAGGAGTATATACTGAAGGTGAAAGGTACAAGGTACACAGGGCAAGTGGTGATTAATGTGTAGCAAATGCTGCGCATAGGAAGGAAGATCGTGGCTAAATGCCACCCACAGAAGGCTGTTACTACCCTCCAAACTGGCAAAGTTTCTGATTTCCCAGCAGGGCAAAAAGTAAGTGCACTTGTTTATGTGTCTTGCGCCTTCTTTCAATACACATCAAACACTTATGTGCCATACACAAAAGACGTGCAAAAAAAGGCACGCATGCACATATGCACACAAACATGCACACATATGAACACATACAGACACTCACTCACAAGCTTATACATGCACACACACATGCATATCATGCGATGACTCCTTCACTCTCCACTCACACGCGTGCACCCCCAAGGCCTTCTCACCTGTTTTGTGTCACATACTGCCTGCACCAGCTGCTCTACAGGCATGGGCTCTTGGAAGGCAAGATTGTAGCGTTGTGCGGCCAGGCGACACATGTTTATGAGGATATTGGCATCAGCTGCAAGGGGGATGCAGCAAGCAAACGTTTTAGATACTTGTTTCTGATGCACTCTCGACTTCCCAGAGAAGCGTGGATGCTTTGCACAGCACCCTTCCTGCTAGATATGCTGTTGGCCATGCATGCAGTGAAACCTACTATGTTTGCTCCATGCAGAAAAGCACACAAATTGAAATGCATGAAGCACTCGCCACAACCCGCACCTGTTATCCCTGCAACCGAGCAAGCGATGTGTTCATCAAGCTTGTACATCTTCTCTCTCCGTACCCCCACAGCTTTGGAGTCCAGGAGCTGCAGTGGAGCGGCACCAGCACGTTGAGTGTGCGATCAAGTGTTTTTGCGCGCGAAGGACAGAAGGGCTTGCCCGCCCACACACCTTTGATGTGATTTTCTTCTCAGCGACAAGAACTACACCATCCGTGGCCAGGGCACCCATGGTTGCCCCTGCATTGGAGATGGCCTCCATGGCATACTCAACCTGGGGGTTCAAGGGAGCAGGAAGAAGTGTTGTTTGGTTATTGCCAGCATAATCAAGGCTGCGTGTGTGTATCCTTGGAAGAAGCAGAACCTGGTACAACCGTCCCTCGGGCGAGAAGATTGTAGTCCGGCTATCATATCTACGCGCCATTGATCAAGAAGTGCTGCTACTTGCTGTAAAATTAATTATAATATAATATATTACGGACACACACACACACACACACACACACACACACACACA
>Ga0307945_1001549_pt1 | contig 18070 bp, 17 predicted proteins | sample OrgLakmetagen228_FD_201818 | JGI IMG/M metagenome (GOLD analysis project Ga0307945, IMG submission 201818) | Saline water microbial communities from Organic Lake, Antarctica - #228 | ecosystem: Environmental > Aquatic > Non-marine Saline and Alkaline > Saline | place: Antarctica: Organic Lake...
TCAGCGTGATCAAGCATATGTATGAGAATGATGAGTACATTTTGATGGATGGTGAGAAGAGGGCTCGGGTGCATCCCACGAATGGTGTCAAACAGGGGTGCCCTCTGTCCCCCCTCCTTTTCTCTTCGTACATCAATGAAATGGGCAGAAAAATCAGTGAGGGCATTGAGGGTGCCGTGACTGGTGATCGAGTGAATTGTGTGTCCCACATGCTGTAGTATGCTGATGACCTTGGATTAACTACTAATGACCCTGGTGAAATGCAGACGATGCTGAACAGGCTTCGTACGCAAATTCAACTGTGGCATTTTGTCTGACAATGGTAATCTACCCTGTACCACCTTTCTCTAGAGCATCTTCGTTGCTTCTTTGAAGAATGTACCAAAGGTCAAGCAGCAGGCCAAGAAACGGAAGAACAAGTCAGTGCAGCCAGGTAATAATGATGAGCAAATAGTACTTCATCGTAATGAGACAGCAAAGCATATGATTGACAACAGTTGTGATTCTATAAGCTGTCAGAAGGAAAAAGGCTACATTACAGCAAACTTGGTTGGTGCGCTGCAGCTTCCATGCCCACCTTGGCTGTGGCAATCTTCTTGGTCGCGGGCTTGGGACAACTGCCTAGATATAAAATAAAAGGCAAAACCTTTTTCTTACGTTTCCATCCTCGAAGGTGGTTTATGCACAGAAGAAATTACATTATAATGGCAGGCATTCAAAGTGTATGTTTATCGCGCATTGCGACCAAGATGAAGGTGATCCCCATCTTTCTGCTGATTGCCACCAACAGCAAGTCTCCAGGGTGTCCAATCACGCAGCTGTGTTAAAAAATCTTGACTGGGATGTTCACCCCTTCCCTGCATGCGTGTTTGTATGTGTGTGTGGTGTGTGGACATGTAAGTGCGTCAAAAATCACCAGCACAAGAAATGTTCTCATGATTGTTTATGATCGTTTGTAATTATTTTGAACGCTGATATTTCCAACCACAGGTATAAGTGAAGTCAAATACCACCTTCTTTTCTGTTTTCTCCTTACATGCAGTTGGCATGCCCTTTGTACTGTTTCAAGCCAGCTACAAGTGGTAGCAAAGACAAACCCACCTGCTGTACTCCTCCAAGGTCGTTTGGGTGCACCTGTGTGTGAGCACGAGGCGTGACATTGCTCACATCTGATAGGGGAAGGTGTGTAAGCAAAGATGCTTTGATGACATCTAGGTAGAGCAGCCATGCCAGGCTGGAGGCCTTTGTAATTCAAAGTAGACAATTCGATGACAGATCCCCGGGCAATACAGAATGCGCATGCAAGGAAAGTATCCGCGCTGTCGTTGTAACACGGCTACCGCAGTGAATGCAACCAATAAACCCATACAAAAGCACCTCCTCCCTTTGCAGTGGGCTTTCGCAGATGGCCGGTATAAAGAAACGCAAAAAAGGGTCTGACGGCACAAAAAGGAGTGAGATAATTTGCTGTTGGAATGCATGTGTTGTTGAAAAGGTCAAACCTTTCTAAAATTGAACAAGACGTTCTTTACCTCTCCCATGTAAAAGTCTCTGAGGTACATAAAGCTCTCGTTTGTCGCATGGTAAATCTGCAGCCAAACAGAAATAATATCACTGAAGGCTTCAGTCTCTTTGTGACTTATTTTCTCCTTCTGGTACTCTGCTCCGGACCTCTCCGACTGGACCTTTTTTGTCTGCGGTAAAGGAGTTTTACGGTACTCGGTACGAAAATGGCTTTCTTTTCCTTAACTTCATGTGGGGAGTGGTTTTCACTGCCTGCGTAGTTTTTCTTTTCTTTTCTTTTTCTGAAGGCGGGCCGAGTTGAAGGACCAGTTAATATCTGTATCATAATATGTATCACGGCATGAGGTAATGGGTAGGGGTAGCTCGCCTGCATTCATTTTGCATGCGTGACTTGCAGCCAATGCGCAATGTTTAAAGCCACCAGGTCTACAGTGCCAAGGTCCGGTCTGCACCTTAACCATGACACAGCTGTGCATCATCTTACCCTTATCAGCAAAGAAAAGCTACGCAGGGGTGATAACACCACAAGCATGGATTAAGGAAACGGAGACGGAGCTGTCGGACAGCGAAGTACTCACGCTACCAGGCGGATTCAAACCCGCGACCCCGAAGAGTCTGGCCTGACCATGGGCCACTAGGCTTTCAGGGCAACTACCCGGAACCAACGTAAGCAAAAGACATGAACCGCAAACTGAAACAGCGCAATCAATAATTCCTTGCACACATCATGCGCAATTCGTAGGATTGGCCAGAACCATAGATAAACCGTAGACTCACGATCACTTCGGAAACCAATATATTATTTTGTCAGAAAAAGAAAATTTTTAATAATTCTCGGGCCCTCTCCGAACTGAGTTCGAAGTGATATATAATTAATTATAGCGGTTTTGATTTTCAAAATGAGCTCCAGCGCGCCAGTGTGAACCCCCTGGCCCTGCTTATGAAGCCTCAGTCCCCAGGTGAAAGGCTGGCTGCTCAGCAGAGAGGCCATGAGAAGCTGCAGAGGGAAAGTCAGCTCAGGAGCTAACAGAGGAAGCAAGAGGCAAAGGCAAGGGGTGAGGCTGTGATGAACCCATGGGGCGCCCGTGCATGCAGCTCCAACAAGCCTCTTTCTCTCCCCATTTGCGTTTGCCCCTTTGTGTGGCTATTGCTGCATGTAAACCCCTCACCTCTCTTTCCCTGCTTTTGAGCACTGTGCAGCATCAGCCGCAGCTTCAGCCTTAGCCACAGCCTCAGCCACAGCTTCGGCCTCTTCAACAAACAGCAGTAGCAGCGCACAGGCAGCATTCACAGGGGGGCTCTCGATCTCAAAAATAATTTCCGACAGGGCCCTCCCGAAGTGCCCTCGAACTCGAAATTTAAACCCCAGACCCCCTCATGAACTGAGTTTGAAAAAGAGTGGGGTCCCGAAGTGATCGTGGATCTACGGTATTACGTCGTGTATATACAGTCCTTTTGGCAGGAAAGTCACCTAATATACGGTAACATATGGTGTAAGTATACAGTTCTGACCAGCCCTAGCTATTCAGTGAAATAACCCTACCCAGTTTTGCACGTGATACTTACTGCTTGTTTAGGCTTTGCATTTTCCTTACTCCAGTCAGACGGCACACTCTCCCAGATTAAAAAAAATATCAAGATTACATAACCTTGTCCTGAGCTTACCTCAAAGAAGCGCGCGCAGTCAACATTTAGTGCCTGTGCAGGAATGATCTGGCTCCCTCCAGGATGTGAAGAAAGCCATCGAGTCACGTCTAAGACCATGCCGGAAAGAATGAGCAGGAAACGGCCTGTGCTATTTGCCACCTACGTGATGTTCAAGAAACATGCTTAGATGGTATGGCGACAAGCCCTGTATTTGCATACAAAATTCAAATAACATTAATTGCTTGCTGGGAACAGAACCAGGCACTCACAACGATTTCATTCAAGCGCCATATCCGCAAGTTCTCGGTGAGATTTCCAAGTCTCTGTTGGCAATAGACTGCCAAAGGTTGCAGTCCGAGCAACGAAGCCGCCTGCATGCACACTGACGGACAAAAACTGTGGTGAAATGACACCGTACCCTAGCAGTTCCGTCCTGCACCCCGAAATTCAGAAGAGTTTTTTAAACTTGCACCTTCCACTTTCCTAATGTAAATAATTATGCTTTCCTTGCACAGCCCTGCAGGTCCTTTAGCCCTATCAGCAAGGGGGGTGAGCAGGAGGCCTCTTGCCACTCACGGCTTGCAGCGACCCAATAATTTCTTTCCTTTCTCATTAACCCTGCACAACCCCGCAGGGTGTATATAAATATATATTAAAGCTCACCGCTGTCATCCCGCAGGGTCGAATAATGCAAGACATAAAAAAGGTAGGGTAGTAAAAACAAGTGAAGAATACGCTTTTGAGATCCCTTTTGAACTATTGCACAAATTAGGGAGCGCACGCAAAGGGCTTCCCCTATTAGGTTCCACTAGGTTTATAAAAACATTATACATCAAGAAATGCAAGGTGTGACTGGCATGATGGACAAATTCTGTAAGAGAGATGTAGAAAATATTTGAAGTGCTAATCAGAAAGGCTCACTCTGACCTTGGCAAGGTCGTCAATTAAGTGTAACGACCACATGGGTGGATCCTGCCCACCACTTGCGGCACTCTCCAGAAAGATCAGAACTCGGTCAAACGTGAGGGTGTCTATGTCAAGGCAAAGAGGAGGGGAGGCCTCAGAGTCGTCACGGATTGCCTGAGATTGGTACAACAGATCAGTGACAAAGAAAAATGTCGAGAACTTTTGGGCAGGAGTATCAGTACACTTGCACTCATAGCTACATAGACACTCACACACACAAATACACGTACAACAACAGCAAGTTCATAGACGTTCAGGGAAGCAATATCTGTGTGTGGACCCTATCTTAGGTGAGTTCGATTTGTGTTTGCACTAGGGTTGTTCAGTTCGGGTTCGGTCAAAAGTTTGGGTTCGCGAACTTTCACGGACTTTAACAAACCCTAAAAATGCCGTTCGAGAGCTATTAAAAGTTCGTCGAACTTTAAGCCCTTTTTTCGAAATTTTAGGTCTAAAATTGAAATCAAAAATGCAGGAGAAGGCCTTAGATGGCCGTCAAACGTTCTGATTTTTTGTGTACGGATTAAATATAACATATTATATGTATTTAAGACAATTTAAGCATGTTTTGGACGAGTATGACCTCAGAAACCAGCAAAATCCGCAATTTTTGAAATTGCACATCGAACTGCTCGAACAGTTCGAAGGTTCTAGAATTTTCACAAACTTTATCAAACTCTTGCTCCCAAAAAATCGAACTGAACAACCCTGGTTTGCACGTGTATGTTTTTACTTGCAGGTCATGCGTTTCTTACACCTTGTGTTAAAAAACACACAAAAATGAGGCTGCATGAGATTTATAATGACAACCAGACCGCACCTCACACCTCTCACAACACATGAGCAAATGAAAGCGCTGACTGTATCTCTGCCAGGTTTGTGTGTGTTTGCCTTGCATGCGCGAGGAACGAGTGTGCAGCTGATTTGTGTATGCGAAAAAATAGAAAAAATGCTACAGGTAGTGAAAAGTACTCCCCACACGCTTCTAAATAATCTGCATGCTACCATAGGGGCCCTGCTCCCCCAAATACACAACCGGCGCTTATAGGGCACACAGGAACAAACTACACTTGAAATTAATGTTGCTTACCGATGTCAGCGCAATGCAAGGTCGTAGGAGCGCTTTCTTAACAGAAAACACCTCACCCCCCTCGCAGTCTGTTGTATGCACTTCCAACATGTCTCGTCGAGGTTTTGTGGGCGGCCTGTGTCTGTCATACGCAATATTCGGGAGTGCAGGATGTCAGGCTGTTAAGGAGAACAGCAGGCTTTTAAAACGACCTGCACCTGTAAAGATGAAGTCAAAACAAGGTAGGTGCGTGTCACTGTGTACAGCTGCAGGGGGTCACGTTTACCAACACCAGAAAAGGCAGGGCACAGGCAGGTACACTTCTTGTGGTGCTCTCTATCGTGTTTTACGCGCAAATGAGAGAAAGTGTCTGGTGCTTTGCAGGAGGGTTGACAGGAAAGCAAAAATATCTAGATGTCACCAGCAACTTTTACGAAACTATCAGCAAGCAAGCAAGCAACAATAAAATAAGTTACAAGTACCTCTTTTGTTGTATGATCAAGTGGCAGCGATTGGCGCCCATTGGTTTGAGAAAATCAGGCTGCAAAAAAGAATGACCGCCACTGCAAAATAGATAGCATCATTCACCCTGCTTTTAAACCTTTTCATAATCTGGGACTTTAGCTGCAAGAATTTATAGTCTTTCATAGGAGTAGCTATCACGTACACATTTGTTTTAATAATACAAACCTAGGATGTTCTAAGACAAGCTGGGGACGAAAAGTAGCTCCTCCCTGCTGATCAGAACACGTGCCAGGCACACCGCTCGGCTCTCCGTTGTGGTGGCTTTTGTTTAAACCTGAGGAAGGCAAAGCAAGACGCGTCACACGTCTTACTTTGTACGTCCATGCCATGCCTTATTTTAATCGCCAAGGTGCAGAGTCGTCCCTTCCCACCCTCTTTTTGTGCCTAGAAGAAACTAAATGTATGTGATGCGTGAATGTTTTGTGCCTAGAAGAAATTATATGTACGTGACGCATGGATTTTTGGTGCCAAGAAGAAATTAAATGTGTGTGACACATGAAGTATATAAACATAATACTATATGCCAAATGCCAAATGCAAAGCAAAGCTGGGAGCCATCACATGTCCAGGAATACAGGTTTGAAATTCAAGAGAACGCATGAGGGCAAGCAAAGGTGATCAGACAGTGATTGCGTGCTGTTTCACTCAGGGTCAGAAATTCTAAGGACAGGTTGGTTTCTGACAGGACGGATAGGCAATGCTGTACCCCACCCCCAGCTCCGAGAGGCAGAGGCCCGTCGATAGATCAAAGTTCAAACGATTTGAGCGATTTGATGACTTTAAAAATCGAATCAACACCTGGTATTAGGTAGCATGATGTTGTGTGGATCACACAGATCCAGCGACTGGTGGCTTTTGCTGACTGAGATCACACTTACTATAGGTGATCTAAACCGCACATGGAGCGCAGCTGTGCCTCTTCTTCCACCTTGAAAATATAGATTAAAGTAAATGTATGGAGAGCTCATGAATCCCACTTACCTTGTGGACGTACTGCGTTGAAGTAGAGCTTGGTTCCAGGCGTCATCAGTCCTCTGAAGCAGTGATACCCTACTACACTTGTTTGCTGGTCTTCGCTGAGGCTATTGGTGCAGGTGACACGCAAGGCGAGCAGCTGCTGGGTATCAACTCCATCTTCTGAGGCAGGCACTTTCAGAACGTAGCTCTGAAAGCGTGAAGGCATTCATTCATGGGTTTAGTGCTGTGGGCTTACTTTGAGTGTGGTTTGGCTCAAGTTGAGTGTGTCGAAGCAGCTTTGAAGGTGCGTGTAATCCTTCTAAGCGTTCAAAAAGGTTCATGGGCTCTACACAGACAACATCCAACCCCTTTTACGAATTTCAGTCACCAGGTCCTCACATGTCCTTTCTGCTCACGTGACTTCCTACATGCATCCTTTTGAAGGGGAAGAACCCATTGGTAGTTGTGACAGAGTATTAGAGCGACAGAGCTGTGTGTGCTTCAGCATACATGCCTGTAATTTCCATGACCCACCCCCCCAACCCTCCGTATGGACACCCTGGTGCTTCAAACTTAATCACCTGTACCCACAATGGCTATCTAGTCCGGGTGTTAAAGTTGGCTGTCTCTGCAGTGCCCGCAGCTAGCTCCTGAAGGCACCTAATACGTGCTACGGCTGTTTTTTTTGTACAGACACAAGCGTGCCCCCCTATGTAACGCACCTGGTTGGCTGCCACCACAGTGCCTGTGACTTGCTCCTGGAAGACCTCTGCCAATGTATTGCAGTCGACATGCAGAAAGGGGGCCCTGCATTCCACCGCTGACCGTGGCAGTATCCTCGCCTCCAAGTCCTGTACAGTGCACATGTAAGGTAGGCCAGAATGGTAAATATACACTGTATATGACCGTATATTTGGTGATTTTCCCAAATGCCGTATATACAGGGTTTTGGCTAACCCCATGCATAAGCAGGCACTGCTGTCTAGTACAACACCTCCTCACATGTGATTGCATGGAGGAACGGTGAACTGTTAAAGACACATGTACCTCTGTACCTCTGTACCGAGTCTGATCCCTGACTCATTCAAACACCTCAATGCAGCAGATTTTGAATGCGTTTCTGTTGCTGGATATAATAGCCAAGTAAATGCATGTGTGTGCGCGTTGTGCATGTGTGTGTGCGTGTGGGTGTGGTTGTATGTGTTTGTGCGCGTGCTTGTGTGTGTATGTGTGTGTGCGCGTGTGTGTGTGTGCGTGTGTGTTTGTGTGTGTGTGTGTGTGTGTGTGTGTGCGCGCGCGTGTGAGAGAGCGTGTTTGTGATCGCATAAGCATTTGTTTGTGTATGTGTGCGTCCTTGCTTTAGCGCACCACGTCAAACAAGTTGAAAGGAGTGCTACCGCTCTGCTGCTGTGGGACTTCGAATGGCTTCCAATTGTACGTTTCATTCTTGCAGACACGTAAATTAAAGGCCTGCACAGAGCTCAAAAGGATGCAGCCATGAGGGACCTCCGCGTCCAACCTGCGAGGTCAGGACCAAGAGCTGTGTTTAAACAAAACAAGCGGCTTAGACGACGGTATAACACAAGCGCACACTCAAGCATTAACACACACACACACACACGCGCACACACTCCCACATGCGTACACGTACACACACACGCACACACACAAACACGCACACGTGCACACACACACACGCGCACACACACATACGCGCACACACACATACACACACACACGCACTCACACAACACACACACTCACAACACACACACACACACACACACACACACACACAGAATACACACACACGCACACACACGCACACACACATACACACACACATGCACACACAACACACACACGCACACACAAAAACACACATACACACACAAAAACACACATACACACACACGCACGCACGTACACGTGTCCACCTACTTTGTGGGTAGAATGCAGTCGCTATCCGTGGAGAGCACCAAAAACCCTACTGCATGCGGGTTGCTACAATGTGCGGTTAGGCTGTGCTCTTCACTGCCTATCAAGACTTTCAGGCGCAGCAAGGGGCCCATGGGATAAATAAAGACTGGAGCAGACAGCCAGTAAATTTATTAAATCAGTCATGCAAGTAGAGCTGTCTACATTTTCATCGCAAGCATACGTGTATTTCCCACTCCCTCCATCATCATCAAGCGCACATCGTGCAGATGCTTGGGTAAATTGAACTCTGCAGTTCACACACACACACACACACACACACACACACACACACACGCACACACACACACACGCACACACACACACACACACACACACGCACACACACACACACACACACACACACACACACACACACACACACACACACACACACACAAACACACACACACACAGAAGCAGTTATAAATCAAAACAACCCTTAGATTTGTTTGGCAAGGGCTCACGAGATATAGCGCATTACAAAACGATTGTGTTCCACTTCAAATGATCATGCTCCTCTGCAGGGTGTTGCTGACGTCTCATCTGCCCTGCGCACTGTTCGGTGTGTTGTGGTTAGCTGTGGCGAGGATCTACTGGTTCGCCTCCTTAGTTCTAATGATGATGGGGGAAATAATGATGGTAAGTGTGCAGCGAACGGCAGTGTAGGATAGATGGCAATTTGAGTGCAATTGAGCAACTGAAAATGCAAACGGGCGTTTTCCGCCAAAAGTTGCGCTCAGAGGGGGGTGCAATTTGCAATATTGTTCACGCACGCAAAGTTGACACATTTACCTGCACGCGTGCGCACACATGCGTGCACACACACACACAAACACACACACACACACACACACACACACATACACACACACATACACACACACAAACAAATACACACATATACACAAATGCAAGCATCATTGCCGCCCTCAAGCAGCGATGATCAGAAGCGCATGGCTGCCTATTTTTGTGTGCTGTCCTCCTGCGCTTTGCAGTGCTGTAATCTGTAATGGAGACTGAAGGATTAAACTGCACTTGAATATCAAACTTATGTATGTAGGTGAGCAGCTCTTTGCAGAATGTCCGCTCCCAAACGATGGATCACCTCTGACTCGGTCGGTGGAAAGCTGTGTGGACAGTGCTCGATACTTCGTCCTCCGTGTAGTTGATAGGTAGGGACGGTTGCAATCTGAGCAGAGGCTTTTGCGCTGTGCACAGTCATTTGAATGCTGGCGCTGACAGCAAAAAAATATGATTTTGCACACTGGCACTGGCAGTAATAAGTTGCGGTCAATGCGTCTCGACCGCATCATATGAAGGCAGGCTTAACACTTTAAGAAGGCATAAAATGCGTTTGCTTGCATTTCGTCATTTGGGCTGCACGCGGATGACACTCACAGTAGGTTACACGTAACCTTCCACTTTCAGCATTTATAGCATGGGGTTCTGAGGAGCTGTAGATCGCAGCTGATCTTACAATGATGGTTCAAACATGAAAACACGAGTGTGGAGATCAGCGCATCAACAGCACCTCACACCTGCCCAAAAATACACGGTGTGCTGACAGATCTGACGCCAAGAAACATGCAATGATGGGCTTGGGCTTTGCCCAACGCAGCGAGGCCTCTGAATTTGCCGCAGCCCTTGACGACTACCGGACCTACCTGAAACGGAAAGTGGAGGCGCTCAAAATGAGGCAGCAGGTGGGTGCTCCTGATTTGGTGTATTACGACTGTCTGTGCATGGGACAAAAACATCCACAAACATGCCTGCCGATGTCCCAGCAAGTAATTATCAAAGTAAAGTCAGATAAATGATAAATGATAACGCTGCAGTTAGAATCCCTGAAGAAGCAGCATCCCAAGTTAATTCACAAAACATCATTTAAAGCGCGTTGGACATTTCCTACCGGATAATGCTCGAGTGGTTCTGAAAGCTGCATGCCCAGCATCTTTTTTCTTTCCTCTGCACAATGGGAATGCTGCAATGTGGGCATTCAGGCACAGTTACATACATCCCAGACTAACTCACAGAACTGTGTGAAGCACCTTGGCCTATTTTAATGAGACAATGACCTGCAAAGCATGACACAAAGGCACAGTAACACTCCAAATATCATCCTAGTACAATTCTAATGTCCAGGAAATTCCAAGCACCTGCAGCTTTGCAAAACAGGATGCGCTTCTGCCAATTTCCAAAAGCAACACTGATCACATGTGCCTCGTCCTTATTTTGACCTGCAATCAGCATAGTCCTTGGAACTCTTGCCGGAGGTGGTGGAGATTGGCGGTGGAGTGTCCCCTACCTTTTTCACTACTGTTTGTTCGGCTTTGTTGTGCATTAGCAGCAGACTACCCCTCCTTGACCCCAGGCAACACAGTGCAAAACATCGCAAAACAATGCTTGAAATTGGAAGACCCCTATGAGACAGAGGGTCAGAAAATTTCGCGTGTAAGGCTCAGGGCTCCTTTGCATTCATTTAAAGGCACCTGTCAAACACTTCTGCCTTTGCTTCTTTTCTGCATCCTGCAGTTTGAGCAACACCGTCGCTGCAGTTCTGAGGAAACATCTGGACGGAATTCAAGCCTATCGCTGCAGCCTGGTCAACAAATCCATGTCCGCATGGGACCACAAAAGGCAAGTTTCTCTCCTGAAAGTGTGTTACCAATATGCATCCTCACAGTCAATGCTTTCTGTTCAAGCAAGTGTATCAATAATGTTTTGGAGAGGCTGGACATTTGCTTTCTTCTTTTCATACATGCCAAGTCTGCGATAAGAATTTCTTTGTAGGTGTAGATCAGGAAGTGGCAGAAGCAAAGCATCCGTCCTCTGCAGGGCTGGGGTATAGACAGGCTCTATTTCTATTTTTTAAATCCTATAATGCAAGTTGCATTGCTGTGTGCCTTTTAAAATTCCAAGCCAGCAAAGCAAGTTTCCACATTGCATTTGATCACAGGAGAGTCAAGCATCTAAGAAAAAGGATGGCGTTGCGTCTGCTGATGAAATGGCAACAGCTGTGGCTGCTCTTAGGTTGCCGCCCCCTCCTGCTCCTCTTCCTTCACCCCCTCCCCTGCACCCCCAAGAGATAACAAACAGTGATCAATATGCAAACAAAAACAATGATGATGATGATGACTGGACTGATTTTCAGGGTGGCTGATTTGATTAGGCTTTTTTTTTGCATTATGTATAGAAGCTCCTTTATATTAGAAACTCACACGATTAAGTTGCAGAGCAAAGAAGGTGCGTAAGCTTCAATTATTCCCTGTTGTGGCTTACGGACCAATTACTCTGAGGCTGAGGCTGATAAGCATTTTTTGTGTGGCTGAAAGTTTTAATGCCTAGTAGGAGCGGTGCTGTGATGGGTTCTGTGATGTCCTCATATGCGTGTCAGAAGCATGGACGTATGTCGCTGTTTCAGAAACGAAAGTATTTTGGGCCTTGCGCTCGTGGCATTTCATGTCAACGTACAGCCTACTAGTAGTACAGGTGAAAATATCAGGCTATGCTGGTTGTGACGAAACACCCAGCGTGATTATAAAGGGAAGGAGCATTTCCTAGGTGTCAGCACTTTCAAAACCTTTACCGCTGAAAATAAGTCATGGCTAGATCATCCGATGAGAATCTGGGGGGTTGTGTGTTAATCATTGTTGAAAGAAAAACTACGCAGGCAGTGAAAACCATTCCCCACATTAATTAAGGAAAAGGAGCCACTTTGGTACCAAGTACCGTAAAGCTTCTCCACCGCGAAGAGGAAAGGAAAAATCAATGGGGATCAGGAGGGTTGCAGGCTTGGCCTGAAACCGGCTCCTGATGAGAGTTAATAACAGTGCTGGAAAGGGCATGTCTGGTATGGTTAAGTTTAGCAGCAAAGTTCACAGAGTGCACATGGAGCTTGGAGGCAAGCTTCTTAGCTCTTTGAGATTCGAGACCCAGTTCTTTGAAAGGCTTCAGAGTGTGAGTGTTGTAGATGGTGCCGTCCACACCCAACAGGATGATGTGAAGAGTAACATAGGCTCCTTGGAGAATGTTGCAAAGGTCTTTGTGCTGTTCCTTTGCGGCGTTCAGCTGGTTCTGAGGTCTGGTGTCCTCACAGTACTTGATCTCGACAAGGTGGATGCCACGCCGAGGTTTGCTGAGGTCTTTAAGTCGGTGCTGTCTGGGGTTGGTGGCTCTACTGGTGGCTGGCGGTGCTGCTGAGGTGCTCCCAGTCTCCCTCAATTGCTCCCTGCCATTTTGAAGAACCCACCCCCCTACAGAATTGTTACATAAAGCGCGTCTAATTGGGATGAATGCAGAGGCACACCTGATAGAGATTCACTGAGCTTGGTATCCAGTGTTTTTGCTGTGTAATTTTTGCTTATGTTAAGCGCGTCTTTTTGGCATTAGTGAAGAGGCACACCTGATAGAGATTCACTGAGCTTGGTATTTAGTGTTTTTGCCGTGAAATTGATGCATTAAGCGCGTCCTGATAGAGAACCACTGAGCTTGGTATGTCATTCTTTTGCCGTGTATTTGTTACACGTTCAGCGCGTCTTTTTGGGATCAGTGAAGAGGCATACCTGATAGACATTCACTGAGCTCGGTGCTCAGTGTTTTTGCATTTATTCCTAAACCTGAGAGAGGAGGTCCCACACAAATGTGCAGGCAAAGAAGCTGCTTCTTCTTTAGTGACACATAGTAAATGGTTGGTATCTTATTACGAGGTTGTTTGTCTATGATAAACATTTCTTGAATGTGTGCAATGCCAGAGCCAATGCTTATGCTTACCAAACTTAAATCAGTGTTCTTTCCTACTTTTCCAAGCCGGAAGAGTTTGCACCATGCAGTGCTTTACTTCACTTAAAATCTGATAGTTGGTAGAGGACGAGACATCAATTATATCCCCATGAATATTATAAAATTGTTCCTGGTGGTGTACCTCTGCCTCCCAACCACCTGATCCCCATTCATAAGCCCCCCCCTCTTACTCTTTTCCAGCAAGTCTTTCTTTGTGGTCTAACAGTTTGTTTTGTATGTTTTTATACTGGATATCACGTAATTGCCCTTACACTCACAATTACAAACTCACAAACACACCCTTGTACTCACATTTACACACAGACATACACACTCTCTCAGTGTCACTCACACACATACACACACACGCACGTCTACACAAAATTACGTGTTTAAAAGCAACAAATATGTACAAGCAAATTTTTAAAACCTATTACTTATGTGCTGAGACTAGATGTTGTGACTTGAAAAAATAAGAGCAGTAAAAGGCAGCAACAAACAGAAAACCCGGTCAAAGGTTTCCATCAAACAAATTACTATAGATGTTAGACAATTACATCATGATGAACAATATTAGCCCTTACTTGCAATTCACATGCCTTCTATTTCACTTGGTAAGTAATTCATTACTGTGTATTACCTTTAGAACCTTTGCATTCAGTTGTACGTGCAGTCCGTTTGTATATAAATTGGGTTATTTTTGCTCGATCACACAAAGTAAACCAAAAACCAGACACAAGGCATCACTCTGCCATGGAAGATTAAGAGGGCGATGCAGCGCTACTTATTAACGAGTGTAGCGCCCTCTCAACTTCGCATATTTACAAGGAACAACGCAGATGATGTCCTTTCAGGATGGGGTTCATTTGAAAGTATGTTTGTTATATGCCTTTATCGTCCTCACCCCCTCTCAAACAGACTTGTTGTTTGCTGCGCTGCTAAGGTAGACGGTCCAGAAGATAGCGACAACGTTGATGTATAGGATCCTGTGTGAAGCACGGATTCCACTGGCACCGTCAATAAACGAACAAACACTTGCAGAAAGTGTGAAGATACTCCCAATATAATAAAAATACAGCCAAATTAAAAGCAAGAATTTTGCTCCGTGTGGCAATGGGAGCAAGTCCGGAAGTGAATTAGGTCGGATGTTCCTAGCCAAAGAAAAAAGTTGACACAGGTTTGATGCAGAGATCCACCAAGCAGGGCACAGGTACAAGGAGACGTAAACCCTGCAACAAGGATTTAGCAGCATTCTGGCTCTCAAGACACATTTCAAAAACTCCCCAGGTCCCAAGGTGGCCCCCTGGAAACAGTGGACTCCCATCAACTAATACTGGGGCTTCCATCAATTATTACTCTACTGCACAGTCACACACAGCGTACACAAGCAAGTTATCTAAAAAATCTCCACAATTTAAGGCAGCCCTACACAAAAACGACATTTTATTCTGCATAAAAGCTGCAACTACATAGCTTCTCTCTCTTTCTCTCTCTCTCTCTCTCTCACTCACTCTCTCTCTCTCTCACTCTCTCTCTCTCTCTCTCTCTCTCTGTGTCTCTCTCTCTCTCTCTCTCTCTCTCTCTCTCTCTCTCTCTCTCTCTCTCTCTCACACACACACACACACACACACACACACACACACACAGACCTACCGCAGATCGAGGGGCACATAGCCAAAGTTTATGATGTGGGCAGCGGGCCACACCACGTAGTTGGCCTTGAGGGTGGGCTTAATCTTCGCTTGGGCTGAGGCTATGGCCCTGAAGTTGAAAAGAAAAATTTCAGAATGGGGACTGGTGCAAAAGCTAAACAACACTCTCAGTATAAGTATCTCAGCTGAGCAATTATTGAAAAGATGCACATTTACTGTCGAAGGTTTGAAAGTAGATAGACATGACAGATAAGGGACAGGTACACAAGCCATTGAAAGGCAGAGTATAGTCACGCGCGCGCACATGTGTACACTTGCACGTACACAAACATGCACACACATCACATAAAAGCAGCACACGCGCACACACACCTCTCTGGGTGGCCTTCCAGTATTGTCATGACAGCAAAGAAGACGCAGGTCATAAAGGGGGTCATCAGGAGCTGGTCGGAGCACATCTTGAGGATCACGGCTAGTGGGCTGGTAGGTGTATCTGGCAGGATGATCTGTACACATGTGTAGGAGGGGAGCAAGGTTAAGGGTGTGAGGACGGAAGGGCAAGGGTGTTTTGACGTTCAAACACATCTCAGATATAGAACATATATTTCAGTAGTGCGTGAAAGACATGTATCAAAACATCTTTGGCGTTTGTTCAAAACATAACAACAACGATTCACAGATGCTTCCAAGGCAAGAACCAAGGCAGCACCACGTTTAGCACAGTAAAACTGCATCACAGATCACAGACGGCTAACCCGGTGCAAGAAGCTGTAGCAAAAAAATAAGCTGCTTTCTAAATACGTCGCACCTTATCCAACAGCGCAAACCACTGGTGCGCTACGGGCGTGGCCAGCAGCACCGAGAACAGCATGAAACGAGCCGCCCTTGCGGGATCATACTTGAAGTTGGCGAGCCCACTCCCAGCTGGCTGGCCACTGCCGGCTTGCTCTGAAGAAGGAACGAGAGGGCCTGCTGGGCTCGCAGCTACTTCAAAAGCTTTGCTCACACTGCTGCTACCCCGCCGGTCTAGTGACGCCTCGCTGCCAGGTTTGCCGGTGCTCACAGTGCTGCCAGCGCCCACGTCCGTGCTCCCAGCTTTTAGATGCTGCTGCACTTGGTTGGTGGAAGGGGGTGAGGACTTGAGAAGGAAAGGGAGGATTTGGGCGAGCGTATCCCTGCAGGTCCAGTTTCACGGGGGAGAAATGGTGAGCAGCGTGGTTACTACAGCACGTTGCACCTGGAGCAAACAGGTGACTGTGGCAGTAAGGCGTACAAGCTTGTGGGGCGCTTTGTAACAGATCACGTTTTGCCCATATTTTGGAGTCCCCACTCATATTAACTTCTTGCAAACTCTTTGCAAAGGAGCAAATATAACGTGTGTCTTGTGCCTTGCCTGTAAGTTCCCACCAGAAAACTCACTGCTGCTTTCTCTGTGCTTGGTAATGCCTCAATCAAGCAGGTTAGACTGGAAAACACCATGAACGCAGTCAAGGCAGTCTAGTGTGTAGTGTGTAGTGCATGAGCTAGCGCTTGGAACCTACCCCAGTAGAGTGCAGACGGCAGCAGTGCACATTTTAGTGAGCAGGGGCGCCACGGACAAAGCACTGTGCGCACGGGATTAGGGTAGTGAAAGGAAACGTATACAGGTCTGGTGCCATGCCAAAAGAAAGCTAGAACGAGGTGTTTCCGCGAGTGTTATGTGTTTCTTAGTGGACACGGACGTGTATTATAATAAGTGTGGGATTGATTGTGCATTGAGTGTCAACGTGTGTGTGTGTATGTGTGTGTGTGTTTGTGTGCGTGTGTGTGTGTATGTGTGTGTTTGTGTGTGTGTGTGTGTGTGTGTTTGTGTGTGTGTGTGTGTGTGTGTGTGTGTGTGTGTGTGTGTGTTACACATATGAAAAATGTAGCATTGCTTGTCAAGCTTGTGATTTATGAAGCGCACTTACAGAGAAGAGAGGGACAGAACCTACGCCACATCATTCAATGCAGAAGGATTGTTGCTAGTCATTTAGGCAACGCAATCAACATAAGCATCTTGTTATTGTCGTTTAAGCATCGCTTACTGTAAATAGCTGGACCACAAGCGCCCGAACTGCGCGACAGGGTTTCCTAGGAAAAGATAGCACAGCGTGAAGGTCGCGGCCGCACTGTGTGTAAGAAGGGAACCAGGATAGGGTTGAGACTCCACCTGTCTGTTTGTTCTAGAACTTCTCCTTGCCTACTTCCAAAGACTTACAAGACTAAGGCCGTATTTCTGCCGTGCGAGATCAAACCCTTGCTGCCCTCGTTCAGTCCTTTCCCTCTCTGGATGCTGCCTCCGTTGCTGTGCTGCATTTTGGTGCTGTAGGCAGAGTGAAGGCTCCTACTGCCTAGGAAACTACTAGCGAGTTCCTCGTTTGCTGGGGTAGCAGGTTGTTGATTTTGAGAAGCCTCTCCCTTTTTGCAGTGCACGAGCAGGTACGGCCTTGCCAGTGCCGTGCCACCACGGGACAATGGCTGGTGCGACGGAGGGGCAAGTCTGCGAAGGAAAGACCTTGGGATTCGCTTGAGCAACGCCGGCTGCATTCAAGTCCTAAAATTGGACTTCTCGCAGAAAATAATTCATTGTGGCATCGAGGTCGCGCGAAAATTTTAAAGCTCGCGAAATGTAAGTCGTAACTTAATCACAGTGACGCTAAGCACCATGACTCATAGCTGCACCCCCGGGGCTTCTGGGGAAGTTGAGCTCCCTTCTGTAAGTTGAACGTTGTGGACAGAGGGGCGCACGCACGCACGCACGCACGCACACGCACGCACACAGGCACGCACACGCGCGCACACACACACACACACACACACACACACACACACACACATACACACACACACACACACACGCACACGCACACGCACACGCACACGCGCACGCGCACGCGCACGCGCACGCACACACACACACACACACACACACACACACACAGGCACGCAGGCA
>Ga0307945_1001553_pt1 | contig 18050 bp, 23 predicted proteins | sample OrgLakmetagen228_FD_201818 | JGI IMG/M metagenome (GOLD analysis project Ga0307945, IMG submission 201818) | Saline water microbial communities from Organic Lake, Antarctica - #228 | ecosystem: Environmental > Aquatic > Non-marine Saline and Alkaline > Saline | place: Antarctica: Organic Lake...
TAAGGACATGCACCGTACCTCCAAACTTCCTCCTGACCCTGTAATGAATTATGTTGCTTACTTGTTGGTAGCTGAGGGCATGCAGCGTGCCTCCAGACATCCTCAAAGTTTTTTCTGTTCTAAAAGACGACAGAAGACGAAGCCCGCTAGACCTTACGTACCATTTTTTTTAATGCTGGAAGCTGAGGACTTGCACCGTGCCTCCAAACTTCCTCCTGACCCTGTAATATATTATGTTGCTTACTTGTTGGTAGCTGAGGGCGTGCACGGTGCCTCCAGACACTTCCAAAAACGATGAGGGTGTGACGGAGTGCAGGTCTGTGACTGGAACTTTGACCACGATCTGCGCGTCATACAAATGGATGACGTTGCAATGAGGCATGGGCAGCAGGCAAAATGGATGGGACCTCGACCAGAATCTGCGCATCGTACAAATGGATGACGTTGCAATGAGGCATGCATGGGCAGCAGGCAAAATGGATGGGACCTTGACCAGGATCCGCGCATCCTACAAATGGATGACGTTGCAATGAGGCATGGGCAGCAGGCAATATGGATGGGACCTTGACCAGGATCTGCGCATCGTACAAATGGATGACGGTGCAATGAGGCATGGGCAGCAGGCAAAATGGATGGGACCTTGACCAGGATCTGCGCATCATACAATGCGGATGCCTTTTTGACCACAATTTGCACATTTGCGCATCATACAAAGTAAATGGCACTCCGACCAAGATCTGCGCATGATACAAAATGGATGCCACTTAGACCACAATCCGCGCATCATTTAAACATGATGATGTTGCAATGAGGCCTGGGTGGCAGGTGAAGGCAGGGGTGCAGAGGGCATAGAGGAGCATAGGTCAATGGCGGCATCTTAGTAGTATTGGGTTACTTCTTACTTCACATTCTACCGTTTTTTGATGTGTTATTTAAGTGCACTACAAATATTGTACTCGCGAATAGTGCGAAACGGGGGATGTTGCCGTGTGTTGCAAGTGTAGAAAAGGGTACAGAGGAGGACGTAGAAGAGTGTAGGTGAATGGCAGGGATGTTGCCGTGTTTTGCAAATGCAATGCTTTGCAATGTAATGCTTTTGGAGTAAAAGGTTTGGCAGGGAAACGTGAAGTACCTCGGCCTTGCTCTGCATGTGGGAGATTGTACAGCTACATGTCATGCAGGAGATTGTATGGGGATGTGTGGAAGGAAAATGGGGCGTGGCGTAGTGGAGGTTTGTAGTAAGGACCTTGGTATGTAGTAAGGACCTTGAGTGACCTTTTTGGACACATAAGTACACATAACAGGTATTAAGAAAGGTCACCTTGAACTTTGTTTTGTGTGTGTGTGTTGGGTGTGAATGTGTGAGTGTGTTTGGGTGTGAGTGTGTGAGTGTGTGTGTGTATGTGTGTGTGTGTGTGAGTGTGTGTGTGTGTGTGTGTGTGTGACAGAAATCAAGATGCGGGCAAGATTGCCTGAATGCAAGCCACCAAAGGGCAGCATGCACACAGTGTTTTGACTGTCTGTGTAAGAAAGGCCCAACTTCAAACACTATGCGTGCGAATGTTTACGGCACTGGAAAGGCCGTCGTTTTCGTTATGCACCACCCAATGGCTGCCTGTTTGAAAAGGAAGCAGCGTATCGTAGTTGAAATCCCTGGCTGGACCTACGCACTGTCTGTCTGACCACCACAGCTTTACCTGCCCCACAAACATATACATGCCTGTTTGAAAAGGAAGCAGCATATCGTAGTTGAGAAACTCTTGACCTACTCACTGTGATTCATTTTTGTGTCAATACTTTTCTGATTTGTACTTGTTGTTAGGAGGCTATTAACTTAAAATGCCCCAATCCCAATGCTTCATATAAAATTTGTCATATTTTGATACATTCTCAAAGACTTTTGCCTGACCACCACAGCTTGACCTGCTCCACAACCATTCACATGCCTGGTACAGAGCATGACTTTTTTTAAGGGTTGGCCCCAGCCATGTATTTACACCGAATCATACCTTGTACCTACTTGATAATCTCCATGCTAAAATTGCCGTACATACACCCTACATACATGGGTTTGGTCGACTCTAAAAATGAAAGCACACACACACACACAAGGACAAGGACAAAGACCACATTACTACTCACTGACTGGCTCCCACGGTATGACAGCACACACACACATACACACACAAGGACACAGACAAAACAAAACAACACTCACCGCCTGGCTCCCACGCTATGACAGCACACACACACACACACACACACACAAGGACACAGACAAAAACCAAAACTACACCCACCGCCTGGCTCCCACGCTATGACAGCACACACACACAAGGACACACACACACACTTACACACATACACACACACAAACACACACACACATACAAGGACACCGACAAAGGAAAAAAACACCCTGGCCAACTCTAAAAATGAAAGCACACACACACACAAGGACACGGACAAATTAACACTCACTGCCTGGCTCCCACGCTATGACAGCACACACACACACACATACAAGGGCACCGACAATGAAAACAAAACACCCACCGCCTGACCACCACGCTCAAGGTGCAGCTCCACCTCCTGGCCCACGGCATCATCCAGGGTTTCTTCCAGCGGCAGGAAGTGGGTGACAATCTGGGGAGGATGTGCATGAGTAGGGTTGGCCAGAATCATATATACGGTATTTTGGCAGGAAAATCACCAAATATACGGTCATATACGGTGTGTATACTGTACCTTTCTTAAATCACCCCGGGTAAATATCATTTTTTGCCCTCCGGATTGATGCCGGCATCGTAAAATATATATTTATTCATAGGATCCGGGGTTACCCGAAGTTGGCGAAAATAAAGTTCTATACGGTTCTGAACCCTGTGCATGAGCGATGGCAGAAGGTCAATGTGATGAAGTGCTTAAGCTGAATTTGCTACCATTTGCCGCTGCTTTTCAAATTAACCGTGCTATTACCCGAATCGGGAGACACACACACTGGCAAATCAGGGTCAGGTTCGAATCTTTGACTGCTACTCTCGTGCGTTTGCGCTAAGAGTCTTTTTGGCAGACAATTTAGATTTTGCTTGAACAAGTGTTGATCAAATGTGAGGTTCATCTGAAGGCAGCTTGCACTTTACCAATCACAGCTTTTAACGTTTGCCTTAGAAGGTAATTGTATGAATGATATTAAAATAGCCATGCGATTGACAGCAAGCCCAGGCACACCTAAACGCATGATTCCTGGCAATCATGTCAAAGAAATTACCTTCAGCTCACCTCATTCGACACACTAGCAACCTCAGAAAGTAATTGCATAAATGACACTTACGTAGCCATGCGATCGACAGCAAGCTCAGGCACATCTAAACGCATGATTCCTGGCAATTACGTCAAAGATATTACCTTCAGCTCACTACATTCGACACATTAGCAACCTCAGAAGGTAATTGTATGAAAGATTTACGTAGCACTACCTTCAGCTCACTTCATTTGACACACAAACTACGCAACCTACAGCACTCATGCCACCACACTGACAGCTCACTTTACTCGACACACTACCTACGCAACCTACAGCACTCATGCCACCACACTGACAGCTCACTTCATTTGACACACTACCTACGCAACCTACAGCACTCATGCCACCACACTGACAGCTGACTTCATTCGACACACTACCTATGCAACCTACAGCACTCATGCCACCACACTGACAGCTCACTTTACTCGACACACCAGCAACCTACAGCACTCATGCCACCACACTGACAGCTCACTTCATTCGACACACTACCTACGCAACCTACAGCACTCATGCCACCACACTGACAGCTCACTTCATTTGACACACTACCTACGACGCAACCTACAGCACTCATGCCACCACACTGACAGCTCACTTCATTCGACACACTACCTACGCAACCTACAGCACTCATGCCACCACACTGACAGCTCACTTCATTCGACACACAACCTACGCAACCTACAGCACTCATGCCACCACACTGACAGCTCACTTTACTCGACACACCAGCAACCTACAGCACTCATGCCACCACACTGACAGCTGACTTCATTCGACACACTACCTACGCAACCTACAGCACTCGTGCAACCACACTGACGTCACTTTTAGCAACGGCGACCCCAAGTCACTTTTTCTCAATTTGTACTTCGCCACCAACAAACTCATCTGACCCTGCACTCATGTTCTAGCACAAGCGTAGCGACCTCACCTGCCCCCACCCTTGTATTTCGCCACCAGCGACCTCACTTGTATTTTGCCATGTATTATGCCATGTATTTTGCCATGCATTTTGCCATGTATTTTGCCACGTATTTCGCAATATATTTTGCCATGCATTTTGCTATGTATTTTGCCATGTAAGTATTTTGCCATGTATATTTTGCCATGTATTTTGCCACACTTGTAGTTCGCCACCAGTGACCTCACCGGCCACGGCACTTCCATTCCTACCACAGCCATTCTTACCACGGCCATTTTCACCACTGCCATTTTTACCATCACGGCCATTCCTATCACGGCCATTCCTACCACCTTCATTCCAATCTTGGCCAGTCCTACCACGGCCATTCCTATCACGGCCATTCCTACCACCTTCATTCCAATCTCGGCCATTCCTACCACCTTCATTCCAATCTCGGCCATTCCTATTACGGCCATTCCAATCTCGACCATTCCTACCACCGTCAATCGAATCTCGGCCATTCCTACAATTGCTATTCCTGTCACGGCCATTCCTACCACTGTCATTCCAATCTCGGCCATCCCATCACGGCCATTCCTACCACGGAATCCACCTGGAAATGGAATTCCTATTCACAAAGGGCATCAGTGGAAACAATACCAATTGACCTCACCTGCCCCTGCACTTTGACCAGGATGGACCAGGATGGACCAGGAATGGACCAGGAATGGAGCAGGAATGGACCAGGAAAAAATACCAATGACCTCACTCACCTGCCCCTGCACTTTGACCAAAATGTCCCCCGACTCGAGCTTGCCATCCGTCTTGCTGCCTGGCACCACCGTATCCACGACCAGCATGCCAGTGGTGGTGAGCTCCAAGTCTCCCGCAGCTGCAGCATAACGTGTATGTGTGCGCGCGTGTGTGTTTGTGTGCACGTGTGTGTGTATGTGTGTGTGTGCACGCGTGCTGAACTGATGCAGAATTGCAGACTGATTCTGGACCTCGGCTGCACAAGCGTGATCCGCATATGTCAACGACCAGCATGCCAGTAGTGGTGAGCTCCAAGTCTCCCGCAGCTGCAGCAGAACGTGTATGTGTGCGCGCGTGCGTGTGTTTGTGTGCACGTGTGTGTGTATGTGTCTGTGTGCACGCGTTTTGAACTGATGTAGAATTGCAGACTGATTCTGGCTGCACAAGCGTGATCCACATATGTCAACGACCAGCATGCCAGTGGTGGTGAGCTCCAAGTCACCTGCAGCTGCAGCGTGTGAACAAATTATGTGTGTGTGTACGTGTGTGTGAGTGTGTGTGTGTGCGTGCGTGTGTGCATGCGTTTTGAACTGATGCAGAATTGCAGACTGATTCTGGACCTCGGGTGCACAAGCGTGATCCACATATGCACATATGTCAATGACCAGCATGCCAGTGGTGGTGAGCTCAAAGCCTCCTGCAGCTGCAGCGTGTGAACAAATTATGTGTGTGCGTGCGAGTGTGTGTGCGTGTGTGTGTGTGTGTCTGTGTGCGTGTGTGTGTGTGTGTATGTGTGCGTGTGTGTGTGTGCGTGTGTGTGTGTGTGTGCATGTGTGTGTGTGTGTGTGCGCGTGTGTGTGTGTGTGAGTGTGTGTGTGCATGTGCGTGTGTGTGTGTGTGTGTGTGTGCGCGTGTGTGTGTGTGTGTGTGTGTGAGTGTGTGTGTGAGTGTGTATGTGTGTGTGTGTGGACAGGTGATGCAGTCTGAATCTGAACCTTGGATGCACAAGTGTGTAGGGTTTGCCAGAACCATATATATACGGTGTATATACGGTATTTTTGGCAAGGAAATCACCATATATACGGTCATATACGGTGTATATATATATACGGTTTTGGCCAACCCTATAAGTGTGACACCTTTGTGACACACGTGCATTAACGATCAGCATGCTAGTAGTTTTGAACTCCCGCAGCTCAAACAAACGTGTGATGCAGTTCGAATCTGAACCTTGGCTGCAGAAAGATTGAATCTATACTATACACGTGAGGTAGGCTGCTGCAAGTCAAAAAATTCGAGGTGAAAACGAGAACAAACACACACGTGCAGAGCCTAGTTCACCTTCAGCTAGGTTGTAAAGAAGGGCTGCTGCACTTTTAACGACACAACACGTGAACATACACAAACTTTAAACTCAAACACACACATGCAGAGCCTACCTTGCCTCAAGCCAGGTTGTAAAGAAGGGCTGCTGCACTTCTAACGACACAACACGTGAACATACACAAACTTTAAACTCAAACACACACATGCAGAGCCTACCTTGCCTCAAGCCAGGTCGTAAAGAAGGGCAGCTGCACTTTTAACGACAAAACACGTGAACATACACAAACTTTAAACTCAAACATACATATGCAGAGCCTAGTTCACCTTCAGCTCTGTTGTAAAGAAGGGCTGCTGCACTTTTACCGACAGCACACGTGTAAACACATGCAGAGCCTACCTTGCCTCAAGCCAGGTTGTAAAGAAAGGCTGCTGCACTTCTAACGACACAACGCGTGAACACAAACTTAAAATTCAAACACACACATGCAGAGCCTACCTAGCCTCAAGCCAGGTTGTAAAGGAAGGCTGCTGCACTTATAACGACAACACACGTGCACATTTACATTTTAACATTTGAGACTCACCTGCTGAGCCGTGTGTTCGTGTCGGAGCTGCCCTAACAGCCGCCTCAGTGCCCTTTGCCAGCCCCAGCCTAAAGACATTGCAATTGTGTGCATGTGTGTGTGCGTGTGCGTGTGTTTGTGTTGGAGCTGCCCTTACAGCCGCCTCGGTGCCCTTTGCCAGCCCCAGCCTAAACACATTTCAATTGTGTGCATGTGTGTGCGTGTGTGTGTGTGCGTGTGCCTGCGTGTGTGCGTGTGTGCGTGTGTGTGTGTGCGTGTGTGTGTGTCATTGTCAGCCCCAGTTTACAAGCAAGGATGTGGATGTAGCTGTGGGAGTGTAGGTGCGTACAAATGTGTGTATGTGTGTATGTATGAGTGTGCGTGGTGGTGTGTTTGTGTGTGTGCTTGTGCGTGTATGTGTTATGCGTGCATGCACACGTGCATGTCTCCTTGTCAGCCCCAGCCTAATAGTAGGGCGTAAGACATGGTTTGCATGTATTGTCATAATTATTCATATTGCACCATGAACAAAAAATGTTTTTAATCACACCTGTGTGCTCTCTGTCGAAGCCCTGGAACACAAACTATAAATATCGGTCTGCATGTAACACATTCTACACTATTCACCAAGTGGGTGTCTCAAACCGACACCACGTGCCTCATCAAAGCCCTTGAACACAAGGACGGTCTGCTTGTATTGCACTATAGTGGCCTGCATGTAACACACTCTAATTTATTCACCAAGTGGGTGTCTCAAACCCACACCGCATGCCCCATCAAAGCCCTTGAACACAAGGACGGTCTGCTTGTATCGCACTATACATATTTTAAATACCACACCTGCGCGCCGTGTCAGAGCCCTAGAACACAAACATGGTTTGCATGTACCACACTACAAGTTTAACGAATGTAACCGCACCTGCATGCCTCGTCAAAGCCCTTAGACACAAACCTAGTCTGTAGAGCACCGCACTTTAATAGTTCATCAAGCGGATGCCTCAAAACCACACCACAAGTTTACCTAATTAAACCGCACCTGCTTGCCTCGTCAAAGCCCTTAGACACGAACCTAGTCTGTAGAGCACCGCACTTTAATAGTTCATCAAGCGGATGCCTCAAAACCACACCACAATTTCAACTAATTAAACCGCACCTGCTTGCCTTGTCAAAGCCCTTAGACACAAACCTAGTCTGTAGAGCACCGCACTTTAATAGTTCATCAAGCGGATGCCCTCAACACCGCACCTGCTTGCCTCGTCAAAGCCGTTAAACACAAACCTCGTCTGTAGAGCACCGCACTTAATAGCATTCATCAAGCGGATGCCCTCAAAACCGCACCTGCGTGCCTCGTCAAAGCCCTTGAACACAAACCTAGTCTGTAGAGCACCGCACTTTATAGCATTCATCAAGCGGATGCCTCAAAACCACACCACAATTTTAACTCATTAAACCGCACCTGCGTGCCTCGTCAAAGCCTTTGAAAACGAACGTGGTCTGTAGATCACCGCGCGGAATGACGGGTGCTGGCCACTGGTGGGCTGGGGTGCCTATTTGTTTGGACGCCTGTAGGAACGGCAGTAAGAAAAAGGATCAAATAAGGGGTTACTGTTAAGGTTAGAGTGCAAATGTCATCGTTTTACCGAAGTGCTGGCCACTGGTGGGCTGGTGTGCCTATTTGTTTGGACGCCTGTAGGAACGGCAGTAAGAATAAGGATTAATAAAGGGGTTACTGTTAATGTTAGAGTGCAAATGTCATCGTTTGCCTATAGCGCTGGCCACTGGTGGGCTGGTGTGCCTATTTGTTTGGACGCCTGTAGGAACGGCAGTAAGAAAAATGATTAATAAAGGGGTTACTGTTAACGTTATAGTGCAAATGTCATCGTTTGCCTATAGCGCTGGCCACTGGTGGGCTGGGGTGCCTATTTGTTTGGACGCCTGTAAGAACGGCAGTAAGAAAAATGATTAATAAAGGGGTTACTGTTAACGATATAGTGCAAATGTCATCGTTTGCCTATAGCGCTGGCCACTGGTGGGCTGGAGTGCCTATTTGTTTGGATGCCTGTAGGAATGGCAGTAGGAAAAATGAAGGCAAGGGATCATGTAAAATGCACAACTAGTAACACACACACGCACGCACACACACACATGCACACACACACACACGCGCGCATGCACGCACACACGCACGCACGCACACACGCACGCACACACACACTACACATGTTACTCCTAGATCACGTCTGGGGTGCGTATTTGTAATAATAATAATAGTAATAATAATAATAAAAATAATTAAAAAAAAAATAATAATAATAATAATAATAATAATAATAATAATAATAAGGTTGGCCAAAGCCATACATGTTTACGCATATAAAGGTGTACATATGGTGTTCTTAGCAAGGATATGACCGTGCATACGGGCATATATGGTGTGTATACACGGTTTTGGCCAACCCTACGTGATTGACCAGAGCCGTATATACACGCTGTATATGACCATATGTTTGATATAATCCCTGCCAAAAATACCGTATATACATTATATGAATATGTATACGATAATCATGATATATCATATATAGTACTGTCAATGTATATACTACTATATGTCACTATTATATACTTACTTCGACTATTATGTGTTAATACTTCGACTATTATATGCGACTATTATATACTTACTTAGTACCTATAGTAATAATACTTAATATATACACCATAATCACATATGTCTTATGAATATGTATATGACCATATGTTTGTTATAATCCCTGCCAAAAATACCGCATATACACCGTAAATACATGGTTCTGGCCAAACCTACCAACCTACCATTAATGTTGCTTCAACAAGGAAATTGGGAGGTGGGATACCAAAAGTGCCAGGGTTGTGTTTAACGCAAAACAAGGCAACCACGCAACCCACAACTTTTAAACACCAGCAGAACTCGTAATTGATAACTTTCAGTGCACCATGACGCACGCAACACTTCCAGCACCTGTGCTTGACCAAAACCATTATCACATATAGGCATGCAGGAGTTTGGCAGGTATTCAATCATAACCTAGTTTAGAGTCGGCCAGAACCATAAATATATACAGTGTATACGCAATATTCTTGGCAGGGATTTAAACAAACATACGGTGTATATACGGCATATACGTACGGTTCTGGTCAACCCTGCATACTAACTTAAACGCTCGGTAAACAAGTGCAACAAGAGAAGGCGGAGCTTCCTTCACACACACACACACACACACACACACACACACACACATGCACACACAAACACACACACACACACACACAAACACACACACACACCTGGATTATCTGCAACGCACGCACCACCCGTTCCAGGGGTAGGTAGTAGGCGGAGGCAGCCTTGTTTTTGCCACCTGTAGAGATGTGTGTGTGTGTGAGAGTGTGTGTGTGTGCGAGTGTGTGTGTATGTGTGTATTATGAACACCACAGTGCGTAGCATAGAGGGTTTCAAGTTGCCAGCATAGCGGGTCGCGTGCAGTTTGTGGCGAACCCTACCAGCATGGCATACGACAGGTCACGATAGAGATGTGTATAGGGTTGGTTAGAACCCTATATATATATATATATATATGGAGTATGTACGGTGTATATATACGGTTCTGGCCGACCCCAGATATGTACCCCTATGTTGAGTGCAGACGTATGCTGCACTTTCCATGAGGTTGTGACCACAAGCCGCACTCGGTCAGCGTGCACAAGCAGACCTTTCGACGGACACCAGCCAGTACCTATAAAACTAGTGCTGACAAAAGCTAGGGCCTCTAACCAGTGCTGGTACTCGCCAATGCCTCTTTAGTAATGCTGACGTTTGCCAGCGCCTTAAACTGGTGCTGACACTGGCCAGTACCTTAAAAACTAGTGCTGATGCTCGCCAATGCCTCTTTAGTAATGCTGACGCTTGCCAGCGCTTTAAAACTGGTGCTGACACTGGCCAGTACCTTTAAACCCGTGCTGGAACTAGCCAGTGCCTTTGAGCGAGTGCTGACGATAGCCAAAGCAATAAAACTGGTGCTGACACTGGATAGTACCTTTAAAACTAGTGCTGATACTCGCCAATGCCTATTCAGTAATGCTGACGCTTGCCAGCGCCTTTAACTGGTGCTGAGACTGGCCAGTACCTTTAAAACCAGTGCTGATACTCGCCAATGCCTCTTTAGTAATGCTGACGCTTGCCAGCGCCTTAAACTGGTGCTAACACTGGCCAGTACCTTTAAAACCAGTGCTGATACTCGCCAATGCCTCTTTAGTAATGCTGACGCTTGCCAGCGCCTTAAACTGGTGCTGACACCGATAGTACCTTAGAAACTAGTGCTGGAACTAGCCAGTGCCTTTGAGCGAGTGCTGACGATAGCCAGAGCCTTAAAACTGGTGTTGACAATAGCCAGGGCCCCTAACTAGGGCCGACAATAGCTAGAGCTTCTATTTTAGGGCTAGCAATAGCCAGCACCTCTAAGTATTGCTGACGCTTGCCAGCGCCTTAACTGGTGCTGACACTAGCCAGGTCCTGCCGAAGCCATTAACGGGCAAGCGCTCTTCAAACCCCACCAAACTACGAAACAAATGTTTCCTGCATTCTGCCTGATGGCTTAGATGTTGATTATAGGAACCCAACAAATGACAGGGAATTTGAGTAATACGCACACACCTGCATCCAGGCCTATGGCTTGGCCGTGGATGTTGATCACAATAAATAAGCACAAATTATTAGAATAAAATTAAATTCCGATAAGTATGTACACACCTGCATCCAGGCCAATGGCTTGGCCGTGGATGTTGATCACAATAAATAAGCACAAATTAATAGAATAAAATTGAAATCCAAATAGTATGCACACACCTGCATCCAGGCCAATGGCTTGGCCGTGGATGTTGATCACAATAAATAAGCACAAATTACTAGAATAAAATAGAAGTCCGATAAGTATGCACACACCTGCATTCAGGCCAATGGCTTGGCCGTGGATGTTGATCACAGGGGACCCTGAGCTCCCTCCTTTGGTCCCACTGGCAGCTTGCAAATAAACTGCACACACACATGCACACACAGCATGTGAGCCATTTGTACTTCGTACCTACTGAGCGCAATAGCTCGCACACACACACACAAATTGACTTGCACACACATTCTAAAGTTCAGATCGTAATTATATTTGGCCACTCTCTTTGCTCACAGCGTGTGAGCCATTCGTACTTCGTACCTACTGAGCGCAATAGCTTGCACACACACACACACACGCACACGATTTGACTTGCACACACATTCTGAAGTTCAGATTGTAAATACATTTGGCCACACTCTCTGCTCACAGTGTGTGTACGGTATACGAGCAAGGGGGCCTCACACAATTGTGCGTCGCACGCGACATACTCATACGAATCTGGCCAACCCAAGATAACAGCCGGGCCTCCAATTCTACGCTTGATCCACAATAATGACACTGCTCTGGCCAACCTAAATTTTTAGCCGTGCACGATGCAGACGCTACGCACGTATGTATGTACACAGACGCCGCTTCATGACCTGTTTTGTAGTGCGCACCCACGCACACACACACACACACACACACACACACACACACACACACACACACACACACACGTGCGTCACGCATGCAGTTTGACGCAGCTTGCAAATCAGGTGTGCAAGTACCTCAAAATATTACGAAAGAGTATGCAGCGCACACGCACACATGCACACACTCACTTTCACTTTCACAAGCTACACCCACGTATTAAAAGCAGCAAAACAACTTAGCGCATAACCACACGGCACTGTTTGTGGAATACAATCAGAGGAATTACACACCTGCGATCTGTGACCATGCACATGCACATGCACATGCACATGCACATGCACATGCCCATGCCCATGCACACGCACATGCACATGCAACCACATACCCTCACCTACAATACACATCAAATCACCCACAAGTTCCACGCACATACACACATATACACATACATACATACATACACACACACAAACACACACATACAACGCAAAGATTGTACGCACGCACATACACACATATATATAAACACACACATACACATACATATACACACGCACATACACGCACATACACGCAAGGACCGCACGCACGCACATACACATGTACATAAACACATACACATACATATGCACATGCACATACACGCACATACTCACACAGATCGCAAGTACACACATACACACATATATATATTTATATAAACACACATACACATACACATACATATACATACGCACATACACAAGGATTGCACGCACGCACATACACATGTACATAAACACACATACACATACATATGCACAGGCACATACACGCACATACTCACACATACACACAAGGATTGCACGCACGCACATACACACATGTACATAAACACACATACACATACATATGCACACGCACATACATGCACATACTCACACAGATCGCAAGTACGCACATGTGTTAAAGTCGTTGTATCCTTTACGCCCGTACGCAGGGGCGTCTCGGTCAAGCCTCGCAAGCACGCCTGACAGGATGGACACCTGCACAAAAAAAACACAAATAAAGGGTCATTGCCACAGAGGAACATAAACTGTGGTTTTCCAGAATCCCTACCACTTTAGTCACCCGAAAAGAGCTGCACCTCAGTAGGCAGCGTAGCTTACCCAATGACTGAATTAAAGATGTTGCAGCGTAGCTTACCCAATGACTGAATTAAAGATGTTGCAGCGTAGCTTACCCAATGACTGAATTAAAGATGTTGCAGCGTAGCTTACCCAATGACTGAAATAAATATGTTGCAGCGTAGCTTACCCAATGACTGAAGTAACTATGTTGCAGCGTAGCTTACCCAATGACTGAATTAATTATGTTGCAGTGTAGCTTACCCAATGACTGTATTAATATGTTGCAGCGTAGCTTACCCAATGACTGAATTAAAGATGTTGCAGCGTAGCTTACCCAATGACTGAAGTAACTATGTTGCAGCGTAGCTTACCCAATGACTGAATTAAAGATGTTGCAGCGTAGCTTACCCAATGACTGAAGTAACTATGTTGCAGCGTAGCTTACCCAATGACTGAAGTAACTATGTTGCAGCGTAGCTTACCCAATGACTGAAGTAACTATGTTGCAGCGTAGCTTACCCAATGACTGAATCAACTATGTTGCAGCGTAGCTTACCCAATGACTGAAATAACTATGTTGCGCACGTATATGTTACAAAGTTCAGCCGGCGAGTATGCATATGTTTGTTCTACCAGCTACGACAAATTCAGGCCGAGCACGTAATGTCTATGTAGTTTGGTGCACGTTGACGTGTGTGTGTGTGTGTGAGCGCATGTGCGTGTCTGGCATAATGAAATGGTGATGCGTTCTAGGCTGCAAAGCTTTTATTTTTTCTGGGCCTTTGATTTTAAGAAGGCACGCTTTAATGTTTTGTCCTTCTCAAAGACAGCGCGCAGAATTCCTGTTGCGGCTGCAACTAGTCAAGTTGCCTTACTCTCAAAACTCAGCTGAAATCTCAGCTTCTCCCTCTCTGCACCTAAAATGAAACTCTATACAAATAGTATGCAAACAGAAGTTGGTGAACTTCCTCCAGAGCTCTCAACTTCCCTCCACTGTCATTGCCAACCACTATCAGCTCAACTCTCTGCACCTAAAACAAACTACGCATAATAATCGGCGAACCCCCCATGGTGCCTCTCACCTTCTCCCCACTGTCATTGCCGGCCTCTCTCAGCTCATCTCCCTGCGTCTTACTCTATGCATCTGCATATATTAACCAGCAGACCCTCCCTGGTGCCTCTCACCTTCTCTCCACTGTCATTGCCGGCCTCTCTCAGCTCATCTCCCTGCGTCTTACTCTATGCATCTGCAAATATTAACCAGCGAACCCTCCCTGGTGCCTCTCACCTTCTCTCCATTGTCATTGCCGGCCACCCTCAGCTCATCTCCCTGCGTCTTACTCTATGCATCTGCAAATATTAACAGGCGAATCCCCCCTGGTGCCTCTCACCTTCTCCCCACTGTCGTTTCAGGGGCAGCAAGCAACATTCCTATGTACTCCAGGACGCACCCTTTGATTGTGCCACTCAAGAGCATCATCGATAGCGCATATGACTTTCATCCTATGGTGCATGGGGAGCCTGAGTATGAGCTTCGGCCGACCACCCTCAGCTCAACTCCCTGCGTTTAACTATATGCATCTGCAATATTAACAGGCAAATCCCCCCTGGTGCCTCTCACCTTCTCTCCACTGTCATTGCCAACCACCCGGATGTCCAATCCCACCGACGCCCCCGCAGGGGCAAGAGGCACTTCTTGCGTTTCCATGAACTGCAGCTTGGAGGGGTCGTACCTGAACAGCGTTTATAGACGAGAGCAAGAATGGGAAGTTCGAGTAATAAATAGGGTTGGCCAGAACCGTATAAACACACCGTATATGATTGTATGTAGGTGATTTCCCTGCCAAAAATACCGTATATACACCGTATATACCTATAAATGTATGGTTCTGGCCAACCGTAGTAATAAAAAAGGCATGGTGCAAGGAGCCAGAGTCACTTCATGCGTCTCTGTGAGTTGTGGCTTGCAGGGGTCAATACTTGAGCAGGATTTGCAGGGAGGGATTAGAATGGGAATAAGGAATCACTGTGACCAGTTAGAGGCAATTTCAGACTCCTGCAGGTCGTGTCTGACCAGGGGGTTATGAGGGAACAGAATAAGACGGCAGAACAGCTGACAAAAACTGGCTAATACTTGATACAGCCCTCTTCACAACACCTAACCAATTTCTGCAGTGAAATTTGATTAAAAACAAGGAGCCAAAGCACCATGCAGGGCCCCCCTCCCCCTGTGGATTGCTGCAGTCGGGCTCAAACAAGTGAGGGTGGTGTGAATTTGCTGCTGCCCGCTGGATGCTGCAAGCATCATGGCAACCATTGCAGGGGCATCTGATACTGAGCGATTGGGCTCACACATGTGCACACGCTCACACACCCACAGCCACCCTCAGCCACACACCCACACACAGCCATACACCCACACACAGACACACACACACAACTGTTTATGTGCAGCTCTGCAGCAAGTCACACCTGAGAAGCCCAAAGTCATGCACTGGGTCATAGTACAAAGGGTACACGGGCAGCTCTTCGCGGTTCAAAAAAATGGCCTGTGTTTACGAATGAAAGCACTTGGCATTACACTATGCATCGGTGAGTGTGTGTGTGTGTGTGTGTGTGAGAGAGAGAGAGAGAGAGAGAGAGAGAGAGAGAGAGAGAGAGAGAGAGAGAGAGAGAGAGAGAGAGAGTGTGTATATGTATGTGTGTGAGTGCGGGTGCGGGGTGTGCACAACTGTGCAATCACCTGAAGCTCAAGATATTAACTTATAATACATGAAACATATCGTACAACTCTCAAGCTGCTTAAAATAGATTGAGTACAAAGCAAATATCACGCACACACGCACGCAAGCATGCACACATACACACATGCAGGCACACACACACACACACTCGCACTCGCACAAACACACACACACACATACACAGACGTCTGACACCTCCCACAATGGCCTCTTTCTCAGCTCACCTCCGCCACGATGGGACCTGAGTGCAAAGCAAAAATCACACATTTGTATCTGTTTGTCTGCTTCAGTGTACAATATTGTAAGGCCTTCTACTTAAAAAGGATGCAATGTACGCTCAAATATACAGAACTATTCTTCCATATTTCCACATTTTATAAGCAAACTTAAGTACCCTGCCTACATGACAGCTGAACATCCTACATGGGCACGCAATGCATCTGCTGGCAAACTACCTCGCTATCAACTTACCTTACGAACTAAAAAAGCCAAATTTGGACGCACAAAAATGCAAACGCAACGTGTGAGCAACATAAGCACGGAAACATAAACACACACCTGGAGTGACAACATGCCGGTTTGTCAAACTGCAAGCAGAAGAGAAAGGGCCGTCTGTTTGTGTGTCTTGTCTGTATGATGCTGAATGGAAGTGGTAGCATGCAGGATGCAGGATGCCGCATGCAGGATGCAGCAGCTGTTTCTGGCACAGAATCTGCAAACGCACGCACATGATCCCCCGTGAGCGATCCACTATGAACCCTGTCGCATAGGAGCTGGAGGCAGGCTCTGTATCCACGGCTCGTGTCAGCGTAACCCTGTGAGCAATTTGCAAGCGGTGTTTGTCCGTTAGAGGAACCATTACTGCTGTCTTGTTGCACAAATGAACCAGGAAAAAACTCAGTTGTCTTCAAGAAGAAGAACTGCTACTCTCATGCAAGTTTGCAAGCATGATGGGAGTGGACACTGAAATTCCATTGCGTTACTTTGCAAAATGCTTGTGCCTCTGCTGCACACAAGGACCAGGATCACAGGGCTTCACACTCAAGCACATAGGCCCCCCTTTCATCTCTTCTTGAAAACATGCAGCACACCACAACAAAAGGTCTAAGACCGGCATGTTTATGCACAAAGGCATGTTTATGCACACCGGCATGTTTATGCACACTGGCATGTTTGTGCACACTGGCAGCAATGCGGCATGCACGAATTCTAGGGTCTAGCTGTCAGCATGCTCAATGTTGCTCAGCATGCTCAGTATATCATCAAACTTACTTTAAGACAACCACGCAGCCAACCACAGAGTCAATGGCACGCTTCCAGAGCTTGCCTTCAACACTTTGAGGCAGCGATTCCTCCATTATAACTGATCGATGGAAGCAAATAACTAATTATAGTTCAAGAAGGTTGATTGGATTTTAACACCGGCGTGCTTGCATAAAAACGGCAACATCTATAAATGTAATTTAGGTAAACCTGAAGGTATTATGGATCCCAAAGACAACAAGGATTTTACGAATGACGTGATCAACGCGCTTTCTTCGCTACAGGCTCAGCCCCCAAAAGCAACTGTGTTGCATGAGCTGGCAGACAAGGGATACAGCAAGCTCCAGTTTGATTTCCCTGTGCGATTTGCGTTTGCCTGGGGCATTTATTGCTGTACAGTGCACATGAATACGCACCATGCATGAACACACACAGCTTCACACACACACACACACACACACACACACACACACACACACACACACACACACACACACACACACACACA
>Ga0307945_1001556_pt1 | contig 18039 bp, 19 predicted proteins | sample OrgLakmetagen228_FD_201818 | JGI IMG/M metagenome (GOLD analysis project Ga0307945, IMG submission 201818) | Saline water microbial communities from Organic Lake, Antarctica - #228 | ecosystem: Environmental > Aquatic > Non-marine Saline and Alkaline > Saline | place: Antarctica: Organic Lake...
CCCATGCACCTCCTCTGCTTTACATCTCTGTTTGTGTGCAAGTGATTTACCCACCATACCTTTCACCCACCCATGCACCTCCTCTGCTTTGCATCTCTGTTTGTATGCAAGTAATTTACCCACCATACCTTTCACCCACCCATGCACCTCCTCTGCTTTACATCTGTTTTCTTGCAAGTGGTGTACCCACCGTACCTTTCACCCACCCATGCACCTCCTCTGCTTTACATCTCTTTTTTCATGCAAAAGTGGTGCACCCACCGTATCTTCTATGCACACACGCATCCTCTCTGCTTCACATCTGTCACTCTGACAGGTGGACGCCATTGCCATTGTGAGCATCAGCGATACCGAGGTAAGGAGCAAACGGACAAAAATGGCGCAGGCCTAGGGATGGCTGAAACCACATACGGTATCATTGGCAGAAGTTTCTTAACACGTACGTCCTTGTACAGCATGTATATATAGTTCTGGTCGACCCTGCAAACATACGTGCGCACACCCATACACCCAAATACACAAGCGTACTCACAGATACAAACACACACATGTACACACGTGCACACATACACACACATACTCACACACACTCGCACATACACATGTGCACACACAAGCCGCATGAGTGCCCCCCGCAGCGATGCTATCGTGTCAGCAGTGTCATAAGACAAATGTCAAATTGTTGGTAGGCTGCGGTGTCTTGGTAGAGGGTGACAAAGAGCTGATGCACTTCATTCCGCTCACTGTCCTGAGCTCTTAGTCTCTTGACCATATGCTTCAGGAATTCGTGAGCTGCGCTGTGTATGTATGTGTGTGTGTTTGTCTACCACACTTCTTCTCACCCCTGCCTCCCCCTTGCAACGAACAAATGGTAACGATTGTAATATACGTACTAATTGTATTAACACGTATTGAAACGTATTGAAACGTATTGAACGTCCCTAATGACCGTATGACACATCCCTAACGTAGTACATGGTTGCTGAAGGGGGGGCTGCTCCATCAGCTCCCCCACATATGTGAATCGTGACTGACGGGGCTCCTTTGGTTTTGCAGGACAACACGGCTGCAAGAGACAAGCTGCAAGCACTCCTCGCGGGTTTTACGGTCGATTTGGCCGCAGTGAACCAGAAGGTCATTAACGCATTCGGTGAGGCTTCATTTTAGGTTAGGCCAGGAAGATAGGCGCACGTTATCTTCATAGTATCTGTAGCACAGAAATCTCAACATGTACACAGTACGGTGCAGCGTATACATCACAGCCGACCCCAATAATTTGCTGCTTTGGGCGGTCTGCGTTTGCGTTATGGCCAATGTTGGGAGAACATGGTCTACAATCAATGGGCATGACTAGAAAATGAGAAGCATGACAACCTGTGCAGACAGCAATGCTTTCAATTGTGTGCATTTTGCTCGTGGCCAACAAAGGAATCATGGGCTACAAATGGCACCAAACGTTTAGAAGAGCATGACATGCTGATCAGGTCGGGTGGGAACATCTTTGGGTGTATCCTTGTTGTCCTGATGTATGGAGGGATTTTGTGGCTTTACTTTGTGGCGCTGCTGATGTGGCATGGTGGTGTGTGGCAGGATCTTGAAACCGGCAGGGTAAATATGGCGTGTAGGCATGAGAGATTGACCAGCCTGTGGGGAAGCAACAACTTCACAAGGGACACGTTTCTGCACCATTGGTCTTTTGGTATAGAATACGTCCCTGCCATACATGAGACTTGATTTTAAATAACATATTCACAAGAAACATTTAAACAACAAGTTCACAAGGAACACATTTCTGTTTCCAAGACCGATGTGTTTGAAACCACCTGCAAGCATTTTGTTAGTCCCTAGTGACTGGGCTGCTTCACAAAGCGTAACTGCTTGCACTGGAATGCAGGCTTGCTTTGATATCTCCTGCTCAAAAATCTTTGACTGTCGCCTTTTGACACTGCAAATGCACTTAACGTCTGTGCTACAAAACTGCAAACGCACTAATGTCTGCGTTTTAAAACTGCAAACGCACTAATGTCTGCGTTTCAAAACTGCAAACGCACTAACGTCTGCATTTCAAAACTGCAAACGCACTAACATCTGTGCTACAAAACTGCAAACGCACTAATGTGTGCGTGTCAAAACTGCAAACGCACTAACGTCTGTGTTTCAAAACTGCAACAGGAACACCCCCTGCTAATGGAGAGCCTGCGTACGTTACGAAAGTTACAAGCATCAGGGTTACAGCATTCGAGGTGGGTGGGTGGGTGGATGTGTGTGTGTATGTACATGCATGTTAAGAGTACGTGCATATGCTCATTTGCTTACGTGTATGCCTCAGTTTTGTACGTCTTATGATGAGCATGATGCTGTCCTGCGAACTTTGTCATGAAAGCTCGTGAATAGCTTGCAGCTGCCAAGATGGGTGACTGCTTTTTGTGAGGAGCTTGGATTTCCTTTTCATGCTCATCGTGTGGCAGTGACAAATCACGGCATGGCCGGTCTATGTGTAAATGTATTAGTTTAGATTTTGTTACTGACATCTGAGGAGTTCTATGGATGATTTGTTGCACAAGCCGGCTGTGCCAGTCTCCCAAGGTATGACAAGGACTAGGCAAACCACGGTGCTGCGTGCATCCAAACGCGCACAATGCAATCTGTCAGGGCTCAACACACACACACACACACACACGCACACACACACACACACACACACACATTACAAGGCTGCACAACGTCGAGCTGTTCCCTGCACTTCTGACGCTGACATACTGAACTTCCCTCCTCTTTCGCTTGCATCCTCAGGGCATTACAGGAGGAATAGCTACCGTGTATGCCACCATCACAATGGGGGACTCCGCTTACAGAGACGCGCTATGTGAGAGAACATGGTTATGATCGGGGGCAAGACGCGCCCAGAATGGTTTCCAACATTGTTGTTGTTGGTGAAGCAGGGACGTGCTTTACAAGTTACGATGGTTGAAGTTCTTTTTTGAAAGTAATTCAGACCTACTCGTTCGCGTCAAAGCCACAAACCTTGCCTACTTTTTATGCATTGCAGTTGCAGAGGAAAGCTTCATTGAAGAAGCTGAGAAGAAGATCGACGAGTACATCAACAACGAAGTGCCAAGCGCCACGGTGGTATCCAGCAGCTTCACAAAGGCCGTCAAAGATGCAAAGGACATCAAAGCACAGTGGACGATGAGGACGGTTGTTGCCTCGGTGAGCGAGCGGGGAAGTTGCTTGAACCTCACTACTACTTATTAGCATCGTGCCAGTGCAAAAGGCATCAATGGACAGTGAACGATGGGGTCAATTGTTGCCTCGGTGAGCTAGCTCACATTTTGTCAAAATGCACAGAAGACAATTAGGATAATTGTTGCCTCGGCGACCCTTACTACTTAGCATCGTGCCAATGCAATGTACCTTGGTGGAAGCTGTGTTCTTTTTGACTGGAAGGCCACAGAGTTGGCCAGAACCAGAAGAACGTTGCTGACCCATGGGGGTATGCCTTGAAGTGCTTGCCCGCTCTGTCTTCCATGCTGCCTGACTTGATCGTGCTTTTTAGATGTGAACCAGAAAATGCTGTAATGATGACACGCCAAGAGGCGTATTGCAGGCTAACTCCTACTTCTCATGTTCCCTAAGCTCCCATGCACTTATTCCTATAGCTCCAACTTTTTTTTTCCCTGCCTGCTGGGCTTGAATTCTATTTAAATGATAACCATACAAGCACGCCTTTTCCGGGCTTGATTTCTATTTAAATGATATCCATACAAGCACGTCTTTTCCGAGCTTGAATTCTATTTAAATGATATCCATACAAGCACACCCTTTCTGTTAGCAGCCTACATTTTCTGGTCTACATAGTAAATGTGCAATGCTCAAGCCATCTGCATCAAAATATCGCAATGCCCCTCACTTCGACACAAGTATGCATGGTTTTATCATTAGGGTTGGCCAGAACCATACATATATATAAACGGTGTATATACGGTATTTTGGCAGGAATATATGACAGTGTACTTGGCAGGAAAATATGAAAAACGTTACCCAACATGTTACACTTTATGACAGTATACTTGGCAGGAAAATATGAAAAACGTTACCCAACATGTTACACTTTATGACAGTGTACTAGGCAGGAATATATGAAAAACGTGACCAACATGTTTCACTTTATGACAGTGTACTTGGCAGGAAAATATGAAAAACGTGACTCAACATGTTACACTCACCTCCTCCCTTTGGGCTTACAGGGCAACAGGGCTGCACGTGACCTCATGCGGAACTACTTGGCAAACGACGGCCCTTTTGTGAGCGCTAAACTCCTGAATGACGAGCTTGTGGCGCTGCGCGGTGAGAGTGGCACTGATTGGGTGTCAGCGCTGACTGATCGTGCTTGTGCTTGATGAGGTACATACCAACTAGACAACTTTTTACAAGGTATGGGGCAAAGGAATGCTAAGCATCCCTTCCTTGTAATCACCAAAACTAGTCCCTTCCAATAAATCTGTATTGGGAGAGCTCATGCTTTTCAAGCTCTTAACAAATTATAGTCATACTCTTGCTATGGCGTTCACGGCCATTTAAAAAACGTATACGTCCCAGGGTTCCTGAAAAACCTCTTCAATTTGCTTGACCCTCCTAAAAAACGCAGGTGAACCGGACGGGGCTGATTATGTTACGGCAGTTGAAATGTCTGGAGTGAGAAGCTCTGGGGTACGATTGTGGAGCACATCTCAGGAGTTGGTACCAGGATAATCTTCTTTTTTTTAAGGGAGACAAACTCTTTAGTCACTTCCCACAACGCAAAGGAGGAACATTGACTTTGTTTAGGGAGACAAACTCTTTAGTCACTTCCCACAACGAAAAGGAGGAATATTGACAAGGGAACAACATATGGCCTTGACACATGATAACTGCTTTCAACTTGATATTACAAGTCCCAGATGTGCAAATGTGCAACACCCTGCACAATCTGGTGCATCAGAAATAGCTAAAAGTTCATTTCACGGTTTGAATTTTTGGTGCCGAGTGCTGAGCAATGACAGCGTTCTAAGTAAGTGACGCAAGGCAGACAGAAGGATTATTGTTACGCTGGCGACGGTGAATGTTGAGCAGAAGTAAATAGGCCATGGCGAGCTGCAAGGTGGCATGTCATCCTCAAAGAATTACTAACTCAAAACAATGACTTGACACGATTTGTTTTGCAGGAAGGCAGCGGAGAGGGTGCAGCCTTTATCGTGATTGCTGAGGTGGATGCAGATTCAGTTGGTTTCAATAAAGATGACTACGAAGGTGTGTTTACACACTGGAAAAAGTGCTTGTACATAGGCCTTTAAAGAAATATTATTTACATAGGCCAAGGCTTTTCCAAGAGGGTCATACAGGAAACAGGTTTGCAAAGGTTTACTAAGGGAGTAATCGGCAGCTACAAATGTTGGGCTGATAACTGGACAGGAGACAAGCTGTGCAGGAGATGAGACGGATAGCAAGCAACAGCTCGATAATTGCTGCAGCATATTTACGCTGCCTTTCACCCTCCTAATTTCTTCTGCACTCACTGCTGCAGACAAAGACAAAGAGTACCTCGACTTTGAGGCTGTCTTCATTGGCGATGTGGAGAAGGAGATCAGCGACAAGTGTGCAGAGGGCTCCACATGCCAACCTAAGGCTGAGGTGATTTTGCAATTTAGAAGCAGACTTGCTGCGTGTTCTTCATAGTGAGATCTTTTTTCAATGTCGCTTTCAACAACGACGTACGTGCACAAAAGTATGCCCAAGCGAAACAAAGTCGTACCCTGCCGCTTGCAGGTAGAGAAGGTGGCATTTTCCGACGCGTCCTCCTCAAGGAGGAAGCTGCTTGCCGGCACAGTTACGTTCGACATGAAAGTGTACGACAGTGACGGAAGCCAGACACAGGCAGCATTGGACGCTTGTGCTGCCAGCAGCACATGCTCCTTGGGAGGTACCACAGGTGCGTGCGTGGATGCATCCGGGCACACAGTTGCGTGTGTGGAGTGTGGAGTGTTGAGTGTGTAATACATTTGCTCCCCCTGGCTTGTGTGAAAGTGCCCAAACAGCATGATGTCACGCGCGGGTTTGAGATGTTTTTCAATTAAGTTAGTCTGAACTTTGTAACTGCTTTATAAATGCACGACAGTGTTGCCTTCCCCTCTGCACAAAACGACATCACAACTTCACACAGGCTGGTCCTTGAAGACCTCTAACAGCGCACCCTCAAGCAACAGCCTCGGCTTGGGCTTAGCAGCCGCGATGCTCCTCCTGAGTCTGCTAGCAGGCGTGGCGTAGGGTGGTGCAAGGTTGATGGTAATGCGGCTTTAATGCAAGGTTGATAATGGCTTCACAGCCACAGTGCTCCTCGTGAGTCTGTTATTATATTATGACAGTGTGCATGGTGTACGTGTGAAAGCGAGGAAGGGAAAAACATTGTGTTGTTTTAGACAAGTCGTATTCAGTGTATCTTCTGGAGCGAAACCCGTGATCAGTTGCTTCAAGTTTATTTTTATGAAATATAACAATCTCTGGCCAATCAATAGCTCTTCCACAACACTCTGTGAGATCTTGCTCTTCGTTATTATAAGCGTGATTTTATGATATTATGCTACTATTCACGTCGTTCGTTTGAGTGAAGTTCAGTACAATTGCATGCCTTTGTTGGACATTTGCACTCATGGCTCAGAAATTGACCTGTGGGCGATGGGTGTTGACCAAAGCTGTTGGAGTTCACATGCTTAGTGGGAAGGACGCACGTGGTTAGAGTGATGCCTTATCTTTTGCTGTTCATTGGGTTATTTGTGGGTATTTTCGGGGGGGTCCAGGCAGGATTCCTTCCTTTTATGCACTGTTAGTAGCTGGTGGAGGAACAACATTCTTGCTAACCTGCTGTCGTACAAATGCCGGAATATATTTCAATCATGATTATGATATAATGGTTCAGGACTCTTTCCTAGCCCTGTTTTCCTAGCCCTTGTTTTTTAACGTAGGCACCAAATTACGCAGGCTTTCCTTCCTTCTTTCTTTCCCGTGCTTGACCTTCTCGTATACGTTTTGCCCCTCTTCTCATCAGCCTGGTTGCCCCCCCTTCCTATTTTCTTTTATCTCTTCCAGCCTGCCTCTCTTGCTCCCTTTTTATTTACCAACTTTCAGTTCGTTGTAACCTCATAGTAGGGAGATTGCTATCTCCCCTTGACCTATGCATTATGCCAACAACAACCAGGAGCGCCAAGAAAGCAAAGTGCAGCGGAGCAGAAGAGAGGACAAAGGACACAAGCAGCCCCAATCAGCAGGGAAATGCAAAGCAAAGCACGTGGCACCAAGCACGGAGCATGAAGCATGCAGCTTGAAGCATGCAAGAAGCACGAAGGTAGCAGCTAGGCACGCAAGAAATGCACAAAGCAGCTCGCTTGCTTTAAAGTAAATCCCTTTAACTGGCAGCCCAAACCAGCCAAGACTAGGCCCGTGACTGACACATGAAAGCACGACGTCTACACTTCATTGTGCAGGACACCACCTCCACAAAGATTACCAGCCAGCAGGCGAATTTACTTAAACGTTACTGAACTCAGACAAAAAGACCACAAGTTATTCATAGGATAAGGAACCTCGATCTCAGCCAGTGCAAAGACAAAGTGGTCTTAGCCAGCATGAGTTTTCCGGGCTGATAGCATTTTATATAATGACACCAAGGGTTTTCTTGTTATAAAGTTGTGGGCATTTTGCAATCAATTTGCAGTGCCATTTGATCAAAATGTGCATTGTGCATGCCCTGTTCATTTGCCGAGACATTTGCATTTATATCTGTCTTGTTTTGCAAAATGTTAGCCGTTTTAGGCTGAGGGGCACACCCTCAAGGTGTGGAGACAGCACCTAGGGATCATGTAAAATCTCTTTTTTGTGACTTTTATCATGCTGGCTGTGCCCCACTACCAGCGGAGTCTTTTCTTTTCTTTTCTTGTGACCATCACGTTGTGCTTGTGAGGAGATCCAAGATGCATGAAGCGCATGCCCTTTTGATGTGTAGAGACGCAGGCGTTGTGCTTTAAGGAAAAATCATCCAAAATCGACTGAATAGAGAGTTTGCTTACCTATTCAATTTTTGGATGATTTTTCAGTAGAGCATTATTGCGACAACAAGTCAGTGCCCAGGTGGTTAATGATTTCCTCTTGCAACATAACAACAGATTTTTTTCTTTCGTGTCTGAGCTTATGAACTTATTGTTGACTGGCGAGGACCAGCACAGGCCGATGAACCAAACAGTCTGGCTGAAGGTCCCCCCATGTTTATCTGAATGTAAACCTATATGCAATCCAAACGAGACAAACTAGGGGTATCATGTGAGGCAACAACCCTGCCGCAACAGTAATGAGTCTGACGCAGCATGAATGCATGATTTACTGGCCTGCTAGCTGCTAGGATCCAAACATTAGCGTTGCCATGTGATTTAGTTTAAATTCAACTCTGAGTCCAGCAGCCCCCAATCCTGGCAAGGGCTGGCCTTGAAGTCGATTGCCATGAGCAAAAAGCCCCCTTCATACCTGCAGACAAAGAGGAGCGGTTGGGTCTTGATGACGAGGCCAATAATGCCATGCCATGCCAAGTGTCTCTAAGCGGATTATGTCATGTAACACTCCAAAAATTACAGGGATGGGTCATACGGTCATTTGAGACGTTCAATACGGTGGAATACGCGTTAAATACGATACGGCGTATTACACAAATACGTTGTATGACCCATCCCTGGAACTTCATCTGTGACCTTCCAAAGCAACAACTAATAGAACATTCAGCAAAGCTGGCCGTCTAGTAAATAAAACGTTACATTATCCATCGACTGTTGCTGTTCTTGTGGTAGGTCGGTGTAAGGACGATTTAATACTGTTGTGGACACACAACACAAATACTTGTCGCCTGAAGCAGTTGTAATCAAGGCAAAGTGGCACATTCCAAATCGAACCAGCCCCAAAAGGATGAGAAAAACAAAGAACCTAATAGTAAATAAAGACATTGCTTGCGTTTGACTGTGCCTCGTCACAAGGTGACTTACTTTTCATAGTCGCGCCTCCTTCCGCCTATGCCCTTCTCCCCCGCTCCTGGATCGATCTGTGATGTGGTTTGTTTTTGTGTTTGCACGCTGTCGTGTAGTATTTTGACTATTTATTTATTTTTGCTTTGTGTGCTGTGTGAAATCGTTCCAAACACAGCTTTTGCAGAACCTGTTCCCTTCCTCCTCTGCATTGATCGCTATCCAGACCGTAGACTTTTGTGTATTAGCAAACAGGTGAGTCAGAAAAATGCCCCAATATTGGAGTGTTGGTGAGAAAAGGCTAAGAATGAAGCATCTCTAGGATTGGCCAGAGCCGTACATCTGCACCGTACATGACCGTAAGTATGGTGATTTCCTGCCAAGAATACCGTATATACACCGTATATACCTATAAATGTATGGTTCTGGCCAACCCTAAGCATCTCACATCATACAAACACCTGCAGTGCATAAACAACCCCACTGCCACTATGCAACATCTTTGGGAGAAGGGCGGTGATTAAATTTTCCCGAGCACATCTAAAAAGGTTTACGCTTACCGCATACACCATACACAAGGTGGGCAACGCAAATGAGCTAGAGAGCTAATTTTACACGTCCTGGTGCTTTTCATGGTGTGAAGCGGTGGGGTCATGCCTGCAACAGCAGCTGGCTGGGTGCATCAAACTAACTCCCTAGCTTCTATAGATTGTAAAAAGGGGCCAAAATAGAGAACAGGGGGTGGGGAGTTGCTGTAAAATGAAGGTTTTGGGGAGGAGTCGAAGCACCCATCCTTGTTAGGGGATCCCCACCCCGAAATATGCGGCTGCTTGCCGTGTGTGAGGTTAAGTATGTGCAGTGACTATGTTGTCGTAGGTGAGCAGTAATGCAACATTGATCCTTGCAGCACAATTACTGCAGTGACTATGATGCCGTAGGTGAGCAGTAATGCAACATTAATCCTTGCAGCACAATTACTGCAGTGACTATGTTGTCATAGTGAGCAGTAATGCAACATTGATCCTTGCAGCACAATTACTGCAGTGACTATGTTGTCATAGTGAGCAGTAATGCAACATTAAACCTTGCAGCACAATTACTGCAGTGACTATGTTGTCATAGGTGAGCAGTAATGCAGCATTATTCCTTGCAGTATGATTACTGCAGTGACCAACATTGTCATAGGTGAGCAGTAATGCTGCATTATTCCTTGCAGTACGATTACTGCAGTGACCAACATCGTCATAGGTGAGCAGTAATGCTGCATTATTCCTTGCAGTACGATTACTGCAGTGACCAAGTTGTCATAGGTGAGCAGTATGCAGAAAAAGACCATTCATAAGTTCAAGACCTTGATGCTCTTGTAATAATGCAATGCAGTTATAAAGCAAGCAAGCGCGTCTCTCATTGCAAAACGAACCTGCAAGTAATTTCCCCTTAATATGCGACAGGCTACCCACCCTGTTTTACTTTTATAGGGTCCGTACCATTACTATTTGTGCAAAAATGCAAGGACAACTCAGGCGCAAAACATGCCGGAAATCACCTGGCACGTTCGATAGCGTAACCCTCTCTGCCGGCACGCGGTTTCAAACGCCTGAAAGGTGCGCAGCTGGCGCACAGCACAGCACAGCAGCGCGCAGCCGCCAGGCACCAGCCTGTGAGCGAGCACTGCCGCAACAAGCTTGGCATGGAGGGGCTCGTACATCACGTCACTGCCAACGACGCGTTGATACTTTACGTCAGGGGGTATGGCGGGCGGGACATCCCCTGCAGGCAGCCCAAAAGAGGGGAGAAGCTGTACCAGCAGGGACAAACACACAGCAGACATTTCCCGAGTGGGTGTGTCAAGTTCTGTAACTTCCTTACTGCACGCTGGTATTCCTTGACAGCTCAAGGCCTCCCTGTTACTTCATTCCCACATTACTTCCTTACTAGGTACACGCTAGTATGATTTGGTAGTTCAAGGCCTCCCTGTTACTTCATTCCCACATTACTTCCTTACTAGGTACACGCTGGTATTCCTTGACAGCTCAAGGCCTCCCTGTTACTTCATTCCCACATTACTTCCTTACTAGGTACACGCTAGTATGATTTGGTAGCTCAAGGTCTTCTTGTCACTTCAATCCCACATAAAGGGCCAGCTGGCACAAAGGGTGTGCGCATGCATAGCAGTTACATCGAGCAGTTACATCGAGCAGGTGCACAAGCGCAACAAACCATGCCTGAAAACTCACATTGCGAAGCAGGCAAAGCTTCAGCAGAACACAAGATTTCCCCCCCTCATATTCACATACTACAACTCGTACACACACATACACATGCACCTACGAACACCTTGTGCACACACATACACCTACACACACCTTGTGCACACACATGCACCTACGAACACCTTTGCACACACATACACCTACGCACACCTTGTGCACACACAAACACCTACGAACACCTGTGCACACACATACACCTACGCACACCTTGTGCACACAGATACACCTACGAACACCTTGTGCACACACATACACCTACACACACCTTGTGCACACACATACACCTACACACACCTTGTGCACACACATACACCACGAACACCTGTGCACACACATACACCTACACACACCTTGTGCACACACATACACCACGAACACCTGTGCACACACATACACCTACACACACCTTGTGCACACACATGCACCTACACACACCTTGTGCACACACATACACCTACGAACACATGTGCACACACATACACCTACACACACCTGGTGCACACACATACACCTACGAACACCTGTGCACACACATGCACCTACACACACCTTGTGCACACACATACACCTACGAACACATGTGCACACACATACACCTACACACACCTGGTGCACACACATACACCTACGAACACCTGTGCACACACATACACCTACACACACCTTGTGCACACACATGCACCTACGAACACATGTGCACACACATACACCTACACACACCTTGTGCATACACATGCACCTACGAACACCTGTGCACACACATACACCTACACACACCTTGTGCACACACATGCACCTACGAACACCTGTGCACACACATACACCTACACACACCTTGTGCACACACAAACACCTACGAACACCTTGTGCACACACATACACCTACAAACATCTTGTGCACACACACATACACCTACACACACCTTGAGGGCTGCCTTCACCCATGCGCAGCAAGTCATGGGCGTAGAACTGCTTGGGATCTATAGGGGTGTGCTCTTCTACCCTCTCACCCTGTTGCTGCTGCTGCTGCGGCTGCTGCGGCTGCTGCGGCTGCTGCTGCCCATCCATCAGCTGTAGCGACTCCAGCCAATCAAGCATCCGGACCTGCATGTTGCCCACATGCCAACTCGCCTCCGCCTGATTCTCCTCCCCCCCCTTATTGCATACTTTGGTCGCAAGGCCTTCCTCCCCCCCTTGCAGACAGGCGCGGCGACCTCCACCCTGACCTCCTTCCCCTCCCTGCTCCTCAGTAGCATCCGACTCAAGCAACAGAGCCTCCAGTCCCGTCCCCTCATCCACAGAGTCCGCATCGTCAAACAGGTCAGAGTCAGATGGCAGCTGCGGAGCTGCCGCCTTCACAGCCGCGCCCCCTTGATTATTTTGGGGTACACCGGAAGAGCCTCCACCTGCACCACCTTCATTGCCGTTTGCTGGAAAACGACCCTCAAGGTCATCCCTTGACTTTGCTGCGTTTAGGTGCACACAGTCCCGCAGGTTCCTTAGCACTGGGCCTTCGACATCAGTCAGATCAACCTGCTTGCGATTGTACATGAGTGAGTGTGCGTGTGAATTTATGTGTGTTGAGTGTGCTGTTCAAGTGCGTGTCGATGTATGTGCGACCATATGCTGCTGCGGACGAGTGTATTCGTATGCATGCATGTACGTGTAAGTGCGTGTTTGTGCTTGTAGATGCAGCACTGCCTGCTGCATTTCAGGTCAGCTATCCAAGCTGGACGTGTACGTTCCTCATCATTGCTTGATCTCAAAAGCCCTGCGTCTGAGCACTCACCCTTTGCGCACCCAGCTTTGCTGCCAAAATGCCACTGACACCACAGCCAGCGCCAATCTCTAGCACAGCATGGTCTTGTATGAAGCGTGGGTGAGCTGCAAATGTCCTGAGGTCAATATCAAAGATTTGAAACAGGATATCTGTCTGATTTCTCTCCGTCTATGTGTGTCTGCCTTTGTCCGCCTCCTGTACCGCCTCCTGTACCCATCACATCCATGTAGTCATCAGTCCCATCACAACCAGGTAGTCATCAGTCCCATCACATCCAGGTAGTCATCAGTCCCATCACATCCAGGTAGTCATCAGTCCCATCACATCCATGTAGTCATCAGTCCCATCACATCCATGTAGTCATCAGTCCCATCACATCCATGTAGTCATCAGTCCCATCACATCCAGCTAGTCATCAGTCCCATCACATCCAGGTAGTCATCAGTCCCATCACATCCATGTACTGCACCAAGCGTCCCGTCACACCCACGTAGTCATGCAGCGTTTGCTCCTGAAACGTAACGTACACATGCATCAATGCTCCAGCACAGAGGAACCTCTCACCTGCACAAGACATGGGCACAGGTCCACACTTTGGCTCCAAGGCCATCACCCAGGGCGCCCTCACGAATGCGCACGGTGGCTCCTCCATAGTCAAAGTCGCTCACCTGTGTGATGTGAGGACACACACAACATAGGCACACACATACACACACACATTGCCGGGATATGAGGACAAGGGAGGAGAAGGGCAAAAATGTGAAGCGCGAGCGTCAAGGACTTCGCTTGGTACCAGACTATATCCTTATGGCGTGAGCATGTGCACAGCTACATACAGGGCACCTGGAGCCTGGAGCTGAACCTTTCTATAGAGGCACATCATAATTGCTGTTATTGCTGCACTCACGCATTCCTGGTGTACGGGCCAGTCAGAGAGACAATTGAGAGCAGCAAAATGAGATGAGTACTCTGCAATTCCAATGATTGTCCTTGCAGTTCTTGCTGCATTCTTTTGGTCCTTGCACACACGCATTTTGGACCTGAATCATTCGTAACCAAAAATGTTGCTACACTGATGTGCTAACTGAAAGGACAACCACGGATACCTTCCAGAATACCCGTCAGTCAACGCAACTGCTATAATTGGTCATCCAAGTACAACACGCACCTGGCCCCCAGATGCGAGGGGTCCATTGCATGCGGAGATTATTGCAGATATAGCGTCCATGACCTCTTCGTCATCTGCATGCAGACATGAACAACCCTTTCATTTGTTTGATTACACATGCACATTCTATGTGCATGCACACGTCCCCCACCGCCCACCACCAAGTTTATGTTGTACCTGTACTGCGGAGGATGCTCGTCACGGCTTCGACAGCCCCTGATCTTTGGGCCTGTGTAGAAACGTCCAATTTGGTGAAGTAGTGTGTGAGAAATTGCCCCTTGGACACGCAGAAACGTGCAATTTAAAGCTTGACATACAGGCATGCTGAAGCCCGGCACACGCATGCAAGCACGCTTCAGTTTACGTCTGCACCGTCACCTCCTCTGCGTACGCCGTGGATTCCTCCACTTTATTCTTGAGGTGCATGATCACTTTCTTCCTCCGCGAATTAGAGATTTGGGGCCCCTTCAACTTCTCTAGCATCTCCAACACGTGGTTGTTGGCCAAAAGAAGGTCCAAAAAACTCTCCTCCAGCTCCCATGCTTCTCCTGGCATTGGTAGTAGTAAAAGTAGGACAGAAATAAAAGAATATGACTACCTGCCTTTTTCTTCCGTACAAATTCCTGATCGTGAGTGTGTCTGACAATAATATTGGAAGAATCAAGCTTTGTGTACTAAAAGAAACTTTAAAAATCTTCGTTTTGTGGCGTTGACTTCTGCGACAGGTGGGTGGTTTTTTAGTATAAACAAAATGGATACAAGATCTGTTTGAAGTGCCGCTTGCGTCAACCAAAACGACAACAAAAGGTACGAGACTCTATAAAGCCCTCTTCCCGGACCCAGCTCTTATTGCCTCTAACATGTATCATGCGTCCATGCACCACATAAAAGCAAATGCACACATACGCACATTCACACACACGCACGCACACACACACACACACGCACACTCACACACACACACACACACACACACACACACACACACAAACACATACACACAAACACACACACACACACACACACACACAAACACACACACACACACTTGGACACACACACGCATGCGCACGCACGCACGCACACACACACAAACACGCAGCATACATAAACACATACATGCATGCACATACACAAACACACACAAACAAGCACACACATCCCTCCTCCACCCACATACACGCATGCACATGCACGCACGCACGCACGCACAAACACGCACGCACACACATACACGCATGCACGCACGCACACACATACACACACAAAATGCGTGCATATGCACGCACACGCGCACCCATAAACACTCACTGCTTGATTATTTCGCACACGTGCACGTGTGTGCACGCACGCACACACATACGCACCCGCACACACATGCACATACGCACGAACGCACATGTACACACATACACATCAATCCACAGTACATGCGCCATGCACCATCCACCATCATGTACAATGCACAAATATGTGCGCGTGCACACATACACACATGCATAAGTACATACACATGCTCACACACAGATGCAGGGCCAGCAGCAGCAGCAAGACAAAGCTGCCACTGCAGCAAACAGCCGTCCCGCCAAGAGACAGCGGGGCATCACAGACTTCTTCCGCCCGCCTACACTTCCCTCTGAGAGTATGGCTGTGGGTCAGGGTGACGATGCAGCAGGCGAGCACGAGGACGGCCAGCAGGGAGGGAGTGCAGCAGCAGCAGCAGCAGCAGCAGCAGGTGCTTGTAGTAATGATACTGATCACCAGGGCCATGGGTGCGAAGGAGCAGACCAGAGGCATGCAGGCCAGCAGGAAGGATGTGCAGCATCAGGCACCCACGATGTAGGCAGTCACAATACAGACCAACAGGGGGGGGAGAGCTCAGCCGCAGGTAACGATGTGGGAGCAGTTTCCGTAGGGAGCCTTGCAAACCAAGGGGAGGAGGAGGGCGGGGCTGGCGAAGCAATTCGTCACAGTCCTGGGGGCGTGCTCCACCCGCCCCTTGTACATCATCATCATCATCAGCAGCAGCAGCAGCAGCAGCAGCAGCAGCACCACCACCACCACCAAACACAGCAGCAGCAGCAGCAGCAGCAACAACAGCAGCAGCAGCACCACCACCATCACCACCACCAAACACAGCAGCAGCAGCAGCAGCAGCAGCAGCAGCAGCAGCAGCAGCAGCAGCAGGAGCAGCAGCAGCAGGAGCAGGGGCAGCAAGAGCCACCACAGCTGTACTCCAGCGACAGCTATCCTCTCGGTGGTGGTGTGGGTGGTAGCTTGTTGGCCCTGCTGCAACCTGCTCTGCCCCATTACCAACAACCGCAACAAACTCAGCTGCAACCCCTCCCTCACCAGCAGATGGAGCAGCAGCAGGCCCTGCCTTACCAATACATGCAGCAGCAGCAGCAGAGTGATGTGCAGATGATGGAGCTCATTGCCCTCCTGCAGCAGCAGCAGCAGCAGCAGCAGCAGCAGCAGCAGCAGCATGGATATATGGAACATGGTGCGGCTCGCTTATTAAGCACGTGCATAGAATGGCTAGGCCGCACATATACTCACACACACTCCACACACAAATGCACACACAGACGCGCACACACCACGCACGCACGCACGCACGCACACACACACACACACGCACACACATAAACACACGCACAAACGTGTACATACATACACACATGCACACTGCAGCGGAGGCCACTGAGACAGAGGGGGATAGCGCAGACACAGAGGCCACTCAAGACGATGATGAGGGGCTAGTGGTAGGCCTCAAACCAAGCTCCAAACTTGCTTGGATACGAGCAAATATGACAGCAGCAGAGGCCTGAGTGCCTTTATATCACGTTTTACAACACCCTTGATTGACAACCCGCTTGCATATGCATTGCACAAGTGAGCATGCACACACACACACACGCAGGTGCCTCGAGCAGGGGGAGGTATGGAGCAGCAGCAGCAGCAGCAGCAAGGCGTTGCTAGCAGCAGAGGGGGAAGCGTGGATGGGTTTGGGGATGCTGCTGTCTGGCCTGTCTCACAATTGACCCGGGCACAATCCGATGCCATGGCACTGGCTAGACGCACGCGTCAGGTGCTATCTTCTATGGGCATCGATCCTGGCTCTATCGTGAATGCCAAGCACCTGCTGAAATCGGGGGGCTTGACAAATGAGAAGCTGGAGTACCGAAAGGTGTGTGTTTGTGCGTGGGTGTGTGTGGGGGGGAGGGAGGAGATGAAGTGAATATGTAAGGGTTGATTGGTGTGTGGGCGGGTGATTGTGTACAAGTGTGTGGGCGGGTGTCCGATGTAAAGCTGGAGTATTGAAAGGTGTGTGGTTGTGTACGTGTATGTGGAGGGAGGGGTGATTGCGTATGGGCGTGTGGGCGGCTGATTATGTACGGATGTGTGTGGGTGGGTGATTGTGTGTTAGGATGTGTGTGTGTGATTGTGTGTGTGTGTGTGTGTGCAGATGATACCGTGAAGAGGAAGAGTGTGATGAGGTATTCTGTGTATGCATGACGTCAATTTGGCACCTTTGGTCACGCTCATATCGCAGAAATATCTGGCACGTGTTGAAGTCAAGAAGTGTGCATGCCCGTGTGCTCTGTGCGTCCTTTTTGCACGCGCACACGTGCAAATACATGCACACACAAAAAAAAACACGTGGGGGGGGGGGGGGGCGGCGCCCCCCCCCCCCGCTGTGTTGCGGAGGTGGGTAAGTGTGTCAGGGCGCTGTGTGGCTGAGGTGTGTTGTGTGTGTGTGCTATGTGGGTGGGTGGG
>Ga0307945_1001561_pt1 | contig 18017 bp, 17 predicted proteins | sample OrgLakmetagen228_FD_201818 | JGI IMG/M metagenome (GOLD analysis project Ga0307945, IMG submission 201818) | Saline water microbial communities from Organic Lake, Antarctica - #228 | ecosystem: Environmental > Aquatic > Non-marine Saline and Alkaline > Saline | place: Antarctica: Organic Lake...
AAGGCGGAAGAGAGGAATGGAAAGGAGAGACTTCCCCAAAGGAATTGCTTTGTAAGGCCAATAGCAGCACGCTTTGTGTCATAATTGCGTGGATATGTAATAGCTTTTAAAAATTCACGACTACCGTTTAACAGTATGCTTGTTTCACAAAAGGATTTCCAATACTAAATCATGCTCATCCCAATTTGTACCCGTTACCCACCCACTTGATTTCCTGTAGGCAAAACTATTTAACCTTGTCTCCACCCACCAACTTAAATTGTTTCTTCACACAGGGGGAGACGATGCCACAAAAGACGTGGAAGAAAATCCAGGGTTGGCTTCCAGCGTGGTTGCGCTGCAGGTTAGTGTACGAGTTTGATCTTTATTTGCAAACATTGATAATAGCCCTCAGATTTGGTGGTAGCTCTTTTCCCTTTTTTGCTTTGGTATCTTCAATATTGACATATGCTTGATGTGACAATGTCAAATTGAGCAAGCAGTCATCATTATCTGCATGCTCTCATCTCAACATTTAATTTGTTAGTATAGCATTACTGGCAGGGCTGTTGCACTACGCCGTATTTCCAAAATGACTCTGTATATACAGTACGGTAAACGCCGTATCGTAGCTTTAACCGTATAATATGATATGAGCAAATGTACGGTGCCAAATTTTACAGTTCGGTCCCACCGTACAGTACATTTTGACTGTAGGTAGGCCGTTTGGCTCCAATTCCGGCCCAAAACATTTCTTTTCCTTTTGCAACAAGTATATATGAATTAAACACGAAATATTAACCAGGAATCAGGTACCGCGTCCGACTTTGAGTTTCCTTGCAAGCCCCTGCTGGGCCCTTCCCCCGAGCTGATGCAGCCAACTTAACTCACCACAAAGGGAGAACATGTAGATTAAGTAATTTACTTACCTAAGAGGTTTAGAGCCTTGTTCTCAGTCATGTGAACATGAAGCGCAGTGTAAGAAATATTAGCCGGCGAAAAAACGGACCGCACCGTACACCGTACCGTATCTTACCGTATATACGGTGCCAGCTTTCAATTATACGGTAAAAACCGTTCTTACCGTACCGTACCGTATTACCGTACACCGTACCGTACACCGTACTGCAACAGCCCTGATTTCTGAACACAATTGTGTGTTATAAAGCGTGTGTGTGTGATAACAAGGTGTGCTGCTGCCGTCAGAGATATGTGACCCCCTTATGATGGCACGTATACCACTCAGGCTCACTTACGTGAACAGTAGTCCCTGCTCTTCACCCACTGACCAGTTCCACGTCGACTGGGTATACACACACTCCTTGTGCATACACGTACTGTGCTCACGTGCTTACAGACCAGCCTGTCTGGTGCGCGTGCTGAGGCGGCGCAAGCGTCAGCGGCAGAGCATGCGCAGCGCACAGCGCGTGTGGCTGTGGAGCGCCAGCTGGAGGCTGCAGCGTGTATAGCCCGGCAGCAGGCTGTCCGGCTGGAGCAGCTGGAGGGCATGGTATGGGATTGCACAAGTGTAGAGGTTTACATTTCGCATGAGTGTTGAGAATTACAGCCTACAGAACACTTTGCAATCCATCCACCTTATATGTAGCGATTCATGCTGCCATGGCAAGGAATGCCTCAGATTACTTAAGGCTATTTGGCAGATCAGCGCTAGTGCACACGTTGCTACAGCTCCGTTTTTCCTCGAGCTACATTCAGTATGTACTAATATCAAGGTTGTTTTGAAGAGCCAACTTTTCCTCCACTTTTATGCCTGAGTAAAAGTAGCAGCTCATTTGCATGACAACTTGGTGTGCACATGCAGCTGCAAGAGGGTGCCAGGGACCTGGCATCTGCGCACTCGTCCAGAGAAGCTGCTGCCATTTCTCGCACAGCTGCTGAGGAGGAGGCTCGCAATGCAGCAGCTCGTGTGGCTCGTGCAGCAAGGGAGCGTGACGATGCTCTTGAGCAAGCGAAGGTGAGACAAAAGGCTGTGAGGGCTTGTGGTGTGTGTGTGTGTGTGTGTGTGTGTGTGTGTCTCTTGGAGTGCGTGTTTGCATGTGGTGTGTGCGTGTGCTTGTGGTGTCTTGGTGTGCGAGTATGTGTGTGTGTAGTTTGCAATGGTGTGGGATGGTTGGTGTGTGTGTACATCTAGTAATATGTGTGTGCGTGTACAAGGAGGGCTGCTTAGCCTCCTATTGCTTGTGTGGACATTACTTGAAGTGCATTGTAAGGGTTACATCACAGGGACATATTTTAGAAAAAATACGTACACGCCTTCAAGACAGGGAAGGCACAATAAAAGGGGCTGATAGGTGCTTTGGCTATATTAATTATAGTGACTGTGCGCAAGTACATGTATGGTTGGAGTTGAAGAAGAAAACAATGCTTGAAATATTCAGAATGTGTGTCAGGAAATGCATGGGGGAGGGTCTAATCCTTGACTCGTACAGTATTCTTTACCGCCCCCCTTTTCTATATTCACAGCTCATGCACACACAGACATACACACAAACACACACACACGCTCACATACACACACTTGCACATGTGTAGGGTTGGCCAAACCGTACATGGGATTTCCATATACAGTATATACGCCGTGTATGACCGTATATACGCCGTATATGCGCCGTATATGCGCCGTATTTCCGTGTTTACCGTATATGAGGGGAAATGGATTCACTCAAAATTAATTCATAGTGGGGTCATTTTGCAGCTCTTGAAGAGCTGAGTACACATGACCCAATTATTTATGCCCAAAAAATGAATGGTTAGGGAGCTAGGACTGCTTCAAGCCAAAAAGACCAAAAAAATGCCTTTTCAGTGCAAATTGGAGTTCAACTTACCATAACCACCAATAAAACTAATTATTAATGCAAAACACATGCATCAATAGAAAAGGGAAGCAAAGGAAGAGAGCTCAGTAAGAAGAGGCTCGAGAAAAGAAAATTGACCAAAAAGAGCAAATATTTCAGACTGCTGTTGCTTTCAGACTGCTGTTGCTGGGATTCGCACCACCTGCAAATCCGGTCCATATACGGCCTATATACGGTTTAGACTGTACATACGGCGTATATAAACGGTCGGCCAAAACCCATGTACGGTCATACGGATACGGATACGGTCGGAAATTTCCATATACGGATACGATTATACGGCGTATCCAGATACGCCGTATTTTCGTACATACGGTTCTGGCCAACCCTACACATGTGCTATATCACTACCCTCAGGTTGCAGCTGAGGCCCTACACGCTGAACGCGCCGCAGTGGCCCGCTTGCAGCGTGTGTGTGCAGAGACCGCCTCTGCCTCTCAGCAGTCACTACAGCCTAGAGACGCCTCAGCACCACAAGCGCCAGGCGGTTTGGATGCGCAGGGTGTCGACAATGTGCTGCAGGTAAGTTAGCCTTACACACTCGCTGGCCAATTCTAGTGTACAATGGGGACCCTGGGCACCATCCTTATGTCCTTATCTATAAGTATGCTCCCAGGTGTCTCTATTGCATGATAAAATTGCTGTTAGAAAGAATCCCTGACAGTCACGTGTAAATTTTGGGCCTCCGGTTCAAAATGACCACCCACCCCCTAAACCCCCCTTCATGACCCCTCACACTAATAAAAAGGGTGTTAATCTGCTCAGAATTCAAGCAGCTATTTGCCTGCACGGTTCTCATGTCGATTAATTTATTACCTGAAGAGTAGGGTTGGCCAGAACCGTATATACACGCCGTATATGACTGTATGTATGGTGATTCCCCTGCCAAAAGTACCGTATGTACTCCGTATATACCAATAAATGTATGGTTCTGGCCAACCCTACTGAAGAGTTATAGGGCAAAACTGGTTTGCGCACGGTCTTGCACTGACTACCGGTTTAGTGCACAAATCCAGCCAAAACCTTTGCCAAAGCACTTTTTAACTTTATTCATGCAGCTTATGCATAATGCAATACGTGATCTGCAAGTTTGGAATGAACTGTTGGAAATTTGCCTGAACACACCCCCGCGGCCTACTTGGGGACATTCCATGCATTTCTATGACCAAGCACCCAGCCCCCCCCCTTAAATTAAATCACCCAACAAGGGTGCCAATCGACTGGGCTTGAGCTGAGGAATCTTAAGTTTTATATAATTGCTGGAAGTGGCCCAGAAAAATTCCAGAGGGGGGACACTGGGCAAAAGCCAAATCATGCTCCTATTTGCATGAAAGTTGCAACTAATCACACGTCACTTCATCAAATTGGACCCAACCTAGCTTCAAAATGATGCTGACTTTATAAGCTACCCGAGCATGTGCTCAGATTTAGACAAGTTGCCCTGCGTACAGAATGACAGGACTAAAAGCACACGCTGTGCACTTGTGCCCTAGATGGGTGCTTTCCAGGGGGAATGGCACATTAATTTGCATATCTCGCCAACCACTTAGTCTTTTTGCCCCATTTCTCTTGCAATGATCTTTATTTATTTTAGGGAGGTTGCGTTGAAATCTACATAGCAGAGCTGAGCTTGAAACCTGCCAGTTACGGGGCCCATACCCTGGGAGCATGCAAAAACCGTACCATTTTAGGCCTCAGTGTCGCCCCTATAGAAAATTTCTGTAGACCCCCCCCCCCAATTTCCGAGCCCCCTCAAATGACACCCACCAATCGACCCCTCAGAATCGACTCATTTATATACCAATCCAGCTTGTAATGTCAGGATTTCGGATATGTAATTTATATTTCAGTTGACACGTGAAATTGGATAGGCTGCTGTCATGCACCACAAAATCACTTAGCCTTTTCCCCAGCTAATGAATTTCTGACCTTTGTTGCCTTGTGTGCTCACTCCCAGCTTGCTTCTGCCCGAGCTGAGCGCGCTGACACCCTGGCGCGATTGTCCTTGGCGGAAGGCACAGCTAAAGCAGCCTTGGCCGATGCAGGTAACCAATGAGCGGTGCCTCTGTGGTCCCCTTGTTATTTTCAGCAGGGCTGACCATGATCATGCATACGTTGAAATTTTGTGTGGTGTTGTTGGCAAGGGGTTATGACTTATATAATGCGGTGAGGGGCTTTCAGGTGCTGGCACTTGCGTGCTCCTTCACAAAATCACGCTGGGTGTTCTAACACTGCCAGGTTAGCCTGTTCTCTTTTTGTTTTTGCGTACACTATGGCTGCAGCGGGTAAGCAAATGACAGCAGAAACTCTTGATAAGCACGGACATAGCAATCAGCAGCAACATAAAGAAGCAAACTGGTGTGGCAGGTGCTGATAGAAATAGTTTGGTTATCTGCAGAGCAAGTGGTAAGCTTCTGCCTTAGTAGGGGAAAATGGAACACTGCAAATTATAACAAAACAAACTACGACGCGTTTTTTAGGCGGTAATATACAAAAGTGATGAGCACCAGTGATGTGCAAAGAAAGGGGTGTAGGTTGAAAGGTACAACCACGTTTATAGCATTTTTGCAATTGGCTGTGGTTTTTGCAGGAGGTCAAGCCACAAAATTTACATGGGAACAGCTCGGCCTTACACTTGTGAAAAGCGAAGGCGTACAAATGGCAATGTAAAAGAAAGGCCGTCAATCTTCCTGCAGTCTTATCGATTTGCCTCATGCTCCTTCCCCACCCTGCCACCCTGCAGACGCTGCTCGTGCTGCCGCTGTGCAAGCAACAGAAGCTGCACGCAATGCAGAGGTTGCTCGGTTGGAGGTGACGTCGCTGCTGGCAGAGTGCAGGCGTGCCCAGGAAGGCGTTCAGGATATGGTGAGTGCTGCGAAACAAAGCCAAACGCTGCTCTGCAAAACTCAGTGTTGAGCACATCAATTCCAGTTCTTGTAGTGCAGCAACAGTGTTATGCTACCTTATCTGTGTGTCCCTGTTATTTCTCCTTTTATCTCTTCGTTCCTCAAAGCTTGCTCTTAGCCAAAGCAATCTAGCTTTGCCTTGTTGTTTCTTTCTCTCTCGTCTCTTGAAGCAAGTTGTGAGGGCCTTCGAGCAGTTGTGTATTATGTTGAATTTAATATCCCGTTTTTAATGCATCTTACAATGCAACCAAAAAAGAACTAGGCCAAACGTGCTAGGAAAAACTCTGCAGCAATTCCTCATGGTCACAAATCACGCACGACTCCTGCCATGTAGCTGCTGAGTCATATTAACAATTTGACTGAAGCATGCTCATTCACAAATCCTTGCAGGCACATGGTGAGCAGCAAATAATAATAGCACTCCTTTGTCTAAGTTGATTACACTCTGTAGAGAGGCCAGAATGAATGGAAGATCATGCCATTTGTCTCAGATTGTTGACGCCAGAACCTCTTGTTCTAACAGACAAACCATTCTTTTTCTCAAGAAACCTCATGCATGCTCGTGTACGTGTGTTTGTGTTTTTGCAGGTGCGGCATGCAGAAGCAGAGGCAGCACGTATGCGCACATGTGTTCAAGAAGCGGAACAAGATGCGCTGCTAGAGCGGAAACGTGCGGACGGCCTTGTGCGTACACTGCTCAATATTCAGGTGCGTCTTTGGGGCGCTTCGGTTGAAATAGCTGGTTGGAGGTGTGTACAGTTGTACAAGGTTCAAGAGCAAGGTGCATAGGTAGGGTGCAAGATTTGCTGAGCAGGTTCTTAGGCAATCTTGGCATGTATGCTTAAATAGAAACCAATTGCAGCAATAAAATATTGCCTGTCATTAAATTATTTCCTCGATCCTCTGTGACTTCCCTCCAGCTATGTCACCGTAAGCCACAATCTTCAAAGCTTTGCACTTACGTCAGCCATGGCCCTCCTGCTCTTTGGAAAGCACTAATAATACATGCACACATTTATTTTCAGGTGGAAATGCGAGCAAGAGAGGGCGAAAAGGCAATAGCCCTCAGCGCACTTGTTGATGAAAATGTGGCACCCTTAATTCGAGAAGCAGCTTTAGAGGGGGCAGCAGAGGTTGTAAGGACAGGCACTGCAGCCAATGCTGCAGACAGTGTGTGTGCTGGGGATGCCTAGTGCTCCGAACTTGTTGACGTCATCTTTGTTCTGTACATACTTGTCAGAAGAGGTTCAGCAAATATATTTTGAAGTTGGTTAAGTTTGTAATGTGGCTTACCTGCACGTTGCTATTATTCATGGTCAACTGCAACGTTTCTCCCTACTATTTCGTAGTACACACTTATGATGATTAGTTCTATTATCTATTAGTAATTAGTTTTATTCATGGAGATATTAGTGTGCTTACGAACTTTCACACGTTAATTGCAATGTTCAAGCCTGGACAGGGGCCGTGTTGTTCCTTTGTAGTCAGGTCATGAGCTGAACAGAGAATTGAAACAAGCGCACAGAAGCTACCATTTAATTCACATTATTTCTGTCATTGCAAGCACAACGGGTATAAATCTACAGTTCGACTAGAAAAGAAAAATTACGCAGGCAGTGAAAACCACTCCCCACAATGATTAAGGAAAAGAAAGCCACTTGATACCAAGTACCGTAAAACTCCTTCACCAGCAGACAAAAAAGGCCCAGTTAGAGAGGTCCAATGGGGTACCAGAGGGAGAAAACAAGTCATAACGAGACTGGAGTACCAGCCCCAGGCACAAGCAAGAGCATCAGGCACAACACTGCAGAGCTAAACTAAGGGTCTAACAGACCACCCGTCCTGGCCATTGCCAGCCTCAATCATGTGCACACACCACGAGTATATCCCTTTCCAACTCATTATTTAATGAAATGAGTGATGTGCATAAGGTTTTAGTACAACCAATATTCCAACATGTGACGTGTAACCCGATTTAGAAGGGTTTACGAAGGGTTAGCTAATGAAGAGGAAATACATATGTTAGGCTGATGTGATTTCCAGCATGTGAACTCAAATGTAAAAAATGGTTAAAGCAGAAATCACAGGAGCGGCTTTGGCCTCCTCTGATGTACGTACATCAGGCTGTCTGCTTTTTTATTCCCACGCATCTAGCTCCTAGTGCTTTCTCTTTCTTCCAGGCTTTCCAGGTACCATCTGATTCTCCAAGGTTGTGTGAAGATCACCAAGGGGTTCTTGTCATGGAGTCGACAATACACGCTTTGCGCTATACTCAGCAACGCTGGTGCTGCGTGGATCCAGTACATACTTTTGGATCGCTTCCGCCACTCCGTCTTTATCATTAGTGGACATAACATCCGCAGAGACAGCACGAGCCTTTTGTCCAGCATTTCCCATGGCGATGCCAAGCTGCAGTGTTCAGCATCGTGAGAATGAGGATTGTGGTGGCTGTTTTAAACTTGGGCATCATGCAGCTGCATGCTGTCGACATTAGCAATGCCTGGTGAGGCTTTCCAGTGACACCCAAACGTGTTGTGACCTTTTCACACCAGCATCGCCCCATGAACAATTCACCCAACCAGTCTCACTTAACTCTCCACCCAATTTAACGCCCCCTATACCTCATCTGAATGCTAAATACTTGGTGTTATATCTAAATCGTTGACATTTTCTGGAAATTTGGCATTCTGGGGGGTTCTGTGGGGCCCGCTGCGTATTTTGTACCCGCTTTGGCAGGAAAAAGGTGCATTTCTGAGGTTGCCTTGATCGACCTCTGCTTCAGGATATAAGCATTATAAATTATAAATGTTATATAACAATGCTGCAATGTCAAATTTGATGCAGGGGTGCTGGGAATGCCTGCGAGTGGAAGGCACTCACACAAGGGACAAAGGGGAAAAGAGAAAATATGTCACTCCATACCTGCTTCGAGTTTGATCCCGGTTTTTCCTCTCAGAGTTGCGGCCAAATTCATGACCGACAAAATTTGAATGGGGTCAATCGGTGGCCTGATTGATTTTTGGCAAATTTCTTCCCTTATGACATTGGGGGGCTTTTTCCAGCTGTGCCTTCCCATTCAATCCATGACCCCCAATTCACACCAGAGTTGCAGGCAAGCAAACAACGATTTAATTGAATTTCAGAGGGCGCGCCCAAATATCTACCCATATCCCTGCACCTCTCCCCAGCCTTCAAGCATCTGCTGAAAGAACAAAAAGTCAGCTATCCAATGCATGTCTCAGGTCACGAATTGGTGCAGTGGGTGCAGAGATATGCTTGCGCAAAGTAAAGTGAGACTGTTTGGCTGGCAGGGGGGTGAATTGTTCATGGGGACGACCCTGTTACAACACAGTTCAATCGTGCTAGCGGATCCCTATTTCTGCCATTCCTGGCACCACTCATCATTGAGTGCAAAAGGGCTAACACACGTTGGGGGCTAAACAAGAACACAGAAAGCAGTAATCAGGGCCCTTTATTTCCCTCATTGCGCTTTGAACAGCTTCCCTTCCCTGTCGCTTCTCTGACTCACCCCAACAGCTTGAAGCATCTCGACATCATTCTCCCCATCCCCAAGCGCCATAACATTAGATGGGTGGACGCCCATATGGTCCAGGAGCCATGACAAGCCGGTGCCTTTGGATGCACCCAATGGTAGGACCTGCAGAGCATTGAAAAGTTGTGATAGCGCAGGATCTGAGAAGCGAGGGGGTAGATGGGCATAACAAGGACTTTTATTATATCGCAGACAAGGCAAAAAATCCCAAGGGTTGTAGGCTATAGTTGGATATAGTGTGTCCCTGCATCTTAGTGCAGAGGAAGCCAGGTCAAAACTGGCAGGGAAAGTGCCAGAACTTTGCTCCCTGGCTCTGCGATATTTTGTGCAATGAAAAGCAAAATTACCTATACATGTTTTCTGGACATTCAAGGTGAGCAAAAAAGCTGTAGATGTATGTGTGTGTGTGTATGTGTCAGACTAGAGAAAGGGTGCGAAAACAAAGTGGTCTTCTTTCTTCCTGGACAAAAGTAGAAATTAATAGCTTGAATAATTTTAGATGTGTACTAAACAGCCTTGGTTTGAAAATTTTCACGTACCTGCTCGACCTCAACGAACTGCAGGCCTAATTGCGCCACCTTTACTTTCTAAATTCTTTAAAACTCAGGCGTTGATCGAAAAATGCGTTTTGAGCTTTGTCAAACTCCTATTTTGCTTGGACGGAACTTTAAATTCCTCTCCTGCCCATCTGATGGAGAATAGACACTTATTAACATATTCTAGGCTTAGCCCTATTCCAAATATTTGAGTTATAGCCACCTTCCCTGGCTGTAAAGTCCCAACTTGTTTTACCGCAGACCTGTTCCATGGACTAAGGCAACTCACGGGACAAAACATGGGGACATGAGGGGCTCATGTGTGTGCGATGGGGTGCAAAGGGCAGGGGAAGGGGGGACTCCAATAAATAACGGGTGTCAAAACTTGGCGGTAAAAAAGAATTTTACCGCCATTTTTGGGGACTGACCACCACCCCCTGCGTGCAGGTGCACACGCGAATATATATACACAAATTCACATAAACACATAAATACATACACACTTGCATACTCATACAAACTTCAACGCACCTCCAGCATGCCGGGCACAGCTGTTGTTGTTGAGGCTCTCCCTTGCAGTTGCTCATCCACCACTGGCCTTAGACCATCTATCCTGCAATGAAAAAGAGGGCCTTGCAGTTCAAATTGCGAAGGTTGGACGAAATGGAAATGGTAGATACATGCCCAAGATACGACGTACAATGCTACTATAAATTCAGTCACATGTAAAAGACACAAAGATACATAGGGGGGTCCTTGGGTGAAGTCTCAAAATTGCATGTTATTGAACTACTGGTTTGAAATGCAGGACTCACTCGTTTTGTGGTCCCATGAATATGAGCTTTTGCATGCTGATCTTGCCAACAGAGCCGCTCAAATGCCCAACAGACTCGACGGTCGGCTGCATGTAGTTGGGTAGGTTGCAAGGACGTTAAGAAGGGAGGTTGCATTTGACCGTACCAATATATTGCATAGAAGCAGAGCAAAAAACTTCATCATTGTAGGCAGCTGTTCTGCACTAAACATTCATCCTTCAGGCATTTCTTCTCACCTCTTTGTAGAACTTAAGGCTCTCTGTGTACTTATTAAGGGAAGCAGAAAGAATACGGTCCGCACAATACACTATTGCTGTAAGCCCTGCATGTGTATAATGTTTTGGTGAACTTATTGTACAATCATCAATAGCACGCACAAACAGTGCTTCAAATCTTTGGCGTTGTGATCTCAGGTTCAGAGATTATAATTTTGCAAAAAAAGGGACCTCACGCAATATCAAAAAAAGAGGGGCTCACCTCTTTTATCTGCAAGCTCAACACAATCCAGGATGACTTGGTGCTCCAGCTCTTGTTGACACAAAACAGTGCCCCCCGCATCGCACACATACAACCCCTAAAGCTCAAGAGGAAAATGTACACACAACTTTACAGAACATACGAACATACAAAAGACTGTAGGGGGAAGAGACAAGCAAGATGTAGAAGTGGAGGAACACAGATTGTAAAGTTCTCAGGGACACGCACATGCACACATACACACACACAGATACACACGCGCGCACACACACACACACACACACAGGAAAAGGGCAAAGGCTTGCATGAGGCTAGACTGCACCAAACAGATATCAGAAGGTCCAACCTTTAAGCAGAAAAAGCGTTATGCCATACCTGCAAGAACACTCCAGGAGTTGCTAGGTTGAGCCGAGAGAAAACCTCCTTCACCCATGGCCCACGTGCTTTGCCTGGAAGTGCAACGGGTATCTAAAATTTTGCAGATCCTGTCCAGGTCCACACCTCTTTATGAGGATACTCACAGAGGGGGTTATCTGAGGCCAAAAATGGTACGGTTTTTGCACGCTCCCAGGGTATGGGCCCCCTAATTGGCAGGTTTCAAGCTCGGCTCTGCTATGTAGCAATGCAGCTGAGCTTGAAACCTGCAAATTATGGGAGCCATACCTAATCGGCCGCGGCGTGAACCCTACTTTTTGAGCAGCCATATGCTGTATCTGACCAGCCAGCGCACCAAACCCGGTGATTTTTAGTGTTTTGAAGTCCTTATAATAATTCAAGATCATTGCAAATTGCAAAAGAAATGGGGCAAAAAGACTAAGTGGTTGGCGAGATATGCAAATTAATGTGCCATTCCCCCTGGAAAGCACCCATCTAGGGTACAAGTGCACAACGTGTGCTTTTAGTCCTGCCATTCTGTACGCAGGGCGACTTGTCTAAATCTGAGCACATGCTCGGGTAGCTTATAAAGTCAGCATCAGTTTGAAGCTAGGTTGGGTCCAATTTGATGGAGTGACGTGTGAGTAGTTGCACCTTTCATGCAAAAAGGAGTATGTTTTGGCTTTTGCCCAGATAACCCCCTCTGGGATATTCACTCCGTACTCACCAGGAGGAAGGACACTGAAGTGATGCATATCATGGTTACTACACGGCAAGGTAAGCGCAGCAGCTATCCGATCGAAACCAAATCCGGCAGAAGACAGATGAAAGGGGCCCAGATCGCAAATCAATAGAGGGGCACAGGTACCACACAAGCAGACCGAGTTGCAGGCAGCACCATCTCAATTGTTTAAAGTAATACCACGTTTGATGGCAGCTTGAGGTGGCAGTTTTTGCAAAAACCTAACCTGTTGCTACCACAAGGGGGACTCCGACAGCATACGCGGCTTTTGCCGCCGCCTCCACCTGATCATACATGAAAAAAGAAGCCATGGTTAATGGCATAAATTGTGGTGAGGAAGCCCTGACTTCATCTTCGAATCATCAGGCTAACGACCAAATCTCCATGTTTTGGGCTCTGAGTTCCACTAAGTGATCAGTATCAAGTCTTAATCAAAAGGCTATCAAGGCACATATAAAGCATGCTATCTTTCACACCCACCCCAATCGACAGCTCTTGCTTGCTGTTGAGCAGGGTGCCGTCGACATCCGTGGCTATGAGTTTAATGATTGGTGCTAAGTTTCCTGAAGGGAGGGCCACAGCTGTGTGAGGAGATTGCTGAGGCATGGCTGAGCAACACGGAACGTGGCGAGGCCGCCGTTGCTGCTGCTCTGGCTTGTAGAGTGCCTTTTGAAACTGCAGTGTGTGTGCATGTGTATGCATGTGTGAATTTGAGCGCACAAGTGTACGTGCGTGCGTGTGTATGTGAGCGTGCGTGTGCATATGTGTGCATGTGTGTGTATGTGTGCTTGCGTGTGTTTAACTGCGTGTATTGATATGTGTGTGCATGGGTATATAGGCACGTGTATATGTATGTGTATATGTGTGTGCGTTTGTGTAAGTGTGTGTGTAAGTGTGTGTGTGCATGTATGTGTGTGTGTGTGTGTGTGTGCTTGTTTGTGTGTGTGTGTGTGTGTGTGCGTGTTTGTGCGTGTGCGTGTGCGTGTGTGTGCGTGTGTGCGTGCGTGTGTGTGTTGCGTGTGTGTGTGTGTGTGTGTGTGTGTGTGTGTGTGTGTGTGTGTGTGTGGGTGGGTGGGTGCGTGCGTGCGTGTGTGTGTAAGTGTGTGTGTGCATGTGTGCGTGCTTGTTTGTGTGTGTGTGTGCGTGTTTGTGCGTGTGCATGTGTGTATGTGTGTGTGTGTGCGTGTGTGCGTGTGTGCGTGTGTGCGTGTGTGTGCTTGCATGCTTGCAGGCTGTCGGGTGCTAACGCATTTTCTTTTTTTGCCAAGGATCAGGATACCTTGCAACAAAGCAACATGGAGCAGTGAATTTATCTAGGCCCGATTACAAATTAGCAATATATATATAGGTGTTTAATTTTACTATTTAGTACAAGGGACTAGGACTCCGCAAGGAGTGGATTCACAATTGAAACAGCGGGAATGAGTCAAGAGGAAGAGTCCGATTATACGGAAGAGGAAGAACTTGAGGAGGAGGAAGGGTTTGAAGGTGCGTCTTTGCCAGCAGCCAAATCGGGCTACCACTGCCAGTGGGGCTTTGATGAAGCACCACTGTTGATGTTCTACCATCCATTCATGTGTTTAAACCCATTGAGCAGCCACACTGAACCATGCAACTACGGAAATCCCACTCGTGATTGCTCCCACAACTGTGTACCTCTCGCAGACGGATCAGCAGAGGTGGTAGCCCCACAAGGTGGTGAGCAAGCCCAAGAAGGAGAGGAGGAGGAAGAAGAAGAAGAGGAGGATCAAGATGTCGCTACACCTTGGGCGGGCCTAGCAAAGCTGCCGGTGAGTGCTGCCTCACTCACACACACACAAGAATACACACACAACACACACACGCACACACACACGCACAAATGCATGCACGTGCTCCCTAATACACACAGCATACACACACAAACACACATACACGCATGCACACCTACGCACACAAAAACACACAAACACACAAACACACACACACACCTACGCGCAACACACACACACACATACACACATACACACATATACAAATGCATGCATGTCCGCACACCCTCCCTCATACACACATATTCACACATATTTGCACACACGCACACTCTCACACTTAAACAACACACACACTCACATATACAAAGGCATGCATGTCCGCACACACTCCCTCATACACACTCATACAAACACATATATATGCACACACACGCACCTGCACACTCTCTCACACAACACACGCACACACACAATTGAAAAGTAGGTGATCTCGATTATGCCGCCTCTCTCCACGTGCAGGAGCGGTCAGACATGCTTGGTTGCTTAGGGGAGCTTAAAGATGCAGGGTTCAAGCAGCTCAATGTGCTGCTCCTAGGTGAGTTATGTGAATTGCTTAGGGGAGCTTGCAGATGCAGGTTCAAGCAGCTCAATGTGCTGCTCCTAGGTGTGGTAAAAGCTGCAAGCTCATGCAGTACAGTAAATTAATCTATGCGTACCTCACACTTACTTGCATCTGAAATGTGGACCGATTTGAGTTTGCAACAATCACGCACGGGCGATGTGATATTCATTAATTGGACATGACTGCATGATAGTGCATGAAAACACATGCGGCGCATATGTCAGCATAGCACATTCCTAAGGACTACTCAGTGGTTACGTGCAAAGGACTACACACAGCAACACTTTGTAATCAGCCAAGACACCCAAATGTGATTGGCGCCTCTGCTTGTCACTCCACGCACCCAAACACGCAGGCAAGTCCAGTGTGGGCAAGAGCAGTACCGTGAACAGTTTGTTAGGGGAGACGGCAGCGCGGGTGCAGGCCTTCAAGCTGCAGGCCGATGCAGAGATCATTTCTCCTTTTGTAAAAGAGGTGCGCTGGCCAGTCTCCATGCTGCTTATCTTGTAGCAAGGGCTTTGCACATGAAAGGACCATATGCCGTGTGTCATTAGCAAATGTTCATCGTGGCCTCAAGCTGCATCCCAACTCTCTGCTTTAAGAACATCCACCCCTCAAGTGTTGTCTATGGTGCAAACTCAGCTTCACACCACGTACTTAAGTGATGCAACAAGAGACCGGCATTGTAGGAAGCACTTAGAACTCATGCACCATTGCAAACAGACGCGTCTGCTTGCCTAAGGTGTGTAAGTCCTCCCATATGTGCCTCATCACATTGCGCTGCACAGTCTCTGTCATCCTCGTGCAAATACTGTGTCAGCAACCGTATGGGTTCGATCACGATGTGGATGTGTGTGTGCATCTGTGTGTTTGCTCTCACGCAGGTGGGCGAAAACATGGGACCTGAAGCTGCAGGCATGCGCGTCAAGCTCATAGACACGGTGGGCTTGGAAGATGCGGAGTCTGGAGACGCGGTGAACTTGACGGTGAGTCAGGAGGGAAGTGTGAGAACAACAATCTGGCACACCCTCAGGCACTTTGGATATATATATATACACACTACTAGCGCTGCAGTATTGAGTCCGCCCTTATGTGGACACCGCTTTGATGCAGTCAACTGGCCGCAAGCTGTAATCCTGCAAGTTCCAATATCTCAGAGGTTTGCTTTGGGACGGCAGTGCCTCAAACAGAGATGATACCGGCAAAATCAGTATGTCAGCCAACGCCTTCTGACCTTTTTTCACTCGTTCTGAACTGCGACAGGCCCTTCGTAAAATTGCGGACAGCATCAAGGGCCAGTCCATCGATGTTGTGCTGTACGTGGACCGCTTGGATTTGTACAGAGTGGACGCACTGGACAAAGGGGTAGGCAGTGCCCCTTCGGAGCGGTATTGGTTGCTGCCTTTGTTGCTTGTAATGTTTCTGCGCACGGGGGCGTCAGAGAAGGGTGCTTAGGGTGTGAGCTTGAAGCGCTGGCATGGCTGCATACTCTTGTGCTGGAGGTCCGCGTTGCACACAGCAAGCACGTACAAATGCCGCACACGTCTGCACATGCGTTTACATACTGCAGATGCAAGCAAACATGCGCACGCACCCCCCCACACACACATGCTCTCGCACACACAGCCCTCTCTGCTTCTGGCTCCCATATGCCTTACAACACACACGCGCTTGAGTGTGTGATTTGTTTTTTTTGCCGTGCACTGTGCTGCCCAGATCATCCAAGCCGTGTCTGACACGTTTGGAAAGTCAATTTGGAAGAAGACGGTGCTGGTGCTCACACACGGGAACCTTGTGCAACCTCCCCCTGGGAGCGATTACGGTAAGGGGTGTGTCAGCATCACGAAATGTATACAAACATACAACATACACATTCACATTCACATGCACACGCGCACACACACACACACACACACACACACACACACACTACCAGCATCTCTTCATGGCATTGATCCTTCAAACTTTGGGGGGCCGACTTTCTGAAACTTGTGTGTTTATGATTCCCTTTTTGACAATCAGACAACTCTACCTGTTTTGGTCACTTGTTGCTCATTCTTGAAATTATATGCTGGCAAAACAATTTGCTTTTTAACTGTCCTGCAAGGTCTGTGCGAGGGTAAGACGCGAGCTTCTCCCTCTCTCTGGACCTGGAAAAGTTATCAACCTACTTTTCAACATACCCTTTTAAGTCTGCCCCTCCCTACTTCTCCCTCTCATGTTTGTGGCCATGATCTGTGTTTGCACAGCGTAGCTGTAGTCCATGCTCACACATATACACACTTACACACACACGTGTTGTGTGCATTTCGTGCCTCCACACAGACTCTTTTGCAGACAGGCGGGTGAAGGCCATGAGGGGGGCCATCCGCGGGCGCTCCCCCTTCTTCCGCCCCCGCTTGCCTGCGGTGCTCGTGGAGAACAACAACGATGTGTGTCCCACCGACAAGGACGGCCGCCGTTTACTGCCAGACGGGAGCCAATGGGTGGTGAGTGCTTGTGTCAGATCATGCAGCGGGCGGGCGCTCGTGAGTTGCTTGCTTATAATTCGAGATTCTTTTATGGTGCAAAGGTGGGGAGGGAGTGTTTGTATGAGGGTGCTCGTTGCTTGTGCTGATGCATTTCATTTCCGCTGCTGCTAGTGCTAATGCATTGTGCACAGCATGTCCTGGGGGGGTTTGCAGGCATACAAGTTCTCACACCCCCCCGTTACTTTGGCATCCAGATTCCACCCCACCAAACACGAGCTCACTCCTATGCAATCTGTGTATTCTTTTCTCACAGACTCTGAAGCACACCTTTCTTTCTCACGCTCACCCACCGCAGCCAAGCCTGATCGGCAGCATGACGGACATGGCCCTGTCGCAGAGAGCGTACCGCTACAAGCCCAGCATGACGCGCAGACCCAACTCACAGCTCAAGTGGTTGATGCCGTTTGTTGCTGCTGCTCAGGTATGAGCCATCTTGGTTCACTGCATGCCAAAATTCCACTGGTTAAAGCAGGCTAGCAGAAAGATTTGCTTGCCTGCCTGGTCCTGAAGCACTGGTTTCTCTGCCCCGCTGCTGCAACTTGCGCAGCTTAGGGTACACTTAAATGCAGGGATGGGTCATACGGACTTTTGAGACGTCCCATACGGATTAATACGCTATTAATACGACATACGCGTATAATACGCAAACGTATTTTTGCTATTTTGGGGGGTACCCTGGGCTTGCACCAACCACCCTCCAACCACCACGAATTGTCCCCCCAGTCTCCAGAACATTATAATGCCTCCTGGTAAAGACCCTGAGTGGCATCGTGTTGTTGTTATGGGACAGAAGGGGCAGATTTACGAGATGCCAGATGCCGATGCCAGATGCCAGGATTCCGAGATTTCAG
>Ga0307945_1001564_pt1:0-5000 | contig 18010 bp, 24 predicted proteins | sample OrgLakmetagen228_FD_201818 | JGI IMG/M metagenome (GOLD analysis project Ga0307945, IMG submission 201818) | Saline water microbial communities from Organic Lake, Antarctica - #228 | ecosystem: Environmental > Aquatic > Non-marine Saline and Alkaline > Saline | place: Antarctica: Organic...
CTGTGCAAGCACACCCGTATAAAAACACGGTGTACGACTATGGTTTTAGAGCTGTGCAAGCACACACGTATAAAAACACGGTGTACGACTATGGTTTTAGAGCTGTGCAAGCACACACGTATAAAAACACGGTGTACGACTATGGTTTTAGAGCTGTGCAAGCACACACGTATAAAAACACGGTGTACGACTATGGTTTTAGAGCTGTGCAAGCACACCCGTATAAAAACACGGTGTACGACTATGGTTTTAGAGCTGTGCAAGCACACTCGTATAAAAACACAGTGTACGACTATGCTCCAGAGCTGTGCAAGCACACCAGTATATAGATACACGGTGTACGACCATAAACACACGGTGGGCCCTAGAGCTGTGCAAGCACACCGTATAAAAACACGGTGTATGATTATGGTTTTAGAGCTGTGCAAGCGCACCTATATAAATACACGGTATATGACTATGCTCCAGAGCTGTGCAAGCACACCAGTATATAGATACACGGTGTACGACTATAAACACACGGTGTACAATCATAAACTTACGGTGTACGACCATACACACACCGTGTACGACCATAAACATACGGTGTACGACCATAAACTCACGGTGTACGACCATAAACTCACAGTGTACGACCATAAACTCACGGTGTACGACCATAAACTCACGGTGTACGACCATAAATTCACGGTGCGACCATAAACACACGGTGTACGACCATAAACTCACGGTGTACGACCATAAACAAACGGTGTACGACCATAAACACACGGTGTACGACCATAAACACACGGTGGACGACCATAAACATACGGTGTACGACCATAAACACACAGTGTACGACCATAAACTCACGGTGTACGACCATAAACATACGGTGTACGACCATAAACACACGATGTACGACCATAAACTCACGGTGTACGACCATAAACACACGGTGTACGACCATAAACACACGGTGTACGACCATAAACACACAGTGTACGACCATAAACACACGGTGTACGACTAGGATTGGCCTGAGACACAACGTACATGCAGGGGAGTGGATGTTCACCTAGGACATTACAGTAAGTGGGTGGCTAGTCACACAGGATATGGCATAAACGAAATGTCCCTGCTGACCGCACTGTATACTTGCGTTCACAAACAGGCTTAGCCAGAACTACACATATATAAGCATGTACAGTGCAACCTTTTCAGCAGGGAAATTCAGCGCGCACAGTGTAAACTAAGTGCACTTTGAGCCTTAAGCTCTACTTTCGAAGTATAACTATATCCACGTTACGATGCAATAAGCTCTTCTTCGGTTTTAAGGTACCTACTTAACCATGCTAGAAACACGCATCATTTGGTACCAATGTAAGCATCACGAGCACGCACGCTCACACACACACATAATTGCACACACATATATTTACACACACAAACACACGCACACATACAGGTCGCTCACCAACATAAAAGTTGTGCGCGTTGTCCCCATGATCACCGACACACACACACACACGCACACACACACACACACATGTTAACACACACAAGTTAACGCACACACCTGTACACACACAAAAACAAATAACCCACGCAGGCACACATACAGGTAGCTCACCAACATAAAAATTGCGTGCGTTGTCCCCATGATAGCCGTTTAAGTATACAGTCACGTCGATGTTGATGAGGTCACCATCCTGTGCAAATGCATAGAACGCACAAAACAACTGTGCTGCATTGCATGGTCATAACAGGTGTGTGTGTGTGTGTCAAGAGCGTCCTGTGGCGTCTATGATTTGTACAAGATGTCTCTGCTCAGGCAGATAAAACAAGTCAAAAGTAACTTCTGCTATGTGCGTGAATCGTGGTGTCTGCCAAATCCATGGATACACAGTGCATATACGATTTTAAGTGGCAGAGAAAAAGGTCAATGATGGTGCTCAGTTCTGGTCAACCCTATCGTAACAGTTTCAGGCTCAAGCTTACAGGAAATGGCTCACTGTCTGCATACTCAGCACTTGTTAGCGCTTGTGTGCGCACCTCAACAAAATGAGGTGAAAATGAAAACAAGGGATGCCAAAGCATGCACACACAAACACTTGCTCAAACCTGTGCACACACATAAATAGGGTTGGCCAGGCCCGTGTATAAACACCGTATATGACCGTATATTTGGTGATTTCCCTGCCAAAAACACTGTGTATAAACACCGTGTATAACCGTATATTTGGTGATTTCCCTGCCAAGAACACCGCGTATAAACACCGTGTATGACCGTATATTTGGTGATTTCCCTGCCAAGAACACCGCGTAAAAACACCGTATATGACCGTATATTTGGTGATTTCCCTGCCAAAAACACCGTGTATAAACACATAAACACCGTATATGACCGTACATTTGGTGACTTCCCTGCCAAAAACACTGTATGTACACCATGTATATATATATGGTTCTGGCCAACCCTGCACGTGAACACCTGGGAAAGGGCACACAACACACTCACTCACTCACTCACCTACAAAGGCCTGCTGTCTGGGATGCCATGACACACACACCCATTCACACACAGAAACATGGACACACACAACACAACATACTCACTCACTCACCTGCAAAAGCCTGCTGTCTGGGATGCCATGACACACACACTCATTCACACACAGAAACATGGACACACACAACACAACACACGCACTCACTCACCTGCAGAGGCCTGCTGTCCGGGATGCCATGACACACACACTCATTCACGCTCGTGCACACGCTCTTGGGGAACTTGCCGTAGTTCAAGCACGAGGGGTACGCGTCATTTTCGATGATGAACCTGTTAAGCAAACATGTTGTTCAGAGCACGAGATCGAATGGCCTGCCGTGCTTCAAGCACGAGGGGTACGCGTCATTGTCGATGATGAACCTGTTAAGCAAAACACGTGGTTAAGAGCACGGGATCAATTGGCCTGCCGTGCTTCAAGTGCAAGGGCTATGCGTTGTTGTCAATGATGAGCCTGCAGAACAAAATACGCTTTTAAGAGCACGAGATCGGGTGGTCTGCCGTGCTTCGAGCACAAGGGCTACTACGCGTTGTGTTTTGATGATGAAGCTGTTAAGCAAAACTTGTTGTTCAGAGCACGAGATCGGTTGGCCTGCCGTGCTTCGAGCACAAGGGCTACTACGCGTTGTTGTTCTGTGATGATCCTGCAGAACAAAATACGTGGATAAGGCGAGCTGAACTTGTGAAAATATAGCGCCTGCTAATGTTTGCAATTGTGGGGTTGATTCGAGCTTGCAGGGGCTAGTAGAGAATGTTATCATTTGGGTTTGTGGGACGAGTAGCTGCCCCGCAAGTACTCGCTTTAAAAGGGTCGACCTGAGAAGACATGTATTTTGGCAGGCCATTACTACAGGGCTTCTCAAATAGTAGCAGATGATCTCATTTCTCACTAAGGTAACTAGTATATGACTGGGGTTGGTCAGAACCGTATATACACACCGTACATGACCGTATAATTGGTGATTTCCCTGCCAAAAATACCGCACATACGCCGGATATATTTGGTTCTGGCCATTACATTTGGTTCTGGCCATTACATTTGATTCTGGCCATTACATTTGGTTCTGGTCATTACATTTGGTTCTGGCCATTACATTTGGTTCTGGCCATTATATTTGGTTCTGGCCATTACAATGGGTTCTGGCCATTACATTTGGTCCTGACCATTACATTTAATTCTGGCCATTACATTTGGTTCTGGCCATTACATTTGGTTCTGGCCAAACCTATGTCTGACCAGAGCTTGCTCACCATAGAACCCACAAATTCCAGCCTTTCACTTCACTAAATCAGAGCATACCCAGCATCCCCCTTCAGCATACCCTGCCTTTCACTTGACCCAATTTTTTAACCACTCACTTGACAAAACCACAATTGAAGCACTCACTCGTGCATCGCTTTGTTAGGCTGGTCCATCGCCAACCCTGGACAAAACTACCTCTAATCCTCTTCCACTTCATCTACAGGACCACGCTCCAAACACAAAATATAATAACGCACTCGCTCGTGCATCGCTTTGTCAACCTGGTCCATCGCCAACCCTGGATGCACCAAGCCGCCTCTCATATTCTATCCACTCACTACCCACTCCGAAAGACCACACTCCAACACACACAATGCTTTGGTGCAATACTTTGTCCGTAGCCAAGACTTGGTCTATAGCCAATACTTTGTCCATAGCCAATACTTAGCCAACCATAGCCAATACTTAGCCAACCATAGCCAATACTTTGGTGCAACACTTTGTCCAAAGCCACCACCACAGCAAGCCGCCTCTCATTTTCAGTGCACTCACTACCCACTCCAAAAGACCACAATCCAGACACTCACTGGTGCATCGCTTTGTCTATTTCGTCCGTGGTGACTCCTGGACGTACCAAGCTGCCTCCGTAAGTCAGGGCTCGGGCAGCCAAATTACCTGCCGCCCTCATCTTTTGAATGGCCTGCGCGCGTATTATTACACGCATCATTTTGCCCTTATTTTGGTGCTGGATAAGCTCTCTTCAATGTTTTCATAATGCACTTACATTTTGAGTTATCAATACGTGCAAACATCACATACACACATAGATATACACACGCATTTTAAGGCACACACTCGCACAAACCTCAGGGCTATGTATTACTATGGGGTCCTTTTCCCTAAAGGGTGGGGGTGACCCACTTTCCGCGTAGGAGGGACGGGGGATGTGCTCAGGGACCGGCAGCATGGGCGAGATCTGGCGAGGTTTCAGCAGGTCACGCTTGCTCCTCCTGGATGCATAGGACAAGGAGGCACGCGTAAGTGCAGAGTGGAAGGGGGGGTGTACTATTGAGCTCACGCTCGTTCCTGCGAAATTTATAAGACAAGGGGTTGTGCTTTTGTGCACAATGGGAGAGAGGGTGTATTGTCAAGTGCACGCTGTAATCCTTAGGGTTTAGCCTGACAATTCTAGGGACAAGGAGGCGT
>Ga0307945_1001564_pt1:10000-18010 | contig 18010 bp, 24 predicted proteins | sample OrgLakmetagen228_FD_201818 | JGI IMG/M metagenome (GOLD analysis project Ga0307945, IMG submission 201818) | Saline water microbial communities from Organic Lake, Antarctica - #228 | ecosystem: Environmental > Aquatic > Non-marine Saline and Alkaline > Saline | place: Antarctica...
CCAGCAAACATTGCAACAGAGTCAAGAGTCTCAAGCGTCAGGAGTGACAGGAACCATGAGACAAGGGCCCACTGGGCCGTGGGTCGAGAATTATTGGGGCGCATAGCGCCTTGCAGGAAGCGACCTAGAATAGATAGAAGTATGCTAAAGAGAAAGTTGTGTTCTCCAAGGAATAAAAAGAATAGAGAAGGGAAGCAGAAACCTGAGAAAACCAGACAGTGAAATCATCTCACTTTACGCTACACTTCAAGAACCTGAGTTCAGGTGTTCACACTGAACTCATAAGTTTTATCCTTTTGGCTGTGGATCCCATATTTCCTGCTGGCTGTGGGTTTTACCCTGTTGGCTGTGGACTGCATATGAGATATGGGGAGACGGGCTTTGAAAATGAACAATGCTCACAAACTATTTTACCCTGCAGGCTGTGGACTATGAAGAAACGGGGTGGTACGACGGAGAGGTGTTTGTGAAGCCCCCTGAAGTGCTGACACGTGACAGGCTGCTGGGCATGTATGAGGTGAGAGCCCTACCAAAGTGTGCAAAGTTGCAGGCACCTGTCGCTTGTGGTGTGTGCATGAATATTTTGTGTGTGCATTTACAAGGTGCATACATGAAACAGGCTGCTGGACATGTGAAGGGAAAGAGCGATGTCAAATTGTGCACAGTAGCAAGCACGCGTGTGTTTGTTTGCATATGTGCATGTGCCTTGTGTGTGTGTGTGTGCGCGTGTGTGTGTGCGTGTGTGTGCACGGACGCGCGCACTTGCTTAGTAGCTGTATGCTTTACCTTTAGCTTGAAGTCTTCAAGTGCTCCCTGGGCGTGATTTGCAATTGTTATGTAATGTAGAAAGCGTGTCAGCATTGTAGTGTGTAAGCCTGGAGTCTGTTTGGGAAGAACTGCTGGGCCAAAGAATGGGTGTGGTTTGTTTATACATACCCCTGTGTATAATACATCCCGTGCTTCAAAATTCACAACATTGCGTCCCGCTCTGTCACCACTCCCAGAAGGCACTCACAGAAGACTAAAAGTAAATGGCCTTAAGCAATCACCTTGCAAAAACTAGATTCTCTGCGGTACAAACTAAAGCAATGTACGTCACGAGCAATGTAGAGTGCATTGAAATATTCTCTAGCGGTTTGGGACTACTTGGCAAGAAAAAGACTTTTTAACATACACACACACATATGCGCACACACACACAAATGCACACACACACCACAGACACACACATCGTGCCAACCACACACCACATACATGCAGGTCAAGCCAGTGATGTCAAAGCTGCGCAGCACGCTCATAGGGTCAGGAGGCATGCTGCTCGCATGTGCTGTCATTTTGTCTGGCATCATCTCTGCCACAAAAGATGCTGATGGCATGTACGGGCGGGGCTCGGCTTTGTCAACGTGAGTGAGTTTTGACATGTGTGTGTGTGTGTTTGCGTTTTTGTGCGTGCCTGTGTATATGTGTGTTTGTATGTGAGTGTGTGTGTAATTGTGTGTGTGTGTTTGTGTGTGCGTCTGTCTAAGTGCCTGTATATGACAGGCAATGGCACGGTGATCTTCAGCGAAGACGTCAGACTTATTTTTAAATGCTCGATCCGTGTATGTGGTTGTGTATGCCTGCAGGGGGCGGCAAACGAATGATGGCGTGATCTTCAGCAAAAACGTGACAGATCTGTCAGTGCTCAAAGAAGATGATGAGTTGGCAGCCCAGGAAGCTGCAGCCGCGGTGAGTGTGTGTGTGTGTGTGTTTGAATGCAAGCACGTGTTGAGTGCATACATGCACAGGAAATTCTAACTGCAGTGTTAGTTACAGTTATGTGCAGGCTGGTGGTGCAGTTACGGATGGATGAGTCAACATGAGGGAATCAAACAAACAGGAAGACGGAGAAAGACGTCCTGCTGCCTCGGCACCGTTTTGACCTAACTCAAAGCTGTGTTGAGTGTGCTCAAAGTGCGTTGTTGTGAATCAGCTTGCATCAGTCTGCGGCCCTTTTGAGTGACCCCCCTGGAATCCTCTGTGATGGAGTGGAGGGCTCTGTGGTGGAGTTGGGTGTTCTGTGATGGAGTCGAGGGTTCTGTGATGGAGTGGAGGGCCCTGTGATGGAGTTGGGTGCTCTGTGATGGAGTGGAGTGGAGGGCTCTGTGATGGAGTCAAGGGCCCTGTGATGGAGTGGAGGGCTATGTGATGGGGTTGAGTGTTCTGTGATGGAGTGGAGGGTTTTCTAATGGATTTAACGGCTCTGTGATGGAGTCCAGGGCTGTGTGATTAAGTTGAGGGCTTTGTGATAATTTTGTGGCATAGGGGATGGAGTTGAGATGTTTGGTTACGTGTCCAGGCGGCAGGCATGGCATCCTGTTTGTGGCTACTTGGACTTCATGCAGTACCCTGGGCAAACGGATCAGTCACCTCTTTCCTCCAATTTTTCTTAGTGTCAGCATCTCTCTCCTGCACAGACCAAGCCCTGTCCCATGCATGCATCTCACGGACTGCAGGTCCTTCCTGCACTGATCAAGCCCTGCCACATGCATGCATTTCACGACCATAAGCTTTCTCCTGCACGGACCAAGCCCTGCCCCATGCATGCATCTCACGGACTGCAGGTCCTTCACGACCATAAGCTTTCTCCTGCACTGATCAAGCCCTGTCCCATGCATGCATCTCACGACCATAAGCTTTCTCCTGCACGGACCAAGCCATGTGCACTGACCTTGCAGGGCGGAGTGCCAGGTGTATATGTATGTGCACAGACCAAGATATGCATGTGCACAGACCAATATATGCATGTGCACAGACCAAGAAATGCATGTGCACAGACCAAGATATGCATGTGCACAGACCAAGCCATGTGCACTGACCTTGCAGGGCGGAGTGCCAGGTGTAAGTGCATGTGCACAGACCAAGATATGCATGTGCAAAAACCAAAATATGCATGTGCACAGACCAAGCCATGTGCACTGACCTTGCAGGGCGGAGTGCCAGGTGTATATGCATGTGCACAGACCAAGATATGCATGTGCAAAAACCAAAATATGCATGTGCACAGACCAAGAAATGCATGTGCACAGACCAAGCCCTGTGCACTGATCTTGCAGGGCGGAGTGCCAGGGTACTGCAGGGACAGGGTCCTGCGCGCTGCAGCTGGGGGCGAGTTCTGTAAGAAGTTTGACTTGTGAGCTTGGAAGCCTGAGTGCCTAATTGCAGTTCTGAGTGTGTGTTGTAGGTGTGTTTCAGGTGTGCGTGTGTGCAAGCTTAGGGTCACAGTGTCTTGCTGAGTGAGTGTGCGTGTGGAGTGTGACAGCTTAGGGTCACAATGAGAGCGTCCAATTGTGATGAGTGATAAGAGTGTGTATGTGTCTGTGTGTGTGGGTGTGTTTCAGGTGTGTGTGTGTGTGTGCAATCCTGGAGCCCTACACGTGCTCCCCCCCGATGATTGTGTGTGTGTCTGCCCATTCACACTGTTAGGGTGTGCAGTCTCATAGCACAGCTCAGTCTTGCAGCGCAGAGCAGCCGCTGCTCCTGTTCGTAAGGAAGCACTTGAGATGTGCCTCAGAGGGATCCGTGGTATTCCGAGAGCAATTCACTGGCAGCTAAGGTCTCTACCTTGGCTAGGCACAGAAGTAGCAAAGGCGACGCAGTTTGCAACGCAACGCGTAGTCGAAGTGTGGTGTGAAAGGAGAGGGCTGTGTGAGCGTTTTGGCTGCAGCGTGAGCGTGAGCGTTTTGGCAGCAGCGTGAGCGTTTTGGCAGCAGCGTGAGCGTTTGGAGGGCTGTGTGAGCGTTTTGGCAGCAGCGTGAGCGTTTGGCAACAGTGTGGGATGCCCAGGGGCATCGAGGCTGGGCATGGGAATAGCAAAGGTTGGACGGTTTGCGACATTTGTGTAAAAGGAGCGCAGAGTGAGCGCGTTGAGGTGGAGAAAGCAAGAGAATTTGTGAGTGCGGGTTGTAGTATATGAGGGAGCCCACAAAAGTTGGCATGGAGCTGAACACCTAGGTTGTACCCTACCTGTCGTTGATGAGCTTTTTTTGTCTGATTCAACATTGTAATGTTTTATGCATGTTACTTAGCAGCAAGAAGGAGTCTCTGAAGGAGTTTTTCTTCCAGGTGTTTTTAAAAGGAGAAGCCAGCGCTGGAAACGAACCACCGTTTGTTTGAGCGCGATGCATCACCCGACTCGTGCTTCGTCTGTTAGTGTTGCGACGAGGAGAGCGTGAAGGGTGACTGAGTTGATTGAGAAACCAAAACATTTTGTGAAGAACCAATTGTTGGATTGGGGCATAAACTATTGAAGTAGGAGCAAGTCTCTTGTAATGCTGCACCAGAAGTGGATTTTCCATCTAATCTATAGCTATTTTTACTGTCTACGGATATGAATATTCTTTATTGCGTCTTGAATAACATTGTGTAACCCAATGCGAGCTCAATCTCAGAGAGTTTCTGCACAGACTCAGGTGTCTCCATTGCTACATGCATGCCTGCAATGCTGCCATCCTCTCCACCTTTGGTACATGGCAGTGCCCATGGAAGCAGTCTCTGAGTACTTTAGAAGTACTTTTGGGTGAAGAGTGATACATGACCCTACCCTAAGGTTAGTTAAGGTTACATCGCTGTATATGCCTTTGGGGGCATCTGAGTGGAAGCTTGGATAAAGCCTGTAACCTAACCAAAAAGGCGCTAGGCAGAAAATTTATTTAAGGGAAAAGGGCTAGGCACTCAGCCACAAATGCAACTGACAGAGACCACCAATAACATTGAAACAAAAGAGGCCTGTCAGATCAAATCACTGTCGGACCAAGGAAGGCCTCCAAGATAGAAAAACCATCCAGCAGAGGAGTGAGTTCTTTGCATCGCAATAATCCCTAATGCTTCTACCACTTATGTACATCCACGCCTGTGCGCTCTCTGCTCATACTCGTGTGTCTAACTCTGCTAATGCTACTTCTCATCTTTGGTTGGCTGCCACACCACTGTCCCTTCCCAGAGCTGGTGGGATCGTTTACTCAGACATTCTCGGTCTCATCGTGTTACATGCTGATATGACTAGGGTCTCTTAATAATCCCCTCTAATGGTACCTCTAAGAAAGCTCACATGCTGTCAATTGATTACCAAAACTATTAATCTTAAAGCTTATCAAACAGACTGGCACATCCAGCTTTTTGAAAAAGACACAGAAACTCTCAACTGTCAACCAACTAACTGCTCTGTCATACAAGAAATCGTCGCTGCCACTGATTGGTGTCTCGCCCATGAGCTGCTGAGCTGCTGTGCACACGTCATCCGGCACTTTCTGGCAGGCCTGTGCTTCTGCGCCGCCCTTGCCCTTCACCCCAGCAAAGTGTGTGATGTACCTAGTGTACTCATTTTTACAGAAGCTGCACCTAAACTTGGGTTTCTTCCCACGCTCTGTTGGCAGCTGGGTGATGTGCCTCTTAAATCCATCCACCCCTGTCACTATTATATTTAAACTAACTATATTTAAATCAAGTGAGGTTCAAGAGGCCAGAGGACAAAAAGAGCCAGAGGACAAAAACCTAGTCCAGGAAACAGCCTCTGCTCCCCCTCGGCTGCACAGGCCGTACCGGCACGCGGTACGGGAACGGGTACGAATGGTACGGAATGGCGTACTGGGGGGTTTGGTACGGCGTACTGTGCAACTTAGGCGTGACAGCATTATCCAAAAATTGCTGAGACGCAGGAAAATGGAGCGCGTGCAGAACCTGATAAGTCCATGTATCAGTTCTGTTTGCAAGATAAAGTGAAAGCCCATAGTGGCATTGCCGGAAATGAATGTGCAGATGCAATTGCCAAACACTCTGCTTTACATGACGATGGTCATGACGTGCACTTTCAGCCTCCAGCTCCAGACGGTAATGCATACACACACCTTTACTGGCTTGCGGCTAAAAACACCGATGAGAATCCCAGCGGAAGAGGGGCAACTACACCTAGGCTTCGTGCACACTCTGATTTAAAGGCTAAGCTGAAAACACGAATGTGCAAATCACACAGACTGGGGAGTGCCACAACAGACACAGGGTATTACAACTACTGGAAGGACCTTAGACCTTTGGTCAATAAACCAACCACAAATGCTTTTTGGAACAATAAAAATCTCAAATTCTACGAAAAGCGTAATGTTATGAGGTACCGCACTGGTTACAATTTTTAATCAAAAACACGCTACCGGTACGGCTTCTCTCTTAATGCAAACTGCCCCATCTGCCCTTGCACTGATATTGTGCTTCACATACTCTCAGGCTGCCAAGACACTAAAATGAGGAACATGATTATAAAACGCCATAATACGGCTAGTGTGCTAGTTGTCCAAGCCCTACAAAAGGGACCATGCGGTGCCAACCAAATTGCCTACACTGACGTAGGCAGCGCAGATAAACTATCAGAGCAAGGCCTAGATCTGAGAAACACTGCCAATTAAACCCTCTTGATTGCTACCAAAACTAACAGCACATGCTTTAAAATCCTCTTCTCGTCCTGACGCCATCCTATTCTTACCTAGCACTGTGTGCTCCTCTCGCGTAACCACCCGCAACTCAAATTTTCAACAGCTTGCTAAAGACAAGAAACTGAATCCAAACCAGTGGGAGGCTCACCTGATTAAGTTGAAGTTTTGTGAAGACACTAGGCCTGACCCCCAACTCCAAAAAGCAAAAGCACAGCAAAGCATGCTTATGGCCAACCTAAACAGACAAGGATGTAGAGTAGTCAAGCTTAACATGATCCTTGTTGGAGTTATGGGGACTACCTACAAAGACTATACAGATAAACCTCTGGCAGACCTTAATCTGGATTACCATAAGATTTAAAAACCTGACACACATATTGAATGAACACTCCATCAGACATGCATCTGCACTCATAAAACAAGGTATGCACTGCAATATAACTCAAGCAACAACAGTCAAGGATCGGGTCCGGGTGCTACGGCACACAACCCCCCTGATCCACATTAATTTCTTTGTAATTGTTTGCGCGGTGCGGGCACCTACGTAGCCCCCTCCCTTAATCATGCTGGCTGTGTTATCACTACCAGCGGAGTCTTTTATTTTCTTTTTTTTGCATTGATGAAGGTCAGCCCGCACAATTTCTCAAGAATAGGAATGTTTGAAGAAAGTAAACCGTTCCAGATTCGTATGATGCATCTGAAGAATCAATAGAAAAAAACGGGCATCTGACCTGTTTCGCGGAGCACGCAGTGAGTATCAGTACCTTTCTTGACACCCAGGAGTCTTTTCAGGAAGCCAAGATGAAGGACGTGTATAGGGGTGACTTTTGAGGAATCATATGTCCGAGAAGAAGTGGCCCATACTTGACAACCGTACAGACCAGCTGTCTAAGCAAAGACCTGGAACAGCCACAGCAATTTTGTCGCCATCAATGAGAAGGTATAGGACATGGTTGGTATGATATCTCTCAAAATACTGCGAAGTCCTAAATTTTTGCAAGCTTCTCTCTCACCAAAATGTATGTGGTAAGTCCAGCAAAAAGTGTCAGATTGGCCCTGCACGGTGCGTCACACCGAACCGGTGGAAGTGACGCATCGGCCGTGTAACAAGCAGCAAGTTGGCTATACTTAATTACGACGGTGATTTGATCTGACAGGCTTACCAGGCATGGCGAGGAAAAGTTGAAAGCCGGAAGCTCTTACCCCTCATTTATTATTGTGCTCATGGATTTATTTGTGGCTGGCCGAGACCAGATAGCAGCCATTCAGCCAAACGCACTTGGCTTAAGTCGTAAAATTAAGCCATTTAAGCCATTGTAACAGTCACGCACTGGCAAATTCCGCATGCCGTCGCAAGCACTGCAGCATGCGAACGCGTACCGACCCTATGCGTACCAACCTACAATGTCGATCTTCGGAACCCTATGCGTACCAACCCTATGCGTACCAACCCTACAATGTCGATCTTCGGAACAAAGTTAGCTTTGACATCCAACCCACCAACCCACAGGCTGACATTACGGCCACAGGGCATTGTGAGTACTGG
>Ga0307945_1001568_pt1 | contig 17991 bp, 19 predicted proteins | sample OrgLakmetagen228_FD_201818 | JGI IMG/M metagenome (GOLD analysis project Ga0307945, IMG submission 201818) | Saline water microbial communities from Organic Lake, Antarctica - #228 | ecosystem: Environmental > Aquatic > Non-marine Saline and Alkaline > Saline | place: Antarctica: Organic Lake...
TGTGTGTGTGTGTGTGTGTGTGTGTGTGTGTGTGTGTGTGTGTGTGTGTGTGTGTGTGTGTGTGTGTGTGTGTGTGTGTGTGTGTGTGTGTGAGTGTGAGAGAGAGAGAGAGAGAGAGAGAGAGAGAGAGAGAGAGAGAGAGAGAGAGAGAAAGAAAGAGCATAAGTATATGCAAAACTCAGGTGAGAAAGAGCACACGCACACACACACACACGATGGCACAAGTTATTGTTACATTCATGCTCTGGACTTGGACGTATAAAATGCCTTTGATCTTGCAACTTGTTTTTCTTGTGTGCTGCATGACGAGTACGCAGCTGGAGTGTGTATATGTAGGCATGCATGTGTGTGCGTGTGTGTGCGTGTGTGTGTGCGTGCACTGGTGCATACCACGAGCGCGCTTGCGTACATGACATGACCTGTTTGTGGCTGATATTACAGTACCCATGCAAATGCACGAGCAATTAGCAGTGTGAACTATATATATAAGCACCGCAACGTACCGCATTTTCCCCGTGTTTGGCCCGACGTGTGAGCCTGCAGCAAGCAGGACAGGAAAACTGGTCGTCTAAGAGCATGGTGGTCGTCCATGGGCATGAAACCACGACTAATAAAAGAGAGACACGTGCTGTGGTCAATGCCCTAGAAAACAAGGTCAGCATGTGTCAAGATGACAGTAGGCACGAAACTGTCGCATGTCAATTTTTGTTAATGACATTGCCCTGAGGTACAAGGATTATGCGTGCAGGGTTGGCTTCAACCATGTACCATAAATGCTCCAGCGACAAAGAGAGAGCTTTCTTTTTTATCTTTGTCGTGGGCTTTCTTGTATGTCGGACCTATGTCCTTCCCTTTAATGACCTTACATAGGGTTGGCCATTACCGTATATATATGCCATATGTAGGGTTGGTCAGAACCGTATATATACACCGTATATTTCGTAATTTCCCTGCTAACAGTACTGTCTATACACCGTATATATATTGTGCTGGCCAACCCTAGCCATATGCTATATATGACCGCATCTTTGGTGAAATCGCTGCCAAGAATACCATGTATACACTGTATATACATAATTATGTGAATGGTTCTGACCAACCCTACTCACACGTCAACTCGTGATAGCAACACACAGCAACACACGTGGTTCAACACGGGGACCATTGATGCACACACAGTCAATTAAAACGTGTATCCAGCTCTGGTCAATCCTACTCACACAGTATACACAGTATACACAAGAACACACACACACACAAACACACACACGTCCTGACAAGAGCCATACGTACAAACAGGGACACATAAGCACGTGAGCTCATCAGCACGACCCTTCATTGTTGCAGCTTCAAGACAGGTGTGCACGCTTACCCATTCACAAGGCACGCACGCATGCACACACGTACACACGCCCCGTTCCTCTCACTCGTCCTGCTGAAAGCAACAGCTAGCTTGATCACTCACCAAAATATTCCGGCAGCTTGGTGACTTGTCTATGCAATCCAACATGAGATCACAACCAGGTACGCTGGCCTGGTCTTACACAGAAAGAACATGCGCGCACCCTCCTCGCCCTCCCACTGTCACTTTCCATACAGAAGTAACATGGGTAGGAACTTCGCTTAATGTTGGCGTAAAGACGCACCTGTCTATCTCCTCCTGGTAGGAGCGCAGCAGAGGGCCCACACCCTGTGTGTGGATGACAACATGCAACGAGTCCATGTTGCGTACAGTAGTTAAGGGTGTACATTTTAAGCCTCGCCTTGAACAGTTTTCTATAAGATGCAGCAGAAGGGAGCAATGCCAACGAGCGTGTAGAACAAAGTGACTTTGGGGCCTGCGCCTGTGTGCGCTAGCAGCCATCTATAAGGAAAGCTCAATGAATGTTTTCACTTCTTGTTGGGTTTGCTCTGGGCACCAGTAGACTAAGCAGACAAATAACTGCTTCTTGAGGTTCCGTGCATGTGAGCAGGTCACAGACACGAGCCGCAGGCGCGTATGAGCACGCTTAGGCAACTTGTTTTGCTTCTAAGAAGCATACGCAATGGCAAACGCACATCATTTGTGCTGCACAACCCCAGCTCGTTGTTGTTTTTGTGCTTGTCTTATACATTTTACGCATTGCTGCACCTTGTGGGTGGCCTCTGGAGCTGACCGCTTAAATTCTCTCGTTGCATCTGCTAGCTGGCGCCTGTTCTTTGCAGCAGACTCCTGCGCCTCAGCGATCTGCGTACGTGTTTGAGTGTTGGTACGACCATGGGAATGTTAGTGCGAGTGTGTGTGTTTGTGTGTGTGTGTGTGTTTGTGTACTAATGTGTTGTTTCAAGTCCAAGAATGTGTGCGTGTGTTTGCATACGTGTATGTGTGCGTGCATGCCCATGCGTTCATGTGTCTGCTTGCATATGTGTGCATGTGTTTTGTGTATGTATGTGCGTGTAAGTGTGTGGATGCTTGTGTGTGAGTGTGAATGCGTGTGTGAATGTATGTGTGTGTGTATGTGTGTGTATGTGTGTGTGTGTGTGTGTGTGTGTGCGCGTGCGTGCGTGTGTGTGTGTGTGTGTGTGTGTGTGTGTGTATGTATGTGTGTGTGCGTGTGCGTGTGCATGTGCGTGTGTGTGTGTGTGTGTGTGTGTGTGTGCGTGTGTGTGTGTGTGTGTGAGCATGTGTGTAAATACCTGCAGACCAGACTCATCAAGCTGTTTTTGAAGGTCGGGGAGCCGAAGGTCGCTCCAAAACCGAGCAATACCTTGACCGGTATCAGGAGCCATTTTCTATACGAGGTTATTACAAGTACGTCGATTATTTAAATAAATTGATCTTGGAGATCTACAGGATAGAACTTGAAAGTCACAGACTCGCGCACTTGCGCACTCGATCACTCGCGCACTTGCGCACTCGATCATTCGCGCACTCGCGCACTCGAGCACTCGCGCGCACGCACACACACACACACACACACACACACACACACACACACACACACACACACATACGCGCGCACACACACACACAAACACGCAAACCACACACACACACACACACACACACACACACACACACACACACATACACACACACGCACACACACGCACACTTACACACACACACACGCACGCACACGCGCACGCGCACGCACACACACACACACACACACACACACACACACACACACACACACACACACACACACACACGCGAGAGAGAGAGACTGTGCAGAGACTATTGAAAAGTGCATCTGTCATTTCGGCATCTTTGGGACCTCCTTCAAGTTGCAGGTTGGAAACTGTGCAGCCAAAGGCCAGATTTGAAACTAGCAGTTATTATTTACCCCGTTCCGTAATATTTAAAGCCGTCACAGGCTTACGAGTCAAACAATATAATCCAAAACTCTACTTGATCATGCAAAAGATGTAAGATGTAAACATCTAAGTCTAAATCATGCAAAAGACATCTGAATAGCAAACAAAGATCTGAAATCGCAAATCTACAAGACTCAGCAACATGGGGCTCAGAAGAGGTAGAACAATAAGAATGAAGATAGTATTTCTTGGTTATGACAAATTGCTAAAACAGACTAAAACGGGTTTAACGAACACAGAGCTTTACAAACTAGGCTGAGCAGCACACCACATACGGAGGATATCAACTGTTCAAACCAATTATTCGACATTCATTATGTATGAGGCAGACACTTGTGCTAGGCAGAAGCTTATACTTTGAACACCCCAATTGATATATTCCCAAGCACCAGTACAACTTTTGTCTGAACTTGCAATACTTGTTCTCACTTATGAAGGTCAAAAAGTGATAGGCACCGACACACACACACACACACACGCGCGCGCACACCAAGACAGTTCTGTGACGATGCACATGATAGTTTTTAACTATCACAGACTTACTTAGTCTGATTCAGCTCGTTAGTTTCCACCTGACCCAGCATAATTAGCAGCCAATTTTTGCCTTTGCCATGTGATGAATGACCTCCCGCATACTAACATACCCTGGCGAAGTGGGGGGCTGCCCGCCTGTGTGTGCATATGTGTGTATGTATGTGTGTCAATGTGAGTGCGTATGTGTTATGTTAGTTATGTTTATGTGTGTGTATGTGTATGTTTCTGTGTATGTTTTGTGTTTGTATGTGTCTATGTGTGTGTTTCAGAGCCTAACCATGCTTTGTTCAGCCACTGACCTCCCAGGCTCATTGCAGCAGGCATCCAGCCTTGAGGAGCCGCAGGCTGCTTTTCAGAGTGCTGAGCAAGCAGGGCAATAGCAGGGTCCATGCCACACTCGCTGCCAGCAACGTTAGCGCTAGCCACATGTACTGGAACAGCATCACGAGTGGCAGCATTGCTTTCATTGTTCCCCTCTGCTGTGTCTGTGGGGGGCAACGGTGGGCCACTGCGGCTCCAATGCTGGCCGGAAGCCAGTTGAGGAGGGAGGGGGCTCTGTAAAGTCCAGTTATTGTTTGGGTTGTGCCACTGTTGCTGCTGCTGCTGCCGCTGCTGCTGGTAGTGCTGGTGAAGCTGCTGCTGCTGCTGCTGCTGCTGCTGCAGGTAGTGCTGCTCTTGGTGTTGCTGCTGTTGGCAATGTTGTTGATGCAGACACTGCTGCTGCTGCTGACGATGATGGTCTGGCTGCTGCAGAAGCATCAAGCCCTCTGAGATGTTCACTGCAGGGAGGAAGGGGGAGCGGAAGATGCAAAGGGTTTACATTTGCAGGTATTACGGCCACTTTGTTCATAAGAGGAGCTAAAGACCAGGTGGTGTGTACTTGGTTGAGTGTACCAAGGACGAAATAAGATGGACGAAATAAGAAGGAACAGGAGCACGTCTGGTTTGAGGAGGGTGTGTAGCGACCCTCATCTGATGAGGAGACCCACAACTAGTGTGAGGAGAGTGTGCAACGACCAAAACACAAACACCACCTCCTCTTTGTACGAGGCCGGCAAGGTTCCAAGACTTCTTGCTAGTCGCAAGGTACAAAAACTTCTTGCTAATCACTAGAAGCCTACAGACACAGCACCTCCTACTCCTGTGTGTGTTTTCACCTGATGTCAATGAGGTTGCCGCCCCAGCCTCAGCAATGGCTTGCAAATTTTGGTGGCCCTCTTGTTGCAGCCTGGACTTCTGCCTCAGTGGGAGGCGCCTGTATGTGTGCGCGTGTGTGTGTTTGTGTGCGTGTGTGTGTGCATGTGTGTGTGCGTGTGTGTATGTGTATGTGTATGTGTGCATGCGTATGTGCTAGTATATGGCACCCAGGGCTTTGCCACAGCAGGAAGTGTCTGCATGTTGGTGTTGAACGTTATGAAATCAGAACACACTGTGCCCTCCCTTTGAGCACATCCTGTTGCAAGGTAGACACTCCTTGCACACACTTTGCCAGAACGCTCCTTGCACACGCTTTGCCAGAGCGCTCCTTGCACACGCTCTGCCCGAACGCTCCTTGCACACGCTCTGCCAGAACGCTCCTTGCACACGCTTTGCCAGAACGCTCCTTGCAAACGCTTTGCCAGAGCGCTCCTTGCACACGCTCTGCCCGAACGCTCCCTGCAAAACAGAAGACGTTCCTAGACACTCCTTGCACACGCTTTGCCAGAACGCTCCTTACACACGCTTTGCCAGAGCGCTTCTTGCACACGCTCTGCCCGAACGCTCCTTGCAAAACAGAAGACGTTCCTAGACGCTCCTTGCACACGCTTTGCCAGAGGACGTGACCAAGGGAAGCAACAAAATAGGGAACAGCACGCACTCTCTCAGCAAGACCGAGGCAAGCATGGTCAGGAGGAAACCTGTCCAAGAGAAGCAATGAGGGAGAGTGGTGAAGATACTCTCACCGTATCACACCCGCTTGCAAGGGCTTGCCACTAGCTGACCCTCTCCGACCACTTGCTGTTCCTATTCCTGATATCGCTGCTGCTGCTACTGCTGCTGTTGTTGTTGTTGCTACTGCTGAAGCCTCTGAAGAAGCTGAGGGAGAGGTTGACATGGTCTGCCCTGTTATGCACTCTCCCAGCACGTTGGAAGCAGCAGCATAGCCCTGTGGAAGGGTGTGGTCCCTGTCCTTGGGGAAGGAGTCTTCACTCACCCCACCCAGACGCACTCCCAAGTCTGTGCTGCGTCGTGGCGGTGCGGCTGCAGGGGTGCTGGCGAGCTTGCTGTGATGATACAGGGAGAGGGACAGGCTGCGTCTGTGGTGCGGGCGGCTGGTGCTGCCTGTTGGAGTGTGGACAGGTGTGTGTGTGTGTGAATGAACAGTCAGCGGTTTGTTGAACGCAACCCCAGTCACCAGTCCATTATATCTCAGGCGCCATATTTCTACCAGCTGTTGCACTTGACTCCACTCTGCAAGACAGAGCTGAGTCTCAGGTTGGCTGACGTGGCTGTTGTTGCTTTAACTAGAATGCACATGTGGCACCTACATTCCAGGTTTAAGCATCCAGGTTTTGCATGCTAAGGTTTTGCATGCAGAACAAAGACGAGTGATTTGAATTTAATCTTTCTGCTCGCTCATCCCTACGCACTTCAAAAATGCAACACCCTGCTAGTCAAGTTACGCTGCACATTAAAACCAAACGTGTACAGAAACAAGTGACGATGAAGCATGTGAGAACTTCTAGCGTGTACAGGAAAACGAAACGACAAACAATAACCTACCACGATGTAAGCGTGCACGTGACGGTGCTAGCGATTTAGGAGGTGTGCGTACGCCTGCGCTGAGGGTGTCGGCAGCAAGACCTGCAATGTCAGGGCTCCAGCCTCCTACACTAATCGCTCCTACTGCGTGTGTGTGTGTGTGCATGTGTGTGAATGAGTGAGTGAAAGATTTGGGAATGTGTTTGTGGGAATGTGTGTATGCGAGAATGTATGGATGTAAGTGTATGTGTGACCTTAGTGCGTGAATGCTAGTTACCGGTTTAACAGGATAAACACCTTTTTCTTGGCTGCTGGGTGCGACGCTGGCGCCCTTGGATATGCCCATGGCTGGGGGCAGCTGCTCGTGTGGTGTGCCATCAAAAGTGTGCTGCCTGGGAAAAGGAATTAAGAATAAGGCAGGTATAGTTGGGCCAAGAGCCCACTCATTTAGGGTGGGGGGGGACTCAAGTAGACACTTCAGATCAGGTATGGCGTTACAGCTTGAGGTGTGATTGAGCAAGGCAGGTCAATTAAGAACATGACAGGAGGTGTTGGATCAAATGCAGGGGGGGGTTGCTCGTATGATGTGGCATCAGTGCCATTCGTCAAGTGGGCTGCGTTATCAGATAGGATGCGCCTAGCCACACACGCACTCTGTTAGGGCCACACAGCTTACTGAAACAAAAAACGCTGGCTACTTCTAAGCACGCAAAGTTGTATAGTAAAGATTCACTGCGATTGCTGTCAATTGCTAGTGACCACATGCATTGCCTCATTGCCTCACATATCCAGGCAGGGGGACGGAAGCATTGTCAGATTGTCAGGCCGCTCCTTTAACCGCTTCAGCATTGCCTCTCTTGCCTGAGTCGAAGCACGCAAACCCCTCTAAGAAGACCACATTACATAGAGACCACTCAAACCTTAGCCTCACCGGTCCAACAAGGAAGACGTAGAGAAGCCGTGAGGACCACTGGTGTGCAAAGATTCTGAGATGTTAGTGGAGGAGCTCATGGCAGGCTCAATGCAGCTGTCCAAGTCGTAAGACATGACGGTCTGTGGATACATGGAGGGATTAAAAACACACGATGGATAAAATGGATTTGAATTGCAACATTTTTTCCATTTGAAGCAGGTGCCAACAGTGAATATGGAGGAGCTCATGGCGGGCTGGGTGCAGCTGTCCGAGTAGAAAGACATGAAGGTCTGTGTATGCACACACATGAGAGGGACGTAAGCACAGTATGAAACAAGTGAGTCCATCATGAATAGAAACTGATGGCTGTGAAGGAGCTGATGGCAGGCTCAACGCAGTTATTTCATGTGTCGAAGGCATGAAGGTCTGTGTAAGCACAGACAAATGGGAGTGCATGCTTTCTACTAGAAACGGTGGTTTGATGCGGAGCAGCTCAGGGCAGACGCGATGCAGCTGCCAGAATCGTATGGTATGACACGACAGCTCATATTCGTACGTAACTGCAGGTAACTGGCTAAAATAAATGTGAATGTGGGCTAATTTTGTACGTGTTGGAGCGACCCTTCTGCCCTTCCAGCTGGTAGGCTAAAATGAGGGCAAAAAGGAAGGGAAGCTGCCCCAAAAGGATATGACTGTGATGCATTCTTAATTTCTTGATAGGAAACCACTATCTGGCATCTGTTTGCTTTGGAAGGGACTGGATATTCAAGCATTGCTCCATACCTGGGGCAAGCCCCTCTGCCCTTCCAGCTGGTAGGCTGACATAAGGGCGGAGTGGAAAGGCAGCTGAGCAAAGGGATGAGGTGGTGCCACATCCTTGACAGCCGCTGCGTTGGTATTAGACCCCAGGGAAGGGAACTCAGGCTGCGAGGCTGCTGCGAACGCGCTTTGAGAGGATGGTAGTGTGGCAGAGTGGAATGGGATGTGTCCGGGGGACAAAGTGGTGGAATGAAGCGGGCTGTGTGCGGGTGGCTGTGTGGTGGCATGTTGGGAGACTGGCGGAGCTGTACTGTCTGGTGGAGGCACAGTAAAGAAGTGTGGGGGCTTTGACAAAGGTGTACTGTCTGGTGGAGGCACAGTGAAGAAGTGTGGGGGCTTTGACAAAGGTGTACTGTCTGGTGGAGGCACAGTGAAGGATTGTGGGGATGGCGATGAGGCGTACTGAAACGGACTCCGTGTGGGTGGCAGAGAAGCAGACTTTTCAGCGGATGGCAAAGTTGTGCAGTCTAGAGGGGGTGCAGTAGAGGAGTGTGCAGGTGGGAGAGTGGGGGGCAAAGTGGAGGAGAGCAGGGGAGCTTGAGGCAAGCAGATGGACTGGGAGGGGCTGTTACTGTATTGAGAGAGTGGGGGGAGTTGAGATTGTGGTGGTTCAAGCACGGAGGAGAGGGGTTGGAAGGGGGACATCAAGCTGCGGGCATCCTTGCAGGATTTGTTGCTGGAATCCTCAGTGTGGTGGTGTTGGGTGTGGTCGCAGCCCTCATAGTCCTGCAGTTGGTGCTGCACACTGAGGGGTTCCTGCTGTCTGTTCTGGGACTCGTGGACGATCCCTCCACACTGGCTGCTACCCACCCACGGCTGCTGCAGCGGCGCCTGCTCCTGCTGCGCCTGCGCCTGCTCCAGCTGCGCCTGCTCTTGCTGCCCTCCACACTGGCTGCTACCCACCCACAGCTGCTGCAGCAGCGCCTGCTCCTGCTGCGCCTGCGCCTGCTCCAGCTGCGCCTGCTCCTGCTGCCCTCCACACTGGCTGCTACCCACCCACGGCTGCTGCAGCTGCGCCTGCTCCTGCTGCTGACTGTGGGAGCTCAGCTGACGCTGCGCTAGGTGCTGGCCGTACCGCAATTGCTGCAAATGATGCTCGTTGTGGGGCCCTGACTTTCCCTGCAGCTCCAAACATTGCTGGTTCTTCCAATGATGCTGCTCCTGCAACTCCTGGTCCTGCGCGAGTCCTGCTGCCACATCACCCACTGGGCTATGCTCACTCTCCTTCTGGTGAGCTCCTTGACAGCCAAGCGGCGGCTCCACCACCCCCTTTTGCTGCTGCTCCACAATGCCTTCACGCCCCTGTTGTCTGTTGCTGCAACTTGGCGTCACAGCTGCAGCCAGTTCAGAAGGAGTATGGCCGCCCTCATGGTACATTGCACCACCTCCCTGGATACCCTGCTCACGCGGTTGCATTGACTTCACCGACGTGCCCCCTGAGGATTGGCCTGTGTCGGTGGATGTGTGGGTGTGTAAGTGCGAGTGTGTGCGCGCGTATACGCATATGTGTACGTGCGTGTATGTATGTATGTGCATATGTGTGTGTGGGGGGGGGTGATGTGTGTGTGCTGAAAAACAAGCCTGTTTGTTTTTGCATGCTAAGCACACCCACAACTTTGGCTTGTCCCCTTACAAAGCAACGACCTTGGTACACTCCTATGCTCTACATTCAATGCAAGCATCAGCACAATAGGAATGCCATTATAATCAGCAACACAGGCACACCTGAACAACCGAGCACAACCAGAGGCTGCCCAGATGAGGAAGAGGGAGAATGCAAGCATGCTTCCAGTCCAGGCGGCAAATCAGAGTGACCACATTCATTTGTGCTGCTGCGCCCACATGCGGTTTTGCTAGGTTCCTTTGTGTGTGGTGTCATGCCATTACTAGCATGCGCTCCTCCTGACGGCAAGCAGGTTTGCTGCCAGTCTCGTGCGGGCGCTGTCATAGTGCTTTGACATGCCTGCGAGCTTGGGAGAGGGCCGCGCACAGAAGCTGCAGCATCAACAGCAGCAAGCGCAGCAGAAGGGGGAAGCTGGATATCCGTAGCGACAGCACCACCAGCTAGCGCTTTACAAAGAGGGGCAGGTATGTGATTTGAGGACTGGCAGGCTGTGCTCAGAGCGACAGGAGGCGGGTCAGCAGCCCCACTGGTGCAAGTTGAGTGAGGGCACAGGCCGGGGAAGATCTTGGAGAGCATCACTGTCGCTGAGGGCACAGGGCAGGGCATATCTTGGTGCAGATTGGCAGCTCCATTTGTGTGACCAGAGGGCGAGTGAGGCACAGGCCGGGCGAGATCTTGGAGTGCATCACTGTCGCTGCTGCTGTGGCTGCTGCAGTTTGAGGGGCGACGGGAGGCTCTTTGTGAAGCGCGCTGCTGCAGCACAGGCCCCAGGAACGACTGATGGCGGTGGTGGTATTGCTGCTTCTGCTGCTGCTGCTGCTGCTGCTGTAAAGAGATGAGGTGGTGCTGTACCAGTTCCATTTGGCGAGGGTCAGAGGCAATGGTAGGCTGATGATGGGGTAGAGGGAGGGGCTGCGGCAGGTTCCACGAGCTCAGATCTGTGCGTGTATGTGTGTATGTGTGCATATGCCAAGCAAATCTTTTGCCAGCTGTTCACCGTTGCGTTGCTTTTAACCATAGCAACAGCATTCACGCCATTAGCCACTGCCACATGCACGAGGAAAACCTATGCTTTCTATATTGATGAAGTACTGTTTTGTACTCAATCCTGGTATGGATTTGGATCGTGCTCCCTCATGGTATGTTATTGTTTATGGTAGCGTGTGCGCCCTTTGCCACGGCCCAAAAGGCCCACGCCACAAGGTTGTCTAAAATAAGATACTGCGCTATGCCACACTCACTTGCGTTGCTGCTGTCCATAGCGAGCAGCATGTGCGCCCTCCGCCACTGCCGCAGCTGCTCCGCAATGTCTTTGAAGCTGGGTCGCATGTGGGGCTCCTGCGCCCAGCATTGCACCATGAGGCCGTACAGCTCCTGAGGGCAGCCGTTGGGCTGAGGCAGGATTTCTCCGGCCACCACCGCAGTCAAGACCTGAGGATTGCAAGTGAATAACTGTGCGCATCACCTTGCTTGTGGTGACGTGTGGTGCTGCATCGTACTTGTGTGTGGTCTGTGTGGTGACGTGTGGTGCTGTGTGGTGACGTGTGGTGTGACGTGTGGTCTATGTGGTGTGACGTGTGGTGCTGTGTGGTGACGTGTGGTGTGACGTGTGGTGTGTGGTGTGGTGTGCTGGCCTGTGTGGTGACGTGAAGTGCTACATCGTACTTGTAATAATAGTGTACTTTGATTGAATTAATTAAAAAGTGACCTTCGCTGCAGCCATCAAACTCAGAGCTAAGTGCGAATGGAAATCAAGTGTAACCTGATGTGTTTGCGTGATGTGTACGCTACGCAGAGCTCAGGGGCTACACACCCCTTGGCTGGATCTTAGGCAAGGCGAATCTTGCTGCTCTTGCACTCTTTGCAATGGATGTTGATCCTTCTGTTTAAGCAATAAAGCGCTTGCTGCGCTAATCCTTCTGAATGGCCACAAATGCACTTGCGGCACTCAAATACAAGGGAACAAGGTCTATACCATGTACCATGCCAACACTGCCAACGACCGGACGCCAGGACAGAGTCAAGTGACTGATGAAAGCTTAACTGTGTGATCAAGGTTGAGCACATGTGCAAGCTTACATAGGCCTTGATGCCGAACACGAATCGTCACGCAAAGCTTGCTGTTGCTAATCGTTGTGTGGGATGCCTGTGGCATGGGATGCCTATGGCACTATTGCCAAATTTTTGTCAAACATGTGCAGCACTGTGGGTAAGGTTGGCCCAAACCATGTGAACAAATGACGTACAACTTTGTGCTTTCTTGCATGGATTTCTCCAGACTTACAATTGAATACAATGTGTTGTTCTGTTTCTGGCCAGCCCTTGCTATACTAGTTCAGAGTGGTGAGACGTGACTGACAGGCTATCAGGCAAATAGAATGTTACGGAAAACCGGCTCCCACCTCTTCGTCGGTCTTTGAGGCGTAAGGCTCCGACCCGTTGTTGAAGATCTCCCAAAGCGTCACTCCATACGACCACACGTCACTCTTCTGCACATGCATCGAAGGCGTCACATGACTCATAAAACAGACATTCTGAGTACAGATCAAGGTTTTACGAGGTGCTTCTTAGTTGTTGTTGGACCACACGTCACTCTTCTGCATGTGCACCCTTTGCAACACAAACAATGTGAGCACGTAATGCAGGGCGGGTCTTGCTACCCTCCTTTCAAAATGAAGAAAAGGACCTGCACGCACTCAGAACACCACGAGCATGATCGCAAGGGTGATCCCGCAAGTGATCAGAACAAGATCATGGGTCAAGGCTGCTTGCAGGGATGCCTGTGCAGAGCACCACTGTAACCTCACAGGTACGTAGCGTTCACCGGCTTCACTGATCATACGGTGTTATAACAGAGTTAACCAAACTGCTACTTCCCACGCGCAATCAGAGCACACCCCATGCCGTAGCACTTCCGGGGCAGCCCACCTCACAATAACTAATATACACATATTGATACACCGTACAGTACTTAAATCATTGCGAACCGCGGACGTTTTTCACTCCCTCGCGGTATGTCGCGAGCACATGAAATAACTGAGTTACAAGGGCCTCGCGAAGCTTGCATTGGGGTTTATCAATTAATTTTAATAGGAAAAGGCCGAGAAAGCCTCCCAAGCCGCCCCTCAAGGCTCCCCCAAGGGGAACAAACAGCTTAAGAGGCTGGCTCTCTCTTGGGGAGGAAGGACACCAAAAAGAAGGGCGTCTCCAATCCCTTCACATGCGCATGCACGCACACGTACCCGCACGCACACACATACGCACACACACACACGCATGCACGAGTACACAACGCATGGACACATGTACGTGCACAACCGTATACACACGCATGCACGTACGCAATGCACACACACACATACACGCACGCACGTACGCAACATACGCGCACACACACACGCACACACAAGTACACAACGCATGCATGCATGTAAGTACACAATTGTATACACACGCACGCACGTATGCAATGCATGCAAACGCACACATACACATACACACACGCACACACACATGCATACGCATGGTGCAGCTCAGAGGGCCAGAAGGCCCTCGCCTAGACTTGCATTATGTTAATTATTCAAGTGTTGCCCCCCTCGCATTGCTCACATTGGGGTTTATTAATTGGTTTTTTTCAAACTTTGCATTCGTTATGGTACCATACGGTACACACAAAAGACTGACAAAGCCTTGTTTGCCTTACCTCACAGCAAACTCCATGCAACAGAATTCCGGGGCAGTCCACCTCACAATACACACACACACACATACACAAAAAAACTGGCATTGCCTTGTTTGCCTCACCTCAGAGCACACTCCGTGCAGCAGCACTTCTGGGGCAGTCCACCTCACAGGCAGCATGCACTCTCCTGTGAGTGTTGTGGTCCCAGGCACGATGTGGGCCAACCCCAGGTCTGACACCTGCATGCACAGGTGTCAAGCGTTGAGTGTGTGTGTGTGTATGTGTGAGTGTGAGTGTGTGTGTGTGAGTGTATGTGTGTGTGTGTGAGAGTGTGTGCCGTGGTCCCAGGCAAGATGTCGTGATATCAGGTCTGACACTGCGTGCACAGACGAGAGACGCATGTGTATCTATGTGAGTGTGCATGAGTGTGTGCGTGTGAGTGTGAATTTCGTGTGTCCACACGCAACTGCATGTTCTAGGCTACGTCCGACGCAATGCCCCACTGCGCCTCGCCACTAAAATCTCAATTATCAAAGCATCGATCCCATTCCCGCACCTTGACGTGTACGGGATCCATGCTTTGTACGAGAATGTTCCGTGCTGCTAGATCTCTGTGCAGGACGCCCCCCTCGGCCAGCTCGCACATTGCACCGCAGATCTGAGGTGTCGCAAATTTGCGTGTGTGTGTGTGTGTGTGTGTGTGTGTGTGTGTGAATATGTATGTGTGTGTGTTACCAGCAAAAGGGCAGGCTGAAATGGTGAGCACACAGAGCGAGGCTATTTGGGTAAATGGTAAAATGTATCATGGTTTTCAACAGCGTGACAAAGAGGCTTTTGTTGTTTTAGACGAGTCCATCGCTTGTTCAAGCCAGCAAGGAAGAACGAGCAATTCAATCGCAAGCAATTTAATCGCTGGTTCAAGTTAGCAAGGAGGAACGAGAAAGCACACACTCTCTCTCACTCTCTCTCTCTCTCTCTTTCTCTCTCTCTCTCTCTCTCTCTCTCTCTCTCTCTCTCTCTCTCTCTCTCTCTCTCTCTCTCTCTCTCTCTCTCTCTCTGTGTGTGTGTGTGTGCATGTGTGCATACCTATAAACACTTGTATTCAAGTGGCGCATGCATTTATATACATCACCTGCTCACACATGGCCAAGCGGTCTCGCGTGCGGATGGAAGGCCCATGCACAAAGAGCAGCTTGTCCAGGCTGCCCAGACGCACGAGCTCCATCAAGATGTACTCGTTGCCGCTGTCATCTGCCGCCCACCTGGACAGACATATAGTCGTATAGTGCACACTGCATGTAGCGTCAAGCAAGCATCCTATATTATCCCTGTTGTGCTTTGCCCGTGGTCGTTGCCTACGTGATTAGATACAGAGTGCAGACGGATAGGTACAGATTGATTAGACTTAAATACGTGAGTAGACGTGAAAAGGTAAATATGTGAATACGTGAATAGATACGGAGTGCAGAGTGCCTACGTGAAAAGATACAAAGTGCAGATGGAGCAGAGCTGGATGCAGAAAGATTTGCTAAACATGAGTGTTTTACAGACAGTGTGCGCACTGAACGCAGGTTCGAGCAAAGCACTTTATAACAAGAACTCTGCAGTACCTAAGCCACTGTCCGCTGCTTGCTCAGTAATTTTGTAATCAGTGTTGTGAACTTTACGGTTGACGCCGTCAACCGTCATTTGACGGTCAGGCGTAATTTACGGTTTTGACCGTCAGAAACTAATCACCAGGCGTAATTTACGGTGATTTTATTTTTTTGCGTCTGACGGTTATTTACGGTGTGAAACCGTCAGGAATTAGTTATTTACGGTGGGAAACTGTCAGGAATTAGTCGTTTACGGTTGGAAACCGTCAGCAGCTGGCCAGGCCGGGCCAGGCTCGACTGACTCAGGGCCACAGGGCCACACGAGCCCTCTTGGCCTGATCACCGGAGGACATTTTATATTCATATCGCAAATCGCAAATGTTGTTTGTGGGGAATTCGGAGCTTGAGTTGGCACTCTGAGCCACTGAGTTCCTGACGCCGCACCGTTACTTACGGTTCCCCACCGTCAGTATGAATTTCACCGTTAATTACGGTTATGTGACGTAGACGTCATTTAAGCACCGTAATTTACGGTGCCATTTCTGATTGACGCCGTAAATTCACAACACTGTTTGTAATACTTTTGCCACTATCCGCTGTCCGCTTGAACAAAGGAGTGGGATAACAGCTTCACTAGATTAAGGGTCTGTTGACATTTCTGCAGCAAATGTTTCACTTGCTGCTGCTGTGATCATTGTTTGCAGCATTGCCCACCACGCCTGCAAGTAAGCTTGAAGTTGAGCGCCACACTCTTGAAATATCGACATGCACAGCAGAAACTGCATCTGGTCACTATCATAATTGTGTGCACAATATGGCACACAAGTGTTTGATCTGAGGGTAAACACGTGTGCGTAAGATAGGCCCAGCAAACATCCTCAGACACACACACCAGTGTTTCTTTTAAGAGCGATGCGTCGCTTTTTAAGCAGTTTTTGTCGTTCGTTAGTGCTTATTCAGCGACACACCCGGGCGTTGCGGGGTACCCTGTGTCGCGCGTGCGCGACGTCGAAAATTTGGGGAGTACCCTATGTTGCTTAATAAGGTGTGCCTGAATGAGCGGGAAGAGGAAGCTTAGTGACTTCTGGGGCCCTCGGGCCCCAGCCAACCCAGCAGCAGCCCCATCCGCCCCTGCATCTGCAGCTGCCCCATCCAGCCATGTCAATGCAGCAGCAGTAGCAGTAGCAGCAGCAGCTGCCCCATCTACCCCTGTCAATTTAGCAGCCGTGCCCATGCAAGCCACAAACCAGCCCCCAGACGGAGCAGCAGCAGCAGCAGCAGCAGCAGCAGGGAGCAGCAGCTACCCCATCCACCATTGTCAATGCAGCAGCAGCACCACCAGCAGCATTGGACGCAGGCCTGCCTGCAAGCACTTGCATGCAAGCCACAGACCTGCCTCCAGGCAGAGCAGCAGCTTAGCAGCAGAAGATGATACGGGATGTAGCAGAAGAAGCAGCAGCGCGCAGCTATCAAGATTTTTTGCTGCAGCAAAACAGCTTGCACAGCGCTATGGGCAATGCCTTACCCCAGTGCTTGGCACTAAACAGCTGGAGCCACCATTCAAAGGCACCGCCCTCATCTGAGCAAGCAGATGCTGCATTGCGTCTACTCAGCTCTGCATCAGCTCTGGGCAAGTCCACACCTCAGTTTTGGGGCAGCGTTGGCAGCAACATGGACTCAACGCCAAGCTTAGCGAGTGGACGAAGCTGGCCAGCATTGCATTAATTCAAGTGCCTAGCTCAGTGGAGGAGGAGTGGCTGTTCAGCAAACTGGCCTACATCAGAAATGACTGGCGCAACCGCCTGGAAGAGGAGCACTTGAATGTGTGCTTGTTGCTTGCCACCCAGAGCTTTTGGGGGCTGCAGCAGTTCCCATTAGCTTTGGCAGTGCAAAAGTGGCAGCAAGCAAAAAAGCGGCGCTCTGCGCCTTATGCACAGCTGCAGCAGCCACGGGATTGGCCCATGAGCACCAGCGATTCAGACTGATTCTGACGTGCAGTGATTATGACGGAGACAGCAAAACAGGGGAAGCGACATTGATTCTGACGCAAACGGATTGTGACATTGTCCCAAGCGTGGGAAAGCAGCAGTACATTTTTTCTTTGTGTGAATTTATCCCGTTGCATACACGCCAAAATTAGGCACAGCCAACATGTATGAAAGCACCCGCCCGCACGCACACGCACCCGCACACACGCCCGCGCGCACACGCACGCATTCGCATGTGCACACACAAAACAGTACATCTTTCTTTGTTTAAACATTTTCCAACATACACACACTGCGCCAAAATTTTAGCCTTTTTTGAGGGGGGAAAGACTTGCGCTACACACTTTTTTGGCTGAAGCACCGTGCGTAGCATTTAAGGCTTAAAATGCTACACACCCGAAAATCCTTAAAAGAAACACTGACACACACACACACACATACACACACACACACATACACACACACACAAACGCCCTAAACAACACACACCTGTAGAACTGAACCAGGTTTGGGTGGTTGCTGAGTTGCTGCAGGAAGCGCGCCTCCTTCACTGCTCCCCCCCTCCGCATACACACGATGGCCACCATAGTGCTGTTCCATCTGCCACGGTAGACTGTCTTGCAAGAGCCCTTGCCAATGAGCTCGTGAAAAGTGAGGTCCTCAAAGTCAACCCTGCAGGCAGCGACACCCGCAGCAAGTGTGGATCGGCTGGCAGGTTGGACGCCCCCGCCGCC
>Ga0307945_1001569_pt1 | contig 17982 bp, 26 predicted proteins | sample OrgLakmetagen228_FD_201818 | JGI IMG/M metagenome (GOLD analysis project Ga0307945, IMG submission 201818) | Saline water microbial communities from Organic Lake, Antarctica - #228 | ecosystem: Environmental > Aquatic > Non-marine Saline and Alkaline > Saline | place: Antarctica: Organic Lake...
TTGGAGGCACGTGACCTTGCATGAGGGGGCTCCTGGCCTGCTTTTGTAGCAGGTAGCAGGGCTATTTCGGTGCGAGCATGCACACGACACAAAGCACACACAACTTGGAGGCACGTGAACTTGCATGAGGGGGCTCCTGGCCTGCTTTTGTAGCAGGTAGCAGGGCTATTTCGGTGCAAGCATGCAAACAACGCAAAGCACACACAGCTTGGAGGCACGTGACCCATGAGCATTTGGACAAGGTCTGACTGTTTATGTCTATCGTCACACGTGAATGCACACACATGCGCACAAATATTTGGACGAGATCTGAAAGTGTACGTATAGTCGTCACACGAGAATGCACACATATGCGCACAAATATTTGGACAAGGTCTGACTGTTTATGCCTATCGTCACACGTGAATGCACACATATGTGCACAAATATTTTGTTACACGTGAATGCACACATTTGCGCACAAACGTTTTGTTACACGTGAATGCACACATATGCGTACAAATATTTTGTTACGCATGAATGCACACATTTGCGCACAAATACTTTGTTACACGTGAATGCACACATTTGCGTACGAATATTTTGTTACACGTGAATGCACACATATGCGTTTGAATATTTTGTTACGCATGAATGCACACATACTCGCACACTCTTGCTGAAAGTGCTCCTGGCTTGCCTTTGCAGCAGCAGGGTGAGCTTACACGTCTTTGCAACCACACACACACACACAGACACACACACATACACACAGACACTCACACAGACACTCACTCACACACACACACACTCACACACATACACATACATAAACATACACACACATACACAATTGTTACAGGGAGACTCAAACCTTCAGTATTTTTGTTTATGTGAGCCCGCGGGACCAATGCCGGCCTTGAGCTAAAAAGGCGGTTATGGGCACATGTCCTGAAGGGAGGGCTCTTTATGGCCAGCTTATGGGCACATGGTTTGAAGGGAGGGCTTTTCTAGGCCAGCTTATGGGTCTACATCAGAGGCCCAGCTAACCCCCACATTTGTACACACACAGGTATAAACTCACGCATACACACTACACACACACTCACACACGCATACACACTCAATGACACAACACGCATACACACACGCATACACACACACTCACACACCCATCAATGACACAAACACGTAGAACGCACACCTGCTGCCGTGCAGCCTTGGCCTGCTTGGCCTCCATGCCTTCCATGGCTTGGACCTTGTGCTGCAGTTCTTGAAACTCCTGGCTCTGCCACCTGTGTGTGCATGTGTATAGATGTGTGTATTTCTGTACGTGTGTGTGTGTGTGGTGTGTGTGTGTGCATGTGTATAGATGTGTTTATTTCTGTGCATGTTTTTGTGTGTGTGTGTGCGTGTGTGTGCGTGTGTTTGTGTGTGTGCGCGTGTGTGTGTGTTTGTGTTTGTGTGTGAGCGTGTCGGTGTGTGTATATGCTATGATAGCATGGTAAATAGTAGTGTTGCACATTGAACTAGAGGTTAGGGCGGATGAGTGAAACAGGCTGTCAGACCTACCATTTTCAACACTAAATACGCACACGCTTGGTGTCGTGCATGCACAAAGGCACATACACTTGCACACGCGCATGCACGCATGCATGCACGCTCACACACACACACACACACACACTCACACACACACACACACACAAAATTTTTCGCATACTTGCACACACGCATGCACACACACGCATGCACACCTGCACGCACACACACTACATGTACTCAGAAACAGCCCACATTTGTTTGCATATCTGCATACACGCATGCACACACACACACACTACTTGTACTCAGAAACACACACAGACATTTGTTTGCATATCTGCACACACGCATGCACACACACTTGCGCACACGCATGCACGCACACACACATTTGTTCGCGTATCTGCACACACGCATGCACACACGCATGCACGCACACACACACTACATATACTCACAAAGGTAAACACATGCACATACACACCTTGGCACCTCCATCTCTGCTTCACGAGCTGCAGCTGCTGCTTCCTGCATATGTGACAGATGAACCAACACAGGCACTCAGACACTTTAAAACGGGGCTCTGCTTCCTGCACATGTGACAGATGAACCAACACAGGCACTCAGGAATTTTTGAACGGGGCTCTGCTTTCTGCACATGCGATTGATGAATCGACACAGGAACTCAGACATTTTAGAACGGGGATTTACAGCAGCGCAGGTGACAGATGAATCGACACAGGCACTCAGGCATTTTTGAACGGGGCTCTGCTTCCTGCACATGTGACAGATGAATCGACACAGGCACTCAGACACTTTAGATTGGGGACTTACAGCAGCGCAGGTGGTCAGACATGTTTGAAATGATGCTTTACAGCAGGTATTAGGACATAATTTAAAACGGGGCTTTACAGCAGCGCAGATGTTAATACGCACGTAGAACGGGGCTCTACAGCAGCGCAGAAATTAAGACATATTTAGAACGGGGTTTTACAGCAGCGCAGATATTAAGACGCACGTAGAACGAGGCTTATTTACAGCAGCGCAGATATTAAGACACACTTAGAACGGGGCTTTGCAGCAGCGCAGGTATTAAGACGCACGTAGAACGGGGCTTATTTACAGCCACGAGCACAATGGGATGTACACACGGAATTATGAAGAGCAGAAAAAGATCAACAAATAGGGGTTATACGGCACCTGCCGCCCGTGTGTGTGCGTGTGTGCGTGTGTGCGTGTGTGTGTATGTGTGTATGTGTGTATGTGTGTGTGCGCAGTGGTTTTCACGTGCCAGTGTGTGTGTGTGTGTGTGTGTGAGTGTGTGTGTGTATGTGGTCGTCCCCGTGCACCCCCCCCCCCAAAACAGGGCCAATAGGCTTCCCACCCAATTCAAAGCCCCCTATACCTTATCTGAATGCAAGTTACTTGATGTTATATCTAAACCATGGACATTTGCTGGAAATTCGGAATTCTGGGGGCCGTGTGGGGCCCGGTGTGTATTTTGCACCCACTTTGGCAGGGAAAAGGTGCATTTCTGAAGTTGCTCTGATCGACCTCTGCTTCAGGATATAAGCATTATAAATGTTGTATAACAATGCTGCAAGGTCGAATATGGGGCAGGGGTACTGGGAAAGCCGGCGAGTGGGAGGTACTCACACAAGGGACACAGGGGGAAAAGGCAGAAAAAGCTTTCTCCATACCTGCTGCGAGTTCCAGCCCGGTTTTTGCTCTCAGATTTGCGGTATAAAATATTAGCTATTTTAAAAATTTTAATGGGGCCAATCGGTGGCCTGGTTGAACTTTGGTGCAAATTTGTGTAGCGTTACATGCCAGCAATTTCCGCCTGTGCCACTTCGGCTCCATCTAAAATTCCCACATTCACACCAGAGTTGCGGGGTGAATTATCAAGCCCTATACAATTTAAAGGGCGCGGATTGGTGCAGTGTGTGAGCAATGGTGCCTGTTTTTGTAGCGTGCCACCACACTGAGTCTTTCGGCCTGCTTTCTTTGTGTGCATGTAGAAAAAAAATCAAGCTATCCAACACAACTTTCAGGTCCCAAAACGGTGGATTGGTTGGGGAGATATGCCCAATTTAGGGGTATTGGCCCTATTTGCCCGGGGAGGGGGGGGGTTACATGGGGACTGTGTATGTGTGTATGTGTGTATGTGTGTATGTGTGTGTGTGCCTGTGTGTGTGAGCAGTGGTTTTCACATGACGTTTATTTTCATGAGTTGTGCATATTTAAGCCCCCCCTTTTCATGCAGCATTGCCCACGCTCACATATTTATAGGCATACATATGTGTGTGTTTACGCTCACACGTGTTAAGTGAACACAATCTCACACACTTGCACACACACACGCACACACACACACACATAATACAAACACGTACCCGTGCACACACATAACACAAACACGTACACACACATACCCACACAACACACATAGTAAACATACGTACACACACACGCACACGCACACGCTTACGCATAAGCAAAAACATGCACATGACCAAGAGCGCATACACACACACACATAAACACACACACACTGACAAGGGTGACACACACATGCATAAGCAAGAGCACACACACACACACTCACACACGCAGGTGGCACACACACACATACATACACACACGCACCTGGATGCCTCGAGCTCCACCCACGCCCTTCCCCTCCCCCGCATCTGCAGCTTCCTGTGCTGCAGATGCCTCTGCTGCTGCAGCATCTGCCGCGGCTTTTGCTCTAGCCCCCTGTGTGTGTATGTGTGTGTCTGTGTGTCTGTGTTGTGTGTGTGTGTGTGTGTGTGTGTGTGTGTTTGTGTGCACAAGTGTGTGAGTATGTGTGTGACTGTGCACGCTCTGTGTGCCTCTGCTACACGCAAACACACACGCATGTGCATACACACGCACACACACGCACACATGCATGCGCGCACACACACCCCTTCTGACACACGTACGCAAGCACCTGTGCAGCTTCTGATTCAAATGGTAGGTCCAGCAAGTAGGCCTTGACGTCCATTTCGCTGCGGGGGTCCATGAAAGGATGCTCCTGAAAGTATTCTTGCAGCACCTGTGTGTGTGTTTAGTGTGTATAATGTGTGTGTGTGTGTGTGTGTGTGTGTGTGTGTTTGTGTGTGTGTGTGTAGTGTGTGTGTGTGTGTGTGTGTGTGTTTTGAACATACATAGTGTGTGCGTGCCAAACAGTGCGTTTGTTTGTGTGGTGTGTCTAGCAGCCTAAGTTTCTATGAGCCTAAAGCTTGGTCACGAAAGCGTTATAACAGTGACATGCAAACACATACTGCTCGTACAAATCAATCAGCCACGGGCTGACTCAAGAGTGCAGCAATGCAAGAACAATGTGAGGAAGAAAAGGGCATGTGTGTGCATGTGTGTGTGCATGTGTGTATGCGTGTGTGCATGTGTGTGTATGCGTGTGTCTGTGTGTGCGTGCATGTGTCTGTGTGTGTGTGTATGTGTGTGTGCATGTGTGTATGTGTGTGTGTGTGTGTGTGTTTACTCGTCAATGAACTGTTTTCAGCCACGGGCAGACATCAGAGTGTTGTGGCAATGCAAGGTAAGGAAATGGACTCATGTGCAGGGTTGGCCAGAATCATTTATATGTACATATATATACACCGTATATGACTGTATATTTGGTGATTTCCCTGCCAAAACTACCGTATATACACCGTATATATATGGTTCTGGCCAACCTTACACATGTGCGAAGTGGCAAACGGTGGCTTATCGTGAGGTGCTGTCCAGAGACCGTGACAACGGATGACGACAGGCTCAGGAGTGGTGCACGCGCGCACACACACACACACATGCATGCATGAACTCACACAGAGACACACACACACACTCACATACACGCACTCACACCCACATGCACGCACACACACGCGCACCGTGTCCCTTGCACTCGGCCCGTGCCGTCCCATTTTGCGCAGTAGCACGTCGTCCTCCTCCTCATCTGACGCCCCCACCACAGACGTGCGAAGCATGCGACGGTAGTAAGCATACCCCGCCTCCTCAGCCTGTGTGTGTGAGTGTGTGTTTGTGTGCGTGTTTGTGTGTGTATTTGTGTGTGTGTGTGTATTTGTGTGTGTGTGTGCGTGTTTGTGTGTGTGAGAGTGTGTGTGTGTGTGTTTGTGTGCGTGTGTGTTTTTGTGTGTGCGTGTGTCGGCGCGTCACACACCCATTTTATATCCCTGTCATTTGCACTTGCATGCTACTGGATACCACAATATCAGCAGGAACTGAGATGTAGACTATACAGCCAGAGGCTTCAAAGAGCCTTCAGCAACATGCAGACCAAAACGTACACTTAAGATTGGCCAGAACAATGATACAACTTCCCACACATTACCTACGGCAACGTAGTGTGAATACAGCCCGCCCTGTATGTGAGCACGTTGTTCTGCGCTCACCTCACTGGACACCACGTCTTCATTCTCCAGCTCCCCGTCTTTTGCTTTTTGGAAGAGACGATCAAACTCCCGGGGCAACGCATCCGCCTATGGGTGCATGCATGTGTGTGTGTATGTGTGTAAATGTGTGTGTATATGAATGTGTGTGTGTGTTGTGTGTGTTTGTGTATGTGAATGTGTGTGTGTGTGTGTGTGTTCCATGCGTGCGCATGCTTGCTTGGCAGGGCTGCCGCTATCCAAATTTCCCCCAAGAAAGACTTCATGTCAAATGAAATGAAAGGAATTGACAAGTCCGTCTGCACACCTCTCCACACACCTGTATCTTGGCTAGCTGCTCGTGCTGTTCCCGTGTGACTGGATGGGTTGCATTCACAGCTAAATCCACGACACGTGCACAAATCCTCACCACCGCCTCCACAAATTGGGGCAGCAGGTGAAGGATGCGAGGCTCCTTGACATCTGGGAGCGGATTGATGCAAGACGAATGCATGCAAGTGAGTCATCTGCATGCAAGTGAGTCATCTGCAATGAGACTACGTTGGCTAATGACCCTTGACACTCACCCACTCCAAACACTGGGATGTGCACCATTGTCTTTCTGGCAAGTTGCCACCTATGGCATTTGTGGAGCTAACTTCATAATTATAATTAAATTTACCGCGTATATAATAGAAAAAATGTAAAAAAAGTGCAAAAAAGTGATGTGGTGGAGGCAGTTAGCAACGCTATGTGTGTTACGCCCATAAACAACGTGAAGATGCAGCTCCACGATAGGATAACATGACGAGGCTGTCCGTTTGAACTCATCCCACCTAGAGATCTTGACTTATTCCTTTTAGGTTGCTATCAGCGTGCAATACCCTGCATGCAAGTAATAGTGAGGCTGTGACCTGCACATTGCACTGTGGGGAAATGCCGGAAAAGGGAGACTACCTCCAAATTGATGGAGAGAGCAATGAAGTTTGGCTGGGTCAAGTTGAAAGCGTGCACAAGGGGGTCAGTACACAACTGTGTTTGCTGAGAGTGCCTCGATACTTGTACTGTACATACAAGGAAGACACAATCTTACCTGAGCGCATGCAGGAAATGAGTATTGCGTGGTTGTACACAGCTCAAGACATTTTTGCTGAGTTTGACAGCCAGCTGTTTGGGAAAACAGGGAACAACAATGACGGGGAAGTTCCACAGAGGTGTGTGGATTTTTAGTGCAGAGGCTCTCAATTGTTAAGGGAACTTTGGCTGTCCCTTTTGGTTTGCTGGAGCAATTTAACGGCAATTTAGACAAAGGCTTTCGATCCTCCTCAAAGAGGCATGCTTATTGTTGGGCATGAATCATGCCGCATGATGCACAAGGCAGGGTCGATCCAAAATTTGCACGTTTTTTTGCGTTTCCACTCTGCATCCGCTTACAGAGTGTTCTTTGGACTGAAGCGTAATGCGGATGGAGCCATTGGTCCGTGTATAAATGAGGAAATGCTGCCGGTTCCCTCCATGCGCAGGCAAGTTCGCCTGCCTATTTGAAAAAAGATTCAGGGACGGAAGTGTACTTGATGGTGCCTAATTCTGATATACAGAACATTGAGAGGTCGATTGTTCCGCCGGATCCATGTTAAGGTTTGAAATGAGATGACAAAGGAGTTTGACAGACAAGTGGATGTCAAAGAAAAAAGGGGACCCAGTACAACTCAGAAAAAGCGCTGGGTGCCTCTGTAAAAAGAAGCACCAGCATGGGAAACGAAATGCAGATGACTTGCAAACGAATGAAACCGCTGCATGAACGCTATGTAACGGTACGTCATTTGTTGGTTCGTGTGAAAGTACTTTAGGCCGTCGGTGGATACTGAACTCACACCCAAATTTCCCTTTAATTCCCAAACTTTCTAGGGCATTGTTAACTGCTGGTAACGTCATATGATCTGCTAGAGTGTACCTGCCATTCCTGTCATTTCGCAAAATGACAGCGCTACTTAGTTCCAGTTCTCCTCCGCTTTTGAAGCACCGTGTTCTTGTGCAGCTGCAAGCAATTGATGCATATGAGAATCACCCGAATCGTGTTGCGTGTAACTGTAAGCAACCGACGCAAACGATAATCAATTTATGCACATGAAAACAAACCACCCACATCATGTCGCTGCTGCTTTGACTGCACATCAGTTCAAAAAAATCCTGTGGCTCTCAGCTTGTCGCACCTACCTCATGTCCTGTACTATGCACCTTATCCCATGCTTACCACCCATCATAACGCACTTCACGTACATCCTTTACTGCGTACCCATTCCCCGTCTTGTACTATGCACCTTAGCACATGCTTACCAAAGTCATCATTTTTGAATGACACAGGAAAGGTGATGGGTCCTGTACGACACACCTCTCATCACATGCTTTACTATTTGCTACGCACTTATGGCATGCTTCACTACGCAATTATCAAATGCTTTCCATGCAACCTCTTCACGTGCTTACCGCTGTTATCGATTGGACACAGGAAGGTGACGGTCATGCAAGTGGCACCTGGGCAACCCCCTCCCTCTGCCGGATGTGACTACTGGTTTGACCAAACCTACAACACCCAGTTTCACACGTTTGAGGACATCGTAGACAAGGAAGTGGCCACAGGTGAGCTTGGGTACTAGGTGCGCTTGACCATGGAGCCATTTTGACATGATGACAACTTTGTGCTTATGTTTGTTTACATACCTCTGTATGAGACCCTTGCATTGCGTGCGTACCAAGGCTAGAACTACACGTGTTTGACCTCCAATTTTCACTGTGTAACCAGTTTTCATTGTGTTTTATTATGTAACCACCCTTACGTGTTCACATGCTTGTATGTAATAGGGAAAACGGTGAGAAAATAAAAGAAACTGGACTAAGGTAGACTGTTGAATCATTTCCAAGAAAAAATTGAGGTAATGGATCAGAAAGCCACTTTGACGTTGGATACAGTCTCAATCCTCTTCTCACAAAAAATAGTAATGGGGATGAAGACGTTATATTTGGCAGGGAAATCACCAAGTATACGGTCATATACGGTTCTGACCACCCTATAAATATCGCTAGCTACAGGCACCCTAATGAACGTGACCTCTTCAGACCAGTCTGATTAGCACAAAATTGCCTTTCTTACCAAAAACACACTCGCACGCACGCACGCACGCACGCACGCACAAACGCACGCACGCACACGCACCATTGTGACACACAAAATTAGGTAGAAATCCGTAATTGTCAGGCCTGTGCACTGTACGGTGGCACTCTGTTGCACCTATTTTACGTCCTTTACTGCACACCTAACTCACGTCCTTTATTACCCAGTTACTAATTGTAGATGGCTTAGATGAAGTATTCGTGCCTTGCATATATGTTTTCATTGTTGTACACAAACATACACACGCACGTACTATTGCAGCCAGGAACGAGGGTGCACTAGGCATCAGACAGCAGCGTCTGTGGGCACAGAAGCAAGCACAAAGTGCCCATGCCAAACCACCTGCATCCCGCCGTGCCAGGAAAAGTCAAAGTAGAAAAAAGGCAGCAGCAGCAGCACCACCAGCACCACCACCACCACCACCTCCACCTCCACAGGATCTGAATCAAGCACCAGCAAATTCAAATCAACCAGCACCAACTGCAGCAGCAGCAGCAGCAGCAGCAGCAGCACAAGATCCATGTCCAACAGCAGCAGCTGCAGCAACGACAGCAGCATCTGCAGTACAAGATCATGTTCCAGCAGCAGCTCCTGCTCCAGCGGCAGCGCCAACAGCTGCAGCACCAGCGCAAAATTCAAACCTAGCAGTAGCAGCAGCAGTACCCATGGCACCGCAATGGCTGTCTTCCTCAACACACCCACCCAAATCGCTGCAAATGCCTGAACCCCCTGTGCCTGTGCAAAATGCTTGTAATCAGCAGTTGCAAGAGCAGTCACAGCAGCAGCAGCCGTTCCTCACGCCCGTGCAGCGAGAATGCCAACAACAAGCAGGAGCGCAAGAGCAGCAGCAGCAGCCACTCCCTGTGCCTGCGCAAAAATCTTCCAGTCCGCAGTTACAAGAGCAGTCACAGCAGCCACTCCTCTTGCCTGTGCAGCGAGAATGCCAACAACAAGCAGGAGAGCAGGAGCAGCAGCAGCAGTGCCAACATGTCTGCGAGCATGAGCGGCCCAAGGAGGTCCGTGGGAACCTGCCTCTTGCTCCATCTCTGGCTGAACCGCTTTCACAGTCACCAGATCAGCAGGGCGACCAGCATATGTCAGATGCAGCACAGGATTGTTTTGTCTCAAGTGCTTCCCAGGAGCAGCAACTAGAGGTGCATCGCCACCAGCTCCAGCAGCAGGTGCAGCCACGACAGCAGCAGCAGCAGCAGCAGCAGCAGCAGCAGCAGCAGCAACAGCAACAGCAGCAGCAGCAGCAGCAGCAGCAGCAGCAGGAGCAGCAGCAGCAGCAGGAGCGGCAGCAGCAGCAGCAGCAGCAACGACTAGAAGTGCATCAACACCAGCTTCAGCAGCTGGTACAGCCACGACAGAAGCAGCAGCAGCAGCAGCAGCAGCAGCGACTAGAAGTGCATCAACACCAGCTTCAGCAGCTGGTACAGCCACAAGAACAACAGCAAAAGCAGCACTTGCTGCGCAAGCGCTGTCAGCCACAGCAGCAAATTAAATCCCCCAAACGCGAGAAGAAAGAAGTGCCACGTAATGCACCCTCGAAACAGCAGCGTAGCTTTTCTACTCTACCATCCGAGCCTTCAGCACCATCTAAGCAATTTAAAGTGTGTGAGCTGTTCTGCGGCATGGGGGGCACGAGCGAGCTGGAAGTGACATTGGCCGACTGTTGTCTGGAGGAGGGGTGGGCTTTAGATCACAGCCTCTCTGCGAGCGCCTCATACAAGCTAAACCATCCCCGCACGCACGTGAGTCCGCCCCTTTTCTTGCTGGAGTGCTATTGCCCTTATTGCTTTGGTTGCATTGTGCCTTGTTTAAACCTTTCTCCTGTGTACCGAGTCTATGGATTAGCTATGGCTAAAATTGCATTGTGCCTTGTTTAAACCTTTGTCCTGTGTACCGAGTCTATAGATTAGCTATGGCTAAAATTGCATTGTGCCTTGTTTTAACCTTTGTCCTGTGTACCAAGTCTATAGATTAGCTATGGCTAAAATTGCATTGTGCCTTGTTTTAACCTTTGTCCTGTGTACCGAGTCTATAGATTAGCTATGGCTAAAATTGCATTGTGCCTCGTTTTAACCTTTGTCCTGTGTACCGAGTCTATAGATTAGCTATGGCTAAAATTGCATTGTGCCTTGTTTAAATCTCTCTCCTGTGTACCGAGTCTATAGATTAGCTATGGCTAAAATTGCATTGTGCCTTTTTTAAACCTTTCTCCTGTGTACCGAGTCTATAGATTAGCTATGGCTAAAGTTGCATTGCTGAGACATTACCTTTACCCGTAATTAAATTGTCCGTATGTTATGTAATTTGCTTGTGAGTATTTGCGTGTGATGATGGCCTAAGGTTCACGTACATTCAGCACGGCCCAGTCTGATCAGATACTTGTTTTGCAGCAATGTTACCTCCCTCTCAAGTATTTGCTTTGATTTTGATTTTGAGGGTATTACGTAGATCATGGGGCAATCAAAACTAAAATGGACTCAAGTGTGCGCCACTCTCAGGCATTGATATCAACACAATGCAGCTGTGTGTCTGACACTGCTGCGCATGTACTAATGATGCTCGCTTCTGGGTTATCCTAAACCCTAAAACCTGGAGGTGTCTTCTGCCTTGACTGATTCTGTACCGACCCTTAAGAAAAAAGTACGCGGGCAGTAAAACCACTCCCTACATCAATCAAGGAAAAGGAGCCACCCCGGTACCGGGTGCTGAAGACTTAATATGTAGACCCTTAGGTACTGTAGACCCTTAATACTAAACCCCAGGCAGATCTTAAATCAACCCTTAACACAAGCGCACTCATGTGTCTGTGTTTTCTGCGTGCAGGTCTGGTGCTTGACGCTAGAAATGTTTCTGATCATGATGAAGCAAGTGTCTGAGATTTCCCACCGTATCCTTCCTGCCCCAACCACTGCCGACAGAAATCCAGAGCCTGCAAAAACAACGGGAGCAGCAGCCCCAGCCCCAGCACCAGCAGCAGCACCAGCCCCAGCACCAGCAGCACCAGCAGCACCAGCACCAGCAGCACCAGCAGCAGTAGTCTCTGCAATTCAAGTACCAACAGCAACAGCAACTGCAGCCTCCTCTCCTCAAGAGGCAGCAGCTGTACAAATACCACCACCACCACCAGCACCACCACCACCACCACCACCACCACCACCACCACCACCAGCAGCAGCAGCAGCAGCAGCAACACCCGATGCAGTAACCTCTGCTTCTCAAGTGCCAACAGCAGCAGCAGCAGCAGCTCCAACATCTGCAGCCTCTTTTCCTCAAAAAGCAGCAGCAGCAGCAGCAGCATTGCAACGGTCACCTCGAACCTTTTTCGCGGCTCCTGAGCCACCAGCTCCACCACCACATTCATCAACAGCATCAATTCCCTCACTAGCTCCACCGCCACTACAGACAGACACATCAGCAGCTTGTAATGGAGTGCCGGCTGTAGGAAAGGCTGTTGGGCTACCGTTTCAAGAGCCTGTGTGGGAGGTGGGTAGGGTTGGCCAGACTCACTTGTTGAAAGTGTTTAAAAACGATGCGCTGCATGCAAAGTATGCTCCTCATCTTCTTCCTGCCTTCACAGGTGAAAGCCATACGTAGTATGCGCATGGGGCCAAAGCAGAGGATAGACCGAAGGACAGGTTCTACCCTACCAGACCCTGACTTTGATCTGAAGCTTCAGCAGTTCACACGAGATTTTAAGGTGCGGATACTTGCAGTCGTTTTACGACGTATCTGTATCAAGGGTGTGCCAGATCCATGTATATATACGGTATTTTTGACAGGGAAATCACCAAATATAAGGCCATATACGGTGCATATACCTATAAGGTTCTGGCCAATCCAATTTATGCCAGCCAAGTGTAGCCCACTTGGTGGGATCCCTACTTATGGGAATCAGGCTTAAATTCAGAAATGTAAAGGCCAAGAAAAAATATGCAGGCAGTGGTGGCTGCTTGCAGGCAGTGATAGCTGCTTATAGGCAATGAAGGGTGCTTGCAGGAATTGAAGGCTGCTTGCAGGCAGTGGTGGCTGCTTGCAGGAATTGAAGGTTGCTTACAGGCAGTATAGAGTGCTTGCAGGCATTGATGGCTGCTTGCAGGCAGTGGTGGCTGCTTGCAGGCAGTGAAGGCTGCTTGCAGGCAATGAAGGGTGCTTGTAGGCAATGATGGCTGCTTGCAGGCTGTGAAGGTTTCTTGCAAGCAGTGAAGGTTGCTTGCAGGAACTGAAGGGTGCTTGCAGGCAGTGAAGGCTGCTTGCAGGAATTGAAGGTTGCCTGCAGGAACTGAAGGGTGCTTGCAGGCTGTGAAGGGTGCTTGCAGGCTGTGAAGGTTTCTTGCAAGCAGTGAAGGGTGCTTGCAGGAATTGAAGGTTGCTTGCAGGCAGTAAAGAGTGCTTGCAGGCATTGATGGCTGCTTGCAGGCAGTGAAGGTTGCTTGCTGGCTGTGAAGGTTCCTTGCAGGAAATGAAGGGAGCTTGCAGACAGTGAAGGTTGCTTGCAGGAATTGAAGGTTGCTTGCAGGAATTGAAGGTTTCTTGCAGGCAATGAAGTTTGCTTGCATGCAGTGGTGGCTGCTTGCAGGCAGTGAAGATTACTTGCAGGCAGCATGGGTGGCTTGCAGGCAGAGATGGCTGCTTGCAGGCAGTGAAGGGTGCTTGCAGGCAGTGAAGGTTTCTTGCAGGCAGTGAAGAGTGCTTGCAGGCAGCGAAGGGTGCTTGCAGGAATTGAAGGTTACTGCAATCAGTGAAGGTTGCTTGCAGGCAGTGATGGCTGCTTGCAGGCAGTGAAGGTTGCTTGCAGGTAGTGAGGGTTGCTTGCAGGCAGTGAAGGTTGCTTGCAGGTAGTGAGGGTTGCTTGCAGGTAGTGAGGGTTTCTTGCAGGCAGTGAAGGTTGCTTGCAGGAACTGAAGGGTGCTTGCAGGCAGTGAAGATTGCTTGCAGGAATTGAAGGTTACTTGCTGGCAGTGAAGGGTGCTTGCAGGCAGCATAGATTGCTTGCAGGCATTGATGGCTGCTTGCAGGCAGTGAAGGCTGCTTGCAGGCAATGAAGGGGGCTGCAGGCAGTGACGATCTCATGCAGGCAATGAAGGGTGCTCTTCACAATATCTGGACAGTGCCTGAGCCGTGCCATCTTCTGTGTGTGCGTGTGTGTGCATAAGTGTAAATGTTCTGGAAAACTGCGTCTTGGTGCAGGGGTTGTATAACATGACAGAGCCTGAGCCGTGCCACCTTCTGTGTGTGTGTTTGTGCATGTGTGTTGTGTGCATGTGTGTAAATGTTTTGAAAAACTGCGTCTTGGTGCAGGGGGTTGATGACTAGTAGAAATCATTTCAATACGCAGGGTTTTGTGCTGTAGCGCTCCACTTATGTCTTTGTGTACTAAATATCTGCTTGCATGTTTGATGCGTATATGCGTATCTGACTGTCTGCCCTCGTCCCTTCTCTTTTCCAGACAGAAGAGTGCGAGCTTTTGTTCCTGCTGGAGTGGGAGGATTATGAGGATGCTATAGGCGATACGAGGTATTGCCGTGCCTTGCCATACCCTCTATGGGATTAGAAAGCTCACATCCCGAGAGTATTTTTGGTTTGTGGAATCAAATTGCATTTGCGAAACCTTGTTGCTCTACGCCAGTCAGCATTTAACCTTGTTGCTCTAGAACAGTCTCTACATTCGACCTTGTTGCTCTAGGCTTCAACACCTTGCTGCTTTAGATTAGTCTCTACATTCGACCTTGTTGCTCTAGGCTTCAACACCTTGCTGCTCTAGAACAGTCTCTACATTCGACCTTGTTGCTCAAGACGCTAAAGCATTGTTGCTCAAGATCTGCCTTAACCTGTTTACATTACAAGATCTGCCTTAACCTGTTTACATTACAAGATCTGCCTTAACCTGTTTACATTACAAGAAAACATTGTTGCTCAAGATCTGCCATAACCTGTTTACATCACAAGAATACCGAGGCTTCGAAATGCACGCTGGTTCTGTCCGTGCATAGATTTCCCTCTTTCTTTGGTACACATGCTGTTTTCCCCCACCCGGTCTACACACACACACACACACACATACACACACACCCAAACACACACACATACACACCCAAACACACACATGCGCTCACACTCACACAGACACAAACACAAATACCACGCACACACGCAAACACAAATACCATGCACATACACAAGTCCCTGCCTCAAACTTGCACCCCGCCAAGCGCTCTATACTTCGATCACAATGTGTGCACACCTTTCAATCCTTTCAATCCGTGCCCACATGCGCATACACATGCACAAATATTATTACTGGTATGTCAATTGCAGAGTAACAAGGCATGGTGTCATGACTTGGGAGCCACTGGAATTCTTTGAGGTGTGTGTGTGTGTTTGTGTGTGTGCGTGTGCGTGCGTGTGTGTGCATGTGCGTGTTTGTGTGAGTGTGTGCGTGTATGTGTGTGCATGTGTGTGCTCATGTGTGTGTGTGGGTGTGAGTGTCTGTGTGTGTATTGTTGTATTGAGGGCACATCACACAGGTTTGCGCACTACAAATAGTTGCACCAAGAGAGAGCTTAAAGAGAAACTGGGGTGCTACTAATCTCCTCAGGTCAAACAAATCATTCCAGCAGAGTTTGATAGATCTGATGGGGGCAGATAGATGGGAGTAGATATTGGGATCCTCATTTCAACAAGGCTTGATAAATGGGAGCAGATAATGGGATCCTCATTCAGCAAAGCATTCATGAGTGTACCACCAATCATACTACAAGCCCTTTGATACAAATATTTGATCCTTGTGCCAACTATGTATGGTTCTGTCGACTATAAAGCCACCTCAATTTGCACAAATTGGTTTGGTATAGCTTGAAACGAATGCAAAGGGAAAGGGAGATCAGCATCAGGCATCTTTGCACTCACATTCATTACTATAGAGTGTCATGGAAGCAAGTACCTGAACATGCTCCTTTTAACTTTTTAAGGGGCCACTTCTCACGCACCATTTTTCAAACTGGAATTAAGTAGCTTCAAGACATTATAAACTACCAGGGCATGTAGTGTTCAGTTCCAAGTTAAGTCGCTCTGAGTAACTGTATAGATAGACAGGACTTAACGCACACAAAGGACACTTATACCCTAAATGGGTGCTTTCCTAAGGAAAATTAAGGCTGTTTACATTACAAGATCTGCCTAAACCCTAAACCCTAAACCCTAAACCCTGAACCCTAAACCCTGTGCACACATTTGGCCAACCACTGGGTCTGTTCACTCCATTCTTGTTGCAATGATCTTCATTTATAAGAGGGACTTCGAAACACCAACAATCAGGGTTGGCCAGAACCGTATATATACACCGTATATGACCGTATATTTGATGATTTCCCTGCCAGAAATACCGTATATACACCGTATAAATATGGTTCTGGCCAACCCTACATACAATCACTCAATTTGGTGCCATATTGGCTGGTCATACACAGCATATGGCTGCTCCAAAACTGGTTTTACGCCGTGACCGATAAGGTATGGCTTGCATGGCTCCCCTAACCGGCAGGTTTCATGCCAGAAAATAATAGTGCTGAGCTCGATACCTGCCAGTTACGGGAGGCATAACCTAGGAGCATGCCAAAATAATAGCCATTTGGGGCCTCTGATTCCCCCTCTAAAACCATACACACGTGCACGCACACGCACACGCACACGCACACAATCACACGCACCTTCTCACACACATACACCCAAGCATACACACAAACATACATTCACGCACGCGCACACACACATACACACAAGCACATACACAAACATGCATTCACACACACAGACACACACACACACATTACACACACCGTTACAGCAGGCTCACGTGTTATATATTTACGTGTGCGTGCGTGTTTGTGCGTGTGTGTGCGTGTGTGTATTTGTGTGTATGTGTGTATGTGTATGTGTGTGTGCAGGATTCGGCGCAGGATTTGCTGATTGAGTACCTCAGTAGCCTCAGGGACACCCGTGCTCTTCCTCTTCCAGAATGGAACCCTGACGGCATTGTAGTCGTGGGCGGGCCCCCTTGTCAGGTACAACTCAAACATTGATGCCAACACAGTTGACTACTCAGCCTGTCCTCTGAATTGAATGTGGCAATCCTGAGGGCTTGATTGTGGGGGTGTGCCCTTTTGTGCAGGTACAATTCAGACATTGATGCCAACACAGTTGACTACTCAGCCTGTCCTCTAAATTGAATGTGGCCCTGAGGGTTTAATTGTGGGGTTGTGCGCCCTTTTGTCAGGTACAATTCAGACATTGATGCCAACACAGTTGGCTACTCAGCCTGTCCTCTAAAATGAATGTGAGGTACAATTCAGACATAGGCAACATCGTAAATGGCTACTCAGCCTGTCCTCTAAAATGAATGTGAGGTACACTTCAGGTACAATTCAGACATAGGCAACAACGTAAATGGCTACTCAGCCTGTCCTCTGAAATGAATGTGAGGTACACTTCAGGTACAATTCAGACATAGGCAACAACGTAAATGGCTACTCAGCCTGTCCTCTGAAATGAATGTGAGGTACACTTCAGGTACAATTTAGACATAGGCAACAACGTAAATGGCTACTCAGCCTGTCCTCTGAAATGAATGTGAGGTACACTTCAGGTACAATTTAGACATAGGCAACAACGTAAATGGCTACTCAGCCTGTCCTCTGAAATGAATGTGAGGTACACTTCAGGTACAATTTAGACATAGGCAACAACGTAAATGGCTACTCAGCCTGTCCTCTGAAATGAATGTGAGGTACACTTCAGGTACAATTTAGACATAGGCAACAACGTAAATGGCTACTCAGCCTGTCCTCTGAAATGAAT